>Ga0209023_10004052_pt1 | contig 16967 bp, 18 predicted proteins | sample LakOneMetagenome_FD_187468 | JGI IMG/M metagenome (GOLD analysis project Ga0209023, IMG submission 187468) | Freshwater and sediment microbial communities from Lake Erie, Canada (SPAdes) (version 2) | ecosystem: Environmental > Aquatic > Freshwater > Lentic | place: Lake Erie, Canada... | reverse complement strand
CTCGGTCTGCGCACGGCCTACGTTCATCGTCCGCTCGAGAACGGTGCCGGCAAGACACCACCCGCTGTTCCAGCCGCCGGCACGTTCGACATCATCGCGAAAGATTTTCTGGAGTTGGCCTCGACGGTCGGAGTCTGAACGCCCGCCTCGCACAGCGACAGCGCGCTGGTCACCACAGTGCCGAACCGACAGACGTGTCGGCTCTGACGATGTCGCCGGTTCGCTGCTTCGCGCGCCGGACGACCGGCATCGGCGTACGCGTACAATCGCGACGTGCCGATCGACTTGCGTTCCGACACTGTCACGCGACCCTCCGACGCGATGCGCGCAGCGATGGCTGCCGCACCCGTTGGAGACGACCAGTTTGGTGAAGACCCCACTGTCAATCTGCTGCAGGACACGGTGGCGGCCATGCTCGGCAAGGAAGCCGCGCTCTGGCTGCCGAGCGGCACGATGGCCAATCAGGTGGCGCTGCAGATTCTCACGCGTCGCGGAGACGATGTGGTGGTGGGACGCGGCTCGCACGCGGTGTGGCACGAAGCCGGCGCGTCGGCGGCCAACGCCGGCGTGCAGTTCACCGAGGTCGGCACATCAGGTCTCTTCACGGCAGACGACTTCCTCGTGGCGCGCAAGCCGGCAGGACACATGATCATGCCGGCCACGACGCTCGTGGAGATCGAGAACACGCACAACCGGGGCGGCGGCCTGATCTTTCCGCAGCTGGAAATCGAGCGCATCTGCGTGGCGGCGCGGGAACACAGCGTGGCGACCTTCCTCGACGGTGCGCGGTTGTGGAATGCCTCCATCGCGTCTGGCCTTGACCTGGAGACGTTGGCGAGACCGTTCGATGTGGTGTCGGTGGCACTCTCAAAAGGTCTTGGCGCGCCTGGCGGCTCGCTGCTCGTCGGCTCACGCGCTCTCATGACACGCGCGGTCCGCGCCCGGCGGATGCTTGGCGGCGCCATGCGGCAGGTCGGAATCTTTGCTGCGGCCGGTCTTCACGCAATTCAGCATCATCTGCCCCGCCTGGCAGACGACCATGCGAACGCGCGCCTGTTGGCCGACGCGCTGGTGGACAGCCCCGGTGTCCAGCTCGATCGATCGTCGGTGCAAACCAACATCGTCCTCTTTCACTTGCCGACTGCCGCGCCAGATGCAGAGACCGTCGTCCGTCGCGCACGCGAGCAGGGTGTGCTGGTGATTGCGTTTGGTCCCCGCATCGTCCGCGCCGTCACGCACATGGACGTCTCATCGGCCGAGTGCGTGCAGGCCGGCGAGGTCCTTGCCCGGGCGTGTCATCCAGACGCCCGTTGACCACACAACCATGATCAGACTTGCAACAGCAGCCGATGCCGAGGCTGTCGCGGCGATTTACGCCCCCTACATCGAGTCCACCGTCATCACCTTCGAAGTGACACCGCTCACGGGCGACGAGATGCGCGCCCGGATGCTGCAGTCGCTCGCGCGCTGTCCGTGGCTGGTCGCAGAAGAGGATGGCCGCGTGGTGGGCTATGCCTATGCAGGGCCGCATCGTGAGCGGGCCGCATACCAGTGGTCGGCAGACGTCGCCATCTATCTGGACCAGCAGGTGCACCGGCGGGGTTTCGGTCGCGCCCTGTATTCGACGCTGTTCCAGATGCTCGTGCGTCAGGGCTACGTCAACGCGTATGCGGGCATCACGCTGCCCAACGAGAAGAGCGTGGGTCTGCACGAAGCCATCGGGTTCACGCCCGTCGGCGTGTACCGCAACGTGGGTTTCAAGATGGGGCGATGGCTCGACGTGGGCTGGTGGCAACTGCAACTGCAGCCGCTGCCGGTTGACCCGGCGCCCGTCACTCCCTGGAAGGATATCGAGGTCTAAGGATGCTGCATCTCCAGGTCATTCTCGCCAGCACGCGCAGTGCGCGGCAGGGTGACAAGATTGCGACGTGGTTCATGCCGCTCGCGGAACGTCAGGGCGAGTTCTCGGTTGAATTGATCGATCTGGCGCAGGTCAACCTGCCACTCTTCGACGAGTCCGACAGCCCGCGAGCCCAGAACTATCAGCACGACCACACGAAAGCCTGGAGCGCGCTCGTGTCTCGCGCCGACGCGTACGTGATCGTGACCCCGGAATACAACTTCTCGACGCCTCCGTCGCTGTCAAACGCGCTCGACTACTTGTCGAAGGAGTGGCAGTACAAGCCGGTGGGGTTCGTGAGCTACGGCGGCGTGTCCGGCGGCACGCGGGCGGTGCAGATGACGAAGCTGATAGTCACGACCCTGCGGATGATGCCCATTCCGGAGGCCGTCAACATTCCGATGTTCACGCAGTTCATCGACGGCGATGTCTTCACGGGCACACCGCAGCATGAGCGCTCCGCCAGTGCGATGCTCACCGAGCTGGCGCGCTGGGCCACGGCTCTCAAGACCATGCGCGCATGACGATAGGTGCGCTGCTGGCACTGTGTTCGGCGGCTGTGTGGGGCAGTGGCGACTACTTCGGCGGGCGCGCCTCTACACGCAGCGATCCGTTCCGGGTACTGGCGCTGGCGGCGGTCTCGGGCATCGCGATGCTCGTGGCAGTCGCACTCATCGCCGGCGAGTCATGGACGATGTCGTCGGGGCTGATCTGGGCGGCGGTGGCAGGCGTCAGCGGAAGTCTTGGGATCGTGTGTCTGTACCGAGGGCTCGCAATCGGCAACGCAGCGTCGGTGGCGCCGGTCGCCTCCGTCGTGGCCGCCGCACTGCCCATCGTCTACGGGGTCGTCGTGAACGGGGCGCCGCGCGCCATGCAGCTCGTGGGCTTCGGGCTGGCGCTCGCGGGCATCTGGCTGGTCGCGAGTGCCGCGCCCGATCAGAACGGTTCACGACGCGGTTTGTGGCTCGGTGTGCTCGCGGGTCTTGGCTTCGGCGGGTTCATGATCCTCATTGCGCAGGTCGACGTGGACGCCGTCTACGTGCCGCTCATCGCGGCGCGCACGATGATGCTCGTCACCGCCGTGGTGACGCTCGGTGCCAGGCGCATGGCGTTGCCATCACCGGCCTCCAATCCGACGGCCCTTCTGGCCGGCGTCCTGGATACGGGCGGCAACGTGCTCTACCTGCTGGCTCGCCAGCACGTGCGCCTCGATGTCGCCGCCGTGCTCTCGTCGCTCTATCCGGTGTCGACGGTGGCGCTGGCACGGCTCGTGGGGCACGAAACCGTCACGCGAATGCAGTGGATGGGTGCGTTGGCGTGCCTCATCGCCGTGTTGTTGATCACGGCGTGACATTCCAGCGGTAAGATTCCGGCATGTTCATCGGCCACTTCGCGCTTGGCTTTGCTGCCAAGCGTGCAGTGCCGCGGGTGTCGCTGGCCATGTTGTTCGTGGCAGCCCTGTTTGCTGACATTCTCTGGCCGCTGCTCGTCTTGCTGCAGCTGGAGCAGGTTCGCATCGCCCCCGGCGCCACGTCGTTCACACCGCTCGAGTTCATCAACTATCCGTGGTCGCATTCACTGCTGATGCTCGTCGTCTGGGGCGCGGTCATCGGCGGCGCGTACCGGGGGATCTTTGGCGGCCGCCGCACCTTCATCGTGCTGGCCGCACTCGTCGTCAGTCATTGGGTGCTCGACTGGATCACGCACGCGCCAGACATGCCGCTCTATCCGACTGGTCCGAAGTTTGGTCTCGGACTGTGGAACTCCATCCCGGGCACCATGGTGGTGGAACTGGTGATGTTCGCCGGCGGCGTCCTGATCTATCAGCGGAGCACAGAGGCGCTCGACGGCATCGGCCGCTGGGCGCTCGTATCGCTCGCGGCGGTACTGGGGCTCATCTACGTCGCTGACTCGCTGAACGGCGCGCCGCCGCCGTCCATCGCGGCCATCTGCAGCGTTGGTCTTGCGGCATCCGTGGTCTTCGGCCTCTGGGCGTGGATTGTCGACAGACACCGCTCGTCAATAGGTGGCTGAGCCTGACGGTCCCGTCAGGTGTAACAGGGGAGAAGCGGTCATGAACCATGTGCACGGTGCTGCGGCAATGCTGTTCATGTCGTGGTGCTGCGCAGCCGTCTTGATGGCTGCCGCACCAGGGCCCGTGTCCATGACGCCCTCCGAGCGCGCTGCCGCGCTAAGGGCGATCGCGCAGGATCGCACTGACACCGAGCACTGGCTGGCGTCCGACCCAACCTCCTACCTGGCGACCGTTGACCGGCAGGACTTCGGTGCACGCACCGCACTGACAGTCGGTCGTGCCGCGGACAACGACGTGCGCATCGATTCGCCGGACGTCTTGCCGCACCACCTGCGGGTGAGTGTCGAAGGCGAGCGGTTTCGCGTGCAGGCCGTTGATGCCGCCGCAACCTTCACGGTCGGCACCGCGGCGTCGCGCACAGCGCTCGTTGCGCCGTCGACACTTGGCGTCGGACGTTTCACGCTGCGACTGTCACATCAAGGCTTCCCGGCGATCATCGTCTTCGACCCGAAGAGCCCGCATTTCACGGCCTACAAAGGCCTGAAGTACTTCCCGGCTGATCTGTCGTTTCGCTATGAGCTGGCGCTCACGCCGAACCCGCGTCCAGAGACGGTGACGGTACTCTCGACACGCGGCAACCAGCGTCGTGCGACGCGCGTCGGCTGGTTCGACTTCTCGGTTGACGGCAAGCCAGCACGACTTGAAGCACTGCGTTTGCTCGAGCCTGGCGTGGGTGAAGACGACCTCGGCATCTTCTTCCGCGATGCCACAACGGGCAAGGAAAGCTATGCGCTCGGGCGCTACGTCGACGTGAAGAAGCTGGTGAGTGGACGGTATCTGCTCGACTTCAACACGGCCTACAACCTGGCGTGTGCGTTCTCCGATCACTACAACTGTCCCATTCCCCCGAGGGAGAACGTGCTCCCGATGGCGATCCGCGCTGGGGAAATGGACGCGCATTATCACTGAGTTTCTCTGTACAGCTGCGCAGTAGCGTGGTACTCTTTTTTGACGCGTGGTGCGTCGCTACAGGAGACTGCATGGCAAAGACCGCCAAGAAAAAAGCCGCCCCGAAGAAAGCTGCTCCCAAGAAGAAGGCGGCTGCAAAGCCGGTGAAGAAGGCTGCGAAGCCCGCCGTCAAGAAGGCAGCACCGAAGAAGAAGGCCGCCGCTCGCAAGCCGAATGCGGCGTTCATGCGTCCGGTGACGCCGAGCAGCACGCTCGCCGAGATCGTCGGTGCCAAGCCGATGCCGCGCACCGAGGTCACCAAGAAGCTGTGGCTGTACATCAAGAAGAACGGCCTGCAGGACAAGGCCAACAAGCGTCAGATCAACGCTGACGCCAAGCTGAAGGCCGTGTTCGGCGGAAAGTCCTCCGTGAACATGTTCGCGATGACCAAGCTGGTGAGCAGCCATCTGAGCTAAGCTCCCCACGACTGCCGCGACGGTTCGCGATTGGGCGACGGTCTTCAGGCCGTCGCCCTTTTCTTTGTGGATGGTGAAGGTGTCATGCGCACACGTGTCGCGCTCGTCGTGCTCGCTGCCGGACTCGGCATCGCTCTCGCCTCGCCGCTGCTCGCGCAGGACCGCATGCCGCCAATTCCCCCTGACCAGCTCACCGACGCGCAGAAGAGCGCTGTGCGCGACTTCGTCGCCGCCCGCAAGACCGAGCTGTCTGGTCCCTTCTGGCCACTGCTGCGCAGCCCCGAGGTGATGAACCGGGCGCGAGCCATGGGCGATTACCTGCGGTTCACCAGTGTGCTGCCGCCGCGCCTCAGTGAATTCGCCATCATCATCACCGCACGCCAGTGGACGCAGAACTACGAGTGGGACGTGCACGCGCCGCTTGCCCAGCAGGGCGGACTGAAGCCGTCCATCATTGCGGCGATTGCCGACGGCCGCCGGCCCGACGGCATGGCTGCGGATGAAGACACGCTGTACACGCTCTGCGACGAACTGCATCGCACACAGAGCGTGAGCGATGCGACCTATGCGCGCGCCGTCAGCGCCTTTGGTGAGCAGGGCGTCATCGACATTCTCGGCATCTCGGGCTACTACACGATGCTCGCCATGGTGCTCAACACCGCACGAACACCGGTGCCCGCCGGCCACACGCCGGCCCTGCACGCCTTCCCGCGCTGAGGCACCGCTCACCTCTCTCACCCCCAGGACTCAGAGGAGATTCATGACATCGCGGCGTCCGCTCCCGCTGCTCCTGCTGCTCTTCATCGGCAGTGGCTGCGCGGCTCTCATCTATGAGGTCGTCTGGTTCCAGCTGCTCGAACTGGTCATCGGGTCATCGGCGGTGTCGATGGCGGTGCTGCTCGGCACCTTCATGGGGGGCATGTGTCTCGGCAGTCTGCTGTTGCCACGCTACATGCCCGACGGTGCGCATCCGCTCAAGGTGTATGCGTGGCTCGAGCTGGGCATCGGGCTGTGCGGACTGCTCTTGCTCTTCGGTATGCCACTCGTTGGCGGCGTCTACACCGCCTGGGCAGGGTCGGGCATCGTCGGGATGTTCATGCGTGGACTGGCCGCTGCCGTGTGCCTGCTGCCGCCCACGCTGCTCATGGGCGCCACACTGCCGGCGATTGCGCGGTGGGTGGAATCGTCGAAGGACGGCGTCGCGTGGCTCGGCTACTTCTACGGTGGTAACACGGCCGGTGCGGTGGTCGGTAGTCTTCTGGCCGGTTTCTACCTGATGTCGGTGTTCGACATCTCGATCACCACTTACGTCGCGGTTGCCCTCAACGTCGTGGTGGCGTCGCTGGCCATGCTGCTGGCGCGCGTCGATCCGGAACCCCTGGTGATCGTTCGCCACAGCCGGTCTGCCTCGGCCACGTCACTGAGCGGCGAGCCGCAGCGAACGGTCTACGTGGCCATCGCGTTGTCGGGATTGACCGCGCTGGCGTGCGAGGTGTTGTGGACCAGGCAGTTGTCGCTGATGTTCGGCGCCACCACCTACACGTTTTCGTTGATCCTTGCGGTGTTGCTGGCCGGCCTTGGCCTGGGCAGCAGCTTTGGGGCCTCCGCCGCCCGCGGTCTCGCGCGTCCGCGCATCGCGCTCGGGTGGTGCCAGCTGGCGCTGTGTGCGGCGATGGGGTGGACGTCGTGGATTCTCACGCAGTCGCTGCCGTACTGGCCAATCAATCCATCCATTGCGCCCAACGCCTGGTATCAGTTCCAGCTCGATCTGGTGCGGTGCCTCTTCGCGGTGCTGCCTGGCGCCATTCTGTGGGGCGCGAGTTTTCCGCTCGCCCTGGCGTCAGTGGCGTCGGACCGTGAAGATCCGGCGCGGATGGTCGGTCGCGTGTATGCCGCCAACACGCTTGGCGCCATCATCGGTTCGCTGACCGCCAGCCTTCTGCTGGTGGTGTGGATCGGGACGCAGCACGCGCAGCAGGTGCTGATCGTGATCGCGGCGCTCTCGGGTCTGATGCTGCTGTCGGAAGCGCGGGTGTCTGCGATCGGGCTGGCGATTGCCGGCGGTCTTGCCGGTCTGCTGGTCCTTGGCGTGCATCCCGTTCCCGGCGTGTTCATCGCCTACGGGCGCTATACCGCGACGCAACTGGGCCAATCCGAGATCATCTACAGCGGCGAAGGGTGGAACGCGTCAGTCGCCGTTTCCGAACGCTCCAACGGCGTGCGTAACTATCACAACGCCGGCAAGGTTCAGGCCTCGAGCGAACCGCAGGACATGCGGCTGCAGCGCATGCTCGGTCATCTGACGACGCTGGTGCCGAAGTCGGCGAAGACCGTCGTCGTGATTGGTTGTGGTGCGGGTGTGACTGCCGGTGCGGTCTCGGTTGATCCGGTGGTGCAGCATGAAACGATTGCGGAGATCGAGCCGCTGGTGCCGCGTGTCGTATCGACCTACTTCGCTGATCACAACTTCGACGTCGTGCGAAACCCGAAGGTCGAAGTTCACATAGACGATGCCAGGCACTTCCTGTTCACGACGAAGCAGAAGTTCGACGCCATCACGTCCGACCCGCTCGACCCCTGGGTGAAGGGCGCTGCCATGCTCTACACGCGCGAGTTCTTCGAGCTGGCGAAAACCCGCCTCAATCCCGGCGGCATCGTCACGCTGTTCGTGCAGCTCTACGAGAGCAACACGGAAGCGGTGAAGAGCGAAGTGGCGACGTTCTTCGAAGCGTTCCCCAAGGGCATGATCTTCGCCAATACCTACAACGGTCAGGGCTACGACCTGGTGCTGCTCGGACAGGTGGACGGCACGACGATCAATCTCGACGAGATGGAAGCGCGCCTGCAGCGTCCCGAGTACGCCACGCTGAAGCAGTCACTGGCCGATATCGGCATGACGTCGGCCGTCGACCTGTTCGCGACCTACGGAGGGTCAGCGAGCGACATGCAGGGCTGGCTGAAAGACGCGCAGATCAATCGCGATCGCAACCTGCGCCTGCAGTACCTCGCGGGCCGCGGCCTGAACCTGTACAAGGCTGGCGAAATCTACGCGGAGATGTTGCCCTTCGCACGCGACCCGCAAGGTGTGTTCACCGGGTCTGACGCGTCAATGGCGTCGCTCATGCAGAAGATTCATACCGCGCAGGGACGGTGAGCGCGCGGGGAGATTTCAGATTGAAGATTGAAGATTTAAGATTGATGGTCGGCACGCGTTTGGCTCGGCATTAGAAATCCGCAATCTTAAATTCGAAATCTTCAATCTGAAATTCCAATGTCTATAGGGCAGCTCTTCGATAACAACCGTGCGTGGGCGAAGCAGACCGCCGAGGAGTTTCCAGGATTCTTCGAGCGGCTGAGCGCACAGCAGTCGCCCGAGTTCCTGTGGATTGGCTGTTCCGATAGCCGCGTGCCTGCGAACGAAATCGTCGGGCTGCTGCCAGGCGAACTGTTCGTTCACCGCAACGTCGCGAACCTCGTCGTCCACACGGACCTCAACTGTCTGTCGGTGCTGCAGTACGCGGTTGATGTGCTCAAGGTGAAGCACGTCATCGTCTGCGGACACTACGGGTGTGGTGGCGTCCGCGCGGCGCTCGGTCGCGACCGGTTCGGGCTGATCGACAACTGGTTGCGGCATGTGCAGGACGTTGTCGAGCATCATCAGACACTGCTCGGCACCGTCGAGGGCTTTCTGCAGCGCGTCGACCGCGTGTGCGAACTGAACGTCATTGAGCAGGCGCGTCACGTGTGCCAGACGACGATCGTGCAGGAGGCGTGGGGACGCGGACAGTCCCTCTCCGTGCACGGCTGGATCTACGGGTTACAGGACGGCCGCCTTCGCGATCTCGGTGTGTCCACACAGGACGTCGAGGGGATCGACCGTACTTACCTGCAGGCAGTTGCGGCCCTCGGTGAACGGACGTCCACGGTAGATTGATGCCGGCCTGGTCTGGCGCGGGGCGTCACGGGCGAGCCGCATTCGCCTTTATCTTCACGACCGTCGTCATCGACATGCTGGCGCTCGGCATCATCATCCCGGTGCTGCCGCGTCTCATCGTCGAGTTGAGCGGTGGCGAAACGGCGCACGGCGCCACGCTGTTCGGTGTCTTCGGCAGCGTGTTCGCGGCGATGCAGTTCCTGTTTTCGCCAGTGCTCGGCTCGCTGTCCGATCGCTTCGGACGGCGACGCGTCATCCTGTTGTCCTGTCTCGGTCTCGGGCTGGACTACATCCTCATGGCAATGGCGCCGTCGTTGTCGTGGCTGTTCCTCGGTCGCGTCATCTCCGGAATCACCTCCTCAACGTACGGCACGGCGGGCGCCTACATCGCCGATGTCACTCCGCCTGAAGAGCGCGCCGCGAAGTTCGGCATGCTGGGCGTCGCCTTCGGCATCGGCTTCATCATTGGGCCAAGCGTAGGAGGACTGCAGGCGGGATGGGGTTTGCGGGCGCCGTTCTGGGGCGCAGCGGTGCTCAGCCTCGTCAACGCGGCGTACGGCTTCTTCATCCTCCCCGAGTCACTGCCTGAAGACCGCCGCTCTCCATTCCACTGGAAGACCGCGAATCCCGTTGGTGCCTTTGCTCTCCTGCGTTCTCATCCGCAACTGATGGCACTGGCGATGGCGGGCTTCCTCTCGATCCTCGCCCACGACGCCGCACCAAGCACGTTCGTGCTGTATGCCACGTACCGCTACGGCTGGACAGTGACGACGGTAGGTCTCGTGCTGGCGCTGGTTGGCGTGGCGTCCATGATCGTGCAGGGCGGACTCATCGGACGCATTGTGTCCGCACTCGGCGAACGCGGCGCGCTGGCGTTTGGGTATGTGTGCGGTGCGGTTGGCAATCTGATCTTTGCGCTGGCGCCGACCGGACCGCTGTTTCTCATCGGCATTCCGTTGTCCGCGCTCTACGGCGTTGCGAATCCTGCGCTCCAGAGCCTCATGACGAGTCGTGTGTCGGACACCGAGCAGGGACGTCTGCAGGGTGCGCAAGGGAGCCTGCAGGGTATTGCGAGCATGGTGGCACCGCTGCTGTTCACTCAGGTGTTCGCGGCGGCGGTCGGTCCCTTTCAGGACTGGCATCTGCCGGGCGCGCCGTTCATGATCGCGGCCCTCTTCCTGGTTGGTGCCTGGGTGGTTGCTGTTCGCGCAGTCGGCAGCCTCGCGCCTGCGGCAGTCAAGGTAGAGTGAGGCATGCCCTACTTCGTGCTGCGGTACGACCAGGTGGTTGAAGACTACGTCAATCGACGTGCACCGTTTCGTGAGGCGCATCTTGGTTTGATGCGGGAGTCGCAGCAGCGAGACGAAGTGGTGATGGCAGGTGCGGTTGGCGATCCGCCCGACGGTGCGCTCATCGTGTTCCGTGGCGATTCGCCTGATGTGGCGACGCGCTTTGCGGAGCGCGATCCGTACGTGACCAACGGTCTCGTCCTCTCATGGCGGGTCCAGCCGTGGCACGTCGTCGTCGGCGCGAAAGAGTAGCTGCCGATGCGCGCTGTTCGCGTGTGGCTCGTGTCCCACAGCAGACGCCAGGGCGCACCTCGCGAAAGTCGCTCGTGATGCCGAAGACGGTCTGGCCTCCAGGTCCGCGTTCGTCGCTGCTCTCGCTGCTGCCTATCGGTCTGCGAAGCGACCCACTGGGGTTCATCAGTGGTCTCGCGCGCGAGTACGGCGACATCGCACACCTCCGCGCACCGGGCGAGCATGTGGTGCTGCTGAGCCATCCGCAACTGGTGAAGGACCTGCTCGTCACCAACCAGCGCAATTTCAGAAAAGGCCGCGGCCTCGAGCGTGCGAGACGTCTGCTTGGTGACGGGCTGCTCACCAGCGAGGGGGAAACGCACTTGCGGCAGCGCCGGCTGATACAGCCTGCGTTCCACAAGGAACGGATCGCGTCCTACGCCGTGGCGATGACCGACTACGCCGACCGGGTGCAGCAGTCGTGGACGGACGGCGGACGCATCGACGCGTCTGAAGACATGATGCGCCTGACCCTCGGCATCGTCGGTCGCACGCTGTTCGATACGGACGTGGAGTTGCAGGCGCGAGACGTGGGTGAGGCGCTCACTGACGTGCTCGACTCGTTCTGGACGACGATGCTGCCGTTCCCGAACCTGCTCGAGAAGCTGCCGATTCCCGTCGTGCAGCGCGGTAAGGCGGCGCGCGATCGACTCGACGCCATCATCTACGGTCTGATTGCCCTCCGGCGCAGGAACCCGGGCGACCGTGGCGATCTGTTGTCCATGTTGATCATGGCGCAGGACGAAGAGCAGGGCGGCAAGGGCATGACCGATCGCCAGGTGCGCGACGAGGCGATGACGATCTTCCTGGCTGGGCACGAGACGACAGCCAATGCGCTGGCGTGGACGTGGTATCTGCTCAGCCAGAATCAGGACGTGGAAACGCGTCTGCATGAGGAACTCGATCGCGTGCTTGGCGGCCGCACGCCGTCCATGGCCGACATGCACGCGCTGTCCTTCGTCGAGCAGGTGATCACGGAGTCCATGCGCGTGTATCCACCGGCCTGGATGATTGGTCGCCGCGCCATTGGCCCGTGCGCCGTGGGCGCGTACACCTTGCCGGCGCGCACCCTGTTCCTGGTGAGCCCGTACGTCTTGCATCGTGACTCGCGCTATTTTCCCGAGCCCGAACGGTTCATGCCGGAGCGGTGGACGCCTGAATTCAAACAGTCCCTTCCGCCGTTCGCCTACTTCCCGTTTGGCGGCGGCACACGACGCTGTATCGGCGAAGGCTTCGCGTGGATGGAGCTGGTGCTGGTGCTGGCAACGCTCGCGCAGCGCTGGCGGATGCGGCTCGAGCCCGGACATCCAGTCGTTCCTCAACCTGTCGTGACCTTACGCCTCAAGCACGGCCTGCGGATGATCGTCGAACGCCGCACCCCAGCCCGATGATCGTCAGCCGGTTTGCGCCGGCCCCCACCGGCTTTCTGCATCTCGGACATGTGGTCAACGCCCTGCACGTGTGGGGACTCACGCGTGCGGTCGGCGGACGAGTGCTGCTGCGCATCGAGGATCACGATCGTCAGCGAAGCCGTGCCGAGTACGAGCGCGCCATTCTCGACGATCTCGAGTGGCTCGGGTTCGTGCCCGACGAACCGTCGCTCGCAGCGTTTCGCGCCGGCCCGTGCGTGGGGCGTCAGCGCGATCGCCAGCCGGTGTATGACGAAGCGCTGCGCCGATTGAAAGACGCTGGGCTGATCTACGCGTGTGACTGCACGCGGCGGGAGCTTCGCGAGGCGATGGACGGTTCGGGGGCTGGTGACACCGACCGTGAACTGCGGTACTCAGGTCGATGCGCTGAGCGTCGACTCGAGTGGCTGCCTGGGCGCGGTCTTCGCGTCCGTCTGCCATCGTCCGTCGAGCGCTTTGACGATCTGCGCCACGGAGCTCTCGAGCAGCAGCCGTCAGCGCAGTGTGGCGACCTGCTCGTGAAAGACCGCGACGGCAACTGGACGTATCAGTTCGCCGTCACCGTTGATGACCTGGAACAGGGAGTGACGCTGGTCATTCGCGGCGACGACCTTCTGGCGTCGACCGGCCGCCAGATCCAGCTTGCGAGGTTGCTCGGACGAGTGGTGCCGCCGCGGTTTCTCCACCACGGCCTCATCATGAAGTCTGCGACGCAGAAGTTGAGCAAGGCCGATCGGGATACCAGCGTGCGGGACATGCGCGCATCGGGCTGCTCGCCTGAAGCGGTGCTTGGTCGCGCCATGCACGCGGCCGGTTTCATCGCTCAGCCTAGCCAGCTCTCTCGCGTGGAAGCCGAGACGTGTGTGGTCGAACGGTACGCGAGTGTCTGCGACTCACTCAAAGAGATGTCGTGAGCAGAGTCGTGTGCGCGTCGTCGCAGCGAGGTTCGATGATCAGTCGGCGTCGCGGTGCACGGTGTCCATAGAGAAGGCCGGCGTGCAGACGGCGACGTACTCGGCGCCGCCATCTTCCGGTGTGCTGTAGCGCACCCATTCGCCAGGAGCGGTCAGCACGGCCTGCCCGGCACGCACATCGAGGCTGCCGTGTTCGTGCTCGACCCGCAGCATGCCGTGCAGCACGAGCGTGATCTCCTGGAACTGGGGGCGTTGTCCGGGTTCCACCCAGCCCTGTGGCGACACCATGCGGGCGACGCTCACATCGCCGGTGTCCGAGTTCACGCGACCTGCAAACTCTTCGATGCGCTTCGGCTTGGTTCCGGCTGCCTTGATGATTGTCGGTTGCGCGATGAGTCTGGGCATGGCGGCAGATTACACTAGCGCCGTGAGAAAGATCGCCGACTCCATCCTGGACACCATCGGCGGCACGCCGCTCGTGCGGATCAATCGCATCACCCGCGACGTGGTGCAGGCGACGGTGCTGGCGAAGCTCGAAACCTTCAATCCCGGCAACTCGATCAAGGACCGCATGGCGCTCCGCATGATCGAGGACGCCGAGCGCGCCGGCTTGCTGAAGCCCGGCAGCACGATCATCGAAGGCACGTCCGGCAACACCGGCATGGGCCTCGCGATTGCCGCAGTCGTGAAGGGCTATCGCTGCATCTTCACGACGACGGACAAGCAGTCGAAGGAGAAGGTCGATGCCTTGCGTGCCTTCGGCGCCGAGGTCATCGTGTGTCCCACCAACGTCGAGCCCGAGGACCCGCGTTCCTACTACTCGGTGTCTTCACGGCTCGCGCGCGAGGTGCCGAACTCGTGGAAGGCGAACCAGTACGACAACCTGTCGAATTCAGCGGCGCATTACGAGCAGACGGGACCTGAGATCTGGGCCCAGACCGACGGGCGCGTCACGCATCTGGTGGTTGGCGTCGGCACGGGCGGCACGATCTCTGGCGCGGGCCGGTTCCTCAAGGAGCAGAACCCCGCGATCAAGGTCTGGGGCATCGACACGTACGGCTCCGTCTTCAAGAAGTTCAAAGAGACCGGCGTCTTCGACAAGCACGAGATCTATCCGTATATCACCGAGGGGATCGGCGAAGACTTTCTCCCGGCCAACGTCGACTTCTCGGTCATCGATCACTTCGAGAAGGTGACCGACAAGGACGCGGCGATCATGACGCGCCGAATCGCGCGCGAAGAGGGCATCTTTGCGGGGAACTCGGCGGGCTCCGCCATGGCCGGTCTCCTGCAGTTGCGCGATCGTTTCAGTCCCGACGATCTGGTGGTGGTGATCTTCCATGACCACGGCACGCGCTATCTCGGGAAGATGTTCAACGACGACTGGATGCGTCAGAAGGGATTCATCGAGTCGAGCGGCATGACGGCGCGCGATCTCGTTGCGCAGCGACTGTCAGGTGAGCTGCAGTCGATTGAATGTCATGAGCCGGTCGAGCACGCGGTGACGCTGATGAGCGCGCACGACTACTCGCAGATCTCTGTCACGCACGATAACCGTCTGATTGGCTCGCTGAGTGATGCGCATCTCTACGGGGCGCTCGTCCGCAACCCCGCGCTTCGCCGCGAGCCGGTTGAAGCGATCATGCAGCCGGCATTTCCGTTCGTCGACGCGTCGACACCGCTCGACGTGCTGGCACCGATGGTGACGCCGCACAATCCTGCGGTGCTCGTGCGCGACTTCGCGACGGAGAAGACGTTCATCATCACGCGCTCGGATCTGCTGCGGGTGCTATAAAAGCGGTTCTTGGTTCTTGGTTCCTGGTTCCTGGTCCGTACCGGGTACTTGGTCCGTTCTTGGTCCTTGGTCCCGGGCCCGGCGACGTGCCTATCCCTTCGGTTGTCGCTCGTGTCTCGGGTTTCCAGTGCGGCCAGCGGATAGAGGGGCTTTCAACGCCCAGCCCGGCGCTGCTCGGCGCTCGAGGTGTCTCGCGGCTGCATGGCTGTTTCGAGGCTGGGAGCGAGACGACGAGGGGACGTTAACAGCGGAGGTCTAAGAACGGGGAAAAAGCAAGAGCGCGGAAGGACCAGGGACCGGGAACGAAGAACCGAGCAGCGCGACAGCGTGTCCCGCCGCTCGGTCCGAGGAATCTGCTAGCGCGGGGCCTGCTGCGCGGCGGGTGGCGCCGGCGCTGGCGGAGGCGGCGGTGTTTCCGGGATTGCCTTGCCGCGGTGGCAGGTTGCGCACTGCACCTTGCTGACCTCAGCGGCGGGCTTGCCGACGCCGGTGGCCAGCATCTCGTTGACGTGCGAGACCATCTGCAGCATCACGCGCGCGGTCTTCTTGGCCTGCTTGTCATCGGACGCCATGTCGCGCGTCGCACCATCGATGACGTGGCAGTAGTTGCACTGCACGCCGAGCGCGGCCGTGAACGACCGCATGGCAGGACCGACGTCCTGCGGCTGCAAAATCTTCAGGTTTCGGGGAGCCGGGGGCGCCTGTCCGCCGCCTGCGGCCGGCTGGGCACTGGCGGACCCTGCCGTCAGCATCCCGCACACCATCAATACACTCGCAAATACTGTTGTCGCTCGTCTCATGCACACCTCAAACGCATCACTATACAGAAGGGCGCGTAAGGAAAGTACGAGGTGCGGTTCTCGGCGCTCTGTGGCATGCTGAAGGGCCGGCGCGGTGCACAGGACAGGCCTTACCTGAGCCGTTTCGGCGCTTTCTTTGCAGAGTTTCCTTGCACAGTCACCATGTGCGTGGTATGCTCGTCAGGTTCTGTCGAGGCTAGGACACCCTATCTAGTCTTGAATCTTCGACGCGTAATGGGCCATCCGGGCACGGATGGATGGCTTTCGGAAGTTCGGCGCTCGGCCCTCCGCGGGGATGTTCCCGACCGGATCAGAGCCAGAGCCAACCGCTCCACTCGCGCGACACATTTTCGAGTTTTAGGGTCGTTAGTTTCAGGCGCCAAGCCGCAAGGCTTCTAGGCCTGAACTCGGTTGGGGACGCACCCCCAGCGCAAGCGATTTGCCGCAGAGGCGTCCGCGGCTGTTGCTGTTGTCTGTGAATTTTTGGACGCGCATTGTTTTATGCCGACTATCAGCCAGCTTGTCCGCGCGGGTCGCAAGAAGATCGTCACCAAGACGAAGAGCCCGGCGCTGCAGAACAGCCCGCAGAAGCGCGGCGTCTGTGTCCGTGTGTTCACCCAGACCCCGAAGAAGCCGAACTCGGCGCTCCGCAAGGTGGCGCGTGTTCGTCTCACCAACGGCATCGAGGTGACGACCTATATCCCCGGCGTCGGCCACAACCTGCAGGAGCACTCGCTGGTGCTCATTCGCGGTGGCCGTGTGAAAGACCTGCCGGGTGTGCGGTATCACGTGGTGCGCGGCACGCTCGACGCGGTCGGTGTGCAGGGTCGCATGCAGGGACGTTCAAAATACGGCGCGAAGCGCCCCAAGAAGGCTTAAGCCATGCCCCGTAGACGCGAAATTCCGAAGCGCGAAATTGCTCCCGATCCGCTGTACGACAGCCCGCTGGTCACCAAGTTCATCAACTGTGTGATGAGCGACGGCAAGCGCAGCACGGCGGAGCGTATCTTCTACAAGAGCTTCGACATCATCAAAGAGAAGACCGGCGACGATCCGCTCAAGGTCTTCAAGAAGGCCATCGACAACGTCAAGCCGAGCCTTGAAGTGAAGTCGCGCCGCGTTGGCGGCAGCAACTACCAGGTGCCGGTTGAAGTGAACCCGAACCGCCGCCTCTCA
>Ga0209023_10004050_pt1 | contig 16976 bp, 13 predicted proteins | sample LakOneMetagenome_FD_187468 | JGI IMG/M metagenome (GOLD analysis project Ga0209023, IMG submission 187468) | Freshwater and sediment microbial communities from Lake Erie, Canada (SPAdes) (version 2) | ecosystem: Environmental > Aquatic > Freshwater > Lentic | place: Lake Erie, Canada... | reverse complement strand
ATCCGCAAGGCGATCAACGACACGTCGAAGAACACCGGCATGGTGCTGACGGTCGCGTTCGACTACGGCAGCCACGCAGAGATGGTGCACGCCGCACAGGCCGCCGCGGCCGAAGGCCCGGTCGACATCGCGGCCATCGACCGTCACGTCTACCTGCCGGAACTGCCGCCGGTCGACGTGATGGTCCGTACCTCCGGCGAGCTGCGGATCAGCAACTTCATGCTGTGGCAGAGCGTGGGCGCCGAGGTGTACTTCACCGACAAGCCGTGGCCGGACTTCGACGCGCACGAACTGGACGCCGCGCTCGCGCTGGTGCCGTGAGCGACGCGATGTCGGGCCGGTTGCCCGCCGGCGAGTTCGGCGCATGGCTGCGGGAGGTGCATGCGGCGATCCGCGGTGAGGGTGCCACCGACGTGCCCTGCGGCTCGTGCGTGGCCTGCTGCTCGTCGTCACAGTTCATCCACATCGCTCCGACCGAGACCGATGCGCTCGCGCACATCCCGAAGGCGCTGCTGTTCCCTGCACCGCGAATGCCTCGCGGCCACGTGCTCATGGGCTACGACGAGCACGGTCGCTGCCCGATGCTGCGTGAGCACGGCTGCTCGATCTATGAGCACCGGCCGCGCACGTGTCGCACGTACGACTGCCGCGTCTTCCCGGCGGCGGGCGTGCTGCCCGACGAACCTGGCAAGGCAGCGATCGCGACGACGGCCGCGCAGTGGCAGTTCACGTACGAGTCGAACGACGAGCAGGTGCTGCACGAGGCGGTGCGCGCTGCCGCCGAGTTCGTCCGTGCACGCTCGGCGGACCTGGGCGACGACGCCCCGCACACCACGACCCAACTGGCAGTCGCCGCGGTGGAGGTGCACGAGCTGTTCGTCGGCCCGACGACACCGTCGGTCGACGCCGTCAGAGTCGCCCTCCGCCGCCGTTAGTCGGCCGGACGGCACCCAGTCAGCCGGGCGGTCGGGCGGTCGGCCGGTCGGGCGACCTCTTGGCCGCCGGCGCGGCGTGCCGACCGACCTCGAACCGTGTCGGCCGGAGCTGAGTCAGCGCACAAGGGCGACACCACGGCTGTGCGCTGACACAGGATCGTCGGCAGCCCGACGGCGCGGCAACGACCCGGACATGGTCCGGGGAGGCGGCCAGGAGCGCCCGTACACTCGCCGGATGGTTTCGCACCGCAACTGCCCGCGCCGCCACGCGCACGAGGCCGAAGCGTGAACGCGAACGTCACCAAGGCACTCGCGGCGGTCACCGGTGCGCTGCCCGCGGCGGAGGATCGACCTGGCCAGCAGCAGATGGCGCAGGCCGTCGCGGCCGCCATCGAGAACGGCCGGCACCTCGTCGTGCAGGCCGGCACCGGCACGGGCAAGACGCTCGGCTACCTGGTGCCGGCGATCACGGCCGGCAAGCGGGTCGTCGTCGCAACCGCGACCAAAGCGTTGCAGGACCAGCTGGCGGCGAAGGACCTGCCGTTCCTCGAAGCCCACCTCGGCATCCCGTTCGACTGGGCGGTCCTGAAGGGCCGCAGCAACTACATCTGCATGCAGCGCGTCCGCGAGATCCAGGGCGCGGACAAGGGCCAGCTGGAGCTGGAGGACTTCGCCGCCACCACCAAGGTCGAGATCAACCGGCTGGCGTCGTGGGCCGGCACCACCGACACGGGCGATCAGGCCTCGCTGGACTGGGCGCCGAGCGATCGTGCGTGGCAGGCCGTCAGCGTCGGCAGCGACGAATGCCCCGGCGCCACTCGGTGTCCGATGGGCAGCGTCTGCTTCGCCGAGGGCGCCCGCCAGCGCGCCTCGATGGCCGACGTCGTGGTCGTCAACATGCACCTCTACGGCCTGCATGTCGGCAGCGGCGGCATGCTGCTGCCGGAGCACGACGTGGTCGTGATGGACGAAGCGCACCAGTTGGAAGACATCATGAGCGACACGGTCGGCGTGCAGGTGGCCGGCGGCCGGTTCACGACGTTGACTGCCGCGCTGAAGCGCATCATCGACGACCCGAAGCTGACCGGCGGCGTCGCCGAGGCGTCGCTGGTCGTGCGCGATGCGCTCGTGCCCTTCCTCGGGCAGCGGCTGTCCCGCCCGTTCCCGGAGGCGATCCAGTCGATGCTGGTCGACGTGCGCGGCCGGATCGAGCAGGCGCAGTCCGCCCTGCGAGCGATCAAGACCGACGTCGACGATGCAAAGGCTCGCGTCCTGCGCGGCCAGCAACTGGCCACCCGCCTGCAGGACAGCATCGACCTCGCGCTGGACAACCGCGAGGGTTTCGTCGCGTTCGTCAGCGGCGGGCCCGACTACCCCCGCCTGGAAATCGCCCCGCTGGAAGTCGGCAACGTGCTGTTCAACGGCATCTGGTCGCAGCGCACCGCCATCCTCGCCAGCGCCACCATTCCGGCGTCGCTCGGCAACCGAGTCGGCCTGCCGCCCAGCGGGTTCGACGAGATCGACGTGGGCAGCCCGTTCGACTACGAGCACCACTCGCTGCTGTACTGCGCGCTGCACATGCCCGACCCGCGCTCGCCCGGCTACGCGGCCGCAGTGCACGAGGAGTTGGCAGCGCTGATCACGGCCGCGGGCGGGCGCACGCTGGCGCTGTTCACCAGCTGGAAGGCGATGGACGCCGCCGCCGAGGCCGTGCGGCTGAAGGTCGACGTGCCGATCCTCACCCAGCGCGACCTGCCGAAGACCGCGCTGGTGAAGGCGTTCAGCGAGGACGAGCAGTCGTGCCTGTTCGCGACCGCCGGGTTCTTCCAGGGTGTCGACATCCCCGGTCGCACGCTCAGCCTCGTTGTCATCGACCGCATCCCGTTCCCCCGCCCCGACGACCCGCTGCTGTCCGCACGCCGCGAACAGCTGGGCGCGGCGGCGTTCGGGCAGATCGACCTGCCGCGTGCCTCCATGCTGCTGGCCCAGGCCACCGGCCGCCTGATCCGCACCGCGAACGACCGTGGTGTGGTGGCCGTGATGGACCCGCGCCTGGGCAAGGCCAACTACCGGTGGGACATCGTGAAGGCACTGCCGCCGATGAAGCGGACCCGCAGCCGGGCCGACGCCGAGGCGTTCCTGCGCGAGATCACTGCGAACTGACGTCGGCCTGGAGGAAGCCGATCAGCGCGGCCGACACCTCATCGGGCCGTTCGGGCAACAACGCGTGACCGGCGCCGTCGATCTCGACGAGCGTCGCGACGCCGGGATGCTTGGCAACGAACCGCCGACCGTTCTCCGGAACGGCGCACGCATCCTGCAGTCCCTGCACCACGGGGACTCGTCGCGCTGCCGCGGTGTTCCATTCTCCTGGCTCCGTTGCATGCACCGACCGGGTCTGCTTGGTGGCAATGTCGGGCAACCAGCCATCGGCCCACACCGTGGCGTCGTTGCCCTCGGCGAAGAACACCCGCCGCACGTGCCGGAGATGCTCCGCTGCCGACAGCCCGGTGTCGAAGCACGACGCCAGCGAGAAGGCGATCTCCGGGTCCATCGGCACCAGCCCACCCGACGCCAGCATCGTCAGGGTGGCGACCCGGTCCGGGTGGTCGGCGACCACACAGCGGGCGACACGCTGGCCGAATGCGTGGCCGACGAGATGCACCTGCTGCCAACCGCGAGCGTCGAGTGCCTCACGCACCCGATCCGCGAGGTCGTGCAACGTGACCTCCAGGGGCAGGTCGGGCGGTGGGTCCAGCGCGAGGACCTCGAACCCGGCAGCTCGGAGGTCGGCAGCCAGACGATCGAAGTCGCTGGCACCACGCCCGAGCGACGGCAGCAGGACGACGGGCAGCGACATGCGCGCAGAGTAATCCGTCAGATCCTTCGGTCATCGACGCTGCGGTGAGAAAACGTCGGAACGCCCGGGCGGGGCCGTCGAACCGCTGGTGGCTACAGTCGGCCGCGTGGCTGAACTTGTGCACTGCAGTGTCGACGGCGGGGTCGCGACGATCACGCTCGACTCGCCTACCAATCGCAACGCGCTGTCGCGCCAGCTGGTCACCGAGCTGAACGAAGCCCTGGACCGGGCCGAGCAGCCCGACGTGCGCGCCGTCGTGCTGACGCATGCGGGACCTGTCTTCTGCTCCGGCGCCGACCTGAAGGAACGGGCCTCCGGCACGCACGACGCTCAGGCCGCGGGTAACCCGATGGCCAACGCGATGGAGCGGCTCGCCTCGATGGCCGCCGTCACCATTGCTGCCGTCAACGGCCCGGTCCGCGCGGGCGGTGTGGGCCTGATGGCCGCATGCGACCTGATCGTGGTGAACAGCAGCGTCACGTTCGCGTTCACCGAGGTCCGCATCGGCGTCGCACCGGCGATCATCAGCGTGCCGATCCTGGCCCGCTGCGGATGGAGCAAGTTGGCCGCCCCTTTCCTCACCGGCGAGACGTTCGACGCCACTGCCGCACGCGACATGGGCCTGATCACGCATGTGGCCGACGACGTCGCCGCTGCCGTGAGCACGCTCGTCGCCGGCATCCTCGCCGGCGCACCGAATGCCGTCGCCGCCAGCAAGCAACTGCTGCGCAAGCCGTCGACGTCGTACGCCGACATGACGGTGCTGAGCGAATCGCTCTTCCGATCGGATGAAGCGGCAGAAGGCATGCGCGCCTTCGCCGAGAAGCGACCACCGTCGTGGGCCACACCCGCGCAGGCAGGAGAAGTCTGATGCCCGTACTTCCCGACCGTGTGAACCCCGCCGGCGAGGCCTACCAGGCGAACCGGGCCGCGTTGCAGGCACAGGTGGACGCGCTCACCGAGCAGCTGCGGCTGGTCAACATGGGTGGCGGCGAGAAGTACATCGCCCGCCACCGCCAGCGCGGCAAGCTGCTGATCCGCGAACGCATCGAGGCCCTGCTCGACCCCGGCTCGCCGTTCCTCGAACTCGCTCCACTCGCGGCCTATGGCAGCCAGTTCCCCGTGGGCTCCGGCAGCGTCGCCGGTATCGGCGTGGTCGAAGGCGTGGAGTGCATGATCACGGGTAGCGACCCGACCATGCGTGGCGGCGCCAGCAACCCGTACACGCTGAAGAAGAACCTGCGCATCGGCGAGATCACGGCGGAGAACCGGCTGCCCACGATCGCACTCACCGAGTCCGGCGGGGCCGACCTGCCGACCCAGAGCGAGATCTTCGTGCCCGGCGGCCGTGGCTTCCGCGACATCACGCAGGCTTCCGCGGCGGGCATCCCGCAGGTGTCGCTGGTGTTCGGCAACTCCACCGCCGGCGGTGCGTACGTGCCCGGCATGAGCGACTACGTGGTGATGATCAAGGAGCGCTCGAAGGTGTTCCTCGGCGGGCCGCCGCTGGTGAAGATGGCCACCGGCGAGGACAGCGACGACGAGAGCCTGGGCGGCGCCGAGATGCACGCGCGCATCAGCGGCCTGGCCGACTACTTCGCCGTCGACGAGATGGACGCCATCCGTCTCGGCCGGCAGATCATCAAACGCATCAACCACCGCAAGCGCGGCCGCGGCCCACGTGGCGCCGGCCGCCCGCCGCGCTACGACATCGACCAGCTGCTGGGCATCCCCAGCGCCGACCCGAAGGTGCCGTTCGACCCGCGTGACGTGATCGCCCGCATCGTCGACGACAGCGACTTCGACGAGTTCAAACCGCTGTACGGCACGTCGCTGGTCACCGGCTTCGCCGAGCTGCACGGCTACCCGATCGGCATCCTCGCCAACCATCACGGCGTGCTGTTCAGCGAGGAGAGCGAGAAGGCCGCCCAGTTCATCCAGCTGGCCAACCAGATCGACACACCGCTCGTGTTCCTGCAGAACACCACCGGCTACATGGTCGGCAAGGAGTTCGAGCAACGCGGCATCATCAAGGACGGGGCGAAGATGATCAACGCCGTCTCCAACAGCCGGGTGCCGCACCTCACGGTCAACATGGCCGCGTCGTACGGCGCCGGCAACTACGGCATGTGCGGGCGAGCGTTCGCCCCTCGCTTCCTGTTCGCCTGGCCGAATGCGAAGAGCGCCGTCATGGGTCCGGCGCAACTCGCAGGCGTGATGAGCATCGTCGGCCGCGAGTCCGCCGCCAGCATGGGCAAGCCGTTCGACGAGGAAGCCGACGCAGTCATGCGACAGATGATCGAGGACCAGATCGAACGCGAGTCGCTGGCCATGTTCATGAGCGGCAAGGTGTACGACGACGGGGTCATCGACCCACGCGACACCCGCACGGTGCTGGGCATGTGCCTCAGCGTCATCGACAACCAACCGATCGAGGGCACACGCGGCTACGGCGTGTTCCGGATGTGATGACCATGACCCACGCGAACCCCACCCCGATTCACACCGTGCTCGTCGCCAACCGTGGCGAGATCGCCCGGCGCATCTTCCGCACCTGCCGCGAACAGGCCATCGCCACGGTCGCCGTGTTCAGCGACGCCGACGAACAGGCGCCGTTCGTACGCGAGGCCTCGTCCGTCGTCCGCCTGCCCGGCACCTCGTCGGCCGACACCTACCTGCGCGGCGACCTGATCATCGCCGCCGCCCAACGCTTCGGCGCGGCAGTCCACCCCGGGTACGGCTTCCTGTCGGAGAACGCCGCGTTCGCGCAGCAGGTCGTCGACGCCGGCCTCACCTGGATCGGCCCTCCCCCGTCGGCCATCGCCGCCATGGGCTCGAAGATCGCGGCCAAGCAGCTGATGCGGTCGCACGGCGTGCCGGTCGCGCCGGACAACACCATGGAGACGCTCGACGAGATCGGCCTGCCGGCGTTGGTGAAGGCGTCGGCCGGCGGTGGCGGGCGCGGCATGCGCATCGTCCGTTCCACGGGCGAGCTGGCCGAGGCGATCACGTCGGCCGAGCGCGAGGCCGCCGCGGCCTTCGGCGATGGCACCGTCTTCGTGGAGCGCTACCTGGAGGACGCGCGCCACGTGGAGATCCAGGTGTTGGCCGACACGCACGGCAACGTGATCGCCCTGCACGAGCGCGACTGCACGCTGCAGCGCCGCCACCAGAAGGTGCTCGAGGAAGCGCCCTCCCCCGCCGTCACCGGCGACCTGCGGGTGCGCATGGAGGCCGCTGCGGTGGCCGCCGCCTGCGCCGTCGGTTACGTGGGCGCGGGCACGGTGGAGTTCCTGCTGGACCGTGCGGGCAACTTCTACTTCCTGGAGATGAACACCCGCCTGCAGGTGGAGCACCCGGTCACGGAAGCCGTGTGCGGCGTCGACCTGGTGGCGCTGCAGCTCTCCATCGCCGAGGGCCACGCCATCCCGGCCGCGCTGCTGGTGGAGGTGCCGCTGCACGGCCACGCCATCGAGGTGCGGCTGTGCGCCGAGGACCCGTTCAACGGCTACCTGCCATCGTCCGGCACGTTCCACACGATCACGTGGCCGGCCATCCCCGGCGTGCGGGTGGACAGCGCGGTCGAGAGCGGCAGCGAGGTGCCGCCCTACTACGACAGCATGATCGCCAAGGTGATCGCTCACGGCGCCACCCGACGTGAGGCCGTGCGCCGGCTGACTGCCGCGCTCAGCGGCGCCGTGCTGCACGGCCCGACCACGAACCGTGCGCTGCTGCTGCAGCTGCTCGGCCAGCTGTGCGAGGTGGACGGTCCCGACGGCCCGGGCATCGACACCGGTTGGCTGGACGCGCAGTCGTTGGGTGCTGCCCCGGCACCGTCGTCACTCGCACTTGCCGCAGTGGCCTTGGCCGTGGTGCAGCAGACCGCCGGTCGCTTCCCGATCGCATGGCGCAACAACCCGTCACAGCCGCACACCCAAGCCGTCGGCGACCATGTCGTGCAGTACGAGTTCGATCGCTCGAACCATCTGCTGTCGTTGGCTGTCGATGGTGCAGCCATCGAGCTGGACACGTTCACCCGTGACGCGCTGGCCCGCATTCCGACTGCAGTCGTCGACGACACCGTGTACGTCGCCGGCGGGCAGCACGCCCTCGCGGTCCCGCCGCGGTTCGTCTCCCCCGACGATGCCGGCCGCGCCGGCAGCACCGTCGCCCCGATGCCCGGCCGCGTGGTCAGCCTGCTGGTGGCCGTCGGCGACAGCGTGGCCGCCGGACAGCCACTGGTCGTGCTGGAGGCGATGAAGATGGAACACCAGGTGGTGGCCCCGTACGCGGGCACCGTCAGCGAGGTGTTCGTGCAGGCCGGCCAGCAACTCGACGGCGGCCAGCCCCTCGTGAAGGTCGACCCGTCATGACCCGGCGTCCGAGATCCGAGGGTTTGCTGCATCCGACGGCTTCCTGCCCGGAAGCACGCACGACACCGTCCGATCAGGAGCGTCCGGCATGAAACCCTCGGATCGTGACCGGCCGGTGCGGATCGCCAACTGCAGCGGGTTCTTCGGCGACCGGCTGAGCGCGGCGAAGGAGATGGTCGAGGGTGCCATCGGTGCTGACGGTATCGACGTGCTGACCGGCGACTGGCTGGCCGAACTGACCATGCTGATCCTGCACAAGCAGCGCCTGCGCAATCCGGAGGCCGGCTACGCGAGCACGTTCCTGCTGCAGATGGAGCAGGTGCTGACCACCTGCATCGAGCGGGGCATCAAGGTGGTCACCAACGCCGGCGGGCTCAATCCCGCAGGCTGCGCCGAGAAGGTGCGCCAGATCGCCGCCAAGCTGGCCCTGGACGTGAAGGTCGCCCACGTGGAGGGCGACGACCTGATGGACCGCATCGAGGACCTGCGCCCGCAGTTGAACCACCTGGACTCGGGCGCGCCGCTCACCGGCCAGCCGGTCAGCGCCAACGCCTACCTCGGCGGATGGGGCATCGCCGCCGCACTGGAGGCCGGCGCCGACGTGGTGGTCTGCGGCCGGGTCACCGACGCCGCCATCGTGGTCGGGCCCGCCGCCTGGTGGCACGGCTGGCAACGCGACGACTGGGACGCGCTCGCTGGCGCGGTCGTGGCCGGGCACGTCATCGAATGCGGCACGCAGGCAACCGGTGGCAACTACTCGTGGTTCGAGGAGATCCCCGACCCGTCGCTGCCGCTCGGCTTCCCGATCGCGGAGGTCGCCGCCGACGGTTCGTCGGTGATCACCAAGCACGCCGGCACCGGCGGCGTGGTCAACGTCGGCACCGTGACCGCGCAGTTGCTCTACGAGATCGCCTCGCCGTCGTATGCGAACCCCGACGTGGTCACCCGCTTCGACACCATCCAGCTCGCGCAGGAAGGCCCGGACCGTGTGCGCATCAGCGGGACCGTCGGCGAGCCCGCACCCGCGACCACGAAGGTGTGCATCAACCTCGAGGGCGGCTACCGCAACCGCATGTCGTTCGTGCTCACCGGGCTGGACCAGCAACGCAAGGCCGACTGGCTGACCGAGGCGCTGTTCCGGCGGGTCGGTGGTCGTGAGCGCTTCGACGAGGTCGACGTGCGCCTGGTCGAGGCACCGAGTGACGCGCCGACGCAGGAGCAGGCCTCCGGCCGATTGCACATCACGGTGAAGTCGCGCGACGAGCGGCTCGCCGGGAAAGCGTTCAGCGGCGCGGCCATCGAGCTGGCCCTGGCCAACTACCCCGGCTTCTTTGCCACCGGCGGGCCCAGCGAGGCCCAGTCCTACGGCGTCTACTGGCCCGCACTCGTCGCAGCCGACGAGGTGCAGGAACAACTGGTGCTGTGGGACGGCCGGCGAGTTCGTGTCGCGGGCCCACCTGGAGCCGCCCAGGTCACGCCTACGACACGGACGGCGACGCCGGCTGCTCAACCCATCGGGCCGAAGTCCGGCGAGCCGCTCGGCAGGTACTTCGCTGCCCGCAGCGGAGACAAGGGCGGCAACGCCAACGTCGGCATCTGGTCGCGTGACGACGCCGGCTACGCCTGGCTACAGGAGCACCTGACTGCGGACGCGGTCAAGGCACTCCTCCCCGAAGCCGCCGACCTGGAGGTTCGTCGCTACGAACTGCCCAACATCAAGGCGTTGAACTTCGTGATCGTCGGCCTGCTCGGCGAAGGTGTGGCCAGCAGCACTGCCTTCGACGCACAGGCGAAAGGCCTCGGCGAGTACCTGCGCAGCCGAGTGTGGCGCTGACGAAGCCCAGGGGGCGCTACGCCAACAAGCGGTAGCCGATGCCGCGGGCGGTCACGATCAGCTTCGGCTCGTCGGGCTGGTCCTCGACCTTCACCCGCAGGCGTCGAACGTGGGCGTCGACCAGGCGACTGTCGCCCAGGTACTCGTAGCCCCACACGCGCTCCAGCAGCTGATCGCGCGACAGCACCATGTTGGCGTGGTCGGCGAACTCGCAGATCAGGCGGTACTCGGTCTTCGTCAGCGGCAGCTCCTGGCCCGCCTTCAGCACGATGCCCTGCTCGCGGCGCAGTTCGATGTCGCCGAACCTGCTGACCGCCGTCGTCGAGGCGGTGGCCTCGTGCAGGTGCACGCGCCGTAGCGCGGCACGGATGCGAGCTGCGAGCTCCTTGGGCACGACCGGCTTGGTGACATAGTCGTCCGCCCCCGCCTCCAGGCCGGCGACCAGGTCGTAGGTGTCCGTCTGCGCCGTGACGATGATGATCGGCACGATGCTGTTGGAGCGCAGCGACCGGCAGACCTCGAACCCGGACAGGTCGGGCAGCCGCAGATCGAGCAGCACGAGGTCCGGCTCTCGCTCCGCGAAGGCGGCCAGGCCGGCCCGACCGTCCGGCGCTTCACGGACCTCGTAGCCCTCGTCCTCCAGAGCCAGCTTGAGCGCGACACGAATCGCGTCGTCGTCCTCGATGAACAGCAGTGAGATCACGGCACCATCCTGCCCGAGAATGTCAAGCGGTCCGGCACTTCAATTCTGTTACAGAAATCGCACACAGCGAGCGTTGTCCCGTCACAAAGGTTCGTCAGAGTAATGACTGTTCACGCTGCCCCGGTGAGGTACCTTCCTCCCCCTGGTGCCTCACCGGCAGCGGTGAACGTGCGGGCAGCGTACTTGGCGAATTCTCGCCGAAACCGACCACTTCCTGGAGGTTACGACATGCTGGCACCAACCCTGACGGCGCATACCGACCTCCACCGGCACCACGTCGCCGTGGCGGTCACCGGGCCGCTGGCCACCGTGGACCACGCCGCTGCACTGGCCACCGCCTGCCTGCCGCTGCCACCCACCTACGGGCTGCTCGTCAACCTCAGCTCGATCACGATCCTCACCGAGGCCGGCATGAACGGCCTGCGCGACCTCGCCAAGCGGGTCACCGCCAGCGGCCACCAGATCGCGTTCGTATGCAGCGAGCTGATCATGCGCGCCGAGCTGATCCTGGGCGACCTCGACATGTTCGCCCCAGTGCTACAGGCCGACGAGCAGGCGCTGCCGCTGGTCGGCTACGCAGCCTGAACCATTCGCCGTCGGCGGGCGCGCACACGAGCGCGTCCGCCGATGCGCCACACTGGTGGGCGTGACCGAACCGCGCCGACGACGAACCCTGCGCCTGCGCACGCGCGTCACCTTGTTCTTCTCGTTGACCGCACTCGTGGCCAGCCTCGGTTTGGCCGTCGTCACGTTCGCCGTGGCCCGCTCGTTCCTGATCAGCCAACGCGAACAGACCGCGCGCACGCAGGCGTACGCCAACGCGAAGACCGTGCGCGACCAGTTGCTGACCGACCAGAAGTTCGAGATCCTCAATCTGCGCACGGAGACCGGTGGGTTCCCCGCGCTGATCCACGACGGCAACTCGTTCGCGGTCACGCTCAACTTCACGATCGATGCGTTCCCGGCGGAACTGCGCACCGTCGTCGACCAGGGCGGCAACGGTCAGCAACGGTTCGAGTACAAGGGCAAGCCGTATGTCGCCGTCGGCATCAACATGCCCGCCGCGGACGCGCAGTACTACGAGGCGTTCCCGATGGAGAGCACCGAACGCAACCTGCGCGCGATCGCGACGGCGCTGCTCGTCGGCGCCGGCGTGACCATGCTGTTCGCCGGCTTCATGGGGTGGTGGACCAGCCGTCGCCTGCTCCGGCCGCTGTCACGAGTGGCGACCGCGGCCGGCGAGATCGCATCCGGCGGTCTCGACGCACGCATGCCGGCGGAGAACGACCCCGACCTGGACCGCTTGGCCCGCTCGTTCAACGACATGGCGGACGCCGTGCAGACCCGACTGGAACGAGAGGCCCGGTTCGCCAGCGACGTCAGCCACGAGCTGCGCTCCCCCATCACCGCCCTCACCGCTGCCGTGGAGGTGCTCGACGGCCGCCGCACCGACCTGCCCGACCGCACGCAGCAGGCACTCGACGTCGTCGTCAGCCAGGTCCGCCGGTTCGACAGCATGGTCATGGACCTGCTGGAGCTGTCCCGCATCGACGCCGGCTCCACCGAGCTGCACCGCGAGGAAGTCGACCCGCGCGAACTGATCCCGCGCATCGCTCAGCGCTACGGGTTCGGAGAGGTTGCGATCGACATCGAGAAGAAGGTGCCCGCGCTCGTCCGGCTGGACAAGCTGCGCTTCGAACGCATCCTCGCCAACCTGTTGGAGAACGCGAACTCCCACGGCGGCGGCCCCGTGAAGGTGTTCATGCAGATGCGCGGCCGCAACTCGCTGGTCCTCGGCGTGGACGACGCGGGCCCGGGTGTCGCCCGCGGCGAACGGTCGCGCATCTTCGAACGCTTCGCCCGTGGCAGCGCCGCTCGCCACCGCGTGGGCACCGGCCTCGGCCTGGCCCTGGTCGCCGAACATGCACAGGCTCACGGCGGCGAGGCCTGGGTCGAGGACCGCCCCGGGGGCGGCGCACGGTTCATGGTCAGCTTCCTGGAGGTGACGTGATGCGCGCTCGGGTCGGCCTGCTCTGCGGCCTGCTGCTGGTCCTGCCGGCGGCGTGCAGTGTGATCGACGACGGCAAGGTGCAGAGCGTCAACCCGCCCGACGAGCTCACCGACACCCTGCCGCCCACGACCATCGAGGTGACCACGACGACCGAGGCGCAGACCACGACGACCGGCCTGGAAACCACGACCACGGAGGTCCAGGCCGAGCCGGTGAAGCTGTACTACATCTCCAGCGGCCTGCTCAGCCCACTGATCGGCTCGCTGTCGTCGCAGTACTCCCTGTCCCAGCTGATCGCTCAGCTGCAGGCCGGGCCACTCGACAGCCCCGTCACTCGCGGCCTGCGCAACGCGATTCCGGAGAGTGTCGAGGTCACGGCCACTTCCGATGGCACCGGCGTCGCGACCGTCGTGCTGCCCGAAGGGTTCTTCGACACGATCCCCGCTGGCGACCAGCGCCTGGCCATCGCGCAGATGGTGATGACCCTGCTGGACAACACGCCTGGCGTCGGGCAGGTCGTGTTCAACTCGCAGGTCTCGGGGCCCAGTGGCGAGCTGATCCCGGCCGGCCAGAAGCTGACTCGCGCCGACTACCTGTCGCTGCTCGCGTCATCCACGAGCGTCACCCCGACGACCACCACCTCGCCGCCGCTGGACACGACGACTGTCCCCGCGTAAGCGGCCGATAGCGTGGCACACCTCATGCGCAGCGGATTCGTCACCCTCGTCGGCCGGCCCAACGTCGGCAAGAGCACGTTGGTGAACGCCATGTGCGGCCGCAAGGTCAGCATCGTCAGCGACAAGCCACAGACCACACGCCACCGCGTGATGGGCGTGCTCAGCACCGACGACTCGCAGATCGTGTTCGTCGACACGCCTGGCTTGCACAAGCCGGTCACTGCACTCGGCGAGCGGGTCAACGCGACGGCGCTCGACAGCGTCAGCGACGTCGACGTCGTGTGCCTCGTGATCGATGCGACGATGCCGTTCGGCAAGGGCGACAAGTGGGTCGCCAGCCACCTCGACATGTCGAAGGCGATCGTCATCCTCAACAAGGTCGACCGGGCCAAGCAGCACCAGATCCTCGGTCAGCTCACGGTGCTCACTTCACTGGGCGCGTCCGAGTACTTCCCCGTGTCGGCCCGCACCGGTCAGGGCATTCCCGAGCTGGTCGCGTTCCTCTCCAAGCAGCTGCCGGAAGGCCCCCAGTACTTCCCGGCCGACACGGTCAGCGATCAGCCCGAAGAGCAATGGGTGGCCGAGCTGGTGCGCGAGCAACTGTTGGCGGTCACTCACGACGAGCTGCCGTACTCGATCGCCACGCGTGTTTCGGAGTGGGAATGGCCTCGCATCCGCGTCGAGATCATCGTCGAGCGCGAGAGCCAGAAGGGCATGGTCATCGGCAAGGGTGGCCTGGTGTTGAAGGAAGTCGGCAAGCTGGCGCGCGCCCAACTGCCCGAAGGCTGCTTCCTCGAACTGTTCGTGAAGGTCGACAAGGACTGGCAGCGCAAGCCGGACCGCGTGGAGCGATTGGGCTACTGATGGCCGCACCCGCCGCGGAGATCGACATCGACGAGCGGCTGGTGACAGCGCTGCTGCGAGAGCAGTGCCCGCAGCTGGCGGACCAGCCGGTGCACGTGGTCGGCAACGGGTGGGACAACACGATCGCCCGCGTCGGTGACGCCTGGATGGCTCGCCTGCCCCGGCGCGCTGCTGCCGCCGAACTGATCGTCAACGAGCAGCGCTGGCTGCCGCTGCTGGCCCCCTCGCTGCCGTTGGCGGTGCCGGTGCCATGGTTCGAGGGTCGGCCCAGCGCACTGTTCCCGTGGTCGTGGAGCGTGTGTCGCTGGCTGCCAGGCGACACCGCCGCCGACAAGCCGCCCACCGACCTGGGCGCGGCGGCACGAACGCTGGCGGCCTTCGTGCGCGAGCTGCATCAACCCGGCCCTGCCGATGCCCCGCTGAACCCGTTCCGCGGGGTTGCGCTGCAGGAACGCGCTGCCGCCGTGCAGGAGCGTGTGCAGCGGCTGGAGGCCGTCATCGACGGGCCGCGTGTGCTGGCGCTGTGGGAGCGGCTGCACGTCACGCCTGCGTGGGACGGTCCGCCCCTGTGGCTGCACGGCGACCTGCACCCGTCGAACATGTTGACCGACGGCGGTCGCCTGTCGGCCGTGATCGACTTCGGCGACATCTGCGTCGGCGACCCTGCCACCGACCTCGCCCTGGCCTGGATGATGTTCCCACCGGCAGAGCGGGCAACGTTCCGCGCCGACGCCGGGGTCGACCACGACACCTGGCAGCGAGCCGCCGGCTGGGCACTCAACCTGTCGCTCGCCTACCTCACCGCCGACGACTCGACGTCGATTCCGGCGATCGGACGCACCACGCTGGCGGCCGTCCTGGACGAGTTCGGCTGAGCGGCCGGACGCAGCGGGGCCGGTCACACGGACCCACACGGCCTGCCGTCAGTCCCGTCATTTCGATTTCGATTTCGATTGCCGCGGCATGCCGCGCACGACCTCAACCGCCGGTCAGGCCCGAACAGGCAATCGAAATCGAACTGACGAGACGACATCGACGCCACCGGCCTGGCGGCACCGACGAGAGCGGCGACACGGCGCCAGTTCGCCAGCCCCTGTCAGACCTGGCTGGTACGACCGGCCCAGAACGGGGCGCGCAGTTCGCGCTTGAGCACCTTGCCGCTGCCGGTCTTGGGCAGCTCGTCGATGAACGTCACCGAGCGCGGCACCTTGTAGTGCGCCAGGTGCTCGCGGGCGAACGCGATCACACCGTCGGCGTCCAGCGAGCCGCCCTCGCGCACCACGACCACCGCGTGCACGGTTTCGCCCCACTCCTCGCTGGGCGTGCCGAACACGGCGACCTCCAGCACGTCGGTGTGGTGCTCCAGCGCAGCCTCGATCTCGGCCGGGTAGATGTTCATTCCACCGGAGATGATCATGTCCTTCTTGCGGTCGCAGATGTAGATGTAGCCCTCGTCGTCGCGGTAGGCGATGTCGCCGACGGTCTGGTAGCCGTGCTTGCTGTCGGCGAGGAACTTGTCGTGCTGCTTGTAGTAGTCGGCGAACACGCTCGGGCTCTTCACGAACAGCTCGCCGGTGTGCTCGGGCCCAGTGCCCAGCACCTCGTCGCCGTTGTCGTCGAACAGCTTCACCTCGACCATCGGCGCCGGCTTACCGCAGGAGCCCGGCTTGCGCAGCTGGTCCTCCGGCCGCAGGATGCAGTTCACGCCCAACTCGGTGCTGCCGTACACCTCGAACAGCGAGTCGGCCGGGAAGTCCGCCAGGTACATCTGCTTCAGAGCGAAGCTCCACGGCGCGGCGTTCGCGATCAGCCGCTTCATCGACGACACGTCATACTTCGCCTTCACTTCGGCCGGCAGGTTGCACGCCATGCGCACCGGCGTGGGCGCGCAGAACGTGGACGTGACCTTGTACTTCTCGATCAGGCGCAGCCAGTCCTCCGCGTTGAACTTCCGCTGCAGCACCACCGTCTGGCCCAGCGCCTGGGCGATGCCCATGAACCCGCCGGGGCCCGAGTGGTAGAGCGGCCCGGTCGGGATGTAGACGTCGTCCGGCGTGTAGCCGATGAACATCATCATCGCCGCGGCCTGCTCGCCGCCGGTCGTCCCGCGTCGCAGGGCACCCTTCGGCTTGCCGGTGGTGCCGCTGGTGTAGATCATCGTGGCGCCGGCCTCGGTGCCCTCCGGGATCGACGGCTCGCTCCTCGGCGCCGCGTCCATCAGCGCATCGACGGCGATCATGCCCTCGGGCACCTCACCATCGAACACGAGGTAGTGCTCCACCTTCGGCAGCTCACTGCGGATGCGCTCGAACATCGGAGCGAACTCCGCGTCGACGTAGACGATGGTGGCGTCGCTGTGGTCGGTGACGTACGCGGCTTCCTCGTCGCTGAGGCGGTAGTTCAGCGGGACGGCCGTGACGCCCAGCTTGCGGGCGGCGTTGATCATCAGCACCAGCCCGATGCTGTTCTGGCCGCACCAGACAACCTTGGAGTCGCCGGGGCGCACGCCCATCTCCAGCAGCACATTGGCCAACTGGTTCGACCGATCGTTCAACTGGGCGAACGTCTTGGTGCGCAGGGTGCCGTCAGGACGGTCATCGACCATCGCCAACTTGTCCGGCTGAGTGAGCGAATAGGCAGTGAGAAAGTCCCCCATGAGTGCACTTCGTAGCAGGCGCGCTGTGTTCTTCGTCACACGGAGCGGAAACAGTGCGGTGCG
>Ga0209023_10004049_pt1 | contig 16977 bp, 15 predicted proteins | sample LakOneMetagenome_FD_187468 | JGI IMG/M metagenome (GOLD analysis project Ga0209023, IMG submission 187468) | Freshwater and sediment microbial communities from Lake Erie, Canada (SPAdes) (version 2) | ecosystem: Environmental > Aquatic > Freshwater > Lentic | place: Lake Erie, Canada... | reverse complement strand
GGCGGCCACGATCGGCGCTTCGCCGGCCGGGTAGACGTCGGCCAGCAGCAGCACGTCCGGCGTGGCCAGGACTTTCACGAAGTCCTCGAACAGGTCGCGGGTGCGGCTGTAGCGGTGCGGCTGGAAAGCCAGCACCAGGCGCCGGCCCGGGTAGGCGGCGCGCGCGGCGGCCAGGGTCACTTCGGTCTCGACCGGGTGGTGGCCGAAGTCGTCGACCAGGGTGAAGCTGCCGCCGCCGGGAATCACGACCTCGCCGTAGCGGGTGAAGCGGCGCCCGACGCCACGGAATTCCTGCAGTCCCAGGTTGGTGGCTTCGTCCGATATGCCGATCTCGCGCGCGATCGCGATCGCCGAGCAGGCGTTCTGCACATTGTGCATGCCGGGCTGGTTCAGCACGAACTTCGCATCCGGGTAGCCCTGCTGGCGCACGGTGAAATGCATCTGCACGCCATCGGCATGGGCATCCAGGGCGCGCACTTCGGCATCTTCCGAGAAGCCGTAGGTCGTCACCGGTTTGGTTACCTGCGGCAGGATGGCGCGCACATGCGGATCATCGATGCACAGCATCACGCGGCCGTAGAACGGCAGGCGGTGGGTAAAGTTCACGAACGCTGCCTTCAGTTTCTCGAAGTCGTGCTCGTAGGTGTCCATGTGGTCGGCGTCGATGTTGGTGATCACCTCGATCATCGGCGACAGGTTCAGGAAGGAGGCGTCCGACTCATCGGCCTCGGCCACGATGTACTCGCCCGAACCCAGTGCGGCGTTGGCGCCGGCCGCGGTCAGGCGCCCGCCGATCACGAAGGTCGGGTCCATGCCGCCGGCCGCCAGCACGGAGGCGACCAGGCTGGTGGTGGTGGTCTTGCCATGGGTGCCGGCAATCGCGATGCCGCGCTTCAGGCGCATCAGCTCGCCCAGCATGATCGCGCGCGGCACCACCGGCACCTTGGCGGCGCGGGCGGCCACGACTTCCGGGTTCGCTTCGTTGACGGCGGTCGAGGTCACGACGACGTTGGCGCCGATGACGTGTTCTGCCGAGTGACCGGTGTAGACGCGCGCGCCCAGTTCGGCGAGACGCTGGCTGGCGGCATTGCTCGACAGGTCCGAGCCCGACACGTTGTAGCCCAGGTTGAGCAGGACCTCGGCGATGCCGCTCATGCCGCTGCCGCCGATGCCGACGAAGTGAATATTCTTGATCTTGTGTTTCATGTGCCTGCCAGTCTTTCAAGTTCGTTCGCGATTGCCTCGTTTGCATCACGCTTGCCGACGCCGTACGCGGACTGCGCCATGTGCAGGCAGTCCTCGCGCGAGGTCGACTGCAAGAGGCTTGCCAGCCGCTGCGGATTCAGTTCGCCCTGCGGCAGGTGGATCGCCGCTTTTTGTTCATTCATCCAGATCGCGTTGTCGCGCTGGTGGCTGGTGGTGCTGGCGACAAACGGCACCAGCACGCTGGCCACGCCGGCCGCGGTCAGTTCCGACACCGTGATCGCGCCGGCGCGGCAGATCACCAGGTCGGCTTGTCCGTAGGCGGCGGCCATGTCGTCGATGAAGTCGACCACGTTCGCCTCGACACCCGCGTTCGCATATGCGGCGCGCAAGGCCTCGATATTCTTCTTGCCCGACTGGTGGGTCACGCTAGGGCGCAGCGCCGGGTCGATCTGTGCGAGGGCCGCCGGCACGCCGTCGTTCAGCACCTTGGCGCCCAGGCTGCCGCCCACCACCAGGATGCGCAGCGGACCGCCGCGGCCGACGAAACGCTCGGCGGGCGCCGGCAGGTCCAGGATCTGCTGGCGCACCGGATTGCCGGTGACGACCGCCTTGCTGGCTGCCTTGCCGAAGTCCGCCGGGAAGCCGAACAGCACGCGCTGGGCGATCGGGGCCAGGGTCTTGTTCGACAACAGCAGCGCGGCATCGGCATTCACCAGCGCCAGCGGCACGCCGCGCGAACGCGCCATCATCCCGCCCGGCACGGTCACGTAGCCGCCCATGCCCAGCACGACGTTCGGTGCGCGCTGGCCGAGGATGCGACGGCAGGCGAAGAAGCTGCCCACCATCTTGAAGGCGCCGGTGATCGTGTGCTTCAGGCCCTTGCCGCGCAGGCCGGCGAAGTCGATGCTGTCCATCGGGATGCCGGCCTGCGGCACCAGATCGGTCTCCATGCCGTGCGCCGTGCCCAGCCACGAGACGTCCCAACCGCGCGCGCGCATGGTCTGCGCGATCGCGATCCCGGGGAAGATGTGCCCGCCCGTGCCCGCCGCCATGATCATGAGTTTCTTCATGAGCGGCCTCCACGCATGCGGACGCGGTTCTCGTAGTCGATCCGCAACAGGATCGCGAGGCCGACGCAGTTGAACAGCACGCCCGAGCCGCCGAAGCTCATGAGCGGCAGGGTCAGGCCCTTGGTCGGCAGCAGGCCCAGGTTGACGCCCATATTGATGAAGGTCTGCACGCCGATCCAGATGCCGATCCCCTTCGCCGACAGGCCGGCGAAAGTCTGGTCGAGGGCGATGGCCTGGCGGCCGATGTCGAAGGCGCGTTTCACCAGCCAGTAGAACATGGCGATCACGACCAGCACGCCGGCCAGGCCGAGCTCCTCGCCGATCACGGCCATGATGAAGTCGGTGTGCGCTTCCGGCAGGTAGAACAGCTTTTCCACGCTGCCGCCCAGGCCCACGCCGAAGAACTCGCCGCGCCCGAAGGCGATCAGCGAGTGGGTCAGCTGGTAGGCCTTGTCCAGCGCATTGCCCTCTTCCCAGGGGTCGAGGTAGGCGAACATGCGCGCGCGGCGGAACGGCGACAGGGCGATGATCGAGACGAAGATCAGCACCAGCAGCGCGCCGATGCCGCCGAACCAGACGATGTTGATCCCGCCCAGGAACAGGATGCCCATGGCGATGCAGACGATCACGCCGAAGGCGCCCAGGTCGGGCTCGAGCAGCAGCAGCATGCCGACCAGGCCGATCGCCACCATCATCGGCAGGAAGCCCTTGGTCAGCTTGTGCATGTATTCCTGCTTGCGCACCGTGAAATCGGCCGCGTAGAGGACGGCCGCGATCTTCATGAGCTCGGAGGGCTGCAGGTTCATGACCTTCAGCGGCAGCCAGCGGCGCGCACCGTTGACCGAGACGCCGATGCCCGGGATCAGCACGATCGCCAGCAGCACCAGGGTGCCGATGAAGAGCAGGGGCGCATACTTCTGCCACACGGCGACCGGCACCTGGAACACCACGGCGGCTGCCGCCATCGACACGCCGATGTACATCATCTGGCGGTACAGGAAGTACTCGTTCTTGTCCTGCAAATAGGCGAACTTGGGCGAGTCCGGCAGCGCGATCGAGGCCGAATACACCATCACGAGGCCGAACAGCATCAGCAGGACGGTGACCCAGACCAGCGGCTGGTCGTAGTCCATCATTTTCGACGGACGGCTGCGCGCGGCGATTGTCGCGTCGCTGCTCGTGCCCGAGAACCTGAAGGGAATCTGGAAAGGCATCAGATCTCCTGCCCTTTTTCCAGCGCGATGTCGCGCACGGCGTCGACGAACACCTGCGCGCGGTGCGCGTAGTTGGTGAACATGTCGAGGCTGGCGCAGGCCGGCGACAGCAGCACGCAGTCGCCGGGGCGCGCCAGGCCCGAGGCGCGGCGCACCGCCTCCGGCAGGCCAGGGAGGTCGAACAGCGGCACGCCGGTCGGTTCGATGGCGGCGCGCACGCTCGGTGCATCGCGGCCGATCAGCAGGACGGCGCGCACATAACGCGAGGCAGGTTCGGCGAGAGGCGCAAAATCCTGGCCCTTGCCGTCGCCGCCGGCGATCAGGAGGATCTGCTGGTCTTCGCCGGCGAAGGCCTTGCCGAGGCCCACCAGGGCGGCGACGGTGGCGCCGACATTGGTGCCCTTGCTGTCGTCGTAGTAGTCGACGCCGTCGATGCTGGCGACCAGCTCGACGCGGTGCGGCTCGCCCGCATACTCGCGCAGGCCGTGCAGCAGCGGCGCCAGCGGCAGGCCGCAGGCGCGGCACAGGGCCAGCGCGGCCAGCGCGTTCGAGGCGTTGTGCAGGCCGCGGATCTTGAGCGCGTCGGCCGGCATCAGGCGGTTGACGCTCACTTCCCTTGGCGCCGCGATCTCGCCCTTCTTCAGCTTCTTCAAGGGCTCGTCATCGAGCGCGACGGCATTGGCCAGCCACAGCACGCCACGCTCGTTGACCAGGCCGAAGCTGTCGGCTTCGAGCGGTTCGCCGGTGCCGAAGGTGAAGAACGGCGTGTCGGCGGCCTGCATGCGCATGACGAGCGCGTCGTCGCGGTTCAGCACGCGGATGGTGTCTGCACCGAAGATGCGCGCCTTGTCCGCCGCATAGGCGTCCATGCTGCCGTGCCAGTCCAGGTGGTCCTGGCTCAGGTTCAGGACGGTCGCCGCATCGGCCTGCAGGCTGAAGGTGGTGTGCAGCTGGAAGCTCGACAGTTCCAGCACCCAGGCTTGCGGCAGGTCTTCGCCGTCCAGGCATTCGCGCAGCACGTCGAGGGCGGCCGGGCTGATGTTGCCGGCCACGCGCGTACTCAGGCCGGCGCGGCGGCAAAGCAGGCCGGTCAGGCTCGTCACCGTGGTCTTGCCGTTGGTGCCGGTGATGGCGATGACTTTCGGGCTGTAGGAACGCTCGCTGCGCAGCTGCGCGAGCGCCTGCGCGAACAGTTCGATCTCGCCCCACACGGCGATGCCGCGTTCGCGCGCCGCCGGGCCGAGCAGCGCCAGCTCGCGGTCCGGGGCCAGTCCCGGGCTGACCGCGACGAAGTCCACGCCGCCCAGCAGGCTCTCGCCGAATTCGCCGCCGATGAATTCCGCATCCGGCACCGCCTGGCGCAGGGCGAACAGGCGCTGCGGCTCGGTACGCGTGTCGGCCACGCGCACGCGCGCGCCGCAACGTGCCAGCCATTGCGCCATCGCCAGCCCGGATTCACCCAGGCCCAGCACCAGTGCGGTTTTGCCTTCGTAGTTCATGCTCTTAGCGCAGCTTCAGGGTGGACAGGCCGATGAGGACCAGCATCATGGTCACGATCCAGAAGCGGACCACGACCTTGGTCTCCTTCCAGCCCTTTTGTTCGAAATGGTGGTGCAGCGGCGCCATCAGGAACACGCGGCGCCCCGCTCCGTAGCGCTTCTTGGTGTACTTGAACCAGCTCACCTGGATGATCACCGACAGGGTCTCGGCCACGAAGACGCCGCCCATGATGAACAGGACGATCTCCTGGCGCACGATGACGGCGATGGTGCCCAGCGCGCCGCCCAGCGCCAGCGCGCCGACGTCGCCCATGAACATCTGGGCCGGATGCGCGTTAAACCAGAGGAAGGCCAGGCCCGCCCCCGCCATCGCGCCGCAGAAGATCAGCAGTTCGCCGGCGCCCGGGATGTAGGGGATGAACAGGTACTTCGAGAAGGTCACGCTGCCGGTGAGGTAGGCGAACAGGCCCAGGGCCGCGCCGACCATCACGGTCGGCATGATGGCCAGGCCGTCCAGGCCGTCGGTGAAGTTGACCGCGTTCGAGGACCCGACGATGACGCAATAGGTCAGCGCGATGAAGCCCCACACGCCCATCGGGTAGCTGATCGACTTGAAGAAGGGGACGATCAGGTCTGCTTTAGGGGGCAAGGTCATCGAGAAGCCCGACTGCACCCAGGCATAGAACAGCTGCAGCACCTGCCAGGGGTTCGCGGCCGAGACCGAGAACGCCAGGTACAGCGCCGAGGCGATGCCGATCAGCGACATCCAGAAGTATTTTTCGCGCGAGCGCATGCCTTCCGGATCCTTGTAGACCACCTTGCGGTAGTCGTCGACCCAGCCGACCGCGCCGAAGCCCATGGTCACGACCAGCACCGGCCAGATCAGGCGGTTCGACAGGTCGCACCACAGCAGGGTCGAGATGCCGATCGCGATCAGGACCAGCACGCCGCCCATGGTCGGGGTGCCGTGCTTGGCCAGGTGGGTCTGCGGACCGTAGGTGCGCACGGCCTGGCCGACCTTCAGGGCGGTCAGCTTGCGGATCACGGCCGGGCCGCAGACCAGGCCGATGGCGATCGCCGTGATGGTGGCGAACACCGCGCGGAAGGTGATGTAGTTGAACACGCGCAGCGGACCGATATAGTCCTGGAAGTATTGGGCGAGCCAGAGAAGCATTTAGTGGGCGTCCTTTTTAGTTTCAGTTGATCCGGTCAGGTGCTGGACCACGCGCTCCATCTTCATGAAGCGCGAGCCCTTCACCAGCACAGTCGCTTTGCTATTGCCGCCCAGTGTTGAATCCAGTGCTGCCAATAATGCGTCGAACTGCTCGTAGTGCCGTGCTCCCGACGCGCTCATGCTGCGGGCAAGTTCGCCGGTGGCGAGCACGTGTTCGATGCCACGCTGCTGGGCGTAGGCACCGACTTCCTCGTGAAATTCCTTACCCTGCGTGCCGACTTCGCCCATGTCGCCGACCACCAGGATGCGCGGGGCCGGGTACGCCGCCAGCACGTCGATCGCGGCGCGCATCGAATCCGGGTTGGCGTTGTAGCTGTCGTCGATGACGGTGGCGCCGGTCGCCGCCTGCTTGCGCTGCAGGCGGCCGCCGACCGGCGCGAAAGCTTCCAGGCCGCGTACGATCGCGTCCTGTGGAATACCTGCCGCCAGGGTGCTGGCGATCGCCGCCAGCGCATTGCGGACATTGTGGTCGCCGGCCGCGGCCAGCTCCACCGTGAATTGCGCGCCGCGCGCGCTGACCTGCAGGGTATTGCCGAAGCCATTGGCCGTGTAGCTCGCGCGCACGTCGCAGGCGTCCGTCAGGCCGAAGGTCAGCACGTCGCACTTGGCCAGGCCGCGCCATAGCCCGGTATAGGTATCGTCGCCCGGGAACACGGCCACGCCGCCCGCGTCCAGCGCTTCGAGCACCGAGCCGTTCTCGCGCGCCACCGCTTCCACGGTGTGCATGAATTCCTGGTGCTCGCGCTGGGCGTTGTTCACCATGGCGACCGTCGGCGCGGCGATGGCGGCCAGGCGGGCGATCTCGCCCGGGTGGTTCATGCCCATTTCGATCACGGCCGCGCGATGCCGCGCATCGAGACGGAACAGCGTCAGCGGCACGCCGATCTCGTTGTTCAGGTTGCCCTGGGTGGCCAGGCGTGCGTCCTCGCCGAAGGCGGCGGCCAGGATCGAGGAGATCATCTCCTTGACCGTGGTCTTGCCGTTCGAGCCGGTCACGCCGATCACGGGGATCGCATGCTGGACGCGCCAGCTGTTCGCGATGCGGCCCAGCGCCGCCAGGGTGTCCGGCACCACGATCGCCGGCAGGGTCCAGCCTTCCGGCAGCGCGTGGACGACGACCGCCGCCACGCCGCGGCCCGCGACCTGGCCGAGGAAGCCGTGCGCATCGAAGGTCTCGCCCTTGAGCGCCACGAACAGCACGCCGGCGGGCGCCGTGCGGCTGTCGGTCGACACGCCCTCGAAGGCCGCGTCGGCGCCGACGAGCCGTGCGCCCGGAATCGCCTTGACCAGTTGTGCCAGGGTAGCGCGCATCAATGCGTCCTCATCATGGTGAGCCGCGCGCTCAAGGCCAGCGTGGCATGGTCGGCATCGGAGAATGGGAGCTTCTTGCCCTTGATTTCCTGGTAGGGCTCATGGCCCTTCCCTGCCAGCAGGATCACGTCCTGCTTGCCGGCGTTTTTCACGGCCAGCAGGATCGCGGTGGCGCGGTCTTCCACCGCCTGGTCATGTTTGTCACTGCGCTTGTCCATCCCGGCCACGATCTGCGCGATGATGCTCGCGGGGTCTTCGCTGCGCGGGTTGTCGCTCGTTACCAAGACGTGGTCGGCCGCCTGGGCGATCCTGCCCATCTGCGGACGCTTGCCCGGGTCGCGGTCGCCGCCGCAGCCGAACACGCACCACAGCTGGCCGCCCCGCTCGGACGCCACCTGGCGCAGCGCGTCCAATGTCTTTTCCAGCGCGTCCGGGGTGTGTGCGTAGTCGATCACGACCATCGGCGCATCCTGGCCGCCGACCTGCTGCATGCGGCCCGGGGCCGGGCCCAGGGATTCGATCGCATCGACCGCGTTCTTCAAGGGCAGGTCGCGCGCCAGCAGCGCGCCCAGCACCGCCAGCGCATTGCTGACGTTGAAGTGGCCCACCAACTGGGTCTTCACGAGCGCGGAGCCGGCCGGCGAATCGAGCTGGAATTCGGTGCCCGCGTTGCGGCTGCGGATGCTCGATGCGCGCAGGACCTGCACGCCGTCGATGGCCGCCCCGTCCTTGAGCGTGTAGCCCACGACCGGCAAGCCAGGGAAATTCTTGCGCAGGTGCGCCACCAGGCGCGCGCCGGCCGGATCGTCGAGGTTGACGACGGCGGCGCCCAGCTGCGGCCACTCGAAGAGCTTGACCTTGGCCGCTTCGTAGGCCTGCATGTCGCCATGGAAGTCGAGGTGGTCGCGGGTCAGGTTGGTGAAGACGGCGACGTCGAAGTGCATGCCGGCGGTGCGCTCTTGCACCAGGCCGATGGACGAGACTTCGATGGCCAGCGCGTTGGCGCCTTGCGCGCGCAGGTCGGCCAGCGTCTGCGCCAGCAGCACCGCGTCCGGCGTGGTGTAGCCGGTGGCGTCGAACACCGGCTCGGCCTTGCCCTTGGCCAGGCCGACGCCCAGAGTGCCGACGATGGCGGCAGTGTCGCCGAGGCGCGCCAGCGCCTGGGCGGTCCACACCGCGATCGAGGTCTTGCCGTTGGTCCCGGTGACGCCGACGGTGAACATGCCGCGATCGGGCTGTTCGAGCACCGCGTGGGCGATCGGGCCGGCATGCTGCTTCAGCCCGGGCACGCCGCGGTGCGCCACGCCATGCGCGGGGTCCCAGGTGTAATCCTGGTCGTCGTACACGACGGCGGCGGCGCCGGCGGCGATCGCCGCGCCGATGAATCTGCGCCCGTCCGCGGCATCGCCCGGATACGCAAAGAACACGTCGCCCGGCTTCACGCGGCGCGAGTCGGAAACGAGAATGCCGCCCTGGGCGGCGGCGCGGATCCACGCGATGGTGTCGTTCAGGTCAAGCGCCATCTATGCTCTCCTCAACGGGTTCTTCTGGAATGATGATGTCCGTGATCGACGAGTCGGGCGGCACGTTCGCGGCCCGCAAGGCATTTGCCGCCAGGTCCGCCGCGGTCGGCGCGGCCACGCTGCCGCCGGTGCGCAAGGCCCCGCGCGGGTTGTCGATCATGACGGCGATGATGAAACGCGGCTTGGACATCGGCGCGATGCCCACAAAATAGCCGATATTGTCGGTGCGCGAATAGCGTCCGTTGACGATCTTCTCGGCGGTGCCGGTTTTGCCGCCGATGCGGTAGCCCGGCACCTGCGCCTTGGAAGCGGTGCCTTCCGGGCCCACCACGGATTCGAGCATGGTGCGCACCTGGGCCGCGGTCTTGGCCGAGATCACCTGCTGGCCGACCGGCTCTTCGTCGACCTTCAGGAAGGACAGCGGAATGATGTCGCCGTTGCGCGCGAAGATCATGTAGGAGCGCGCCATCTGCAGCAGCGACACCGACAGGCCGTGGCCGAAGGCCATGTTGGCGTATTCGATCGGGCGCCACGATTTCCAGGGACGCACGCGGCCGGCGGTCGGGCCCGGGAAGCCGAAGCGCGGCGCCTGGCCGTAGCCCAGCTTGGTGTACATCTCCCACATTTCCTGGGCCGGGATCATCTGCGAAATCTTGACCACGCCGATGTTCGAGGACTTCTGGATGATGCCGCTCACCGTGCGCACGCCGTAATTGTGGGTGTCGCGGATGCGTTTGCCCGTCACCATCATGAAGCCCGGATTGGTGTCGAACACGGTGTCCGGCGTGATGCGCCTGGTCTCCAGGCCGAGCGCCACCGTCACCGGCTTGATGGTGGAGCCGGGCTCGAAGGTGTCGGTGATGACGCGGTTGCGCAGCTGGGCGCCGGTCAGGTTCTTGCGGTCGTTCGGGTTGTAGGTCGGGTAGTTGGCCATGGCTAGCACTTCGCCGGTCTTCACGTCCAGCACCACGGCGCCGCCGGCCTGGGCATTGAACTTCTCGACCGCGTTCTTCACGCTGGTGAAGGCGATGTACTGCAGCTTGCTGTCGACCGACAGGGTCAGGTCCTTGCCCTGGTGCGGCTCGCGGAACATGCCGAGGTCCTCGGCGATGTGGCCGAGACGGTCCTTGATCACGCGGCGGCTGCCCGGCACGCCCATCAGGGCCTTCTGGTGGAACAGCTCGATGCCTTCCTGGCCCACGTCCTCGACGTTGGTGAAGCCGACCAGGTGGGTCATCACTTCGCCCTGCGGGTAGAAGCGCTTGTATTCCTTGCGGGTGTCCAGGCCCTCGATCTTGAGCTTCTCGATCTCGGCGATCACCGGCATCTCGACCTGGCGTTTCAGGTAGACGAAGGTGCGGTCCGAATCGAGCTTCTTGCGCAGTTCGGATTCGGGCATCTCGAGCAGGCGCGCCAGCGCCGTGATCTTGCCGGGCGGGTTCTTGAGCAGGTCTTCGGGAATCGCCCACACGGCCTTGACCGGCAGCGAGGACGCCAGCACGGCGCCGTTGCGGTCGGTGATCTTGCCGCGCGTGGCCGGCAGTTCGAGCGTGCGCTCGTAGCGGCTCTTGCCCTGCTTTTGCAGGAACTGGCTCGACATGCCCTGCAGCCAGAGCGCCTTCGCCGCCAGCACCGCGAAGGCAGCGAACAGCACGAACAGCACCAGGCGCGAACGCCAGTTCGGCACGTTCACGGCCAGCACGGGGCTCTTCGAGAAGGCCACGCCTTTCGAAGCCGCGACGCGCGAGGTGGCGCGCCGCTCGGCGCGGTTGGCGTTCCGGTTCATCGGGCGCCTTCCGTCAGGTATTGGGTACGGGCAGGCGTGAGCGGCGCCATGTTCAGGCTGGCGCGCGCGATCTGCTCGATGCGCTCGTTCTTGCCAAGCGTGGACTGGTCGAGCTGGAGCTGGGCCCAGTCGATCTCGAGCTGGCGCGACTGCTGCTGCAGGCGTTCCAGTTCGATGAGCAGGTGGCGCGCCTGGTAGCGCGCATTCACCACCGACAGGGCGCAGCCGACCACGGCGATGGCCAGCACGGCGTTCAGCTTGGCGCTCATCCGGCGCCTCCCAGGCGCTCGGCCACGCGCAGCACCGCCGAGCGGGCGCGCGGGTTGGCATCGACCTCGTCGACCGATGGCTTGATCTTGGCGATGAGCTTCATCAGCGGTTGCGGCAAATCGACAGCGCGGATCGGCAGCCGGCGATCCGGCTGCGCGACCTTGGCCTTGGACGCCAGGAACTGCTTGACCATGCGGTCTTCCAGCGAGTGGAAGCTGATCACGGACATGCGTGCGCCTGGCGCCAGCATGGCGTAGGCGGCGCTCAAGCCTGCTTCGAGGTCCTCAAGCTCCTGATTGATGAAAATCCGGATAGCCTGAAAGGTCCGGGTTGCCGGATCCTTGCCCTTCTCGCGGGTTTTGACCGCGCCTGCCACGACTGCGGCAAGCTCTCGTGTGGTCGAAATTGGCTCGATTGCCCGGCGAGCAACAATCGCCTTTGCAATCTGGAAAGCAAACCGCTCTTCTCCATAATCTCGTATAACCTTTTCCAATTGTTGTTCCGTCGCGGTGGCCAGCCATTCGGCCGCCGACATGCCGCGCGTGGTATCCATGCGCATGTCGAGGGGGCCATCCTGGCGGAAACTGAATCCGCGGGTGGCGTCGTCCACCTGGGGCGACGAAATACCAAGGTCCAGCAAGATGCCGTCCACCTGGCCGATGCCGCGCGCGGCAAGCGCGTCGGCCATCGTGGCAAAACTGTCATGCACGATCGTGAAACGAGGGTCCACCACCGCCTGGGCGGTGGCGATTGCCTGTGGGTCCTTGTCGAACGCAATCAGGCGACCCTTGGCGCCCAGCCTGGACAGGATCAGGCGGCTGTGCCCGCCCCGGCCGAACGTGCCATCTATATAAGTACCGTCGGCGCGCTCGCCGTCGAGAGCGAGCGCATCGACCGCTTCATCCAGCAGCACCGTGCGGTGCTGATACTCAGGGACCTTCGTTCCCGGCACCGTCTTTATTTCCGTCATGGCGCCTCAGAAGGAGAAATTGGAAAGGACATCGGGCATGCCGCCGGCGACAGCCTCGGCTTCGCTCTCGGCGAGCTTGGCGGCATCCCAGATTTCGAAATGCGTGCCCATGCCCAGCATCATGACTTCCTTCTCCAGACCCACGGCGGCGCGCAGTTCGGGCGAAATCAGTACCCGGCCGGCGCTGTCCAACTCGACATCGCACGCGTTACCAAGGAAAATGCGCTGCCACGCACGGGCCGACATCGGCCACGAAGCGATCTGCTCGCGGTGTTGTTCCCACACGGGACGCGGGAAGAACAGCAGGCAGCCGTGCGGGTGCTTCGTCAGCGTCATGCGGCCCTCGCACTGGACCGCAAGGGCGTCACGATGCTTTGCCGGAATCGACATCCTTCCCTTTGCATCGAGATTGATCGCTGACGCGCCCTGGAACACGTATTTACCTAGCTTTGGAGAGTTATCAACTTACTATTGTTTTAGCGCCTGGGGCTTCAAATATCCCCCACAAATCGACACTTTTTCACACTGTTTCCCACTTTATTGGAATCAAGATTGGTGGTCAAGCGAATTCACGCTTGAGAAAACCGAAATTTTCTAATGAAACCAAGGACTTAGCGGCACGTGTTAACCTGATGTCAACCTAAAATGTCTCCTAAATCAGTCACTTAGGAAACAGAGTGAAGGTTCCACCTCACTTGTATGGACAATAAATACCTTGATCTGCGTCAGCGCCGCCGGTCGCGTTTACTCAAGGAAATTAAAGTTTCCGAGCAGAATTGCTCGTTTGGAAATTGCGGGGCTCGACAGGAAGCGTTAGGATCATGACAAGGCGATCAGCTATTCCGCTTCACAGGCCCGCTCGGCGGGATGGCAGCCGGACGGGAGCGGGTTTGCTGTCAAGGAGTACCTCGTGAGCATCACCCTCGCCCATACCTGCGCGGTCTACGACCTGATCGAAGTTCAGGAAGCACTGGACCGTAGCCGCGGCCGCTCCCCGGAACTCGAAGCGTTCTACGAACGCATGCTCGAAACCGGGGCCGACCGTTTCGTCACCACGCCCTCCTCGATCGACGCCCTCGATCCCCTGTTCGAGGAATGCCCGAACTTCGACGAAGTCCTGGACGACCTCGTGCGCTACCTGCGCCTCGCGCATGCGAGCCGGGACCGAAGCGGCCGCTTCAACGTCATGCCCATCCTGCTGCTGGGCGGCCCGGGCGTCGGCAAGACCCACTTCGCCAAGCGCCTGGCCCGGGCCATGCAGACCGAGTGCGAACTGATCAGCATGAATGCCCTGTCGGCCGGCTTCGTCATCACCGGCAGCTCGGCCAGCTGGCGCGGCGCCAAGTGCGGCAAGGTGGCGGAGCGCCTGGTGCGCGGACAGTACGCCAATCCGGTGGTGGTGCTGGACGAGGTGGAAAAGGCGACCGGCTCCTCGCAGTCCGATCCCCTGGCGGCCCTCTATCAACTGCTGGAGCCGGAAACCTCGAAGGCCTTCCGCGACGAATTCATCGACGTCGACCTCGACGCCAGCCGCATCTTCTGGGTACTGACCGCGAATTCGACCGAAGGCATCCCGGCGCCGCTGCTCAACCGCATGGCGGTCTACGAGGTGCCGGCGCCCACGCCGGAGCAAGCGGCCGGCATCGCCCAGCGCATGGTCCGGGGCCTGGTGCAAGAGATGAAGCTGTCGGGCTTCGACGATGCGCTCGGGGAGGCGGTGCTCGACAAGCTGGCGCCCGTGTCGCCGCGCGACCTGCGCAAGACCCTGCTCGATGGCCTCGGCTACGCGGTGGCCGATGGCCGCGCCCATGTGACGACGGCCGACATCCGCCTGCGGCCAACGCCTGGCAAGGGGCGAATCGGCTTCTGAAAATCTGCGTTTCAGGCGGACCCGGTCAAGGCGCGCAGCGCCTTGGACCGGAAGAAGAACCAGGCTGCGGCGAAGCTGCAGAGGCCGAACGGAATCACGACAAGGAGCGCGATCGAATCGGCAGCGTTCGACAGTCCCGCGAACAAGGCGTACAGCCCGCCCGCGAAGTAGAGCGCGCCAAGCACATGGCGGGCGAAGCCGTATCCCTTCAGCAGGAACGCGAACAGGATCGTGAGAACCACGAAGCGGATCAGTATCCTGGGAAGATCCCCGCCCATTGCCACCGTAAGAAGCTCAACGCCGGCAGTGCTACCGAAGATCCATGCCACCCCCTGCAATGCCGACCGCTCCGTCATACATCCTCCTGGATTCGAATCAGCGCATGGTAGCAGGTGCGAACACATGCGGGCGACGTGCGGCGGCGAGGTCGCCTGCGAGCCGACCGAGGAGGCAGCCATTGCATAGCCCCAGCAGCCCACATGCCGCCGCCGCGAACAAGGCATTGCCTGCCAACCCAGGCTGAATCGCCAGCGCCACAGCCAGCGCATACTTGACCGCGAAGATCGTCAGCATCAGGACCAGCGGCGTCCAGCTGCCGCGGATGCGGAGGGTGCCGGGCATGACGCCGGCAGAGGCGCGGTCCACGCCGGATGCCCGGCACGACAGGGCGGCAAGGGCCGCGCTGATTGCCCAGGCGAGCATCGCCCCGCTTGCCACGCCGAACTGCATCGCGATGGCCTGCAGCGACAGGGCCAGCATCAGAATGGGGATCACCAGCATGCGCCCGACGCTCATCTCGCGCTCACGCGATGCAAGTACGCCCCGGTAGATCAGGAAGGCGAGGATACCCCAGACGTAGACAGGGGTGTGGGCAAGAATCTGAAACAGCATGGCCGGCTCCGCGAAAGTAGAAGTGGGCCTACTGTAGCGGGAGCTTGGGAGCGGATCGGCGGCTTGCGACGAAACGGCGCCGGGAAGCGCGAACTGCTTGGGAAGGGCGCCAGTTGCGGCGCCCTTCGACACTGCCTAGCGCTCGCCGGTCGGGAAGCGTCCGGGCGGTTCGCCCTTGCGCGAGCCGATCAGCATCAGGATGACGGCCAGCACACAAGTATAGGCGACGAAATAGTGGGCGCCGAAGGGCGTGATCAGGATGCCCCCAGCGATCAGGAGCACGAAGAAAGCGGCATACACCAGGCTGCCCTGCCAGGTGAGCGGCATTCCCCATCCCCAGCCCCTTCCCGGCGGCTTCGCCGCGAACCAGTATTTCTGCGTCATGCCCTCTCCTTGTTTTCGTTCAGTCCGGACCCCATAGCTTCGCATGCTCGACCGCCCGCGTCCAGCGCGCCATGAGGGCGGCGCGCCGGTCGGCATCCATCGCGGGCTCGAAGCGCTTCTCGACCTGCCACTGGCGTTCGATACTATCCACCGATTCCCAGAAGCCGACCGCCAGTCCGGCCAGGTAGGCCGCGCCCAGGGCCGTGGTTTCAAGCACGCGCGGCCGCAGCACCGGCACGCCCAGCAGGTCGGCCTGGAACTGCATCAGGAGGTCGTTGCGCGCGGCCCCGCCGTCGGCGCGGACCTCGCTGACCGCGCAGTCGGCATCCTTTTGCATGGCCGCCAGCAGCTCGGCGCTCTGGTAGGCGATCGCCTCCACCGCGGCGCGGGCGATGTGGGCGCCGCTGGTCCCACGCGTCATGCCGACGATGGTCGCGCGCGCATGCTGGTCCCAGTGGGGCGCACCGAGTCCGGTGAAGGCCGGCACCAGCAGCACCCCGCCGCTGTCCGGCACGCTGGTGGCCAGCGCCTCCACGTCCGACGAAGCCTTGACGATGCCGAGGCCGTCGCGCAGCCATTGCACCGTGGCGCCGCCCATGAAGACGCTGCCTTCCAACAGATAGTCGGTCTTCCCATCGACGGTCCAGCCGACGGTAGAGAGCAGGCGGTTGTGCGACACGGGCGGCCTGGCGCCCGCATGCATCAGCATGAAGCAGCCGGTCCCGTAGGTGTTCTTGACCATGCCCTTGCGGTGGCAGGCCTGGCCGAAGGTCGCGGCCTGCTGGTCGCCCGCGATGCCCGCGATCGGGATCGCTCGGCCGAACCATTCGCCGGCCGTGAGCCCGACGACTTCGGAACTGCCGGCGAGCTCCGGCAGCAGCGAGCCCGGAATGCCGAACAGCGCCAGCAGTTCCTCGTCCCAGCACAGCGTGTGGATGTTGAACAGCATGGTGCGCGCGGCGTTGCTGGCGTCGGTGACGTGGCGTCCGCACAGGCGGTACACCAGCCAGCTGTCGACGGTGCCGAAGGCCAGCTCGCCACGCCCGGCGCGCGCGCGGGCGCCGGGCACGTGCTCCAGCAGCCATTGCAGCTTGGTCGCGGAAAAATAGGCGTCGACCTCCAGGCCGGTGCGCCCCTGGATGAAGGTCGCCTTGCCCTCTTCACGCAGGCGGTCGCAGACGCCGGCCGTGCGCCGGTCCTGCCAGACGATGGCGCGGGCGACCGGCTCACCGGTGGCGCGGTCCCACAGCACGGTGGTTTCGCGCTGGTTGGCGATGCCGATGGCGGCTACCCGGGATGCGTCGATGCCGGCGCGGACCAGCGCTTCGCGGGCGCAGGCGAGCTGGCTGTGCCAGATGTCGAGGGCGTCGTGCTCGACCCAGCCGGGCTGGGGGAAATGCTGGGGATATTCGTGCTGGCTGCTCGCGACGGGCAGGCCTTCGTGGTCGAAGACGATGGCGCGCGAGCTGGTGGTGCCCTGGTCGAGCGCCAGGATGTATTTCTGCATCGTAGCCTCCACCGGGGAGAGAATTCATGTAAAGCAGGCCGATAGGCCGGATTCTGTGTAGTGGTTTCCCTTGCGGGACGCCCCTATGACAGCCATTCCTCTAGGCGCTGGATTACTCCAGCGCTCAAGCTTCCTACCCGCACGCTCCGCGAGCAACATCAACGCGTGCCTATTTGGAATTGCTCCAGGTGGAGGTTACCGCGTTTCACCGTAACTTAATACGCTCGTCTCTGTGGCCCTAT
>Ga0209023_10004047_pt1 | contig 16990 bp, 13 predicted proteins | sample LakOneMetagenome_FD_187468 | JGI IMG/M metagenome (GOLD analysis project Ga0209023, IMG submission 187468) | Freshwater and sediment microbial communities from Lake Erie, Canada (SPAdes) (version 2) | ecosystem: Environmental > Aquatic > Freshwater > Lentic | place: Lake Erie, Canada... | reverse complement strand
AGCCGGGAAGCGGCGTCTGGGTTCCGCTGCGACAGGTCATCAGCTACCCGCTCGTCATCCCAAGCACCGGCCGGCGTCTTCCCATCGACATCCGCGACGCGTCGCAGATGCCGTGGGGCACCACGGACCCGACGGATCCCACGTTCGACGATCGGCATCTGATCGACGGTGCTGGTGAGGTGCTCGAGGTGGCGATCCCGTGGGGAATGGCAACGATCGCGGATCCGTCCACCCACAAGGTGTGGGAACTTCATATGGTGCGCGATCGCACGAAGCAGGTCGTTGCGCGTCCGATCAGTCGGCTCGGCATCTCCGTGCACGCGGGTGGACGCCTTCTCCGGACCTCCGGATACACGTGGGACGGCTGGAATGGGGTGACCTGGCATGAGCGCAAGAAGGCCGGGTGGCCGATCCTGCAGACGGCATTCCACCAGCTTGGCTCCGAGCCACTGTTGGGCCGCCCCTGACGGTCAGCGTGCGCGTCGACTCCGGGGGTGTGCCCGATCGAAGTCCTCGCGCAAATGTGCAGCGGTGACGTGCGTGTAGATCTCGGTCGTCACCGGACTGGCGTGGCCCAGGTGCGCCTGGACGTAGCGAATGTCCACACCTGCCTGGATCAGGTGCGTGCCGCATGAATGGCGCAACGCGTGCGGGAAGACCCGCTGGCCGTCGGCGATGAGACCTGCGCGTTCTGCGACCGCCTGCACTTCGCGCCACACCGACGTGCGTCCGATGCGACGCCCGCGCGGTGTCAAGAACACCGCATCGCCGTCGCGGTGGCGCGCCTGATCGGCTCGCGGTGTCACATCGCGGGCGCGAAGCTCCGGCCGTCCGATCCGCAGGTACGCGATCAGCACGTTGCGGGCGACGGTCGGAACGGCCACCGCGCGCTGGCGGGCGCCCTTGCCATGGACGACGACAAACGGGTCGTCGGGATCGTCCAGGTGCAGGTCCGAGACGTTGAGCGACGCCGCCTCGCCGGCTCGCAGCCCGAGCCCGTAGAGCGTCTCGACGAGTGCGTGCCGACACGATCCCTCGGGGCCACCGGTGCGCGCCGCCGCCTCGCACATCGCGCGGATCTGCGACTGGTCGAGCGCGACCACCTCACGTCCGAGTTGGCGCTTGGCGTCGGCGACGCCACCGGGAGGACTCAGATCCTGAACCGGGTTGTGCAGTGCGAACATCGTGCTCCACCAGCGACAAAATGCGCGGACGCCGGCCACCCGACGGCGTCGGCTTGCCGCGGTGCCAGGCAGACCGTCGCGCCACGACTGCCACCACTGCGGCGCGATTGCCGCAAGGTCACTCGCCGCCTGGTGCGCCGCCAAGTCATCCTCCACACCGAACACGGCGTGTCGTGCGCCGGTCGGCTCCGGGATCGCAAGCGCCTGCGCCAATACGATCAGGTCGCGTCGATATGCGGCGCGGGTGTTCGGACTCGTGCGCGCGGCGAGGAAGGCCTCCACGAGGGTCCAGTATCCCTCCGCCGAGACGTTCATCCGCGTGGGTGCCCGCGTCGCAGCACACCCTGCATCGCCTTGGTGGTGACCCCGGTGTAGCGCTGCGTCGTCGCCAGACTTTCGTGGCCGAGGATCTCCTGCACCACGCGCAGGTGCGCCCCGCCGGTGCCGTCCGGACCCTCGAGCAGGTGGGTGGCGGCGGCATGGCGCAACAGATGCGGCCCGCCGGCCCGGCCGGCGCGGCGAAGCTCACCGCTCACAACCCGGTACACCGCGCTGCCGTCGATGGCACCGCCTGAGCGCGTCACGAAGACCGGCTCGCGTGTCGCCGCCATCGGCGGGCGGTCCACGAGACGCGGTCGGCCGTCGGACAACCAGGCGCGCAGCGCGTCGACGGCGGGCTCGGTGAGTGGCACGGTGCGCGCCTTGCCACCCTTGCCGACCACGCGGATCGTCTCATGTTCGAAGTCCACGCCGGCGAGCACCAGGTCGCAGACCTCTTGGCGTCGCAGCCCGCTTCCGTAGAGCACTTCGAGCAGCGCATGATTTCGCAGTGCGAGGGCTGCCGCGGCCGGCGTCTCGGTCGGTGCGGTCGGCGCCTCCAGGATGGCCGCCGCATCGGCCTGGGAAAGTCGGGGGACCGGGCCCGGGACGACCTTCGGTGCGTCGATCAAGTCGGCGGGCGAGCGGTTTGGCGGAAACACGGGTGCGAGCCAATCGCCGACGGCCACGAGTGCCCGCCGACGTGTCGCCGCCGACCACGCAAGATCCATGAAGCAGGCCTGCAGTGCGCTCGACGTGATCTGCGTCGGCTCGGTCAGACCCTGCGCGCTCATCCACCGCGCCACGCGTCGGCAGTCTGCGACGTACTGCTCCTTCGTCCGGGGTGCGAGCTCCCGTCGTCTGGCCCCCTGGCGTTCCAGACGGTCGGCGAATTCGGTGAGCGAGACCTGCCAGCGCGTCGCGAGAGTCACCCGGAGGAGTTCGCCGCCCCCATCACCGTCACCTGCCCGACGGCCGCCCGGTAGCCGCCGTCCACCTGCTGGTCGCCGGGGCGGGTGAACCAGATCACGATGCCCGCCTCCGGTGCGTCGGTGGTGATCGGAATGACGGTTTCTCCGGCGGTGAGCGTCGTCGCCGCGCTGATCACCAGGCGGTTTGCGAGTGTCCCGCCCTGGCCCAGGATCTCCACCGTTGCGCCGGGTGTGGTGGATGTCAGGCGCACCTCGTTGACGCGGTGTGCGCCGTCGAACCGCAGCAGCAGGCCGACGCCCGCTTTCCCGAATGTCGGCGTGGCGGCCGTGTAGGTCTCCGTTGTCCACTCCGTGGCCGGGTCACTGTCGGTGACGTTGCGGACGGAGTCCGCGTGTTCATGCTCGTCGCCGAGGGGGTCGTAGTCGAGGGGGGTGAATCGCAGCGCGACTGGGGACGATGAGCCATGAAGACCGCCATCCTTCATCAGCTTGGGGCCGAGGATGCCTGCGAGTGCGGCGAGCACGAGGATGCCCGCGAGCCACATGATCGCCGTACGCCGACTCCGGTGGGGCGCCGGTCCACGAATCGCCCGCATCCGAGAGGTCGTTTCGGACATGTCCGGTTCCGACGTCAGCTGCTCGATGGGCCCGCCCATCAGCGCCTCCGCCATGGCGTCGCCGGTGGAAAAGCGCTTGCGGGGATCCTTGGCCAGGGCACGCACGCACGTCTGCGCAAGTGACTGTGGGATCTCGGGGACGTGGTCGCGGGGATCGGGCGGGTCGTCATAGACGTGCTTGGTGGCCACAGCCACCGGGTTCTCGCCGGTGAATGGCAAGCGGCCGGTCAAGGTCTCGAACAGCACCACGCCAAGTGAGTAGATGTCACTCGTGGCATCGAGCGGCTTTCCTTCGGCCTGCTCAGGCGACAGGTAGTCGCTCGAACCGATCACGATTCCCGTGCGTGTCAGGTCGCCGTCGCCCTCGATGATTCGGGCGATCCCGAAGTCGGTGAGTTTGGCGACGCCCTCCTTGGTGACGAGGACGTTGTGGGACTTGATGTCGCGATGGATGACGCCGGCTCGGTGCGCGACGGCAAGTGCGCGGGCAACCTGCGCACAGACCGAGGCCGCACGTTCGAACGACATGCGCCCGTGCTGGCGCAGAATCGTCTTGAGATCTTGACCGTCGACGAGTTCGAACACGAGGAACGGTTCGTCCTCTTCGCCCCCCTGATCGAGGAGGCGAACCAGGTTCGGATGGCTCAGATTGGCGACGAGGCGACCCTCGCGACGGAAGCGTTCTTCGAGCTCGTGGTCGCCATGCAGACGGGCGTGCAAACGCTTGACCGCGACTTCACGATCGAGGATGGTGTCGTGGGCGCGCCAAACCGTGGCCATACCGCCGCGGCCGATTAATCCGTCGATGCGATATCGACCGCCGAGCATGCGTTCCGAGGTGCTCATCTGCCGCGACGATAGCCCACACCCCGGGCCTTGTGCAGGCGTGACGTCCTTTGTGGTGTATATATCCGCGAGCGTGAACGGCTGAGAGGGTGTCCGTGATTCCTGAATACATGGTCGCGTGGAGCCGAGCGTGAAGCGGCCGATGCCGCGCGGTGCCTCCACTCCAACTGCCTATCTTGGTGATGTCGAGCGCGTCGGTCGTGAGGACCCGAAACGCGCCCGCCAGCTGGCGCGTGCGGTGGAACAGGGCGCCCGCGGTGCCGGAGACCGCGTCGGCCTGGTGCGCGCCATGGCACTTTCCGGGAAGATGGCGATCGCCATCGGCGACCTGGACGACGCGTGTGCCACGGCGACCCGCATCGAGAGCGCATCGGTCGGGTTGAACCATCCGTGCGCCGAGGTTGCCACTCTGACGTTCCAGTCGCAGCTCGCGTTCTACCTGGGGGCGCACCGCGATGCGCTCACGAGCGCGACACGTGCGATCGCCATCGCGGACGGCACCGACGATCGGGTGTTGCGGGCCGCGGCGCGTCGCGGCACGTGTGTGGTGCTCGGCACGCTGCATACGCCGAATATGCGCTCGGTGCTCCAGGAGCGGCGTGAGCTCTGTGACGAGAACGACCTGTGGGATCTCGGGGTCATCCACAACGACCTGGCGACCGTCGCCATCATCGACGGCGATCTTGCGCGGGGACATGACGAGTTGGTGCGTGCGACGGAGATCACGCGGCGTCTGGACGAGCCTGCCGTGTCACTGCGCACAGTGATCGATGCGACCTGGGTCGAGCTTCATCTGGCACGGGAAGCTCCGGACGAGGCCCTTTCGCACCTCGATGCCGCGCAACAGCGGATGGTGAACACGGACAGCCCCCATCCGTTTCTCATCGGGACGACGACGCTTCTGGCCATCCATGTCCACCGGGCGCGTGGCGACCTTGCCCGGGCCGAACGCGAGGCGCGTGACGGACTGGCGCGGATGCAGCAGTACCTGCCGATGGTCCGTGGAGCGATTCTCGGGACCCTCGCCGACGTGCTTCGCGACCAGGGCCGGATCGACGAGGCCTACGAGGCGCTTCGCGCAAGCATGGAACTCGATCGCGAGACGGCCCGGCAGTTCGTGGAGCTGCAACATGACCTCACGAATGCGGTGTCGGAACATGTCGCTGCGCGCACCGAGGTCGCCTCGCTGCGTGAGATCGCCGACCGCGACTGGCTGACGGGGTTGCGCAATCGTCGCTACCTCGACGGGTTGTCGTTTGTCGGGTGTGGCACGGTTGGCGTGGCGGCGATCGACCTGGACGGGTTCAAGGCGATCAACGACACGTTCGGTCACGCCGCGGGCGACCGGGTGTTGGCACGCGTGGCCAGCGTGTTGCAGGCCAACGCGCGCGACGGTGATCCGGTGGTGCGCCTGGGCGGCGACGAGTTCGTGGTCGTCATGCCGGGAGTGGACCATGTGGTCGCCGATCTGTGCGCACGGCGACTGTTCGACGCGCTGATGGCGGAGGACTGGGACGCGGTCGTCCCGGGCGTCCGCTTCGGGGTGAGTATCGGCCATGCGGTCGGTCTCGACACCGACCCCGTCGAGACGGTGCTGGTGGTTGCGGACCGGCGGCTGTACCGCGCAAAGGAGACCGGCCGTGGGCGTGTCGTGGGAAGCGACTTTGGCGAAGGCCCGTCGTCCGAAAAGGTGCCGTCCGGGGCTTGAGCAACGCGAACGATTCCAGTACCCTGCATCGGCCCGGGGGGATGCCCGAGTGGTCAAAGGGAACGGTCTGTAAAATCGTCGGCTCCGCCTACGGAGGTTCGAACCCTCCTCCCCCCACTAGCCGGTTTCGACCGGTGTTGTGCCCAGTTAGCTCAGTTGGTAGAGCACTTCCATGGTAAGGAAGGGGTCAACGGTTCAAGTCCGTTACTGGGCTCTCGCCGCGAGGCGAGACATGGCGGCGTAGCTCAGTCGGTTAGAGCAGCGGAATCATAATCCGCGTGTCGTAGGTTCGAGTCCTACCGCCGCTACTTTGCGTTGCGCTGAGGTGTCTGGCACCAGCAGCTCACTGCGCTCGCATCTGGCACCGCAGGGTGCCTGACACCAGCTGTTCAACGCGGTACCGCCGAGCGCCACAGGCGGCCTGGCACCAGCCGTGAAACGCGGTAGGCCTGCCATCAGCGGTTCGCGCCGGAACAACTGCTTTGACAGCTGGTGTCAGGCACCGTGTCGTGCCGCACGGTCACGCGGTGAGCTGCTGGTGCCAGACACCGTGACATGCGCTGCAAACTCCGCGTTCGCATGGTGAACCACTTTTACCCCATATGTGGCAATTGATACCAGCGAGGCGGAGTATGGGCGTGCGCCTGCACGTCGCACAGGTGACACCGCAGCACCACATCACCTGACGTTGCAACTCGGGCGCCACACATGCGCCGAGACGCGAACCCCGGCGTGTGAACGACCACACCACACCTTTCTGGGGGCTTCGCCATGATGATCACGGATCTGTCAAAACGCGTCATTCCGTTTCGCACACACGACGCCAAGCATGTGGGCGACGGGTGTTTTTACATCGATCAGATCGTCTGGCTGAACAGCTCGACCATCGAGATGGGTGACGAGGTCAAGTTCAACTACGGCTGTTGGGTCAACGGCTTTGGCGGACTCACGATCGGCGAGGGCACGATCTTCGGCCCGCGCTGCATGCTCCACACGGCCAACCACATCACGGACGATCTCGATCAGTCGATGGCCGATCAGGGGTGGAAGACCCAGCCGGTGCACATCGGCAAGAACTGTTGGTTCGGCATGGGCGTGCTGATTCTTCCCGGCGTCACGATCGGCGACGGTGCCATCGTGGGTGCCGGTTCGGTGATCACGAAGGACCTCGAGCCGATGTCGGTCAGCGTCGGCAATCCCGCCAAGACGATCAAGTTCCGCGACCGATGAACGTCCTGTTTGTCCATCGCCAACCCTGCATCCGTACGCTGAAGTACGCGACCGCACTTCGCAGCGCCGCCCCCGACATCGATGTGGCGTTCGCCTATCAGGGCAAGACGCTTTCGCAGTTTTACGGATCGGGCGACGAGCTGTTTTCGCAGTGGTACCAGCTGCCGTACGTCGTCGACCCGGTGGCGGAGCTTGAAGATGCGATCGACCGATTCCGGCCGGACGTCATCCACTGCCACAACCTGCCGGACACGCTGACCGTGAGTGCCCAGCAGGCCGCGCGCGGGCGCATGCCGGTGATCCACGATGTGCACGATTTTCAGAGTCTGCGCAAGACGCCGTACGAGGACGGGTTTCCGGATCCGTCCGATCCCCTCGCAGATGAGCGCATCGCCGTCGAGGACAGTGACGGGCTGATCACGGTGAGTGACCGATTGTTGCGCGAGATCGCCGACCGGTATGAACTGCCGGCCAATCACCGTGTCATCGCCAACTACGTGCTCGCGGAAGATCTGCCCGAACTGCCGGTTCGACGTGCACGTGACTCGTCCGCCCCGATCCGGATGGTCTACCAGGGGTCGCTCTCGATGACGCATGGGCATTACGACCTGCGTGACATCTTTTCCGAACTCGTGGGATCCGGTCTCGAGCTCCACGTACATCCGGCGCGTCCGGCTCCGGCGGAGTATCTGGCGCTCGCCGACCGGCTGAACATGCATGAGGAGCGGATGCATGTGCATGCGCCGTGTTCGCCGCGCGAGCTGCTCACAAAACTCACGTGCTACGACGTCGGGTGGGCCGGGTTCAACACGACGCACAACGACGCCCATCTGAACACGGTGCTGCCGAACAAGGCGTTCGAATATGTCGGCAGCGGTCTGCCCGTGGTGTCGCTGCCCCATGACGCCCTTGCCGATTGGATCGAGGCGCACGGTGTCGGGATTGTCGTACAACGTGCGTCCGAGGTGGCCGGAGTGCTTCGTGCCATGGACTTCGACGCCCTTCGCGACACGGTGCGCGCAAAGCGCCGCGACTTCACGATGGAGGCTGCGATCGGTCGGCTGCGCGACCTCTACGTGGAAGTGTCGGGAACCCCGTCGCTGGCCGTGGCGCGAACGGTTCCCAGCCTGTAGTCGCGGATCTCGGTGTGTTTCAGTGGCCCAACCAGCCGTCGCCGGCGTGGTGGGTCACTGGTTGTGCGCGGGTGAGACCCCGAGGGGCGGGCCCGAGCGGGGCGGTCCGCATCTTTCACAATCATCATGTAAGAACTGCGTCAACAATTGTATTTGCATGGGCTGGAGGCCCTGAAACCCCTGCAGTTCCTTCAAAACGGGGGGATGTGCCGAACGGCGTCCTCGCGCTAGACTCCACCAGCCGTGATCGGACTTGGATGGATCATTTGTCCCAGCGTCAGACAGTGAACAGCACTCGGTGAATCGCGCGCAGAAGACTGTGCTCGCGATCGCGCTGACCATCAGTGTGGCCGCCGCACTCATCGCAATCCTGCTTGCGACCGGCACGGACGAACATGTCGCGAGTCAACTGTGGATCGGGCTGCTGCTCGGCGGCGCGCTCATGGAACTTGCCACGATCCCCGGCGACGAGGAGGAGGCCGAGCACCCGTTCAGCCTGGCCACCAGCTTCCATCTTGCCGCAGTGATGTTGCTTCCCGCCGGCTGGGCCGCGCTGATCGCGGGCGGTGCCACGCTTCTCGGCGAAACCGCTCGTCGCAAGAGCCCGATTCGTGTCGCGTTCAACACCGGCGTCGCGATCACCGCGACGCTTGCCGCCAGTCAGGTCTTCACGGGCCTCTACAACGGGGACATCGCCAACGCTGGATGGGACATCTACGTCCCGGTTGCCGCGATGCTCATCGTGTACGTAGCGGTGACGGTGTTCGCCGTCGAGGCCATCAGCACTGCGACCACCGGCAATCGCTGGGATGTGTTGTCATGGATCAAACGGCCGGAGCTCGTGAGTTACCTGATGGAAGGATGCCTGGCCGTCGTCCTGGCCGTTCTGATCAAGGGGGCCCCGCAGGCGCTGGCGTTCGCGGTCATTCTGCTTGGTGCAGTGTTCTTGTCGATGAAGCGCCACCGCGCATTGCGTCGCGAGACCCGGCAAACGTTGAAAGCGCTCGCCGGCGCGGTCGACGCCCGAGACCCGTATACGGCGGAACACTCGGAACGGGTCGGGCAGTTGGCGGCGCGATTTGCGGAGGCACTGCAGATGTCGTCCAAGGACATCTCGGATGCGCGTTGGGCGGGACGCATGCACGACCTGGGCAAGGTGGTCGTCGACAACTCGATCCTGCACAAGGAAGGGGCGCTCGACGAGCGGGAGTGGGAGCTGATGCGCAGCCACCCGAACGTGTCGGCCGATCTGCTCCAGCCGCTCAGCCTGACGAGCGATCTTGCGCCCGCCATTCGCTACCACCATGAGCGCCCCGACGGGCTTGGCTACTACGGGCTCACACTGGAGAACATGCCGGTGGAGGCCGCCATCATCACCTTGGCGGACTCGTACGACGCCATGACGACCAACCGCCCCTACCGGAGTGCGATGACGCACGAAGCCGCGTGCAATCGCATCGAGCAGTGCCTTGGCACCCAGTTCCATCCGGTGCTCGGGCGGGCGTTCGTGCAGATGCTTCGCGGGGAGACGGTCGATCCGATCGAACTTCCACGGACGAGCCGTCCAGCCCGCCGGTGGTTCTGGCAACGGGCGACTTTGCCGACGGCGATCCCGGGTGACGAGGGGTGGCAGCCGACCAGCGCCATCGATGCCGAAAAGTCATCCGCGAGCACGCATTCGCTGATACCCTGACCGGGCTTCGGATGGTGGTCGCCGTGAGGCGCGTTGAGGGAAGCCGGTGCGAGTCCGGCACGGTCCCGCCACTGTAACCGCGAGCGTCACCGCACGGCATCTGCCAGCCACTGAGCAATCGGGAAGGCGCGGGAGGCGCGACGACCGGGAGTCAGGAGACCTGCCCCCATCCAGAGCACCGCGGTACCCGGGGTGGCGTTGCCACCCGCACGACCTCCGAGGAAGAGGAAGCGGTGCACGTCAAATCATTGTGTGGTTCGGTCGGCCTGGCATTGGTGATGGTGCTGAGCGGCTGCGCCCGCGTGTCGGATGGCACGCAAAACCGTTCGGTTCCCGACTCCCAGCCGACTCCGTCGACCGCGCTCGCCGATGCGACGCCGCGTCAGCGCATCAGCGCGGGTTTCGGAACGACGACGCTTGTGGAGGCCCAACCCGTGGTCGCCGGACGCTCGGCGATGAATGTGCTTCGGGCGAGCACGCCGGTGGAGACCGCCTACGGCGGCGGGTTCGTGTCGGGCATGTACGGGCGTGTGTCGAGCACCAAGCCACGAAGCGATTGGATGTACTTCGTGAACGGCGTGGCGCCCGGTGTCGGCGCCGGCGATTACACGGTTCGTCCGGGTGACCGGATCTGGTGGGATTTCCGTCGTTGGGATGATTCGACGCCCACGTTGCCGGTGGTCGTCGGGAGCTGGCCCGAGCCGTTCATTCATGGCTACCCCACGACACCGACGTCGGTTCAGGCCGATGCGCCGCTTGCGGCCGTCCTCGCAAGTCACGGCGTTCACGTCACGTCCCGTCCGAGCTCGTGGCGGGTGATTGTCGGCGCCAATGCGGACTTGGTGGCGCGGGACGACGCGTGGCGGCGTGCGATGGCGGACCCGGCGGCGGCCGGCCTGCCGGTGCGGTTCGCCCACGGAACGTTCTCGGTGATGGGTGTCGACGGTGGACCGATGCGGGCGATCCCCGGGGCGGGTGCGCTGGCAGCCATGGTGCTCAGCACGGGCAGCCCTGAACAGGGCGGGGTCGTCTTTGCCGTGTCGGGTGTCGATCGACGTGCGGCCGTCGCGGCCGCCGCGCGTATCGCGGCGCACCCGGATGTGCTGATCGGCCGGGTGGCCGTGGTGTTTGATCGGAGCGGACGACCACTCGCCGCCGCGGGGCGCGCGGCGCCGTGAGCACCCACGCCCCGGGTCCACTGCTGTTCCTCGGCGCCGGGTTGTGCGCGCTTGCCTTTTCGACGACCCACCCCCTGATCATGATCGCCGTCCTTGCGGTCGCGGTGGCCCTGCTGTTGGCGTCGAAGACGCCGGCGCGCGGCGTGCTGATGATCGCCGGCATCCTCGGGGCCGGCGTCGCCCTGCTCAACCCGTTCGTCCAGGCATCCGGTGACCTGATCGTGCTGCAGTTGCCGCACGTTCCCATCTTCGACACGCAGGTGACACTGGAAGAGATCGTCGCCGGCCTGACGCTCGGAACGCGAGCTGCCGCGGTGACGATCGTGGTGATGGCGGTGCTGGCGCTGGCCGATCCCGATCGCCTGCTGCAGCTGGCAAGTCGACTGGCGCCGCGGTCGGCGATCGCCGCGTCGGTCGCGGCGCGGATGGTGCCGACCCTGCGCCGCGACGCGATGGCGCTCGTCGAGACGTCGCGCCTTCGCGGCCGCTCCCCGCTCGTTGGCTCCTGGTTCGCCCGAGGGCGAACTGCGAGCACGTTGGCGCTGCCGCTGGTCGGCTCGGCGCTCGAGCGGTCACTCGACGTGGCGGAGGCCATGGCGGCTCGTGGCTACGGGGTGGGAACCCCCACGCGTCGCCCTCGCACACATTGGCGTGTCGTCGACGCGCTCACGATGGGCGTCGGCGTCGCGCTCTGCCTGGTGGCGGGCGCATCCATCGCCGGATGGCTCGGTCGCTACCGCTTCTATCCCACGATGGACACGCTCACCGGCGGATGGAGTCTGGTGGTCGCCATCGGCACCAGCGTCGTCGGCCTCGTACTGGCGGGACGGATCCGTCGGTGATCGCCGCAACGCTCGCCAACGTGCGGTTCACCCATACCGGCGGTCATCGCCCGGCGCTCGACGGCGTGTCACTGGAGATTCGCGCCGGCGAGATTCTGCTCGTCGAGGGTGCGTCCGGGTCCGGCAAGTCCACGCTGCTGCGGGCGATCGCCGGCCTTGTGCCGCACTTCACCGGCGGGCGCTTTGAAGGGGCGGTCCGGGTCTTTGACGCCGATACGCGTCGCGTCGGTGCCGCCGAGCTCGCCCGGGACGTGGGCTTGGTCTTCCAAGATCCGGAGACCCAGGCGGTGCGGGCGGGTGTCGCGGCCGACGTCGCGTTCGGTCCCGAGAATCTCGGCGTCGAGGCCGATCACATCGGCCCGCGGGTGGATCTGGCGCTTCGCGATGCCAGGGCGTCGCACCTGGCAGGTCGTGCGATCACGACGTTGTCCGGCGGCGAGCGTCAACGGGCCGCCCTCGCTGCGGTCCTCGCCGGTGCGCCGCGAATCCTGCTGCTCGACGAGCCGACGTCGCAACTCGATGCGGCGGCAGTGAGCGCCCTGGACGCGATTCTCACCGAACAGGCGGCAAGTGGTGTCGCCGTGGTGATCACCGAGCACCACGCCCATCGATTGTCGACGATCGCCGATCGCATTGTCCGACTGGAACGCGGTCGCCTGGTGGAGCGCACCGTCGATGCCGTGCCGCTTCCGGTGCGGGTCGCCGCGCGCGGGCGGGTGGTGGCCGAGGCGCGCGCGGTTTCGGCGCGGTTTCCGGAACGTCCCGTGCTTCGCCAGTGCAGCGTCGCGCTCACCGAAGGGACGGTGACGGCCCTGCATGGCGACAACGGCGCCGGCAAGTCCACGCTTCTTCGCGCGCTGATCGGGCTGCATCCGATCGAAGATGGCGCGATCCTCGTCCATGGCCGGGACGTCACCGCACTGCCGGCGGAGGAGCGGATCCCCACGATGGGCTTTCTGCCGCAAGACGCCGGCCGGCGGCTCATCCATGAGCGCGTCGCCGACGAGCTCGTCGACGTGGCTCGCGGTCTCGGGGATCTGGAGGTGGGACGGCGTCTGCGACGCGTTGTCGACGATCTGGATCTCTCCGCACTTCTCGGGCGACACCCCCTCGATCTGTCGGTGGGTGAGCGCGAGCGTGTGGCGCTCGGCGCAGTGCTCATGGCGGACCCGCGGGTGATCCTGCTGGACGAGCCGACGCGCGGCATGGACGGCGCCCACCGGGCGACGCTCGTGGCGGCGATCAGGCGACGCAGCGCCGATGGCGCCGCGGTGTTGGTCGCGACCCACGATCCGCAGTTTGCACGCGCCATCGCGGACGAACACATCCGGATTCGCGAAGGCGTGATTGTCGACGACGTGGTGTCGGTGCCCGGATGAGCGGCGCAAGTCTGGTGATCACCGTCGTCCTGGGTGTACTCGCCGTCGGGTTGGTGGTGGTGGAGCGCGGGGTGCCCGATCCCCGTCGGATCGCGGTGATCGCCGCGCTTGCCGCTGCCGCGACGGCGGGCCGGCTGCTGTTCGTCGCGATTCCGAGCGTCAAACCGGTGACCGTGATCGTGCTCGTGACGGGCGCCGTCCTGGGTGCGCGCGCCGGATTCACGGTCGGGGCGCTCACGCCGCTGCTGTCGAACGTGGCCCTCGGTCAGGGAACGTGGACCCCCGGGCAGATGACGCTCTGGGGCCTCATCGGCGTGAGCGGGGCGCTCCTCGCGCCGGTGTGTCGCAATCCGCGCGGGCTCGCGGTGGTGGGGGCCGTCTGGGGCATCCTGTTCGGCTGGGGGATGAACCTGTGGGACATGGCCGTTCTCGGCCCCGCGTTCACCTGGAGCACCTTCGTGGCGAAGGCCGGGACGAGTCTGTGGTTCGACGTCGCCCACGCGGTGGGCAACATCGTGTTCGCGTTTGTGATCGGTGGTGGACTGGTACGCCTGCTCGTGCGCTACCGCAACCGGATCACGACACACATCGTGTGGTCGGCCGCGGTCGACGGCGACGGTGCGCGGACCGTCTAACCGGCGATCTATGAGGTCATCGGCGCGAAGCGGTCGGCCTTGCCTCGTGCGAGGTCCTTCTCATAAGAAGAGACCAATGAGTCGGCGAGCTCGATGGATTGTTTAGAACTTTTGAGCACTGCCTTGTAGTCAAATCCCTCGATCTTCTTGATCTCGTAATTAGCGTCGACAATGATAGTCCGAAGGATGTCCGACGCCGTTGCCATTAGGTGATCCAGCTCTGCATCGCTGACTTTGCTCGGTGATGACACTAGCCCCTTCGCATAGGCCGAGAGTCGAATGATTCGAGACAGCACGTAAAGTACGAAGTACTTCGTCAGCGAATAACTGGCCATCGGGCGCGAATCGAGTCCGTCTAGGGCTCCGCGAGCTACTGCGGCCAGCCGGTGCACAAGAATGATTCTTTCCGCTGTTACTTCTGGGCGAGCGAAAATATCTTGGTATCGTTCGTCAAACACTTTGTAGATCTGGTGACTAGACCAAGGCTCGTGAAGATCAAAGGCCAGTAGCTCTCGGCCAGCATCGTCATTCGAAAGAGATGTGCGCCCCTCTGGGACGGCTTCTCCACGCTTGATCTCGAAGAACCATCCCCCTGCGAGCCCGTCGATCTCTTTTTGGAGTCGTAGCTGGAGTAGGTCTGTCGAACGGAGATCCCGTGGCTTAATCGCATTCTGATTGTTACTGTTCTCAGTGATCTTCCTAGCCAGGATATCGTCTTGCACGCTAATGACGCGCACCAAGACACGAAGGTCGGCCGTCAAGGAACTCTTGTTCCGAAAGAAGCTCGTTAGGCTCTGGGCCCCATTGACGACTGAGTAGTTCCTAACGGTCAACTGTCCAGGGATGGAGTCGTCGGCTTCGTCGCAGAGAAGAATAATTCCGTTGTGAAAGAGAAGAAAGTCGGCATGTCCCGTTCGTTGTATGACGGAGGCATGAATCGACTTGTTCACGGATGTGCGACCGAGCTCGTTTCTGACGTTGTTCTGGAACAACGATCCGTTGCTTATTCCCTCAAGGTCCACCAGCTCCGAGGCGCTGGCCGGAAAAACAAAGAGCTGTGCCGATTTGCCAGTGGGTTGTGGAACGGACAGGCTTAGGAGATCGGCATACGCGGTCGAGAATGTGAAGGTGGACTGAATCCCCTGACCCATGGCGACGTCGACAAAGTGAGCTGCGATGGTGTCTCGGTCGTAAAGGGTAAGAGCGTCCGTCAGAGCAAGGTAGGCAGCCGCATCTGCATCGCGGCGTTCGTTCGTAACGTAGATGCCATGAGGGCGATAACCTTTGTCGATCAGGGAAGCAACGTCGTTTCGGCGGAGGAGGCTCTTTAGTTCAGCATTGGCGTTGCCGGTCAGTACAGCTTGGACCTTGGCGCCGGTATCAAATTGGGCTAGCGAGGCGGCAAGGGCTTTTAGTCCGTTGTCTCCGACTGTTCCAGTCTCCTTTTGGCGGATCTTGCACTGAAGAAAGTGGATCTCCTGCTGCGTGTGGTCAACGTAGATCCCGTCGATTCCCTTGTCTACCGGGTGATCGCAGATGGAGTCAGCTGCCGCGGTTTCATCCAAACGATAGATGTGGACGAGGAACCACGTAAGAAATGCCGCACTCTCTGGGAGTCCCATTGCTTGGTAGCGAGCGAGGCGCGTGGTGAGGGCGGAATAGACGAGGTCTTGGGGCAACACCGGGCTTCCTCTCCGTGCACTGTTAGGTACTCAGGAAGACTACCCACCGACGCGGACCGTCTAGCCGGCGAGCTCCCTGGCGCGTCCGAGTAGGCGGTCGGTCGCGAGGTCCGCGCGACGGCGGTTGCCGGTGATCCATGCGCGATCCGCGAGGCCCCGGTCACGGCCGTCGGCCACCATCGCCGCGATCTGGTCCGGGGTCGCCGAGCCGATCTGGGTCCGTGCGGCAAGGCAGGCGGCCGGGTCGAGGGCGGCTTCGACCGCGTCGTCCGGTATGTGGACTCTGCCGCCGGCGATCTCCATCCCGATCGTGCGAAGGAGCTCACCGGTGAGTGCGGACGGCGGCAGGCCCTCGTCGCTCAAACGGCGCACGGATCGTCCGACGATTGTGTGGGCGGTGCGGTAGTCGATGTCGGCCACCTGGGCGACGACATCGGCCACGTCGGCGGCCACGGTGAAGCCGTCCCGGGCGGCGGCGGCCATGGCGTCGGGGTTGACCGTCAGGTCACCGACGACGGCTGCACAGAGGGCCGTGGTGCGCGTGGCATTGCCAAGCAGCGCGGGAATGCCGCCGTTCAACACCTGGTAGTTGTCCGTCCGTGCCGAGCCGGTGTGCAAGGCCGTGAGAATGGTGGTGACCATGCCCGCGGCTTCCGCGGCCGCCGCACGAATGACCGGCAAGGCGTACGGGTTTTTCTTTTGGGGCATCAGGTCGCTTTGGCGACTGTGCGCGTCGGCGAGCTCGACCGCACCGAACTCGCGGCTGCACAGAATCTCCAGATCCTGGGCCAACTGCGACTGTCCCGTCAGGGCGATTGCGACGACCGAGGCGAGGTCCGCGTAGCCGTCGGCCGCCCACATGGCGTCTTTGGTGTGGATCGCGACGGCCTCGCACCCGAGATATTCGGCAAGCCGTGTCCGGTCGAGCGGCCACCGCGAGCCGGAGCTGCCTCCACATCCGGCCACGCTGTGATCGAGCCAATCATGGACGCGGTGCAGACGCTCCACATCGCGGCGCACCGACTCGGCGAAGCCGAGCATCAGATGGCCAAACGTGGTCGGCTGCGCCGGTTGCAGGTAGGTGTAGTCGGCGGCCAGGGTGGCCGCGTGGCGCTCCCCGTGGTCGGTCAGCGCGTCGGCGAGGTCGAGCAGACGGTCGGCAAGGTCGAGCACACCCCGGCGGGCGACGATCCTGAGGGCCACGCGAAAGGCCTCACGGCGAGGGCGTCCTGCCGTCAACCAGCCGGATGCGGCCGGCCCCACCCGCTCACGCAGCACGTGCTCACGTGAGTTGAAGGCGTCACCGCGACTGGGGTCCCAGGGGAACTCGGCCGCCGGAATGTCGTGCAGCTCAAGGAGGCCGGCGACCAGGTCGCGGCCGGTCTCGCCACGGACGGCGGCGGGCTATGGCGTCATCCCCCGGCTGAGCGGCGACGGTCGACCGCTGTACGCGCGGCGACCGGGTCTGGAGGAGGCGCGCGCGCGGATCGCCCGGGTGCACACGCCCTATCACTCAGCCCTGGCGGACCAGATGCGGGCGGCGCGGGACCGGCATGGCGAGGCGGTGCTGGTGGACTGGCATTCGATGCCGGCGCGGGCGACTCGCGGGGCCG
>Ga0209023_10004046_pt1 | contig 16991 bp, 12 predicted proteins | sample LakOneMetagenome_FD_187468 | JGI IMG/M metagenome (GOLD analysis project Ga0209023, IMG submission 187468) | Freshwater and sediment microbial communities from Lake Erie, Canada (SPAdes) (version 2) | ecosystem: Environmental > Aquatic > Freshwater > Lentic | place: Lake Erie, Canada... | reverse complement strand
CGCCTTGATGGCAGCACGAAGTCCGGCATAGCGCGCCTTGTCGAGAATTTCGCCAGAGGCATTGCGGTAAAAACCGGAGGATTGCACATCGTACAGGCCGCCAACCCGCAATGCGATGCGATCATTGACGATCGGCAGATTGGCGATTGCCTGAGCTACCGCATGTTCGGCATTGGCGTAGCTTACCGACCAGGATCCGCTGCGGGTAAAGGTCGGGTCCTGCGTCCGGATATCCACGGCGCCACCCACTGAATTGCGCCCATATATTGCCCCCTGCGGCCCGCGCAGGATCTCGATGCGTTCGGCATCGAAGACATCCATGCGGCTGAAGGCACGCCCCCCGAAACCGCCACCGGCATTGTACAGCCCGTTGCGGAAAATCCCGGTGGCGGTTTCGGAAAAGCCAAGCCGACCTGAGCCTTGGCCACGCAAGGTGATATCCTGAAGATATTCCGGGCCCGAACTGACCAGCGCGGCACCGGGCACCTGGCGCAGATAATCCCCCATGCGATCAAGTGCGAGGCCCTTGCGATCATCAGCGGTAATCGCCGTAATCGCGGCGGGGACATCCTGAATCGTCTCGTTCCGCTTGCGCGCGGTCACAACGATTGCGCCTTCATCATCCGCAGGTGCGGAGGCGTTTTCCCCGCTCCCCGCATCAGGACTCTGTGCGGCAAGAGCAGCATCGGGCGCGATCATCAGCATAGCGCTGGCCATCAGTGTGGCACGAAAGATCACAGTCATGGGTCCTCTCCAGATTATATAGTTATTAGAGTATCTTGCTTTCGCGCAGTGCTTCGCGCGTCAGCCGGACAATGGCCCGCGCAGCATCGCTTGCAGCGATTTCATTGCGATGTTCGACCGCCCAGGCCAGCAGCCGGTGGAATTCCAGCGATTGCCGTTCAAACCAGACGACATCCGCAAACCGCAGTCTTTGCTGCCACAGCACCAGTTGCCCGGTGCGTTCGAGCACATCCTGGATGAAAGGCGCATGCGCAGCGGTGGCGACCAGGCTTCCGAACCGGAAGGACAGGCGAATTCGTTTGTCGCCATCGCTTGCCTCGCCCAGGCCGAGGTCGAAGCGTTCCAGGAAATCATGCAGATTGGTAACGTCTTCGTCACTGCGGCGACGCGCGGCCTCGCGCGCGGCAAGCCCGTAGATATCCTCGAGCATGTCGAGCAGATCCTTCAGATCCTGCACCCCCAATTGGCGGACATGCGCGCCGCGAAAGGCTGTGATCTCCACAAAGCCGGTGGTCGTGGCCTTGCGCAAGGCAGCGCGAACCGTTGGGCGGCTGACGCCGAACCGCAGCGCCAGCTCGTTTTCACGCAGCGGTGCACCAGGCGGCAGCGGGCGCATGATGACCATACGGATGATCGCATCGGCCAGATCCTCGTCCACGGTCGAGGCCCGCCGCGTCGGCACGGTTTCACCGGCCGCGATTTTGGTAGCGTCGTCCTTCACTGGGCTTTCCTTACCGGCGGCAGCACATAGGTGCCGTTCGACATTTCAGGGTGCGGCAGATAGGCGCGGAAGCTCAGCCGGAACGGCCCTTTGGGAGCGGGCAGCCAGTTGCCGCTTGCGGGCTGACTGTTCTGGATGCGGATCGTTACGCCGCCATCCGCATCACGGACCAATCCAGTGGTTCGGTTGCCCACCGAATAGCGATTGATCGAGTTTGCGTAAAAGAACCAGCGGCCATCCTCATCGGGTTCGTAAAGGGTGACTGACCAGAACCCGTCGACCGGGATTTGCGCTGGCAGATGGAGCACGTAATCATTGATGCCGTCCAGATTGGCACCTGCTGCATCGACCCGCGTCATGCGATAGGTTGCCTCGCGCAGGGGCAGCGCCGCGAGACCGCCCAAGGCCACCACCGAACGATAGCGATCATCACTGCCGAACTCTGCAAGCCCCGGCGCGGGGTGTCTCCAGGTGCCGCGATCCATCCCCAGATTGGCGAAAGCGCTGGCAAGATCGGCATACATCGCCGGCAGGGCGCGCTGCCATTCCGCTTGTCGCGCGGCCGGCAGCATCGCAAAAGCCCCGGCGACACCAGGCCGCACGCCGGCCGCGGCGAATCCGGGCAGACGCGCCCTGTGCACCGCAGGCAGGGGGCCACGGGCCAGCGCCGCGTTGACGACATCGAGGAACTGCGCGGGCGTGGGCCTGCGCGGCACTTCCAGCGCAAATGCCCGGTTCGGGCCAGGCTGCGCCTGCGCGGTCAGGCGATAACGGCCCTGATCGGCCTGTGCTGCGGCCAGATCATCGGGGTTGTTGACCAGCGTGCGCGCCAGCATCCATACATCATCGGTCGTGGCGCGAACCAGCTGAGTCCCGGCCGGCACCCGGCCTTTCCAGTTCGGGCCGACAATCAGATATTTACCGGCCTTGCCGTGATCGAGCCGGGTTCCCAACACCGCGAATGCATCGGTGAACAGATCCATCAATTCGACACTGTGATAGCGCGCGCCCATTTCGGGAATTTCCAGCAGCACCGGACCTGCCGACAGATCGAGCCAGGCCGAGGAATAGAGCGTATCATTGTTGGGGGCGGTTACCTGCCGGTCCTTGGCCTGACTGAGCACAGGCCGATGAAACAGCTGGTTCGGAGCCCGCCCGTCCTGCGCAAGATATTGGGCCCGGGTTCGCATCATTTCATAAACCGGGAAGGCGAACTCAAAGCCGCGCTGGACCCATGGCGCGGGCTTCGCGGGAACCGCCGCAGCCGCAGCTGACGGGGCAGAGCCCGATGGGGCCGGGGCGGCATGAGCAGAAACCGCAAAAGCGGCCAGTACGGCAACCATCGAAAGGCGTCGCATACCCTCTCCTTTGTATTACATTTTTTTTGCATCGTGATGCGTCATCCGTGATTCGTCAAGATTTTTGGTCGGTCGTGACAAAAATTGTAAAACAATATTGAATCTTCAGCGCTTGCGAGGCACCATTCGCAGGAATTGAGTCGATCACCGCGCGAGCGGCAGGTTCGACCGCGTAAACGGAGAGAGGAGGCAGCCTATGCAAATCAGGACGGCGCTGATGATCGCGCTAATGCTGGGATCGGTTCCGGCGCATGCCCAGGAGGCGGGAAGGCTGCGCGAACTGCTTTTGCAAAGCCGCGCAGACCGGTTCTCCGCGAATGCTCCACCAGCAATTCCGGCGACCGAAACCATCGCCTATGGGCAAGACCCGGAACAGGTGCTTGATTTCTGGCGCGCGCGCGATGGCAAGAGCGCACCATTGATCATCTTTGTGCATGGCGGTGGCTGGCAACATGGCAGCAAGGACAATGCCACCGGCACCTGGAAGCCGACGCATTATCTGGCTGCCGGATATAACTTCGCATCGATCAATTACCGGCTCGTGCCGCGCGCCCGGGTAGAAGATCAGGCGCATGATGTGGCGCTGGCGGTCAAGGCGCTGCTGGATCGCGCCAAAAGCCTGGGCATCAATCCCGCACAGGTCGTGCTGATGGGGCACAGCGCCGGGGCCCATCTGGTCGCACTGGTGGGAACCGATCCGCAGTATCTGACCAGTGTTGGACTTAGGCTCGACCAGATCAGCGGCGTTGTCCCAATCGACGGCGCGGCGTTCGATGTACCCCGCCAGATGCGCGAAGGGCCGCCATTGATGCAGCCGATTTATGAGACGGCATTTGGCACCGAAGCGAGGCGACAAATCGCGCTTTCCCCAACGCTGCAGGCTGCCGCACCGAATGTGCGCAAGTTTTTCATTCCCCATGTCCAGCGGCCTGATGGCATCGCCCAGTCAGAGGCTTTGGCAAGCGCCTTGCGCGCCGCTGGAACCGCGGCCGAAACGCTGTCTGTTCCCGGAACAGGGCTGCAAGGTCATGCGGAAATCAATCGGAGAATGGGTGATCCGTCTTACGAGGCGACGCCCGCCGTGGACGCCTGGCTAAAACGCCTGTTCGGTCGATGACCGGGCAAGGCGATGATGCAAGAGCCGCTTCCGCCGAATCCGCTGGTGCTGTTACCCGGCGGTTTCTGCTAAAGAGCAGCGCATTGGCGGCAACCGCAGTCGCGATGCCGCCGGCGGCGGCAAATGGATCAGGGCAAACTTCGATGAGCCTTATGGACGATGTCGAACGCTATGTTTCCTTCGGCAACAAGCGGGCTGGCGGTCCCGGCGATACAGCCGCCGGGGAATGGCTTGAAGGGGAGCTTGCCGCGGCAGGGTTCCGGTGTGAGCGTCACATCATCGACGTGCCCTGGTTCGAATCACAAACCGTGTCGCTGATCCTTGGCGATCGGACCTTGCCCGCCTATCCGGTAGGAATTCCGGTCACCACCGATGCGGGCGGCATCGCTGCGCCTTTGGCAATTGTAGCCCATCCTGCGACAGAAAGCGCAATCGCCAGCACCGCGGGCGCCATTGCGCTGGTGTTTCTGCCCTTTGGCCGCTGGTCATCGGCACTGACACCCGCAATCGCCAACCTTGTCACAGCCTGTTGCCGGGCAGGGGCAGTGGCTATCGCGCTGGTCACCACTGGCCCCACCGGCAAGGCGATCATGCTCAATGCCGATGGCAATCGGGCCATGTTCGATCGGCCAGTGGTGACGGTCGCTCCGGATATGGCGATCAGACTCGTGGCCGACGCGGCGCAGAATGCATCGGCGAGGCTGATCCTGCAGGGTGCTGGCGGCAGACGCAAGGCATTCAATCTGCTGGCACAGCGCGGGCGCGGCAAAGCGCCGCAGGTGATAATATCCACGCCACGTTCGGGCTGGTTTACCTGTGGTGCCGAGCGAGGACCGGGAATTGCAATATGGCTTGATCTGGCCCGTCAGATCGCACGCGATGATCGGCTGGATGCCACCTTCCTTTGCACCAGCGGCCACGAGTATGAAAACCTCGGTGCGGAAATGGCGATCGAGCGCATGCTTCCCGATCCGGCGCAAACCCGGCTCTGGCTACATCTGGGCGCTGGCTTTGCCGCCCGCGATTGGCATGAATTCGGCAGCAGGATAGTGCCATTGCCCAGCGCAGACCCACAGCGCTTCCTGTCCGCATCACCTCAGCTGCTGCCAGCATGTCAGGCACTGTTCAATGGTCAGGCTGGTCTGGAAATGGCATATTCCACAGCGACCCTGCTCGGCGGCGAACTGAAAGTGATCGCCGACGCCGGCTATGGCAACATCGTTGGCCTGTTTGCCGCGCATCGATTGCATCATACCGAAGCAGACAATGCCGATTGCGTAAGCCCGTCAGCAATGTCGGCCGTGGCGCAATCCTTGCGCAGCCTGATCGCATCGCTTGATTGAGCCCAATGTTCGTGGTGGCAGTTCTGTGCCATCACGCAGTCATAAAACGGCGGAGGCCAGCTCCGGGCGTCTGTAAGCACCGCAGCTGGGGTTTATCGCTCAAGCTTGGTGGCCAGAATTACCGAAGTATTGGTGCGCTCCACCCCTTCGAGCAGGCCGATATCGTCGATGGTTTCGTTAAGCTGGGTGCCGTCACCGGTTTCCAGCACAGCGATGATGTCATATTCGCCGCTGATCGCATGGATTGCCTGCACGGATTCGATCGCGGCCAGTGCTTGTTCCACCTCGCGGTGAAAGCGGGGCAGGGTCTTGATCATGACCATCGCCCGCATCCGCCGCGCAGCGAAGGCATCGCCGAAGCGCAGCGTATAGCCGGCGACCACACCTTCCTCTTCCAGCCGGGTGATGCGCGAATACAGCTGGCCGCGCGAAATGCCCAGATCCTTGGCCAGCTGGGCGATGGGCCGCCGTGCATCGCCGCGCAGCAGCGTCAGCAGGCGCTGGTCGGTGGCGTCAAGCCGGGCCGCGCCAATGGCGTTCACTGCGCGATCTTCTCATCGGCATAGATTGCGGTGCGCGCTGGTTTTCCTTCGGCAATCGCGCCGCGATACATGCCCAGATCGTTGATGGCGAAGGCCGGCACGCCATCGGCGCCGATTGCGATCAATCCGCCGTCACCGCCAATCGCGCCCACTGCCATGATTGTATCCTGCGCTGCCTGTTGCAGGCTTTGTCCTTTCCATGCCACCCGGTCGCAAACCTGGCGGGCGGCGCTTTCGCGGATGAAGAATTCGCCCGATCCGGTAGCCGATACCGCGCATTGTCCGTTCTTGGCATAGGTACCGGCACCAATGATCGGTGAATCGCCAACACGGCCCCAGCGTTTGCCGGTCATCCCCCCGGTGGAGGTGGCGGCGGCCAGATTGCCATCGGCGTCGATCGCCACCGCGCCGACCGTGCCGAACAGATGCGTCCGGTCGAGCGCGGCGCTCTGCCGCTTGCGCCAGTCAAGCAGTTGCTGCCAGCGTTCCTCGGTACGGAACCAGGATGGATCGACCTGTTCCAGCCCCTGCTCTACCGAAAAGCGATCCGCGCCCGCGCCGATCAGCATGACATGGCGGGTGTGGTCCATAACCGCGCGGGCCAGATCGATGGGATGGCGCGTGCGGGTGACCGATGCGACGGCCCCGGCCTTTTGCGTGCGGCCATCCATGATCGCGGCGTCCAACTCGTTGCGGCCCTCGGCCGTGAACACCGCGCCGCGCCCGGCATTGAACAGCGGGTTATCCTCCAGCACGCGCACGGCTGCGGCCACCGCATCCATTGAGGTGCCGCCATTTTCAAGCACCTTGCCGCCCGCAGCCAGCGCCTCATTCAGTCCGGCGCGATAGGCATGATCCTTTTCCGGGGTCAGATCGCCGCGGTCGATTATGCCTGCACCGCCATGGATCGCCAGCGACCACATCGGTGTCTGGACCAGCTCACCCCGGCGCACTGCATAGTTGCGGGTGAACACAGGATTGTCGACCGCGCCGGTCGGCAGATGGATCACCGAACCCTTGCCAACGCCGACGACCCGGACATGCCCCACCTCCAGCGGCCCGCCGGGTGTTAGCCCGCGCAGCGTATCGCCCTGAACCACCCAGGCCGAACCATCGGCCTCGGTGGCATAGATGCGACCGCTGCCATCAGGCTCCACTGCCAGCGCCGCGCTTTCATCCACCCCCAGACCGATCATCGCCGGCTGATCCGCACCGCGGCCAAGCTGGGCCTTGGCGAGAAAGGCGAACAGCCGACCCAGCCGGTTGCGTTCCTTGAAATGGGTATCGGTCACCACGCCCTTGAGCAGCGCGAAGTGGACGAAATCGTTTTCGATGGTGTTGGCCGGGCCAAAGGGATCGGCCAGCGCCTCGGCACTGGTGATGCTGCCGCCGTCCATCGCCCCGTAAAGCTTTTCGCCCTGCATGGCGAGACCGGCGCTGGTGCCCGCCACCGGCTTGCCCGCGGCAACATGCGCGTCGAGGATTTCCGCCACCGGCGTGCCCCGCCAATAGCGGACATAGCGCGCCTGATCGCCGCCGGCGATGAAGATGCCGTCGGCATGGCGCAGGCTGGCCAGCACTTTGGGATCGCTGGCCGCATCGCGGTTGCGGAACACGAAGATTTCGACAGAGCGGATGCCGCCGATGTCGTGATAGAATTCCTGCCCGATTTCCTTGCCATAGGATGCGCTCAGCACCACGATATGGCCATTGCCTGCCTTGGCGAAGAACCAGCGCATGGCATCATTGTTGCGATCGCCGCCGCCCATCAGCAGCAGCCCGCCCGAAACCCGCCCCGGAGTGGGCGCGCTGGTATCACCCATTACATAGTGGCGATAGTTGCCAGCCTGCGCTGGCGCGGCCGCCAGCATGATTGCCGCCGCGAACAGCGCCATCAGCGCCGAGAGGGTCCGGGATTTGAACATTGCGCGCGCCTTCGATGATCCGGCCCAGGTCCGGGTGGGGGTGAAGCCATCATGTTACACTCTGGCGGCAAAGTCAGCAATATGTCGCAAGTTGTTGCCACAATGATTGAAATCTTGGGCATTTCGTATATGCGGGATGGGCAGGCAATCGTGCCGGCTCCTGCCGTTCGCGGCCAATCAGGGGATCGACATATGCGTATCGGATATCGTGGCTTTCGCGTGCTTTTGGGGATCGGTTGCAGCCTTCCCGCGCTGATTACGGCCCCCGCGCTGGCGCAGACCGACGCCGCAGAGGCGACCGCCGCTTCCGAAGAAATCATCGTTACCGGATCGCGTATTCCCACGCTTCGCGATCAGGGTGCATCGCCGGTCACCACCATCGATTCCGATGCGATCCGCGCCAATGGCTATACCACCGTGCCGCAACTGCTCGGCGCCCTGACCATGAACAGCGGCGAAACGCAAAGCCCGCAATCGGGCAGCAGCGCCGATTTCACGCCAGGATCCCAGCAGGTCGATCTGCGCGGGCTGGGGCCGAACCACACGCTGGTGCTGGTCAATGGCCGCCGCATTGCCGATTTTCCGCTGCCCTATATCGGTCGCAGCAACTTCACCGATATCTCCAACATTCCGGTCAGCCTGATTGACCGGGTAGAAATTCTGAGCGGGGCCGGTTCGGCGATTTACGGATCGGATGCGATCGCGGGCGTGATCAACTTCAAGATGAAGGAAAAGCTCGACGGGCTGACGCTGGATTACACCCATGGCCGTACCGAGCATGGCGGCGGCATGTCGCACCGGCTGACGGCCACTGGCGGTTTTTCGCTGGGCCGCTTCAATTTCGTTGGCGGGATCGAATATATCGATCAGCGGCCGCTGTGGGGTTTCCAGCGCGCGATTCAAGACAGCACCGATGACAATCCGGTCAACACCACCGCGCGCCGCACCTTCCTGCGGGTGGATGACAATGTCGATTACATCGATCCGCCTGCCGGGGCCTGCGATGCACTGTCCGGCCTGAACAACGGCAGCACCGGGCTCTACAACCGTCCGAAATATGGCAATTTCTGCGGCAGCAAAGCCTCGATCGGCTATGGCACGATCATTTCCGGGCGCAAGGGCTTCAACAGCTTTGGCAGCATGACCTATGAGCTTTCGGACAATGCCAAGCTGTTCACCGATTTCCAGTTCGGGATCAGCAAGGTCCGGCTGATGTATGACGTGACCAAATGGGCCTATGAGAGCTCATCGAGCAGCTCGGACAATTATTTCTTCAATGATTTCACCGGCCAGTACGAAGACTGGTCGCGCCAGTTCACGCCCGAGGAAACCGGCGGGTTTGAAATGCAGCGCAGCAAGCAGACCACTTTCAGCATCACTCCGGGCATTCGCGGCACTGTCGGCGGGCGCTGGGATTATGAGTTGTCGTTCAATTACAGCCGCTATTCGTCGGAAGTCAGCTGGCCACAGATCGTGGAGAGCAAGGCCAACGCCCTGTTCCTGGGTACCCAGCTGGGTACCGATAGCGATGGCTATGCGATTTTCAGCCGTGATCCTGCCACCTTCTATAGAAAGCTGACCCGCGCCGAATATGACAGCATTTCGGCGGACACCACCTATCGTCCCTATAGCTGGACCAGCAATCTCCAGGCGACGCTGACCAATTCGCGGCTGTTCGAACTGCCCGCCGGGCCGGTTGGCTTCGCCATGGTCGCCGAATATGGCAAGCAAGGCTATAATCTGCGCCCCGATCCGCTGGCGCTGACCGATTACTATTTCAGCTGGAAGGACAGCAACGGCGCGGGCAAGCGCAGCCATGCCGCGATCGGCGGCGAATTGCGGGTGCCGCTGCTGGACATGGTAACGCTGACCGGCGCGGGCCGTTATGACACCTTCGGCTTTGCTGGCCGTAACACCGGCAAGTTCACCTATAATGGCGGGATCGAATTCCGCCCGCTGAACACGCTGTTGCTGCGCGCTGCCTATGGCACCGCCTTCCGTGCGCCTGATCTGCATTATGTCTTCACCGGCCCCGGCAATGTTGAGGGCAGCGTTGACGATTATTACCTCTGCGGGGTTGAGGAACCTGGCGTCGATATCGCCGATTGCAGCTATTCGGGAAGCGGCGTGGTCGTTAACCGCACCGGCAACCGCAATCTCAATTCCGAAACCGGCAAGACATTGACAGCGGGGATGGTGTTCGCACCGTCACGCAACCTGAGTCTGACGGTGGATTACTTCCGCGTCACGCTCGACAATCAGGTGGACGATCTCAGTCTCGACACGCTGGTCCGCACCGAGGCGGATTGCCGCCCGCTCACTCCGGGCGGCACGACCAAGCTGAACCCCAGCTCCGCCACCTGCGTCGATGCACTGTCGCGCATCACCCGCTACACCAGTGGTTCGCTGGCGGGGCAGATCGCCTCGATCCGGGTCAATCCGGTCAACATTGCCCGGGAAAAGACCAGCGGCCTCGATATCGCCTTCCGGGGCTCGCTGCCCACCGGGATCGGCACCTTCACCCTATCGCTGTCGCACAGCCATGTGTTCAACCACAGCTTCCAGCAATATCCGGGCGATCCGGTGATCAACAAGCTGGCCTATGACAGCGGCTATTATCTGCCGCGCGACAAATCGAACGGCAGCATCAGCTGGTCAAGCGGCGGGCTGGATCTGACCGTTTCGGGAACCCGCCTGGGCAAGCTGCCCAATTATGACGAGGATGCCTATCTCAAGGCCAGCTATCTGTTCAACGCCACGCTGCAATATGATTTCACCGATCACCTGCGCGGATCGCTGACGGTGCGCAACCTGTTCGATACCAATCCGGTCAAGGATCCCAGCTGGTCAAGCTACCCCTATTACAACACCAGCTGGTTCGACAGCGTCGGCCGCAGCGTGTTCATGCAGCTGACCTACAAGCTCGGCGGCAAGGGGCTGTAAGGGGGGATTAGCTGCGGGGGGCGTTGCAAAAATGCTCCCCCGCGTTGCCGCCCCCAGCGATCGGATAAGTCTTTCCGGCCCTAGTTGGTCCAGTAGACATACTCCTGATCTTTGGTCCACGGTGCGTTCAGCGGCACATCGATCCGGATCGGCGCTTCGATCAGGCCCGGCCAGAGCGGCTTGGGCAGCCCGGCGTTCTGGCGCTCGATCATCGCGCGCAGCTGGGCAACGCGGGCCGGTTCCTGCGCGGCAAGATTGATGTGTTCGGTCGGGTCGGTCTTGAGGTTGAACAGCCAGACCTTGTCGGGTCGCTTCGAGACCTGCAGCTTCCAATCGCCAGCGCGAACCACGCGGTAATCGCCGGAACGCCAGAAGGTTACGTCGCGGTGCTGGGCGGGATTGAGCAGGTTGATGCTGTCCATCGGCCGGTCGGTCGGCATCTTTCCGCCCGCGGCAGCGACGATCGTTGCGAACAGATCCAGGTGTTCGGCTGTGTCAGCCCGAACCGTGTGGGGCGCAATCCTGCCCGGCCAGCGCATCAGCAGGGGCACGTGAATCCCGCCCTCGAAGAATGTACCCTTGAAACCGCGATAGGGTTTGTTGTGTCCGGCGATGCCGGTGTACCAGGCACCGCCATTGTCGCTGGTGAAGATGACCAGCGTGTTGTCTTCCAGACCTGTCTCTCGCAGTTTGTTCAGCACATCGCCGATCCGGCGGTCCAACTGACGGATCATTGCGCCATAAACACGTTCCTTGTGGTCCTTGATCTGGGGCAGCGCATCATAATCACTCTTCAACGCCTGCAGCGGCGTATGCGGCGCATTATAGGCGAGATACATGAAGAACGGACGATTGCGGTTCGCATCGATCGCGGCCAATGCATTGTCCGTGAAGTAATCGGTCAGATGACCCTTGGGGCGGAAGCGCTCACCATTGCCCCAATAGACCGCATAGGGCAGGTTCGGCCACAGGAAGCGGTCGATCGGATCCCAGGGCAGCCTGGCATTGACCACCTGCGGATCATCCGAATCCATGAACTTGCCGCCGCCGGCGCGCAGGCCCAGACTCTCGTCAAAGCCCTGTGATGTGGGGCGCAGCGGCCGGGCTTCGCCCAGGTGCCACTTGCCGATGTGGATCGTGTGATAGCCCTGCTGCTTGAGCACTTCGGGGATCATGATCTCGCTCGCCGGGACGCCCTGTTCCGGATAGTCAGGCAAATCGTGGTTCAGCTCTTTGTGGTAGATCACCGGATAGGGCGCGGGCCCGTCAAAATGGGCCAGATTCTGGGCGAACGATGCAGGGACAGCGGTGAATTCAAAGCCGAACCGCGTCGGATAACGGCCGGTCATCAGGGCCGCGCGCGAGGGGGAGCAGGTCGCATTGGCTGCGTAGCCATTGGCAAAGCTGACGCCCTGTGCGGCCAGCGAATTGATATTCGGCGTGGGCACGGCCCCATTGCCGACACCGCCCCCATAAAGACTGATATCGTTGACCCCCAGATCATCCGCGACGATCAGGATGATGTTGGGCGGCCGCTTGCCGGTTGGCGCAGTTGTCGGCCCCTTGGCCCAGGTGACTTCGTGATAGGGGCGGATCGGTTCCCGCCACTGGCTGATCAGACCCGGCAGATAGATCTTGTAATGCTGAAATGCGGCAAAGCCGAGACCCGCCACCGCCAGAACACCCCCGAGCCACAGCGACTTGCGCATTATCCGGCACCCCTTTCCAAGCTGAATTCGATATTATTGACACTATTAATGCCATTTTTTTGACGCTCCAGCAATCCTTGCTTGCACTGCGCCGAGATTGTCGCAAGACAGGGGCCATGATACGCGCAACCAGCTCTGCCACGGTCGCCCCAAGCCCTCACCCCGATGGCCGGCGTGAACGCAGCCGCTCCAGCCGCAGCAAGATTGTGGCGGCGATGATCGAGGTGGTCGGCAAGGGCGACTACATGCCCAGTGCTGCCCGCGTTGCGGAAGTAGCCGGGGTCGGTCTCAGATCGGTATTTCGGCACTTTGAAGACATGGATGCCCTGTTCGGCGAGATGAACGAGATCATTGAGGCCAGGGTTCTGCCGATGGTTTTGCAGGTTCCGCAGGGGGAAAGCTGGCAGGAAAAGCTGTCCGACATTGCAGAGCGGCGGGTCAAGGTGTTTGAAGCGATCATGCCCTATCGCCTCGCCGGCGAAATCAAGCGCTTTCAATCAAGCTATATCATGCAGAATCAGCGCCGGGTGCTGCTGCTTGAAGGGGAGACGATCGACGCGCATCTACCGCCTGAACTGGTTGCCAACCTGGAGTTCAGCCGCGCGTTAAAAGCCGTGCTCAGTTTCCAGATCTGGCGCCTGCTTCGCCATGATATGCAATTGCCGCTGGATGAAGCACGCGCTGTCGTTCGCCGGATGTTGGACGATTGCATCGCCGGGATCGGTGCAAGCTGATGCGGCGAGGGATCGCGGGTCTTTGCTCTCTGGCGCTGCTGGCGGGCTGTTCACAGGCCGGGCCAACTCCGCAAGCATCCGAAAAGCCCGCCACAACCGCGCGCTGCATCGATCCTGCCGCGCACAACATGGCCTGGATTCCCGGCGGGACGTTCGTGATGGGCAGCGATCCGCACTATCCGGAGGAGGGCCCGCCCAGGCTGGTCACGGTCAAGGGCTTCTGGATGGATGCCCATGAAGTTACCAATGCGCAGTTCGCCGCCTTCGTGAAAGCTACCGGGTATCGTACCATGGCCGAGCGCCAGCCGCCGCAACCGGCCGGTGCCTCTGGCGATCTGCTCAAGCCCGGCTCGGCTGTATTTACGGTGCCGACGCGCGACAATCCGATCTGGTGGCGCTGGGTGGCTGGCGCGCAATGGCGGCACCCTTCCGGCCCCGCTACCGGCATTGCAGGGCAGGATGCCATGCCGGTGGTCCAGATCGCCTATCAGGATGCGCAGGCCTATGCCCGCTGGGCCGGCAAGCAGATGCCAAGCGAGGAGCAGTGGGAATATGCCGCACGCGCTGGCACACCTGAATTGCCCGAGCCAGTCGACGCGGATGGCAAGCCGCAGGCCAATTACTATCAGGGGGTGTTTCCAGTTCGCGATCTGGGCACGGATGGCTTCGTCGGGCGCGCTCCGGTGGGTTGCTTCAAGCCCAATGGCTTTGGGCTTTACGACATGATCGGCAATGTCTGGGAATGGACCTCTGCAGTGGGCACACGCGCCGATGCCAGCGAGCCGGTGAATGTCATCAAGGGCGGTTCTTTCCTGTGCGCCGCCAACTACTGCGCGCGATATCGCCCTGCGGCGCGCCAGTTTCAGGAACGCGGGCTTGGCACAGACCACATCGGCTTTCGCCTGATCGATACGCATCGCCCGCCGCCAGCTTGACCGCCTCCTGTATTATGGCATAATTCGTGCCAATAAAATTCCCAGCATCGGCCCGGCATCGGAGAGGTAGATTGAAGCTATTGCGCACCCCTGACGAGGCCTTTGCCGCGATCAGCGATTTTCCCTTCGCGCCGCACTACGCCGGGATTATCGATCCGCATGACGGCACCCCGTTGCGGGTTCATTACGTTGATGAAGGCCCCCGCGATGCGCCGGTCGTGCTGATGATGCATGGCGAGCCGAGCTGGTGCTATCTCTACCGCCACATGATCGGACCGGTTGTGGAGGCGGGCTACCGCGTCGTCGCGCCCGATCTGATTGGCTTTGGCAAGTCAGACAAGCCGGCGCGGAAAAGCGACTACAGCTATGCCCGCCATGTTGCCTGGATGCAGCTGTGGCTGGAACAGCTCGATCTGACGAACATCACGCTGGCCTGTCAGGATTGGGGCTCGCTGGTCGGTTTGCGGCTGGTTGCCGCCATGCCTGACCGCTTTGCCGCCATCGCCCTGTCGAATGGTGGATTACCGGAAGGAGGCACGCCGCCGCGCGCCTTTGCGATCTGGCGCAGCTTTGCCAGGTGGAGCCCGATCTTTCCGATCGGCAAGATCATCAATGCCGGCACTGCAAGGAGCCTGTCGCCCGCCGAGATTGCGGCCTATGACGCACCGTTCCCGGATCGCCGCTACACGGCCGGTGCCCGGATATTCCCAAGCTTCGTGCCATTCGAAAACAACCCTGCCATCCCCGACCAGAAGCGCGCCTGGCAGGTGTTTGATCGATGGGAAAAGCCGTTCCTGTGCTGCTTTTCCGACAAGGACCCGGTCACCCGCAACGGCGAAACCCGGTTCATTGGGAGGGTGCCCGGAACTGCGGGCCAGCCGCACCACACCCTGAGTGGCGGGCACTTCATCCAGGAAGACGATCCCCAGGGCTTTGTCGAGGCAATCCTCGCGGTCGCTCCGCAATAGGATCAGACGGGCGCCGCCGCCTTGGGCTGGCGGCGACGCTTCCGCAGCCACCAGACCAGCGCTCCGATCGCTCCCGCAAGGCTGGCGAGATAGGGCAGGGCCGCCAGCAGGCGCGGCACCAGCAGCGTGCGCAGCGCGTTCTCGAAAATCTGGTCCGGGGCGGAATAGCCCGGGGGCATGGGCAGCACCCCATTGGCCTTGGCAAAGGTCTGGTAATCGGCCTGCATCGCCGCGAACCGGGCCGGTTCGTCGGCGGAAAGGTCGGTCGTCTCGCCGGGGTCGGTGATGATGTTGTAAAGGTGCCAGTTCCCGTCGCCGTAGGGTTGCAGGTTCTTGACCAGCTTGTAGTCCCCTTTGAACAGCACGGCGTTGCCCGACAGTTCATAGCCAACCGGATGGTTCGGATCGTGGGTATTGATGGCCGGATCACGCAAGGCGGGTGAAAGATCCTGACCGGTGAACGGAGCCACGGCACGCCCGGCAAACTGCCCCTGCGGCGGCGGCGCGCCAACCAATGACAGCAGCGTAGGGGCCAGATCGGTGACATAGGCAAAGCCCTTGGCCACCGCTCCCCGGGCTACTGCCTGATTGCCCGGCCAGGCGACGATCAGTGGCACGCGCAGTCCGCCTTCGCTGGCCGTGAACTTGTACCCCTGCAGCGGCGACGAAGCGGCACTGGCGAAACCCGCGCCGATTGCGGTCAGCGAACCGGGGTGGCCTTGCATGGCAGTGCTCTGGTCATACAGCAGCCTGGCATTGGCGCGCGATACAAACGACATTTCCATCGGATCCGTCGCTTCGGCGCCATTATCGGAAAGGAACACGAACACCGTATTCTCATATTCGCCAGTCGCTTTGAGATGGGCAATCAGGCGGCCGATTTCGCGGTCCATTGCCGTTGCCATCGCGGCATAGGCAGCCATGGCTCCGGCGCGCTGGGCGCGTTCATCCGCTGACAGGCTGGCCCAGTTCCTGGTCGTGGGCATCTCGACCATTCGCACCCCGGCGGGCATAACCCCCTTGGCTACGGCCCCGTCGCGGCGCGCCTGACGCAGCGCCGTCCAACCCGCATCATAGCGCCCGCGATAGGCGGCAAGATCGGCATCCGATGCCTGGACCGGGATGTGGTTGGCCAGGAAGTTGATCGAGGCGAGGAACGGCTTGCCGCTGTTCCGGCCGCTATCGATATAGCCAATCATCTTGTCGATGATCAGCGTCGAGGAATAAAACCGCGCCGGCAGCCGCGCTGGTTTGCCATCCTCCGTCCAGTCGGCACGATCATAGAGCAGGAGGTTGGGCTTGTTCTCGAAATTGTCGGCGCCCGATTGCGATAGCGCCAGCGCCCGGTCATAGCCGCGCGCGGTCGGCAGCGTATCAGGCGTATGACCAAGATGCCACTTGCCGGCAAGGTAGGTCCGGTAACCCTGGGCGCGGAGCAGTTCTGCAATCGTCACCACCCGGTTGGTGAGATGGGTTTCATAGCCAGGCTTGCCGAGATGCGCCTGCGGCACTGTTTCGGGCATGTTGCCCAGTCCGGCGCGGTGGTTGTCGACCCCGGTCTGCAACATCGCCCGGGTCGGCGAGCAACTCGCCGCAACATGGAAATTCGAGAAACGCACGCCCGCCGCAGCCAATGCGTCGATATTTGGCGTCGCCATCTCTCCGCCAAAGGCACCGACATCGGTAAAGCCCCAGTCATCGGCCAGCAGGATGACGATATTGGGGTGCTGACCCGTGCTGCGCTGTGCATCCGCCATTGTCGGCCAGCACAAGGCCGTGCCAAGCAATGCCGCCAAAGCCCTGTTCTTCATTCCCCGCCTCACTGATCTTCGCCAGCTTATCCTGCGTCACATAATTGGCATTATCAATGTCAATTATGTGACGCAGGCCCGGGTAGCAGTGCTGAGATTAGTCAGGAAGCTCAAGGCGACCAGGGCGCCTAAGATCGGAAG
>Ga0209023_10004045_pt1 | contig 16992 bp, 13 predicted proteins | sample LakOneMetagenome_FD_187468 | JGI IMG/M metagenome (GOLD analysis project Ga0209023, IMG submission 187468) | Freshwater and sediment microbial communities from Lake Erie, Canada (SPAdes) (version 2) | ecosystem: Environmental > Aquatic > Freshwater > Lentic | place: Lake Erie, Canada... | reverse complement strand
GTGGCCTGCAGTGCGTCAGCCTGCTGCTGCGCATACTGCGCCGCCGCACGAGCCTTCTGTGCTTCAGCAGTGAGGACGCCGGCGCGAAGGTTGCCTTGTTCGCGCTGGGTGGAGATGCGCGCATCGTCAGCGCGCGCTTCCGCCTGAAGCCTCGCGGCGTCCGCCGCACGGCCCGCGAGTCTCGCCTCCGCTTCCTCGGCAAGCAGGCGGAACTTCTCCCTCTCGGTCTGCAGCGCAGTTGCCTGCGCATTCGCCGCTTCCACTTCCTTCTGCGCCGCGACCGCCAGTTGGCGCTGCGACTCGGCGCGCAGGCTCGCTGCGTCAGCTTCGCGATGCCCGGCATTGGCTTCGCCGGTCTGTCGCCACGCCATGTAGGTGGCAACAATCGACACGAGCAGCAACACACCGACCAGCGCCAGCGCGCGCCGCAGGCGCGAGGCCGCCTGCGCTTCTTTCTCGGCCTTGCGACGCTCTTCTTCGGCGACGGCTTCCGCCGCACGCCGCTCTTTTTCCTTCACGTAGCGGCTGCGCCACTCGAGCACCTTCTGCGCGAGCACGTCGTGAAAGATCTGATACCGCTCGAGGGCCGGCTGGTCGGCCGCCGGTGCGACCGTCGTCAGAATGCGGCTGTCGCCACCCGCGAGCTTCACCAGGAGCGCGCGAAGGTCCGCCGGATTCATCCCGATGTTGGGCGACAGGTCTTCGACGCCAAGCGCGATCTTGGTTCCCGCCGGTGTGACGAGAAACTGAAAGATGGTGGCGGCCGCGTCTCTCTCGCCTGGCGACAACGCATCGAGGGCCGAGTCCACGTGCTTCCTGACAATCTCGCTGGCACCGCCGAGGGCGCGCAGCGTCGACAGCCGCAGCACGTGCGACCCCGCTGCCTGCTCCGACTGCCAGAGACGCGTCATCACCAGCTGCAGGTGCGGCGTCTCGATGCCCTCGTCGGCGTCCGCACGCACGCGCCCGCGTCCCGAGTCGTCGCGCTGCTGCGGATGAGCCTTCACCTCTTCCAGCACCGCATCGACCAGCGCCGGCTCGATCGACCAGTCGGGTTCATCCGGCTGCATGCGATTGAGCTGCTCGAGCGGCAGTTCGATGGCCTTGCGCGCCTGGTCCACGGCGAGCCGCTCGATGCTCAGGCGATTGTCGAAAAGGTTCGGGATGCGCCCCTTGAACGAGTCGAGCTTCGCGATGGAGTCTTCGCGCATCGACACGAGAAAGCTGACGCGAAGCTCACGCCGGTTGACGGCGCGCGCCAGTTCCGTCGAGAAGCGCTCCGCGACATCGGCCTGGTGATAGACAAAGAACTCCTCGAACTGATCGAGGACGAGCAGCAGATCTCCGTCAATCGCGTCGCAACACGCCTGCAGGCGATCGGCAAACGTGTCACCGCGCAAAGTGATGCCCGTGGCGGCCTCGATGGCGTGCTCGAGTCCTGCAAGCGGCTCATCGCGCCAGTTGCGATACATGGCAACAGCGAAGTCCGCCTTCCCCATCGTCCGCGTGTCTTCCAGCGCGCGGCGCCGCAGCTCACACGCGACGCCGGCATTGAGCACCGAGCTCTTGCCGACGCCGCTCGGACCGTAGAACAGCGTCAGCCGCGCCGCCATCAGGTTGGCGATGATGATGTCGCGCTCGCGGTCGCGGCCGAAGAAGAACGGGGCCTGCTCCTCGGTGAAGGGCATCAGCCCCGCGTAGGGGCAGCTAGACACTGGCGGTGGCAGGTGCGGCGACAACGGGCAGCTGCCGCAAGGCTCCCTGAAGCCCGAGGACATAGTCGTGAAGGTCGAGATCGAGGATGTCCACCTCGCGACGATCCCAGAACTTCTCGTCCAGGCTGGTGGGATGCCGCTGAATCGCCCACGACTTATAGGTGAGGCGCTGCTCGCCGGCGATGCGGTGCAGGATCACGCGCATGTTCCAGTCGCGCAGTCCGTATCCGAGGAAGAGGAAATGGCTCTTGCGAAGCTTCGCCGCCAGGGTGACCGGCACGAGGTTCGCGAGTTCGGTGCGCGTCAGGTAATCGATGTAGTGGTCTTCGGTGATGACATAGCTGTCGCTCTCGCCGTCGGCACCCGTCCTGTTCACCGCACCGTGAATCTTCAGGATGACCGTTCGCTTGTCGACCGCAACATCCGCATATTGATTCGGGATGTCGATGACGCGGCTCTGACCGCTCGGATCGGTATGCAGGAACTTGCCGCGGTCGTCGCCGTCCGAGAGGTAGGTCACCACATCGAAGGGCTGCCCGGCGTCGCGGAACGCGCGTTCGAGCAGGTCGTCGTAGTTGGTCGTGACAATGAGCTGGAACCGCGGAGCGTAATGCTTCCCGGCGAGGATGCCTGGCAGGCTCGCCAGCGTCTGGTGCAGCGGGGTCGGCGGGTAGTCGCGATCGAACAGCTGATGCAGCGCGTTGAACAGCTCTCCCGAACCGCCCATCTCGAGCACCCACTGGGCAACCCGAGTCAGTTCGGTCTCGGAGCAGTCATGCCACGACTGCTTCAGATAGTCGGAGAGTTCAGTGCCGCTCGGCAGGTACTGCTCCCCTGCCTGCCAGACCTGTTCGAGGGGCCGACCACACAGGTTAGCGCCAGCCCCGAGAAACGGCACCACGCGTCCTTCCACGAGCAACCGTGACAGATGCGTGAAGTGACGCTCGAGCGCGAGCGGATCGAAGTCGTTGCCCATGCTCCCTGCTCAGAATCTGAGGACGCCGGACGCCGTGACCGCGGTGGTCCGTTTCGACAGGTCGGCGCCCGCGTTCAACTCGAGGCGATCGGTCAGCGCGATGCCCGCGCCAAAGGTGTAGTGCACGAGATTCTCGCCCCCGGGGAGCGTCACGCGCAACACCTGATCGATGGGATCGTTGGCCGGCGTCGGCACGTAGCGCACGGCATGATCGGGATCGAACCAGGCGCCGCCGCGCAGCGCCAGTGGACGTGCGAGCGTTGACAGCACGTACTCGAGCCCGCCGTGCACCTCGCTGCCGCTGTCGATGCGCAGCTGGTCGGGCCGGCCGGACGACAGCGCCTGAATGTCGATGAAGTCACGCTTCAACTGCGCGTAGCGCACATGCGCGTAGTCCGCGAGGATGCGGGTGGCACTCCCCACCCGCCACTCGAGACCCACGCTGGCGACGTCTGGAACCTTGAAGTGGCCGCTACGTGTCAGGTCGATGCCGGTCGACCGAACGACGTCATGCTGCGTGAACTCGAACCGCGGTCCACGGCGGAACTGCGCCCCAACCTTGACGTTCGGATGCACCTGCACCAGTGCGCCGAGGTTGCCTGACACGGCGACGCCGTCTCCACGCTGCGTCGCGGTGGCCACGATGATGCGAGGGTCCGCGGGACTGAAGACGTCGGAGACGAAGCCGTAGCGGGTGAAGTCGGCGTTCAGACGAAACGTGTAGAGCGAGAGTCCGCCGCCAACCGACACACGCTCACCGAGACGCGCGCCCATCGCCGCACCGTAGTCCGCAATGTCCACCGTGCGTGTCCCGCCGAGTGGCGACTCGCGATTGCGATCGTCGGTGGTCCCCGAGAACGTCGCTCTGCTGAACACGCCATTCGAGAAGAACGTGTTCTCGATGCCAACGGCGTCGTGTCGGTACGCGGCAACCGTCACTGAGGCCACGGGCACCATCACGGAAAGGAATGCCGGCGACACCCGTCTGTCGACATCCGTGCTGTACGACGGGCCGCTAATCGTGTCGAGGCCGACGCCAGTCACCGACCCGCTGATGCGCCCGCCCTGCAGAAACGGTGTCTCCACACGTCGCACGCGTCCCTCGGCGGACACCTGACGTGTGTTCAGTCGCGCCAAACCGGCCGGATTCGCAAACGCCGCCGTCGCATCGTCTGCCGCGCCGACAAAGGCACTGCCCATGGCAAGGCTGCGGGCGCCGGGATTGAGGAAGTCGAACTGCAGCGGAATCTGCGCGGTCGCCTGCGCTTGTGCGAGCGGGTCGACCCACACACAACACGCCCACACGACGAGCGCAATCAGCGTGTGATGAATCGCCGACCACGTGCGAGGGCGCGCGACAGAACCGCGTCGCGACGACGGGCACGCCCGGCGCGCGGACACGCAACGCATCAGCACGGATTGGCTTTGGTGAACGTCACGGACTTTCGCACGGTGCTCGTCGCACCATTCGCCGCCGTGATGGTCAACTCCACCTCTCGGGTGCTGTTCACCGAGATTCCAGACAACGTGCCGCACGCAACCGTCTGGCCCTGCAAGACGGCCTGCGTAAAGGTATTGGACGACCCGAGGGGAATGGTCCACTTGTACGACAGGATGCTACCCGCGGGCTGCGATCCGACAGAGTCGAACTTGCAGTCGAGCTTGTTCTGACCAGACGGCGACTGCGGAATGACGGGGCACGTGTTCTCGTTGCCGTCCGCCGCGTTCGTCGGGAACACGGTGATCACGGCCTGCACGGACTGCGGCGTCACCTGCATCGAAAACGCATTGCTGGCCATGCCCTGGTAGGTCGCCGTGATGTTCGCCGATCCAGCCGACACTCCAGTCACCACACCAACGTTCGACACGGTGGCGACGCCGTTCGATGACGAGGCCCACGTGCTGCTCGAGGTGACGACCTGTGTCGAGTTATCCGAGAAGCGAGCCGTGGCCACGAGCGGCGTCGTATTCCCTACCTGCACGGACGATGTGCCCGTGACGGTGACCGACGACAAGGTGGCGGTAGGAGGCGCAACGGCCGTCACCTGCACCGCGAACGGTGCGCTCAGCATGCCTTGAAATGACGCCGTGATCGTCGCGGAACCTGCGCTGACACCCGAGACGACGCCGTCGCCTGACACGGTGGCCACGCCAGTCGCCGATGACGACCACGTGGATGTCGCCGTGACGGTTTGCGTGGAGTTGTCTGAGAAGCGCGCCGTGGCTCCGAGGGCAATCGTGGAGCCGACGCTAACCGTTGAGGCACCGCTGATGGCAACAGACGACAACGTTGCGCTCGGTGGTGGCGTTGACGTTGTCGGGCCGGTCCCTCCGCCACCGCAGCCGTACGCCATCAGCGCCGCGCACACGAATCCTCCTGCAAGACGATTCCAGTTCATGCGCTCCTCCGGGGCAACAGGCACCAACGAACTACCGCCGACGATAACTAAACGAAGATGGCGAGACGATCGAACGAACGGGAGCGGGTCAGGCAGGAATCAGTCGTGTGTGGTGCGCGTGCCGGCCACGACGAAGCGGGCCACTTCAGGGTTGTTGGGGAACATCTCGGCGAGACGCCGCGCGCTCTCAATCGCGTCAGCCTTCCGCTTCTCGCGGATCTGCATGTCCCAGAGGCCGAACAAGGCTTCCGCGTACGCGTAGCGGTCGTCGCCAGATGTGGCCGCTTCGTGCATCACACGCAGGGCCTTCTTCTTGTTGCCGCCGCCGAGCACCCAGCCGGTGCCCCACGGCATCCGCGTGTCGACAATGTAGTCGATCCAGGCGCGGGCCACCTGGGCGCGCCGATAGGTCGGTGCGAGCACCAGCGACTCATCGAGCGAATGACGAGCCTCCCAGTACTCGTTCCATCCGGTGCGATGTCCGAGCGTCCCGAGTTCGAGCCACACGAAGTTCAGATTGAGCTTGCCCAGGTAGAACTGCGCCGTCGCATCCTTGGGTTGCTTTGCCACGGCTTCTCGCGCCATGGCGCGACCCGCGGTGAACTCGGCCTTGAAGTCGCGAATCAGGTCCGCACACGGCACGCACGCTTTCAGCGCCCGTTCCTTGTCCGCCCCGTCACCCAACGCGCGCTTGATCTGGAACAAGACGGCGGAGGTCCGCAGTTCCATCATCGCCAGGTCGACGTGCTCGGGGGCCACGCTTCGCGTGAACTTCGCGGCTTCCTCGTACTGCCCGTTGTAGAACAGTTCCTGCGCCGTCTCGAGTGACGACGCGGCCGCGGGCGCCGCGGCGAGGCTTCGAGCTGGATGGGCCACCACTGCAGCCAGCACGGCGGCGAGCAGATGCCACAGGGTCAGCGACCGAAGGTTGAAGGCAGGAGTTGTGACTGCGGTGACAAGCCCGGTCCGGGTACCCTCGGCCCGGGCCGACCACCGTAGCCGCGCGAGGCCACAGCGTCGAGTCCACTCACTCCGAATACCCATACTGCGAAGTCTAGCGCGCCGGAGGTCCACGCGCATCCTCCAACTGGACAAGGGTCCACATTGGGTATCAGGGCGGACCAGGCGCGATTCGTTGGCCGATTCCAGACCTCGTCGACGAGCGACGCGTGGCAACAGGTTGGACATGACGTGTCTCCAGCAAAGCATCCGCCAACCCGATGAGCATCGCGGCGTCGAATGCTGAATTGTTGAAAATCCCTACTGACCGGGCGTTGGAAGCCCGGATGGCGGCGGTCTGTCAGACCGACCACCGCAGCGCGCGACTCCGCACGCGCTGCTCTGCGCTAGAACCGCTGCGCGACGGCACGACCGCCGCGACTGAAGAACCGGCCGAGCGACTGACCAGCATGGGCAGCCACGCCGCCGGCTACGGTTCCGAAGTTTGCGGTGCGTTCGCCAATGCCGGGGGCGAGCGCGTCCAGAGGCTGCGGCGGCTCGACGAGCGGCGCGAGCGACATCGCCGCCTCCCGAGCGGCAAGTTCCTGTGCCGCGGCGTTCTCTGATGGAGTGGACGGCTCGGTGGATACCTGGTCAGTTCCCGCCGCCTCCACTGGTGTTGGTGCCCCCGTCACGTCCACTGACGGAACCGATGCGCGCCGCTCTGCATGCCTGACCTGCGGCGTCGACGGCGGGACCGCAGCGAGCGGTGCGTCGATGTCGGGTTCAGCGACGGCTGTCGTCTGCACCATCGACTCGGCGCGTGCCACCAGCGCCGACACAGCGGCCAGCTCGGAACTCGATACGGCTACGTCCGCGCCGACGGTCACAAGTGGTGGCAGCTGTTCGGTCACCGCCACCACCATGACCAGCGAGAGCGCCGCAACGACCGCGCTGCTCCACGCCGTGAGACGGCTCGGGACTGGCGCTTCGATGAGGCGCCGCATGCGCGACTGGAATCCGCCGGACGACAGCGTCAGGCCGGGCGCGAGGTGCAGCACGGCGCCAGCGCTTTGCAGCGTGAGGTCGGCGGCCGCGGTGAGCGCGCGAACGTAGGCAACCGGTGCCTGGGTTCGCTGCACCACGAGACGGTCACACGACGCTTCACGTTCGATGTCGAGTTGACGCAGCACCCACCAGACGGCTGGATGCAGGCCCACGGTCACCCGCAGCACGGCCTGGACGAGGCAGGCCCAATCGTCATAGCGCTGCAGGTGCGCGTACTCATGCAGCACCACCGCCTCGACTTCGTCCGGGTTGAGACGCTCGGTGAGCGTGGACGACACGAGGATCGATGGACGTCGATATCCGACGGCGCATGCACCACGAAATGCAGTCGTCACACGCAGCATGACCTCGCGCGAGCCGGACTGCGCCTGACGAAACAGGCGGAACCGACGGACGTACTCGGGCGGCAGCGCGATGCTGGCGTCAGTGAGCTGGCGGATACGGCGAAGACTGCGCACGAGCCCCAGGCTGCGCGTCACGGCGACCGCGAACCACAGCGCACAGAGCACCCGCAAGACGACTGGTGAGACGAACGGGAGCGACACCGCTGCGCTGTGGGCCGGAGCCGCAATGACCTCTCGCGCTGGCATCACCACTCGCTCGACGTCGATGGAGAACATCGGCAGGAACGGCAGACCAAGAATGGCCGCCAGCACCAGCCACCAGTACACGTAGCGCTGCGACGCGGCGTTCACCGGGATCACCAGGGCGACCACCGACGCCACCGTCGCGAGCAGCACTCCGTCAACCAGCCAGTCGAGCATCGCGTTCATGTGGTTCGTCTGCCCTTCCGCCCCGACTCGTGCTGTTCGAGCAGCGACTTGACGCGCGCGATCTCGCCGGCGTCCACCTCGTCGTGACCAAAGAGGTCCATGAGCAGCGCTTCGCGCGAGCCGTTGAAGAAGCGTGAGAGCACCAGGGACAACGCGCCGCGCCGTGCCTGCTGACGATCCACCACCGCGGAGTACACGAACGCCCGGCCCTGTTTCTCGTGCTGCACGTAGCCCTTGTGTTCGAGGATGCGCAGGATGGTCAGCACCGAGTTGTAGGCAGGACGCGCCGGACCGACCATGCGTTCAACGACATCGTTCACCGTGGACGCCGGATGGTCCCAGAGCACGTGCATGATGCGGTGCTCGGCGTCAGTGAGTGCAGGCGATCGCTTGCGGCCGGCCATGATCGTGACGATACGCGGCGCATCGCGAGGCTGTCAACTAATTAATTAAGAGTTGGCCGCGCCGCGAGTCAGCGATGCTGCCATGACACCGCGAATCACCGACGCCCGGTTCTGCGTTATCGTGTCTGCCATGCTTCGAACATGCATCCGTGCGGTTGCCGCTCTCGTCGTTGCACTGGCGCTCGCCACACCTCTCCGCGCACAGGGCACGGCCGACTGGACACGTCCGTTTCCACCGTTTCAGATCGTCGGCAACATCTACTGGGTCGGCAGCTACGATCTGTCGTCCTACCTGATTACGACGCCGCAAGGTCACATCCTCGTGAACACGGGCATTGGTGACACGGCGCGGCAGATCAAGAAGAGCGTCGAGGAACTTGGTTTCAAGATGACCGACATCAAGATCCTCACGGCGACGCACGGCCACTACGACCATGTCGCAGGCATGGCCGACTTGAAGAAGATGACGGGCGCGCAACTCGTCATCGCGGAGCAGGACAAGACGCTGCTCGAAAGCGGCGGCAAGACCGACTTCCGCTTCGGCAAGGACGCGAGCGCGCAGTTTCCACCCGTCAAGGTGGATGCGACGTTCAAGGACAACGAACCCATCTCTCTCGGGGGGACGACGCTCACCGCGCATCTCAATGCCGGCCACACCAGGGGGTCGACGAGCTTCACGCTGGATGTGCGCGACGGCGGAAAGACCTTCCACGTGGTCATTGCCAACATGGGCTCGATCAACCCCGGTGTGATCCTCAGCGGACCCAAAGCCAGCTATCCGACAATTGCGGCCGACTACGCGCACACGTTCATGGCGCAGAAGGACATGAAGGTCGACATCTGGCTGGCGTCACACGCCTCACAGTTCCAGATGCACGAGAAGCACAAGCCGGGAGATCCGTATGCCCCAGGCCGCTTTGTCGATCCGCAGGGATTTCGCGCGTCGGTGCTGAAACTGGAGAAGGCGTATCTGGCGCAACTGGCGGAGGAGAAGGCCGGGAAGTAAGCGTCTGCGGGGTGCGGACGCGGAGAACGACGCGGACGCCGGCACGAGACCGGCGTCCGGATTGTGCAACTACTCGGTCTTCACCTTCGCGTCGATCTCGATCGGAATACCGAGCTCGGTCTTGAGCGTGATGTGGACCGTATCGCCTTCCTTGAGTTCCTTCTTCAGATCCGCCAGTACGATCTGCGCCCCCTTCGGGTTCAGATAGGCAGAGTCATACGCCGGCACGGTGACATCTTCCTGGACGGCGTTGCCCTTGCTCGCATCGCGGAATTCGATCTTCCCCGCCACGTCTGAGCTGCCAGACACGAGGTAGATCGCGTACATCCCGGGGTTGTTCACCTGCACGAACGCCGTGGTGGTCTTCGCACCGGCCTCGGGCACTTTTACCCAGGCGTTCTCGGTGGTGATCGGCTTGTCCTGCGCCACGGCTGCACCCACACCGGTCAGCAGCGCGGTGGCTGCGAACAGTGCGGCCATCCCGGCTCGTCTGGCTCGCTTCGTCATCTCGACTCCATCCATCAACACAGATTCCCGGCTCGCGACACGCGGAACACGAGAACCGACTGTTCATCCAGTCTACTTCCGCCGTCCCCTTCGCGTAAGGCTGGTCGCACGACGCGACGTGAGACGCCGACTCTAGCGTGTCGCTGGTGCCGCAGCGGCACCCGCCAGTTTCATCGGCTGCACCAGCGCGCCGTTGCCCGCCACGTCCCACACGGCCAGCCGCACCCACTTCTTCCCGGACGTATTGAAGGGAATCGAGAAGTGATGCGAGCCGGTGGCGGGAAGGCTCGACACGGGAATCAGCTGACGGTCGGTGCGGACGCCGTCGCCCCAGACCACCTCCACGATGTTCAGCGGAAAGGTCCACTCCACGTCGGCCTCGATCGTACGCGCCGTTCCCGTGCCCTTCAGCGTGTAGGACGGGATGAGCACCTCACCCGAGGTCACGAAGTAGTCGCCGCGCATCAACGTTCCGATGAGCGGACTCACATCGTCTGGCGACGGCAGCGTGTTCATCTTCACGTAGCTGACCGGCGAGCTTGCGTAGAGGTCGTCGCCTGGCTGCTGATGCCGCACCTCGGAGATCGAGAGCAGGTACTTCAGCGGATTCGGTGTATCGACGAACCAGTTGCTCATCTCGTCGAGCAGCGGCAGACAGCGGTACTCGCACAGTCGCTGTTCCGAGCGATCGAGCCCCATCCCCCACCGGAACCCAACGCCTTGGTAGTGCGGGTCGTTGAAGTACGGGAGATGACGTATCGAATCGGGGAAGCCCGTGGATCCCTTCGTGCGCGGATGCGGCATGGTGACCAGCACGTTCTCACGGCGCACCATCTCCATCAGATCGTCGGCCCCGCCAAGGTGGTAGACCGTGCCCAACTTCGGATCTGTCGTCGTCAGCGGCTGGTTCGCCTGACGAGCGTCCCAGTAGACGGGATGCGAAAAGATCAAGTCGGTATGGCCGCCAAACGGACTGCCGTAGTACTCCTGCGCCGGCAGCACGAGAAAGTTGCTGTCCGAGTGACGCCTGGCACCTTCGATGGAGTTGAAGCGAATCTGCAGTTCGTCGACGCGCGGGCGTCCGCCGGCTGGTGCGGCCGCGGACGTCGCTGGAGGGAGCGGCTGGACCGGCTTGCCCCCGGGATACACGGCGCCGACCGGCGGATTCTCCTGACCCAGTCCCACCGAATCGATCTGACTCACGATGTTGATGCCGAGCGCCTTCAGGGCGACCAGGTCGGGAATGTCGGCGTCGAGGCTCTTCGCGTCGCCAAGCCGCCGGCCGAGATCCATGTGGTAGTGATGGTTCATCACCTGATAGCCGGGCAGCGCCTTGTAGCGATCGCCATGCGTGAATGACGCCGCACGCTCGAACGTCGACTCCGCGGTGTCGGCACTCGGATAGAGGAACACCGTCATCCGTTGCTCGGTTCCGGGCCTGGCGCTGTAGAGCGCGAAGTTCGCCTGGTTCTCGGACTCGTCTTCGTGTTCGGCCTGACGCACGCCAATGCCGAAGGTCCCGTCGGCATCCTTGCGATACCAGTTGTAACCAAGGTTGATCGCAATCTCGCGCGCCCAGAAGAAGTTGTGCGGCGGCGGAAACACAGCGATGGCCCCAGCTCGTCCTGCGTCAGCCACCACGAGGCGCTGGGCGGCCTTGAGCGGCACCTCGTCGTCGTTCTTCGCGCCGCCGAACCGGTACTCCTGCCACGTGTTGGCGATGTCGCGCCACACGACGCGTGCACCGTTCGCGGTGCTGAGCCCGCGCAGTCCCGTGTGGTACTTGTAGGCCACCCACGGCGCGTTGGTCGTCGCGATGACGTCCTGCTGAATGAGGTTCGTGCCCTTGAAGATCGTGTACTGCAGCGAGCCGGTGAACACGCCGAGCGTCACGCCAGGAAAGGTCACGACCATTCGCGTACCGTCGGTCTTCACCGTGCACGATGTGACGGCATAGGTTGCCTCGGACCGCGTCACTTCATCGGCACGCCGCGGCAGTCCCGGCTGGTTCGCCACGCCCTGGGCCGGCGGCGGGTTTCCGCCGCGGCCGTTCGGCGTGCTCATATCGAGCGGCGCATCCCAGAACGGATCCCAGCGGTACTTGTCGACGATGTCGTTGGTGAGTTCGACGCCGAGACCGCGCAGCGGAACCATCTGCTGGTTGCTCATGCGCCGAAGGCCGGTGATGACACGGTAGTCAGGGGTGGCGCGGGACGCGACGACGCCCCACACCCCACCGCCCTTGCGAACCGCCAGTTCCTGAATGAGCGGAGCGCGATTCACGAGCGCGAAACGCAGCCGCAATTCCTGATTGCGATCGCCGGCCCACTGCAGCGTGAGCACATCGTTGGCGTGCGTCGCGCTCAGACCCGGTTGCGGTCGGTCGCCGGACACCACGCACGACATCGGGTCAGCGAAACTCGCCGACGCGCGGACCACGCAGCACAGCGTCAACAGGGTGCGGACGACGAAGCGACTCGAGCGATGCATACGATTCGCGAACTCGCCGTTGCTACTTGCCAGTGGCGCCAGGCCGCACCACGCCCTGGTACCCTGCCGTGACGGCCTTGATGCCCTTGTAGCTGAACTTCTGCAGCCGCTTTCCTTCCCACGTCTCCGTCGTATAGAGATTGCCCTTCGAGTCGATGGCAATGCTGTGGACGCCGAAGAACTGGCCAACCTGACGACCGCCGTCACCAAAGCTCGTGATGGGTTGCAGTGTCTGACGGTCGATGACGGTGATGCGCTGATTCATGCCGTCTGCGAGGAACAGGTACTTCTGCTGCGCATCCTTCGAGAAGGCGATATCCCACACCGAGCCAGAGCCAAGCGTGTCCTTCTCGTAGAACTGCTCTTTCACGAACTTGCCGTCAGGTGTGAACACCTGCAGACGATCGTTCACGCGGTCGCAGACGTAGACGAAACGGTCAACCGACACGTCCGCGCAGTGAACGGGATTGCGGAACTGCTGCAGCGGCGGATCGTTCGGACGATAGCGGCCGTAGTCCTTGTCGTCGGGCACATTGCCGTACGCACCCCACAGGCGCTTCATCTCGCCGGTCTCCGAGTTCAGCACCGCCACGCGGTGGTTGCCGTAGCCGTCAGCGATGTACGCTTCCTTGTTCGGTTCATCCACGAAGATCTTCGCGGGCTGGCGGAACGCGAACTTGTCGGTGCTCCCCGAGTTCGCCCAGGCAAACCCAATCTGCTTGATGAACTTTCCGTCGCGGGTGAACTTCAGCAGTTGACCATCGTGCGCGCCGTTGCCGGCAATCCACACGGTGCCATTGGTCTCGACGAAAATCCCGTGGTTGCTCTCGGGCCACTCGAAGCCCTGACCGGGCCCCCCCCACGACTGGACGAGATTGCCTTCCTGATCGAACTCGAGCACCGGCGGCGCCGCTGCACAGCAGTTCTTCGACAGCCGGCCGCCGAGCGCGTTCTCGTTCGCGTCGAGAGTGGACGCCCCACGGTGGATGATCCACACGTGATCGGTCTTGTCCACCCACACGCCGATCGCGGATCCGAGGATCCAGTGATTCGGCATCGGCTTGGGCCACATCGGGTCGACCTCGAACGCCGGAGCCTGCACCTTGCTCGCCGCCTGTGCTTCGGCGGCGTGCTCGAACCAGCGCTCGCTCACACCCAGCATTCCGATCGCGAGTACCCAGACAGCCGCAACTTTGATTCGAGATGTTCGCACGTGGTGCTCCGTTCTGAAGATGGATGAGGACGCCTGCGCGCCCTCACGTCGATGGTCGAATCGGCGCTAGGCCTTGCGCGCCTTCCTGGGCACGAACACCAGGAACCGCCGCGGATTGTCGTTCATGATCTGCTTCAGCACTGCCTCGTTGGCACCAGCCTCTTTCAGCTTCGGCACGAACACGGTCAGGGCACGCGCGTAACCAGGGCCCTTGCCCTGCCTGGTCTGGGCGATGTTCGACAGGTCCGACGCGATCATGATGTTGTCGGCGTAACCGGCCTCGAGCAGCTTGATCACCATTGGCACCTGCTGCGTATCGCCTGGCGCCCCCTGACGATCGAAGCCGATGAACGCGCCGCGGCGACAGATCGCGCGATGCACGTCCACGTTGGCATCGACGAGATTGCCGACATGGCCGATGACGACCTTCTTCGGATCAACACCGACGTCTTCGAAGATGTCGAGCTGTTCGAGCGCGGACTTTCCGGGAATGCCCGTATGCGTGAAGATCGGCAGGTTCGTCGCAACGCTCGCCCGGCCAACCGCACGAAACACCTTGCGCTCGTCCTTCGTGATCCAGTCCCACGAGCCAATCTCGCCCCAGCAGCCGATCGGCTCGGTCTCTGCCTGCTTCATCAACGCCTGGAACACCTGCTCTTCGCTCCAGGTCGCGATCTCCTTCGGATAGAAGGGCTGCGTGTAGAAGCCGCCGCCCGCCACGATGGGCATGCCTGACTGCTGTGAAATCTGTCGCAGGAAGTTGATGTCGCGCCCCATGTCGGGGTGGCCACCATCGACGATGCAGGCGACACCGTCGGCTAGGGCAAGCTTCATCTCCTCGACCTGGAAGGCCACGTCCTGCATGAAGTACTTGCCGGACGCTGTTGCCGGCGGCGCGGGTGGCGCAGCAGCCGCTCCGCCCTGGCGTCCGCCGCCCTGCCCCTGCGGAGCCGCCGCCGCATTGGGCAGCGCAGTCTCGCGGCGCGTGTCGGCGGCATAGCCGGTCCAGCGCGTCATGAAGTTGTCCGCGAACGACATGTGCTCGTGGAACAGCGTGGCGCCCCCGGCGAGTTCCTCGGGGGCGTAGTCCTTCAGGATCGTCCGAATGACCGCGCCCTTCGGGAACGTCAGCTCTGCGCCCGACAGGAACTCGGGGAATGCCGCAGCGGCGGCCCCCATGCCCAGGATTCCGAGCGCCTCCCGGCGCGTCCAGCCTCGAGATTCCGACATGCCTCTTACGGCTCCTTTAGCGAAATGCACACCCGTGTGCGGGCCTTACTCTAATCGAGAACCCGCGGATTGATGGCGCCAAAACGCGGCCTGCCAGCGGTCACGCCGTCTGTGTCAACACGGCGAATTTCATGTGACGCGGCGCGGCATGCTTCAGCCTGCACGACCTTGGATTCCGATGCCGAGGTGTCGCACGCTTCGCCGGCACGTCTGCGGTGGACTCTCCCGTCCGAAAGGTCCACACTTCCGACATGGACGCGTGCGATTCGCCATCGACAGTCCGCACCCTCGTGCGAGCAGTCCGCGTGCGCCTGCGCGCCTCCGCCCTCCTCGTCGTCGTGCTGGCGCTGGTCATCACGGCGACGACTGCGACGGCGTTCGCGCAGCGCTTCGGTCGCCGCTTCCGGCTGCCTGAAGGCATCGGGTCGTACCCGCCGCGATACCCGCCGAAGGATTTCTCCGACGGCAATTTCGCGCTCTGCAAGCTGCAGTACACGAGCGGCCGCTACGAGGAGATGGGCATCGGCTGGTCCACCGACTATCCCTACGCCGGCGTGAACCTCATGACTCGCTTGTCTGAGCTGACACGCACGCGCATCACGAAGGATCCCGAGGGACAGCCGACGTACTGGGTCGTGCGCGCCACCGACGAGACACTCTTCAAGTGCCCGGTGGTGATGGCGTCCGACGTCGGCACGATGGTGCTCACGAGTCAGGAGTCGGCACGCCTCAACGAGTATCTGACCAAGGGCGGGTTCCTGTGGGTCGACGACTTCTGGGGCACGGCGGCGTGGAATCAGTGGGTCAGTCAGATCACGCTGGCGCTTCCGGACGCGACGATCTTCGACATCCCGCCAGACCATCCCATTCGTCACATGATGTTTCCCGTCGATGAGGTCGAACAGGTGACCAACATCCAGAACTGGATGCGCACGGGAGGCACATCCGAACGAGGCGACGATAGTCCGCATGCGGACTTCAGAGGCATTGCCGACGCGAAGGGCCGCCTGATGGTGGTGATGACCCACAACACCGACCTCGGGGACAGCTGGGAGCGCGAGAGCGAAAACCGTGAGTTCTTCGAGACGTTTTCACCCAAGGGCTACGCGGTTGGCGTCAACGTCCTGCTCTACGCGCTGACGCACTGAACAAGCGCTCTCCACTACATAACGCCACTGCGCCGGCGCAGTGGTTGGGCTAGCATCGAACACGTGCGCCGTCCTTTTGTGTTCACGCTCGCTGCGTTGTTGCTCGCCGTCTCCGCCAGTGCCCAGGATGACCCCTGGTTCGGACCAGACAAGGCACTGCATGCCGCGGCGGGCGCCGCGATTGGTGCGGGTGGCTACGGCGCGGGAGCGCTGCTTGTCACCAGCCGACGCGCGCGAATTGGCATCGGTGTCGGGCTGGCGCTTGGAGCCGGTGCGGCGAAAGAGTGGCATGACCGCGGAGGTCGAGGAACGCCGTCATGGCGCGACTTCGCGTGGGATGGCGTTGGGGCGGCAGCCGGTGTGACGCTCGCCTGGCTCATCGATCACGCCAGACACTCGCATCACGCGACGACCACTCTGCTTCAAGACTCTTCGAGGGCAGTGCCGTCGGAGTTCGGAGAGCCGAGTGGAGCGCGAACGAGCCACGGTGCCAGCGCCGACGCGACGCACGCGGTACGCCTCGACGCCTCCTGGTTTCAGATCGGCTGGTCGGCCTGCTGCCAGGTCACGCCTTAGGCGAATCGAGGCGCGCCACAGCGCATTGCAGCCCTTCTACACCGGCTCTTCGCCGACGCGCCGCAACTGCAATGTGTCGACGACCCTGCCGTGCGCGAGCACATTGGTGATGACCACGAGCCAGGCTCCGCTGCGGCACCACTCGCGCCGCTCGAGATACTGCAGCGCCTGCTGAATCGTGTCTTCGGGATCGTCGCTGAACGCCATCAGGAACGGCTCGACGCCCCACGGCAGCAGCATCTGCCGAAACAGCGCTTCGTCATCTGTGAACGCGTAGATGGGCACGCCTCCCGCTCGCAGCGCCGCGAGCGTGTAGGCGAGAAAGCCGCTGCGCGTGAACACGACGATGCCCGAGTCGCCGAGTTGCTGGGCCAGCATCGCGGCAGACCGAAGCATCTTGGCTTTCGGGTCCACCAGCACAATCGACTCGTTCAGTCCGCGCGTATCGTCTGGCTCGGTGCTGACGATGATGTTCTTGAGCACGTCGACGCATTCGAGCGGATACGTGCCGGTCGTGGTCTCGCCCGAGAGCACGACCGGCACGTATC
>Ga0209023_10004044_pt1 | contig 16995 bp, 14 predicted proteins | sample LakOneMetagenome_FD_187468 | JGI IMG/M metagenome (GOLD analysis project Ga0209023, IMG submission 187468) | Freshwater and sediment microbial communities from Lake Erie, Canada (SPAdes) (version 2) | ecosystem: Environmental > Aquatic > Freshwater > Lentic | place: Lake Erie, Canada... | reverse complement strand
GAATGCCAGCGGATAATAATGTAACGGTAACAGGCATGATAACACCTGTTGTAAAAAAAGAACGGAAATCTTCTTTGCCAAGTTTAAAAAAATCAGTTGAGGTTGATTGTAAAATACCCATTGATAAAAAAGGCATCAGGAAAAGCATGCTGTTACTGAAGAGGCTTAATAATCCATTCTCGGAAGGAAGAATATATTTCGGGTTGGTGAAGATGAACAGCAGTAAAAAAGATGCGCCTTTTGCAAAAAAATTTGTGAATGTATAAATACCAATTGATTGCACAACCGGGCTTTTCCGCAGATCAATAAAATTGGTAAGTTTTGACATTCTATAATTTAACGGCCTTATTTTTTTATTCCTTTCACAACTGATGCCACACAATTCTCATATCGTATCTTTCCGCCCCATACTTTTTCCATTCCATATTCATTAAACCATTTTATAACCGTGCTGATCTTTTGAGGATGGTCGTGCTCAGGTGAAAACATATCGAATGTATCAAGCACACAAAGTTCCCTTAATTTATCGTAAGGTAAATTCTTTGGCAATGTTCCTTCAATATCGCAAAGCGGAAGAAAGCGGTTGACCAAACGGCCTATACCGATCTTTGTAAAGAATTTACTTGTTTTTATAAGCCAGTCTACATTCTTATCAATTACGGAATGAAGCTTTTCATGCGTCATTTTTTTTGCGAAAGGCCGGAAAATGTATTTAGCATGAAGCTTTGTCCATATACCATTAACAGGATAAAAATCAACCACCACTTCTGCACCCGGTTTCGCCATTTCTGTTAATGCTTTTACAGATCTTTCAAAATCAGGTGTATGCTGAAGCACGCCGATGCAAAGTACTTTATCGAACTGGTTCTTCTCAAAAGGCAAATCATAAATACTTGCCTGGAAAAGATGAAGCCGCTCATTTGGGCCATTGTTCTTAAAATTTGCTTCCACTGCATTTGAATAATCAACAGAATACAGGTTTGCTTTTGTATGATCTAAAATGATCTGTGAAAAGCGCCCTGCACCAGAACCAACTTCAAGTATATTTTTTCCTTCCAGGTTTTCTTTGTTCCAACCGGTTTCTGCAAAAAACCTCACTTCACTCATATCGAGTTTACTGGCCTTGTCAACCTGTGTGCCTGCAAATTTGTTCCACTGAAAACCAAAATTTTCTGTATAGTTATCATCTGAAACGATCCGGTAAGCCCCGTTTTTAAAAGGAAAAACGATCCCTGCTTCATTGCAAAGGCCTTCTGAAGTTGCTTTCAATGTTTGTTTGGTGAATGGGTCCAGTAACCGAATATTTCCTGCTTGCACTTATCTCATTTTAAATTAAAGCCTCCCAATCTTATTCTATCAGGAGCCAACTTTAACCAGGCTTATAAAACTATTTTATTATTTTTTTCAGGTACTCGCCATACCCGCTTTTCTTTAATCCTTCTGCGAGTTTTTCCAGTTGTTCTTTATTTATAAATCCTGTGCGGTAAGCGATCTCTTCGAGGCAACCGATCTTTAGGCCCTGTCTTTTTTCTATTACCCTTACATATTCACTTGCATCGTGCAATGAATCGAATGTTCCTGTATCCAGCCATGCAAATCCCCTGTCAAGTACTGCTACTTTAAGTTTTTTATTTTCAAGGTAGATCCTGTTTACATCCGTGATCTCGTATTCACCCCTTGGACTTGGTTTTATATTTTTTGCAATACGCACCACGTCATTGTTATAAAAATACAATCCGGGTACAGCAAAATTACTTTTCGGATGTTCGGGTTTTTCTTCAATGCTCTGTGCAATAAAATTTTCATCAAATTCTACCACGCCATATCTTTCAGGGTCGCTGACTGCATAAGCAAAAATAACAGCTCCGTCAGGATTCGCTGATTCCTGTAATATCTTACCGAACTTACTTCCGTAAAAAATATTATCGCCCAATACAAGCGCTACACTGTCGTTACCAATGAATTTTTCACCGATAACAAATGCCTGTGCAAGACCATTCGGCACTTCCTGTTTTTCATATACGATATTACATCCCCACTGGCTTCCATCTCCAAGCAACCTTATAAATTGCTGCTGGTCTTCGGGGGTTGTTATCACCAGTATATCCCTTATCCCGGCAAGCATCAGTGTACTTAACGGATAATAGATCATTGGTTTGTCGTAAATAGGCATCAGTTGTTTGCTTATTCCCATGGTAATGGGATACAATCTTGTGCCTGAGCCGCCTGCGAGTATAATACCCTTCATTCGTTTAGAAGTTTAGAGGTTTAGAAGTTTAGTTTTAGTCTGTGAGTTGCAATCATCTTTTTAATTGTTGAGATTTACGAAGAGTGGCAATTAAAACAGTTTGTTTTTCAATTTTATCCCTACCCTCTAAGTACAACTCATCCTTCAATAAATTTAGATCTTTTGATATTATTAAATCATTCAGTAATTCTATGGTGCTACTATATGCAATTGTACTGAAATGGGATTGGTCTTTTGATGAAATTCGTGAAGTGCCTTCTGCTAAATTTGATGCAATTGAAACCGCTGCCCTCCTCATTTGGCTAATTAAACCAAATTTTTCATCTTCAGGAAAACTTTTTGTAACAGTATATGTCCAAACTGCTAAGTTCCTTGCATGTTGCCAGCACTCCAATTTTTCAAAAGAATAAACTTTCATAGTTCCGGAATTTAATCGGTATGTCAAAACATGTCATTAAGTAAATCCTCTTCAACTAAACTTCTAAACCACTAAACTTTAGTACTCAACAATTGAATTTTTTACAAATCATTCTTAAAACTTCAGGTCATTTTCTAATCAAAAAACTCCTAAACCTACTTCCCGTATTGCTTCTCATAATACTGTTGATAATTCCCACTCGTCACATCTTCCAGCCATTCTGTATTTGTAAGATACCAGTCGATCGTTTTTGAAATGCCTTCTTCAAACTGAAGTGATGGCAGCCATCCCAGTTCTTCTTTTAATTTTGTTGCATCAATGGCATAACGGAGATCATGACCAGCACGGTCTGTTACATAAGTGATCAGTTTTTCATTCGTTCCTTTTTCCCTTCCAAGTTTTTCATCCATCTGCCTGCACAATTCTTTTACCAGGCTGATATTTGTCCATTCATTGTGGCCACCGATATTATAGGTTTCGCCAACTTTACCATTGTGAAAGATCACGTCAATTGCTCGCACATGGTCTTCTACATACAACCAGTCACGTATATTTTCCCCTTTACCATAAATAGGCAGCGGTTTGTTATTGATGATATTATGAATACAGAGCGGAATTAATTTTTCAGGGAAATGAAATGGCCCGTAGTTGTTGGAACAATTCGAAATTTTTACGGGTAATTTATATGTGTGATAATACGCCCTTACAAAATGATCAGACGATGCTTTAGATGCCGAATACGGACTGCGTGGATCGTATGCTGTTTCTTCTGTGAAAAATCCTTCTTCGCCCAATGAACCATACACTTCATCGGTTGAGATATGATAGAATATCTTGTCATCCATATTCCCTTTCCAGTGATCCTTGGCAACCTGTAGCAGTGTAACGGTTCCGATCACATTGGTATTCACAAAGGCAAGCGGATCGGTAATAGACCTGTCCACATGGCTTTCTGCCGCACAATGCAACACTGAATCAAAATGATATTTTTCAAAAAGCGATTTCACAAGTGGCATATCGGTAATATCGCCTTTTACAAATTCATAATTTGCTGCATTCTCTATGTCTTTCAAATTTTCAAGATTGCCGGCATAAGTTAGCTTATCAAGGTTTACGATTGTATAGGCCGGGTACTTTGTAACAAAAAGCCTTGTCAGATGTGATCCGATAAACCCGGCTCCTCCTGTTATTAAAATTGTCCTGTTTTTATTCATATCTGTCTGTTGCATTTAAACGGCTGCAAATTATCCCTTTATTTTTTTAATATTATCATTTTTAACAAGATAAACAATGGTTGATATATTCATCAAAGCCCGGTCGCTGAAGCTATCTGTGTAAAGAATATCAACTGTATTTATTCCCTGTTCATTCAAAAGTTTTACTTTTTGTGGCCCGAATGCATTTTGTTTCAGCCCTGAAACTTTTCCATCTTTAAACCCAAGTTTAGCTGCCAAAACCAGGTTATCCTTAAATAAAGGTCTTACATAATCTTCATATGAAGCAGTGGCAATGATTGCCCGGGGATATTTGGCCACAAATTCTGTTGTATAAATATTGCTTAGAGGGATCCCTTTTGAATATACTGCTGCACTTTTCTTTACCATGCTTTCTTCCATATTTTTTAAGAACAGCCTTATACCTGCTTCCTTTAACCTGTCATTGCTGATGAACCTGAATTTATGTAGTACCGAAAAAAAAAGGAATACCAGCCTGCGTACAGGCATAAACCCTTTATCGGATGTTGCTGACAGGAACCCCAATACTGTATCTTTTTGAGTCAGCGTTTTATCAAAATCAAAGACTATGACCGGCATCCCCAAAAATAATATTAATAATACTGAATTACCCTTTTAAAGTGCCTTGATAAACGAATTTTAAAGTGAAGTAGTATATAAGAAGGAATAACAATTTTTAAACAGACAATTTCAGTTAGAATTATACTTATTTATTGCCGGGAGAAAGCTTTTGGAAAAAACGTTTAATAGAATTTATATTCAGCGTGAAATATATCATATACAGCACCCAACGGGGAAATGGGGCATAAGTAGCATTAATATAACAGGTATGCTTACGGTCTGATTTCCAGAAACCGCTGATCTCCCCTTTACTTTTTATGTAGAGGAATATATCAAAAGGATAAAACCACCTTATCCGGGTATCTGCCCGGTGTGTGAAATATTTGGCCGGTTCTCCTAAAGCGCCATGAATATAATTTTCAACCATCCCGGTATTGCTAAATTCCGACAAGAGGAATGAGCCCCATAAACGGGGGTTCAGTTCAATAATCTTATAATCACCCGAAGGTTCATCATATAAGAATTCGATCATGGCGAGCCCGCTCCACCGGAGTTTTTTTAATAATTCTGTTCCGGTTTCTTTTAATTTTTCATTGTAACGGTATTCAGAATAAACCGTAACGCCGCCGGTTTCCGGAAAAACACGAACCCGTTTGTGTCCATAATAAGAAACAAGTTGCCCTTTGTTCATTAAAAAGAAAGCACCTTCAACATGCGTATTATTGATATGTTCCTGCACAAGATAATTTTGCCAGTCAACAGCAAGTAACCTGTTCAACTCACTTACATTTTTGATAAAATAAACACCAACAGCACCTGAACCAATATTTGGCTTTATAACCAGCGGTATGAATTGTTGCTGTAAGAAAGGGATATCATTTTTTGTAAATGACCCAGGTACAGCAAAACCATTCTCTGTACAAAACTGCTGAAACTGAATTTTATTGGTAGCAATATTAAAACTATCAATACCGGGCAACAGGCAGCAAAGCATTCCCGGATGAGCTTTTATAAATTGATAAAAAAGTCCGTTGTAATCATCCATCAAAGGAATATAGATGAACCTGCTTCCTTTGTAAACATCGAGCGTTTTCAAAAGTGCTTTTTCAAAAATTACATAACCTGAATCGGGGAGTTTGTTCACTTTCCGGCCATATACAAACGGAAGTGAGAACAGATTGTCTTTGTGATCAAACAGTATCAGTCCATATTGCGGGTGATTCTTTCGCAAGATATTGAACAGGTCGAACACTTTTCGTTCATGCACGCCTGTAAGTATGATATGAACCGGGTAATGCTGCATGATCAGCTGGCAGGTTTTTTATACCGGCTCTCAATAAGTGCCAGGTATTCCTTACGGTAAAGTTCATACAACCCATACCTGTCGTAGTAATTTACCATATCGCTGTGAAGGTTTACAGCCAGTTCCTTCATGTGGCCCATATTATTCAATGCAAAAAGTGCTGATTCGTACACAGCTTCTTCATCCTGCGATCTGTGAAGAATTCCATTTACTTCGTGTGTTACGATCTCGTTATTACCAACAATATCGCTGCATACAACCGGGCATTTCATGGCACCGGCCTGCATGATCACATTCGGGAACCCTTCCCTGTAAGATGGAAAAACAAATAAGGTTGCAAAGGAAAGATAGTATTCCACTTCATCCGTCCAGTCGATATGAACAATGCGTTTGTTATTTTTGATTGCATCAATTGTTGATGGTTTCAACGGATCAAGATCTGCTTCCTGCGGGCCAAGCAATACCAGTTTAATTGCAGGAAATTGTTTCTGCAATCTTTCAAAAGCAGCAACCAGTTCCTCTACACCTTTATCTTTCACCATGCGGCCGACAAATAATAATATTTGATCTCCTTCTTTATAATCAACCGTTTTCTTTATCTCATCCTGTCTTTCTTTTTTAATAACATCCAGGTTGAACCTTTCCAGGTCAATGCCATTGGTTGAGCCTCTTCCGATCACTTTTGTTTTTGCAGCGGATACCATTTTTGTATTGATCATATATTCCATCGACTTATGGCTGTTGGGCCAAACATCGGTTGAAAATTTAAAACTCAGTATCTCTGCCTGCCTTATCAGCCATCCTTTCAATCCTTTTTTAGTTGGAGATACAAGCCCGGCCATGGTTTGTATCCGCACAGGTATACCTGCTAAATAACCGGCGATAGGGCCACAAAGATTAGCCTTCAGGTTTTCTGAATGGATAACATGCGGCTTCATTTTTTTAAATATCCGGTATAATTTATAGATCGATATAAGGTCGGCTACGGGTGATAGTTTACGGCTCAGGTTAACTTCAATATGCGGACAACCTTCAAGAGCAATTACACCGGGAAGTTCCCATCCGGCGGAACTTATCATGGTAACATCAAAACCGTGTTCGCTCATGTATTTTGGCTGGCCCCTTGTAGAAACTTTTAATGCCATGGAACCTGCCGTCATTCTCACTAGCCTGTAATTCATTTGCCTTGTACTATTTTCGTTTTGTAAGAAGCGTAAAAATAACTCAAATTTGCTTATAAGGCTGCCCGTTGTCCGTTGCAGTGAATATTAATATATAAGATGTATAAAGAAATAATAGACTGGATAGATATCATTCTTGTGCCCGCTTATTTCTCTATTTTTTTATTGATACTGCTGTACATTAAAAAAAAGAACCCGGAAAATATCCTTATTCAGAAATACCTGGTAAAAGGTTTTGTGTTCAAGGTTGCCTGTGCGATTTTTTATGCATTGCTGATCACTTTTTATTATGGTTTCGGCGACAGTCTGACTTATTTTAAAGATGCCATTTTTATAAAACACCAGATCCATGTTGGCAATGAAACATTCGGCGTTCTGTTCGACAATTACAAAACCATCAGGGATGCACACAATGTAACCGGTGGTGGCGGGGACCCGGGTATTACGGTAGAAAAGATCGCTTTGCTCTTATCGTATATTTCTTTTTCAAGATACCTGGTTGTTACGTTGTTCTTTGCTGCCATTGCTTATTCCGGCATGTTTAAAATGCTGCAGACTTTTTGTGACATCATGCCCGGCTGGGAAAAACGGATCGCACTGATCATACTTTTCTTCCCTTCGATGAGTGTTTTTGGTTCAGGGGTTTTAAAAGATACACTTTGCATGGCATCACTGGGATGGTTGTTGTTTTGCAGCCACCAGATATTTGTAAAGAGAAATTTTAAATTCAAATACCTATTTATAATGCTGCTGAGCATAACAGTTATCAGCATCATAAAAATATATATCATTGCAGCTTTTATTGTGCCCTATATTTTATACCTGCTTATCCTGCTGGTAAAAAAAATACCAAGCCGGTTTATAAGGCGTATCGTATTACCCGTACTGCTGATTGTTCTTACCGGTCTTTACATCATTTATGCCAAAGAGATTGATAACAAACTTGGTTATTATGCAGTAGATAAATTATTTGAAAATGTGAAGGAACAATCATCTTCATATTTAACAAGTGAAGATGCTGATTCAGGTGCTGTATTCGATCTTGGCACATTTGAAGCTACTATCAGCGGCTTTATTATGAAAATGCCTGCAGGAATGACCGCAGCGATCTACCGTCCTTTTTTATGGGAATCCAAAAAATTCATCATTGTTTTTAGTGCACTGGAGAGCAGTTTCCTGCTTTGGCTTACTTTATATGTAATGTATAAAACGGGGATACGACGGTTCTTTGGCAGCATCTTCAGCAACCCGTTCATTTTCTTGTGTATCAGTTACGCCATTTTATTCGGTGCACTGATCGGGCTGTCTACTTTTAATTTCGGAACACTGGCAAGGTACAGGATACCTTTAATTCCTTTTTATACAATGGGATTGCTGAATATATTATACATCTACCAGGGATCTATCCCACAAAAGCCTTCTGAAAATATTTCCTGATGATTGAGATGTCAAAATCAGCTGCACGGTTAGCCGCTTTTTGCTGTAACCTGTTGCGGAGTGGTTCGTCAGTCATCATCTTTTTCATGGCAGTGGCCATTATTGTTGCATTGCCAACAGGCGTTAGTATCCCGAATTCTTCTTCGCTGAAATGATCTGTCAGTTGCATATTTGGATCGGTTGACGGGGCAAGCATTTCCCTTGGCCCCGATTTGCAATCAGTGGAAATAACCGGTTTGCCACAGGCAATGGCTTCCAGCAATACATTGGGAAACCCTTCAACATCTGAACATAAAATAAATGAACCGCATTTGTGAATGTACTTGAAAGGGTTGTTATCACGGCCGCAAAAAATCACCTGCTCTGTGATACCGAGGTCTTTTACCTGTTGCAAGAAAGAATCTTTTAACGGCCCGTCTCCCACAAGCAACAACTTACAATTCATATCTTTTATCTGTGCAAGGGCATTGAGCACCAATGGAAAATTTTTTTCCTTTCGGAAATTGCCGACAGCTACAAAATAAAATGTATCCTTTGAAAAAGAAATATTTACCGGTTGCTGCATTTTACTTTGAAGCTCCTTGATGTCTACCGGGTTGTAAATAACTTCTATCGGCGTCTTTACATGAAGGTTATCCCGCAGGTCAGCCTTCATGGCATTGGAATTTGCCAGCACAAGGTCTGCACGGTTATAAGAAGCATTGATAAGAAATTTTGTGGTGATCCTTGTAAGTGCCGATCTTGTTTTCAGCATGGTTGTCTGGTGCGTTCGTTCGCACATAACCACACGGCCTTTATAACCCCACCAGCTCCTCATAAGTGCGTTGATATAACAAGGCCTGTTTAAAAAAGCCACGCTATGGGTTATATTATTTTCCTTGCAGTATCTACTTACCCTGCGTGATAATGAAGGCAATTTTAATAACATGGCTATCTGCCCGTCATCTTCAGATTGCTTGAGATCGAGAATTTTAATTCCCTGCGGAATATCGTATTCAATAATATGACTGTATAATGCAAGATGTATATCAAACTCATCCTGCATGTGCGCAAGGAGCTGCGATACCACCCTTTCAGCACCTCCCGACCTGAGAGAGTTTATACATATTAGCAGACTTGGTTTCATTCTAAAGTATCAGCTTTTGCCTTTCTTTCAATTTTTAATGATGCAAATATAGCTTTTAGGCATTAGCTAATGGTGAATGGTTAATGACCGGCAACCTGGAAAAACTGATTTTTTCCTCCGTCAGCATTGCACTTGCCATCAAAACCATTCCGGAAAATTATGTTGGGATGAGAATAGAACCTGTTGTTATAAAAAATAGTGTGCCCGGCAGCACCAGCTGTTTTTTCACTTAATTTGAAGCCGGACCGGCAATAATTATAGAATGAACTGTTAGACACATGATTCATTTGTATATTGTTCGGATCACAATCTTTTGCATGGCCGGCAAGGTAATAACTGGATGTTGTATAAGCTTTAAAAGTGCAACTGTCAATTGTTACACCTGATGCTTCAGCACCTAACTGGTAAGTGCCGTCATACATTGTTTTTCCTTTATAATTTTCATCGAAAAAGCAACGGCGGAATTGCACAGCATCATTTTTATTTGTTGCATTGTACCATACCAATACAGTTCCATAAAAACTACAATCTTCGAAACGATGTGAAGCGGCATCAACAAATACGGAATAATAAACCGGTGAAGCGGCAATACATTTTTTAAACAACACATCGGATGAAAGTTCTTTACTTCCCGAAGCAATGCCCGAACCTACATTATTTTCCATTTTGCAATTATAAAAATATCCATTGCGGCAAAAACTGTTGTTCTCCACTTCTATGTCGATGCCGGCAGATGGTGATTCCTGTACGACCCCTTGTCCCATATTTGAAAACTCAGCATTGGTAACACTGATATTTTTTCCTCCAAGCCAGCTTAAGCCATTACGTCCACAATAATTCACTTTACATTTATCAATACTGATCTTACATGTTTTTAATTCCTGCCCTGTATTGGTAATATAAATACCATCACATGCAAAATTTTCTATGCTGCAATTTATTATAGTCACATCGCGGGAATCCTTGATATTTATTCCGTAATGGATCAGTTCATAGGCGTTGTGGCCACTTCCCCAGTTACCACCAAATTTAAAACCGGGAGTATTGCCATTTAATTTCAAACCCGTAATGCGGATATTGCTGCAATTGAAAATAAAGATCATATTGCCGGCATTTGAAACATATTTCAGGTATTCCGGTTTCTCCTGTATATTTTTAATATTGTGTTTGAACGCTTCGCCGGTAGCAGGCGAAAATGTGCCGATACGCAGGCTGTCCCTGTGTTTCAACACTGCACCGGGGTTTGCTTCAATGGTAAGATTCTGGCATTCTTTCAGGTCTAGTACATTGTCGCCTAAATAAGCAATGGAAATATTTTTCTGGCCGTTACCCGAAAAAGTTTGTCGACCAACTATATAAATACCTTTTGGAATGACCAGTTTTCCGTTTCCTTTCCTTTCGTTGAAAAAAATGGAAGCTTTTACAAATGCATCCTGGTCATCTGAGTGGCCATCACCTTTTGCTCCAAAGTCTTTTATCGATTTGGTGATATTTTTTTGTGCGGCAGAACTGAATGAATTTAGTATCAGGAAGAATAGCACAAAAAATACTTTCATCAGGTATCAAATTAGAATTTAGCATTTGGGAAATATCTTCTCATGTAAATAAGCATACAAATATTTACAATTTTTTCTATGATCCTATGTGGTCAGAACATGAATTGACCACATAGGATTATAGAAAACATAATCACATGTTGACTTACTTTTTTAATATCGATCTAAAAGCAGGATCATTTCAACGAATCAAAAAGATCATACCATTGATTCATGATAACATCAATATTAAAACGTTTTACAGCAGCTTCCTGTATTTGTTTTTTATCAAACTCTTTATTGACTGCATTTTCTATTGCCCGGGCAAATTCATCTTCATCATTTCCTTCCACGAGTATACCATTGTTATTATCTACAAGTTCTGCAATACCACCGGGTGCATTAAACGCAACCACCGGTATTCCCAATGCAATTGCCTCCAGCATGGCATTGGGAAAACCTTCATAATGAGAACCCATTAAAAAAAGATCGGGATCGGGCAAATGAGTAAAAGGTTCTTCCCGCCTTCCAGCTAAAATAACATGCTGTTGCAATGATAAACTATCGATCAACTGCTGCAATGATTCATGCATCCTTCCTTCTCCAATAATAATAAAGCGGTAAGGGATTTTTAGTTTTGATACTGCCCTGATCAACCTGTCTAAACCTTTTTCTTTTGAAAGCCTCGCCACTGTTATCAGTTTCACAAACGCAGCCGGACTTGCTGCTTCACTCCTGGTTACTGGCTGCGTCAGCGGATTGTGTATGATCTTTGTCTTTGCAACTTTAATGTGATAATTCGAAACAAGGTCTTGCTGCATGTACTTCGACTGGCAGATGATCAGGTCAATCTTTTTATAGAAATTACGCAGGAGCCAGTGATAAATAACGGGATTCCAGCTGCGTTGCGTGTTGATACTTACAATGCTTGATTCTCTTGCAATGATCTTTATACGTTTTGGGAACAACCATTTAAAAATGGCAAGGAATAGATTAAGGTGATTGGCTGCGGACAGGATTATATCCGGCTTTATTGTTCTTGAAAGTCTCAAAATTCCAAACAGCGATTTGCGCACATTGGCGATCCTCATGTCAATAACCTTTACGTCACTGTTGGTTATTTTGAAAAACTGTTTTGAATTATTCAATACAGCAAGTGTTACATCATACTTTGTTGTATCGATGTTATTGCAGATAATGGCAACATTTCTTTCAAGCCCGCCACATTCCAGGCTTGGAACTACGATCAATAATTTTACGCTGGATGTGGGTTGTGCCAAGTATTGCAGTTTTTATTTTATAAAAAATTACCGGGTATTCATCCCGGATACCGCTAAGGTCTGTTATTTCTTTTCTGAAAAACAAATTCATTGCAACCAAGTCCGCCGCCGCATGTTTTCAAAATTTTCAGTTCATATCCTTTGTCGAAATAGAATTTAAATATCTCATCCGGTGTTGACACTTCAAAGGGGTATCCGCCGATCCAATCTACCAGGTCATAGTAATGGTTCATTCCCCTGAAGGTCGGAGTAGTCCAGTAACGTAAATACTGCATCGGCCGCAACAGGATCAGGTTCCACAAAAAACTGGCAACTTCACGGCTACCCATAACTGCAAATCCATATACCCACTTTAAAAAACCGGGAAGGCGGTTGTACATTTTTTTATGAAAGGTCCATACTTTGCTCATGGCCCCCTGGTTATTGTAAAGCGAAATAAATAAAATTCCTTTATCTGCCACAAGCCTTTCAGCATTTTTTAATGCTTCCCACATATTGCCTGTATGATGCAATACACCCCACGAATATACAATGTCAAATTGCCCAAGAGTAGCCAGGTAAGCAGGATCCAGTGCCGATGCCCGTTCTACTTTCCAGTCCTTATCATCTTTAAAATAACGCTCCCTTAATTCAGTGGTGCATGCTACAGATTGCGGATCATAATCAAAAGAGTGAACGATGGCGCCTTGTCGCCGTGCTGCCAGGCTGAATAATCCACTGCCGGAACCAATATCTAAAAAACGTTTGCCTTTCAATTCCCCCACGTACGAAACAAGTGACTTCTCGGCATTACTGATCCGCTCTTCCGTCAACAAAGAAAGAAAATTTTTCCAGTTCTTACCAAACTCAAACCGTTTACCACTTGCCACCTCTTCATTAAAATCATTACTCATTATAATATCGTTAATCTATTGTATTGTTAGTTTTTTCTTTCAAAAAAATTTTCCTGGTCACATTTATTAAAGTTGAAAAATATTCATCTGCCAGTTTATTTATTTTAATAAAATGATTTGTGATTATCACAACGGCATAATAACACACTGAGATCATTAAAAATACAGGTATTGACTGATGCCTGTCAAACAATTTATAAAAGATCAGCAGAAAGGGCAAATTATATAAAATTATCAAGAAGAGCGACCTTACGGATTTTAAATAATCTACATACGGCATCACCCACCTGAATAAAAAATAACTGAGTACGCATATTAAAAAATAGTAGGCAAACAGCATAGCGCAGACAAACCCGGTTTCTTTAAAAAAATTAGTCACAAAAATTATGAGGATCAATGACCCGATATTAAAGCCCAGCTGAAAAAGAAATGACTGGCTTACTTTTTTTTCAGCTGTCATGATCCTGCTTACAAATGTATTTATCAGGTAACAGGGCGACAGGAAGATCAGGTATTTAAGAAAAAACACCACCTTTTCCGATGATTCTTTTGTGAAGCCTCCTCTCAGATATAAAAAATCAACGATCACACCAGCATATAAAAAAGTTAATACGCAGAAAGGGATGATCAGGAAAAGCAGCACATCGATGCTGGAAAGAAATATCCTGTTCAGTTCATCCCGGAGTTTCTTTGCAGACAATTCATTGAATTTTATTCCTGCAACCGCAGCAGCCTGGGATACAATAAAATTATTGGGAACATTCAAAACCTGTATGCCATAATTATAGGCAGAATAAACACCAACAGGCAGTGCACTGAGTACAACAATGATCCCGTAATTAAATGAAAATGTAGCCATATTGCCCAGTTGCACTGATGCAAGGTTTTTCTTTACCCGTTTTGTAACATCTTTTGCCGAAAATCCAATATGCCAGCCGAGTTTGAAATACATGAAAAATAATAACAGGGCCAGGTTTAAGAGATAACCGGCAACCATTCCAATCAACACAGAAACGATCCCAAACTTATTGTGAAAGATGACCAGCGACAGCAATCCAAAAACCTGCGCAATCCCATTGGCAATCAAAGGTGCTGTGAAATATTTCAGTGTTGTAAGTACTGAAGTAAAATAATTCGACAATATGATCAGCAGCGGGAGTATGCTGCTCAAAAGCAATAAACCGGAATGACCGGAAAGTACTGGACTTTTATATGATGATATACTGCTGTAAATAGGAACCGAAAAAAAGAATAAAATTATAAATATCAGCAGGCCCAGCAAGAGGTAACAAAAGCCGAAAAAATTATAGAAAGAAATGGCTTCATGCTTTCCCTTTTCTTCCTGCAAATGCATGCCTTCGGGCAATATCACAGCAAGGTCCATTCCGTTTACCAGTGCGGCTATCAACGTAATCGTGGAGAAAATATAAAAGTAAAGATCGGTATCAATGCTGGTGCCGAAATAATACGCTATAACAATCGTATTAAAAAAAAGGATGGCCTTTACAATTATATTCAACCCCGTAGAAAGCACGATCCCTCTTTTGTAAGACTCTGTTTTCAGCATCAGCAGTTATTAAACATATTTTTATTTACGACAACCGCAGTATCCCGTACTACGGTAAAAAATCTTATCAAAAATATGGCTTATTATTGTTTTGTAAGAAATTAGAACAGCTTGTGAAGCAAATTTCAGGGTACTGATCGCTCAAAAAAAATCATCAGTACATTTACATTTAATACAAAACAAAACCAGTGAACAAAAATGGAGATCGTTAAAAAGGAAAAACTGCGGGTTGGTCTCCTGGTGGATGGTTTTTCAGCTCCCGCCTGGGTTTATTCAATGATCGAAAAGATCAACAACAGCAATTACGCAGAGATCGTACTTATTGTAAAAAAGAAGCCCTCCAATCAGCAAAAAGAATCCTTCGCCACAAGGCTTTTAAAAAATTTCCGTCACATTGCATACATAGTTTACAGGAAACTGGAAGATAAAATATTCAAACCATCGCCTTTTGCCTTTACAAAAATGGATCTTGGTAAACTGGTTTCGCAAGTGCCTGTTCTGGAAGTTTCTCCAATTGAAAAAAAATTCTCCGATCTCATTGAACAAAATGATATTGAAAACATCAGCGTTTATAATATAGATGTATTCATCCGCTTTGGGTTCCGCATATTAAGAGGCAATATTTTAAAAACAGCTAAATATGGCATATGGTCATATCATCACGGAGATAACCGTGTAAACCGTGGCGGGCCAGCCGGTGTATGGGAATCGATCGAAGGATGGAATGAAACAGGTTGCATTTTACAGATACTAACGGAAAACCTTGATGGCGGCGAAGTGCTCTATCGGTCATGGTCGCAGAAAGAAATAATTTCTGTGAACAGGACCATCAATAATTTTTACTGGAAAGCGGTTTCATTTATTCCCAGGAAACTGGAAGAATTACATAAGATCGGCGGCGATGAATTTAAAAGCCGTATCGCAAAACAAAATGAAGGAATTTCATTTTATTCAAACAGGTTATATACAACTCCTACAAATGCCGAATTCATAAGCAGGATATTAAAACAATATTTTAAGTGGCTTAAACTCAAGATATGGTTTTGGTTCAATTTTGAACAATGGATATTGCTCTATTGCTTTAATAGCGATGGAAGGCCGGCTACTTCTATCTTCAGGTACAAACGCATTGTTCCTCCAAAAGACAGGTTCTGGGCCGATCCATGCGTGGTTCATCACAACGGTAAATATTTTATTTTCCTGGAAGAACTGATCTATCAACAACATAACGGGCGGGCACATATTGCCGTTATGGAAATGGACGAGAAAGGAAATTATACAAGTCCAAAGGTTATTTTAAAACAGGATCATCATTTGTCTTATCCTTTTGTATTTGAATACAAAGGAACATGGTACATGATACCGGAAACAATGGAAAAAAGAACGATCGAATTATACAAATGCACATCATTCCCGGATAAATGGGAATTTGTAATAAACCTTAAAGAAAATGTTGAAGCTGTTGATACAACTATTTTTGAAAAAGATGGCAAGGTCTGGATGTTTACCAATATAAAAGAAAATGCAGGGGCTTCTCCACATGATGAATTATTCCTCTTTTATGCCGATGAACTTTTGACAAATGAATGGCGGTCGCATCCCCAAAATCCAATCGTGAGTGATGTGAGATCTGCCAGACCGGCCGGTGCTTTGTTTTTTTATAACAACAAACTTTATCGTCCATCTCAGGATTGTTCGAGGAGATATGGTTATTCAACTGTAATAAATGAAGTAATTGAAATGAACACGGATAATTATGTTGAAAACCCTGTGAGCAATATACTGCCAAACTGGGACAAAGATGTGGTTGCCACACATGCTTTCTCTTCACAAAAAAGGCTTACTGTTATTGATGCGATGGTAAAAAGGGGTAAATAAAATATCTTGCAATGACGTACTAATAAACCCATACTTCGCACTTAACTCAATTCCCGCCGCTGTTGGTCGCCTGACCAACTGCAATAGCAAATACCAATTAATTTAAAAACTTCTAAGAACGATAAACTATCCCTTTCTTTCACTTTCGCCGCTGTTGGTCGCCTGACCAACTGCAATAGCAAATACCAATTTTATTTAAAAACTTATAAGAACGATAAACTATCCCTTTCTTTCACTTTCGCCGCTGTTGGTCGCCTGACCAACTGCAATAGCAAATACCAATTTTATTTAAAAACTTATAAGAACGATAAACTATCCCTTTCTTTCACTTTC
>Ga0209023_10004043_pt1 | contig 16996 bp, 11 predicted proteins | sample LakOneMetagenome_FD_187468 | JGI IMG/M metagenome (GOLD analysis project Ga0209023, IMG submission 187468) | Freshwater and sediment microbial communities from Lake Erie, Canada (SPAdes) (version 2) | ecosystem: Environmental > Aquatic > Freshwater > Lentic | place: Lake Erie, Canada... | reverse complement strand
TGCCGCCAAGATCCCTCGAGCACGTTGGGCTCGCCGGCACGCCGAGGTCCTCGAGGAGTGGATCGGCCAGTGCGCGGGCGGACCGGTCGCACCCGTCGACCGGTGACCGTGCCGGCGGTGCGGTCAGGATGCCGGCGGCGGGTTCGTGTGGAACGTCGTGAGGGGCGGGTACTCGCCGTTGCCCAGCGCCCGCTTGTAGGCGGCGAGGTCGCCGCAGAAGTAGAAGCGGCTCGTCCCGTCCGACAGGTCGACCCTCACCGGCCGGGAGCCGGACCGGCCGATCTCGATCACGCGCCCTTCGGCGGCGGCCGCCTCGATCCGAGTGGCCCTGTCCCGCTTGGCCTTGTCGGCGGCCGACCTCTCAGCGGCCGCTGCACGCTCCGCCTGCCGGCGCTGGTGCCAGGCCCGGATGACGGGCCAGCGCCACGCCACGAGCCCGATGACGGCCGCCGTGGCGATGCCGGCGGCGAAGTTGCTCAAGAAGTTGCCCATCACCCCAAGCTACCGGCCGTGTTCGGGCATGACACGGCTTTACTTGACATAACAAAGGTTATCGGCGTCTTTCGTGTCGTCTTAGTCTAGCTCTGAACAAGGGCGTAGCGCCGGTTCGACGCCGGCCACGATCCATGATCAGTCGTCGACCGGCTCGACCCGGGTGGTCACCTCGCCGTGCTCGGCGAGCCACACCAGCTCGTCGATCGTGGGCGGGTCAGACACTTCCTCCGGCTCGTGGAGCTCGTGGACGATCGTGGTGATGATGCGCGTTGTCATGCACCGCAGCGTGCCCCGATCGGGCGACCGTGTCACGGCCTGCGACCCATCTGGGGCCGGCCTCCCGAGGATGTTCCGCGTGGTGGTTGCGGGGCCCCTGGCTCACGGCTCCTGGCCCGGCCGCTACCGTCGGGCCCTTGGACCGGCGTACGGCGCGCCGCCAGTGCTGTTCTGGGGGGGCGTGGTACATGACTGACCTGAACGACCTGCTCGCCCAGGTTGAGGACGACGGGCTCCGGTCGCAGCTCCAATCCGGCGTCGAGCTGCTGACCCGCCAAATGCGGTTCGGGCTGGTCTTCGAGCGCCACATTCCGGAATCGGTCCGCGTGTACACGGCCGAGCCGCGAGTGGGCGACACGGTGCAGATGCGCGCCGAGTCGAGCGGCGAGGAGTTCGCCGTCGAGAAGATCACGACCCGAAATGCCACGATCGTGTCGACGACGACCGATGAATCTCGCTCGGTCAAGCCGCGAGAGATCGTTGTGGTGAAGCGGTTCGGCGATCCGGTCTACCCGGCGCTGCGGCCGACAGGGTCAATCCGCCGCTCCGAGGACCGGCCAACCCATGCGGCGATCTGCGGGGAGAATTTCCACGCACTCCAGCTGCTCAAGTACCTGTACAAGGGCCGAATCGATTGCATCTACATCGACCCCCCGTACAACACCGGTGACCCCGACTGGAAGTACAACAACCGCTACGTCGACAGCAACGACAAATGGATGCACTCCAAGTGGCTGTCGTTCATGGAGAAGCGGCTCGAGATCGCGAAGGAGCTGCTGCGACCCGAGGACGGCGTCCTCGTCGTCACGATCGACGAGCACGAGGTGCATCACCTTGGAGTGCTCCTGGAACAGATCTTTCGGGAGTACGAGATCTACACGATCGCCATCGTCCACAACCCGAAGGGCAAGTCGGACGCGAACGTGTCTCGTGTCAACGAGTTCGCGCTCATCTGCGTGCCGAAGGTCGAGGGCAAGAGAGGCAAGCGCGCCGTGGCCGTGTTCGGAGGCCTCCCGCCCGAGGAAGCCGACGCCATGGTCGGCAAGCGCACCGCCGAGCACGCCGACCAGGACGACATCGACGATGACGAGGACCTCGACGAGGAGATCGATGACGGTGAAGAGCTCGACGACGAACCTCTTGAGGTCGAGGACGTCGTGCTCTTGGATCTGCCCTTCCCGCAGGAGGAGCTAGCTGACTGGGAGCTCCGCCACGGTCGCCGCCGTGGCGATCAGTCCAGCTACCGCCACCAACGGCACAAGCAGTTCTACCCCCTCTACATCGACCGCGATTCGCGCACGGTGGTACGGGCAGGCGACTACATCCCACTCGACGAGGAACCTGACCTGAGCGACGTTGACGGGTTGGCAGCTCTGTGGCCCATCGACGGCGAGGGCAACGATCGAGTCTGGCGGTTCAGCCCCGAGACGATGCAGGCCCGCATCGACGACGGCCGAGTCGTGCTCGGGCGGCAGTCAGAGGACGGCCGCAGCTGGACCGTCAACGTGTGGTACCCGAAGAACCAGCGCAAGAAGTACAAGACCGTCTGGTGGAACCCGAAGCACGATGCCGGTACCCATGGCACGCATCTCATCCACAAGATGCTCCAGCGCCGCAACGTCTTCCCCTTCGCAAAGTCGATCTACGCCGTGCACGACACGCTCCTCGCCATCGTGCGGGACCGGCCCGAGGCGCTCATCCTCGACTTCTTCGCGGGATCCGGGACCACTCTGCACGCAACCGCTCTGATCAACGAACAGGACGGCGGGCGGCGGCAATGCATCGTCGTCTCCAACAACGAGGTCAGCGCCAAGACCGCCACCCAGCTCCGCAAGGAGGGTCTGTTGCCCGGCGACACAAGGTACGAGAAGCACGGCATCTTCAAAGACGTCACCCGGCCACGGATCGAGGCGGCGCTCACCGGCAAGGCTCCGAGCGGCAAGCCGCACGACCCGAAGAACCGCTACCCGGACGGACGGCGCTGGTCCGATGGTTTCGCCGAGAACGTGGAGTTCTTCGACCTGGTCTACCTAGATCGGGACGAGGTCAGCCAGGGGTCTCACTTCGCCGACATCGAACCGAGTCTCTGGCTCACAGCTGGCGGCGTCGGGACGCTCCCGACGTCTGACGAGAGCCAACCCTTCGCACTAGCTGACGCCTCGAACTACGGCGTGCTCTTCGACCGAAGCCGGTTCGCCGACTTCCGAAAGCAACTCGCAAAGCGCCCCGACATCACCCACGTGTTCCTGATCACAGACAGCCTCTCCGACTACAACGCCATGTGTCAGCGGCTCGACGAACGCTTCACGACGTCGATGTTGTATCGCGACTACTTGTCGAACTTTCGCATCAACACCGTGGAGGCCTGGCGGTGAACTTCACACTCCTGCCGTTCCAAGAAGTCACCTCCGCCAAGGCGACCGAGGCCATCCGGCTGAGCATGGCCGAGGTAGCACGACTCGGCGCCGACGGCGATGGCCAAGCGATCACCCTCTCCGCACCGACAGGAGCGGGCAAGACGGTCATGGCGGCCGCCGTGCTCGAAGCCCTGCTGCACGGCGACGACGTCGAGCCAGGCCACGAGGACCTCACCGTCGTTTGGCTCAGCGACCTGCCCAGCGTCAACGAACAGACCCTCTCCAGGATCCAGGTTGCGTCAGACAGGATCCGGGACGACCAGCTCGTGCAGGTCGACACCGACTTCGACGGCGACGAGCTCGAGCCCAACCGGGTCTACTTCCTCAACACCCAGAAGCTGCGCGAGTCGAGCCACCTGGTGGCCGAAAGCGAGACCCGGGCGTTCACCATCTGGGAGGTGCTCGACCGCACCATCCGACGTGACCCGTCCCGATTCGTGCTGATCATCGACGAAGCCCATCGTGGGATGGATCGGAAGCGCCAGACGAGGGACACCAAGGAAGCTGCATCGATCGTCCAGAGGTTCATCCTCGGCACCCCCGACATGGCCAAGAGCCCCATCATCATGGGCATCTCGGCGACGCCCCGCCAGTTCGATGAACTGATCGGCGGCACAAGTCGGACGACCCGAAAGGCCGAAGCGGACGTTGCCGAAGTCCGCGCATCCGGCCTGATCAAAGAGAAGATCATCGTGTGGCGACCTGAGCACGGCGCCGGCGCCCACTCCGAGTACACCCTCCTCCAGCGCGCCGCACAGGACCTCAACGACTACCGCCTCCGTTGGTCGAGGTACACAACCAGCCAGCAGCTCCCACCGGTCCATCCGATCCTGGTCGTGCAGGTCGAGGACACGAGCGGGGACTCCATCACCGCCACCGACGTCGAGCAAGCAATCGCAACGATCGAGGAAGTGCTCGGCCCGCAGCACCCAGACAGCTACGCCCACAGCTTCGGCGATGCGCCGGCAACGGCGACCTTTGGGCTTCGGTCGCTCCGCTACATCAAGCCAGCCGACATCGACGCAGATCCCCAGGTCAGCGTCGTCTTCTTCAAGATGAGCCTCTCGACCGGATGGGACTGCCCCCGTGCCGAAGTGGTCATGTCGTTCAGGGTCGCTGAAGACGACGACTACATCGCCCAACTCGTCGGCCGGATGGTCCGAAACCCGCTCGCCCGACGCATTGGGTCAGACGCGGTCCTCGACAGCGTTGCCCTCTACCTGCCGAAGTACGACCGCAAAGCAGTGCAGGACATCGTCGCCCGGCTCAGGGCCGGTGACCCCGACTACCTGGCAGCGACCGACGCCGAAGAGGGTGACGGCCTGGTCACGTGTGACCGGGACGAGGTCTTGTTCGAGAAGATCAAGACGACAGCGTCAACCCTCCCGACCTACGTCGTCCCCCGGCGTCGACGCATGCGCCCCATCCCTCGGCTCGAGCGCCTCGCGGGGGCGCTGTCGGACTACGAGATCCGACCGGACGCACCAAAGGAGATGGACGAGGCCCTCATCGGCCACATTTGGACCGGGCTGCAGCTCCGCCGAGCCGACTCGAACATCAGCGAAGCTGTTGACCGTGCTCGGAAGGTCGGCCTCGACGCCATCACCCTCAGCTACCTGACGGGCCAGACCGAGACCCAGACGATCCAGGTGGCATCGACGTCGCAGTCGATCGAGCGGTTGTTCGAGCACGTTGGGGCCCAAGTGGGGGCCGGCATCCACGAGAAGCTCTGGCGCAAGATCCGAGTGGAGGATCCGGCCGTGGACGGCGATCAAGCGCGACTGCTGACGATCGCTGCCCTCGGCAACGAGGCGATCATCTCCGGAGCCGAGGACGCAGCCAGGGATATTTTCGACCGGTGGGACAACGAACATCGTGACGAGATCGAGCAGCTCAGCGACACGCCCCGTCGTGAGTTCGAACAGCTCGACGAACACGCCGACGAGCCCCGACGGCGGCATCTTGCCTTGCCGCTCACTGTGCGCAGCCGCCGGTCATCGAAGACGATCGACTGGCCGCACCACCTGTACACCGACGCCGAGGGCGTCTTCCCCGACAACCTCAACACCTGGGAACAAGACGTCGTCGAGCGCATGTTCGGCGTCCCGGGGTTCATTTGCTGGATCCGCAACCGCGCATCACAGGGCTGGGCGGTGGCGGCGCCCTACGACGACGGCGCCGGCGGATGGCTTCCCGTCTACCCAGACTTCGTCTTCTTCCGGGAGGCGAACGGCAAGGTCGTCGCCGACGTCATCGACCCTCACGGGACCCACCTAGACGACGCCCCAGCAAAGGCGCGCGGGCTTGCTCAATTCGCCGAGCGCCACCGGAGCTCCTTCGGTCGGCTTGAGCTGTTGATCTACGACAAAGAAACCGATCGACGGAAGACGCTCGACCTCCAGAAGGCGTCGGTCCGCACCCGCGTCGCCGGGGTCACAACCAACCAGCACCTCGAGGACCTCTTCGACCTGGCCTGATCGTTGCTGGAACCAGCGCGTGACGGCACCGACCGGGACCACTCAACGATGACTACGGTTCGACACTGCAGCTGGGCCTCGGCTTGCCGGGTTCCGCCACCCGGTGCCTGACGGCCCCGGCTGTGCCCATTCTCGGAGTGCTGGTGACTTGGTCATTCGGGTCCAGTGGACACGGGGGTACCATTGTGGGCATGGCCACGGTCCGGACTGCAGCGAAGGCGAAGACGCCGGCTCGCCCCACGCGGTCTGACGACACCACGGTGCTGCGCGACGGCACCAAGGCCACACGGGCGACGATCGAGGCCGTAGTTGCTGCCGATGTCGCTCGCCGAGCTGCCGAACGTGGGTGACCCCGCAGGCCCGCCGCTGCGGCGGGGCGAGGTGCTCGAGGCGCTGAACCGCCACGGCGTCGACTTCGTATTGGTGGGCGGTCAGGCGAGCCAGGTGCACGGTGCGGAGCGGCGCACCTTCGACCTGGACATCTGCCTGCGGTGGACGCAGGAGAACCTCGACCGCATGGGCGAGGTTCTCGTGGAGCTCGACGCCGGGTTGCGGATCGAGGGCATGTCCGAGCCGTTCCCGGTTCCGCACCGCGATGCGGGATTCCTGGAGACCATGGAGATCTCGACGTGGCGCTCGACGCGGGGTGACATCGACGTGCTTCGCGGGATCCCGGCACCTGGTCGGGAGGTCAGCTACGACGAGCTGGCCGGTCGGGCTGAGCGCTTCCTGGTCGACGGCCAGGAGGTCACGGTTGCGGACTTGGGCGACATCATCACGTCGAAAGAGACCCTGAGCCGTCCACCGGACCTGGCGGCTCTCCCCGAGCTGAGGGCGCTTCGCCGGCCGTGGCCACAGCCGGGGAGCGGCCCGGCCGGTTCCTCGAGCCCGCGGCCGTCGATCTGACCGACGCGCCCCTCTCCCGCGCCCGAAAGCTCCGCACCTCTACCCCATCGGACCCTGCTTAAGGGCCGTAGAAGCGATCGTGGAGGCCGCCTTTCGGGCGTTCAGCGGATACGCGGCTGCTTCGGCTGCGTCGGGCCGGCGCCGGGCTTCGGCGGTCCCTGGGGCCCACGGGGGGCGCCAGGTGCCGGCCGGCGCCGAAGGCGGTCGGTGAGCGCACCGAGGCGGCGGCGGTTGTCGACGTCGACGGTGCGCCGGCTGAGCTGGCGCCACGTCCGGCGCTCGGGCCGGGTCGGCGGCTCGACCGCGAGCGGGTGGTCGTCGTCGGCTCCGGTGGACAGAACGAACATGGCCACGTCGACGTCGAGCTCGGTGTCTTGAGGGTCGCCGGTCGCCTGGTCGCCGGCGGCCTCGTCCCGCTCCATGGCCAGCTCGTCGGCGGCCGCCTGCGCACGGCTGGCCAGCTCGGCTCGGAGCGCGGCCGCGTACGCACGGAGGTCGACGGGTCCACCGGCAGGGAGCGCCGGCAGCACGTCCTGCTCGAGCACGTGGCGGGAGAGGCGCCACGCGGCGAGCGCACCGGGCGAGTCGGCTCGATCGAGCGGACCGGCCTTGTAGAGGAGGTCGTGGATCTCGGGGTCGGAGCTGCCGGTACGGCGGAGCTGGTCGATAGCGGCCTCGGCCGCTGGCCACGCTGGATCGTCAGCGAGCAGCGCGCGGTCCGTCTCGTCGAGGATCTCGATCGCCGGCGCCGCGCTCTTGGCGATGAGGTCGATGGCGTGGTGGTACCGGGCCAGGAGCGTCGACGTCGCGTCCTCGTCCGCCAAGGCGACATCGATCGTCTCGTGCGCCGACAGCTCGGAGCCCGTACGGCTCACCACGGCGGCGAAGGTGTCACCGGCGGCCGCAGCCGGCGGAGCTGGACGCTCGAGGTCGGGGTCGAGCAGCTCCTCGGTGACCACGTAGGCGTGGTTCTCCCCGCGGCCGCGGGTCATGGCCACGTAGACGCTCTCGCGGGCGTCGGTGGGAAGGACCAAGGCGTGGGCGCGGTCGACAGTCGTGCCCTGGCTGCGGTGAACCGTGGTGGCGTACCCCAGCTCGACGTGGTCCGACACGTACTCGGCCGGGAGCGCGACCTTCGCCCCGTGCTCGCTGTGGCGCACGACGAGCGACCCATCCGAGCGGACCTTGGCCACGGTCCAGAGGTCGCCGTTCTTCACCCAGTCCCGGCCGTCGTGAACCGACAGCTTGCGGTCGTTGCGACGGGTGACGACCAGGTCGCCACGGCTCGCCTTGGCACCGGTCCTCAGCGGCACGCCGCCATCGTCGACGTCGCCGGCATCGACCCGAGCCCGTCGGGCCCGGGCGGAGAGCTCCGCTACGTCCTCGTTGCTCGAGGCGATCATGAGGCTCGTCCTGCCGGCGTCGAGATCGGCGGACCAGGCGTCGAAGATGGCGTCCTTCAGCGACTCGCGGTCGCCGTCGTGGATCCGGCCCCTCTCGGCGTAGGTGGTGGCCACCGTGGCGTCTCCCTCCCGCAGCCGTCGGGTGGCATCGGCCTCCCAGGGGTTCTGGAACCGGTGGAGCTGGGTCAGCTCTGCTGCGTTCCCCTGGGTGTGGAGCAGGCGCATGGCACCGCCAGCGGCGACGGCACCGAGCTGCTGGTGATCGCCAACGGCGACGACCTTGGCGCCGACGCGCTCGGCCTCGTTGACGATGGTCTGCAAGGTCAGCGTGTCGGCCATCCCGGCCTCGTCGACGAGCACGAGCTGGCCGGGGGTCAGCACCCCGATGCCGCGCTGCGCCCGGAAGTCGACGAGCCAGCGGGCGGTGTTGTCGGTGGAGATCTCGCACTCGTCGCCGAGGACCTTCGCGGCCGCAGCGGACGGAGCGAGACCGAGCACCTCTCCCCCGTCCTCGGTCCACGCGGCGATCAGAGCGCGCAGCGTTGTGGTCTTGCCGGCGCCGGCAGGACCGATGAGGAGATCGAGGCGGCGACCCGACGACGCGATCTGAGCCACAGCGTCGGCCTGGTCCGGGGACAGCGAAGCACCGACGTCGCCGGCCAGGCGCTCCTCGATCCGGCTGGGCAGCCGGGCCGGGCCGGTGATCGCCCGGTTGGCCTCCAGCAGCCGGTCCTCGGCGGCGAGGATCCGCAGCGAGCTGTACCGGTGGTCGACCGCAGGACGGAACACCGACGAGGCGTCCAGCTCCTGCAGCTCGGGTGGCACCTCCACCGCTTGGGGTGCCTCGAGCGACGTGGACGAGACCAGCGCCCGCTCCACCACGGCGGCCGCAGCCAACACGCGATCCTCGACGGGAACACCACGCAATTGTCGCTGGGCTTCGGCCTGCAGGTGACGGACGGTCCACGTCGACCGGCGCGCTTCAACGCCGGCCAGGACCTGAGCGGCGACCGCGTCGACGTCGACTTCGACGGCGTCGACGGGCAGCTCTGCCCCGGTCGCTCCGCCGACGAGGTGCTCCCAGGTGCGACCGGTGACCCGCTCGGCCTCAGCGCGCCAGTAGTCGCGCTCGGACTCCCACGGCAGGCCGTCCTCCTTGGCCGGCCGGGTGTCGAGGGTGGCCTGCTGGGCGAGCCGGTACTGCACTCCTGCAGGCGGCTGGTGCCCGTGGGCCTGGCGGTACTCGTCGACGAGCTCCTGGTAGCGGTCCTGCTGGGCAGCGCGCCGCTTGGAGTACGCATCGAGCAGCTCGGGCGGCATCCCGTCCAGCTCTCGGATCGCTGTCGAGTCGGCCGGGTTCTGGCCGGGCCGCACGGAGAACGACCCGCCGACGGCGTCGGCAACGCGCGCCTCGACCGCGGTGTTGTAACGCTCCGAAGCTGCGACGGTCGCTCGCAGCAGCGCCCGCGAGTCGAGCGACCGCCAGCGGCCGTCCTCGCCCTGGACCTTGTTCGACACGACCACGTGGGTGTGGAGCTGCGGGTCGCCGGTTCGCGACGTGCGGTGGTCGAACGCCGCGACGGTGATCCCCTGAACCGGGGCCGCTGCGATGCCGTTGACGCCTACGCGGGTGCGGGCGACGTCGGACTCGATCCAGTCGATGGTCTCCTGCCAGGCGGCCCGGTGGGCGTCCTCGATCGCGCTGCGGATGTCATCGTCAGCGATGGCCCACAGCGCGCTGATGGACTTCACCGGGGAGAACGTGCAGTCGAAGCCGGCGACGGCCTGGCGCTGTCCGACCTTCTCGACTGCGGCGGCCAGCTCGTCGCGCCGCTCGGGCGTGGCGTCGGGCTCGGCGGCGAGCGCAGCAGCGAGCCGCTCCCCCGCTGGCCGGTACACGTTGTAGGGCCGGCCGAGGGCCTCGGCGCTGTCAGGGTGCAGCCCGAGGCCGTAGAGGTTCCCCATCTGCTTCTCCGAAACGCTGCCCTCTACGCCGAGCGCAGCGGTGCCCGATCCGTACCACTGGCCGGGCGGGTTGCCGGTCCGCAGGTAGTACTCGCCCAGGTCCTCGCCGGCCCGCGGCCCCTCATCGGAGGCCGCCACCTGGTCGGTCAGGTAGCGGTAGCCGTCGCCGGCACCGAGCACATGGGCGGTCATCACGCGCGCTGACGGTAGCGCGCCGTAACCGGAACATTCATGAATGCCAGAGGTGTGTCCCCTGGAGGACGAGCGAAGCTTGGCCTCCCTCGTGCGCCTGACTAGGCGCACAGAGTTAGGGTTGCGTAGCAACACCAAAGCCGCACGTATGTGCGGAACCGTTAGGAAAGGTGGCCCACGATGGCCCGAACCCGAACTGCCAAAGGATCGAACGAGGCCGTGAAGCGCCGCCAGGAGGCGGCCGAGCGACTGGCCGCCCGACGGGCGAACGAGGACCGGCTGGTGGAGACGGCCGCCGACCTGCTCGCGAGCATCGACGAGGAGCAGACGAAGCTCGACGCTGCGATCGAGGCGCACAAGATGGCGACCGAGATCGGCGTGATCAACCTCGGCCAGGTGATCGGGGAGCTGATCGACAGCGGCCTGAAGGCAGACGAGGTGGCCGAGGTGCTCGGCATCGAGAAGTCCGCCGTCACGGCAGCACGGACGGCCTACCGCAAGTTCGAGGGCGACACGCCCAGCGCCAGCGAGGCGCCCGAGCCCGGCGGCGGCGAGCCGCCCGAGTCATGACCGCCCACTCGATCCGGGGCCGGTCGGCCCGACGACGTCACTGCGCCCACGGAGGCCCCACGCGATGGCAGACCAGCTCTCCCTATTCAGCTTCGACCAGGATGGAAACGATGTTCCTCCCGAACGACATGACCGACGACGAGAAGGACCTGGTGGCCCAGGTGCACCGGCAGCTCGTGGCGAGCGAGCCGAAGCCGGCCACGCCGCTGGCGGAGCAAGCGCAGCGGCACCGGGCGGAGGAGATCGCGGCCGAGATGATCCACCAGGGACGCTCCTCGACCTCATCGACGTCGACGGAGGAGGATCTGGACCCGAGCGACCCGCCGCTGCTGGAGGACGGCATCCGAACCGAGCTGCAGATGCTCGAGGAGGACCAAGCCGACCTGGAAGCGGAGCGGGAGCGGGAGTACCAGGAGTACCTCGACCAGCAGGCCCGACCGCAGCCGTAGCCAGCCGGTCCCGGCTGGGCGTCGACCAAGCGGTCGACGACAACATGGCGGTCCTGCGTCTGCTCGATGCGAACCCGGACGGCCCGTGGAGCAGCGACGAGCTGGCCGCCATGACCCGGTGGCACGGCTGGGGTGCAGCGCCGCACGTGTTCGACCAGCCCGAGTGGGCTTCGACCCGTGACGAGCTGCGGGAGCTGATCGGAGACGACGGGCTCAAGGCCGCAGCGCGCACCGCGCTCAACGCCCACTACACCGATCCCCGCATCGTCAAGGCGATGTGGGCGAGCGTCGAGGACCTCGGCGTGACCGGTGGCGTCGTGATCGAACCGGGCTGCGGATCCGGCGAGATCCTCGCCGGGGCGCCGGCCGGCTTCCGCGGGCTGGGCGTCGAGCTGGACCCGACGACCGCGAAGGTCGCACAAGCGCGCCTCGGTGGAGCGCACACGATCGTCGCGGCGGACTTCTCCAAGCTCGACGTCGGGACGGGTGCGGCCGCGATGGTCGCCAACGTGCCGTTCGGGGCGGTGCAGCTCTACGACGCGGTCCACAACCCAGAGCGGGATCTGTCGATCCACGACCACTTCATCGCCAAGGGAGCCGCCTCCCTGGCTCCCGGTGGGGTCGGCGTGGTGATCACCTCCCGCTACACGCTCGACGCCCAATCGACCCGCGGTCGTCGGGCGATCGGTGAGCACGCCGACTTCCTCGGAGCGGTCCGCCTCCCCTCGGTCGCCCACCAAGCGCACGCCGGCACCCAGGTGGTCACTGACATCATCGTGCTGCGCGGCCGCGCTCCGGGCGCCGAGCCGGCCCACGCCCCCGGCTGGGACACGGCACCCGTGTCGATCACCGGGGAAGCCGGCGAGTCCACGATGAGCCGGTACTTCTACCGGTACCCGACCCACGTCGTTGGCGACGTCGGCGTGCGGACCGGGCAGTTCGGCCCGGAGCTGGCCATCACCTGGAACGGCGACCCAGACGGCTGGGCCGATGCGGTCGGCCCGACGCTGGCCAGCATCACCGGCTGGGCCGATCCGAGTCCCAGCCAACCGTCGACCGTCACCGATCCGGTCGTCCTGCTCCCGTCGGCCGAGGAAACCGAGCGGGTACCGGTCGGGCGGATCGAGCGCAGCACCACGGGGGTGTTCCGGGTGCGGACGGCGGAGGGCTGGGAGACGCACTCCCCCGGCCCGCACGCGGTGGAGCTCACGGCGCTGCTGCAGCTGCGCGACGGAGCGGCCGCCCTCGTCGACGCCGAGCGAGACGGCCAGGTCCCCGACTCGATCGTCGAGGAGCTGCGCGGCCGGCTGGCCGAGCAGTACGGCGAGTACGTGTCGAGGTTCGGCGCGATCAACCGCTTCACGATCACCGCGTCGGGCCAGCGGCGCACCCCGACCCTCGGCGGGTTCCGCAAGGATCCCGGCTTCGCTCGGGTGTGCGCGCTGGAGATCTACGACGGCGACGCCGACCGGGCGATCCCGGCATCGCTGCTCGAGCACCGCGTCGTGCGGCCGGCGGAGCCGGTCACCTCGGCCGACAGCCCCGCCGACGCCATGGCCATCAGCCTGCAGCAGCGCGGCCGGTTCGATCCCGAGTTCGTGGCGGACCTGCTGGCGATCGACGCCGAGGCGCTCGAAGCCACGATGGGCGAGCTGGTGTTCCGAGACCCCGAGACCAGCGCGCTGGTCCCCCGCTCGGAGTACCTGTCCGGCAACGTCCGGGCGAAGCTCGCAGTGGCGCAGGCGGCCGCCGATGAAGACCCGCTCTACGGACGCCACGTCGACGAGCTGACAGCGGTCATGCCCCGAGACGTCACGGCCGACGACCTGAGCGGGATGCTCGGAGCGCCGTGGATCCCACGCGAGACGATCCACCAGTTCGCCGTCGACGTGGCCGGTGCCCGCCCCGAGGAGGTGACGGTCCAGTTCTCCGCCACGATGGGCCGCTGGTCGGTGAAGGGCTCGCAAGGCGTGACCCAGCGGCTGCGCAACGGTCACCCGTTCAGCACCGAGAAGCGCCACGCCCTGGACCTGCTCGAGGACGGGCTGAACGGCGTGTCACCGATCGTGTACCGCACGGTCGAGGAGCGGCGGGTGATCGACCCGGACGCGACCGAGCTGGCCAGGGAGCGGCTGGGCGAGCTGGCCGACCACTTCGACTCCTGGGCGCTGCACCACGACGACGACCGGTCGGCCGAGCTGCTGAAGCTCTACAACGAGCGCTTCAACAGCCACGTGTCACGGTCCTACGCCGGCATGACCGTCGCCGCTCCGGGGATGCGGCAGGACTTCGAGCTGCGGCCCCACCAGCACCAGGCGATCGCCCGCGTGCTCTACGGCGGCAACACCCTGCTCGCCCACCCCGTCGGCGCCGGCAAGACCGCCGAGATGATCGCGGCGGGCATGGAGCTCAAGCGGCTCGGCCTGGCCAACCGGCCCGGCTTCGTGGTGCCCAACCACATGCTCGACCAGTTCTCTCGGGACATCTACGACCTGTACCCCTCGGCCGAGGTCCTGGTGATCTCCACCGACGACGTCTCCCCCAAGGGCCGGGCGGCGTTCGCCGCACGGGCGGCTTCCCACGACTGGGACGCCGTGGTGATCACCCACTCGTCGTTCGCCCGGTGGCCGCTGTCGGCCGAGGTCGTCGAGGACCTGCAGGAGCGCCGGCTGGCCGAGATCGACGCCGACCTGGCGGCAGTCGAGGCGCAGGGGTCGGGCCGGACGCTGACCAAGGCGCTGGAGAAGCGCAAGGTCAACGCCCAGGAGAAGCTGGCCAAGGCGAAGGCCACGCTCGAAGCGCGACGCGATGACCACGACCTGCCCTTCGACAAGGCCGGGATCGACTACCTGTTCGTCGACGAGGCCCAGGCGTACAAGAACGGCGAGATCTCGTCGTCGGTGCGAGACCTGCGGGGCGTGCCCGTCGGAGACGGGAGCCAGCAGGCGGCCGACTACCGGGACAAGGTGACGTGGCTGCGCGAGTCCCGGCCGGGGCGCTCGACGCTCACCGAGGCCACCGCCACCCCGATCGCCAACACGATGGCCGAGATGTGGGTCCACGGCCGGTACCTGCGGCCGGACCTGCTCGAGGCGATGGGCATGGACCGGTTCGACCCGTTCCGGCTCCAGTTCTGCGACACCGTGTCGGCCATGGAGCTGGACCCGTCAGGGACCAAGTTCCGTCAGGTCGAACGGCTCGCCCGGTACAAGAACCTCCCCGAGCTGTCGCGGTGGTGGGGCGAGTTCGTCGACGTCGTCCGACCCGAGGACCTGAACCTCCCCAAGCCCGAGCTGGTGGGCGGAGCCCGCAAGATCGTCACCATCGACCCGCCGCCCGGCCTGGCCGAGTTCATGTCGGTGGAGGTGTCACGACGGGCCGACGCCATTCGGAACCGTCAGGTCCAGCCCGAGGAAGACAACATGCTCAAGCTGTCGAGCGACTGCCGCAACGCGTCGTTCGACTGGGAGGCGTTCTCCGGGGAGCACGTGCCCGACGAGTACTCGACGCTCGCCGCCTGCGCCGACGACGTCGCCGCCGTGTGGGAGCGGGACCGTGACAAGACCTACCTCATGGCTGACGGGACCCCTCACCCTCGGCCGGGATCGTTCCAGCTCGTGTTCGCAGACCTGGGCACCCCGAAGAAGGGAGAGCCGACGTCCTACGAGCGGCTGAAGGAGCTGCTCGTCGCCCGCGGGATCCCGGCCGAGCAGATCCAGTTCGCTCACGACCACGATGCAAACGCCGGCGCAAAGGACCGGTTCTTCGCATCGTGCCGTGACGGCCGGGTCTCGGTGGCCATCGCGTCGACGGCGAAGATGGGCGTCGGCACCAACGTGCAGACCCGCCTGGCGTGGGGCTACCACCTCGACTGCCCGTGGCGCCCGGACTTCATCGAGCAGCGCGAGGGCCGGTGGCTGCGCCAGGGCAACCAGAACACCGAGGTCGGCACCACGGCGTACGCGACCGAGAAGTCGTTCTCCGTCTACGGCTGGCAGACGCTCGAGCGCAAGGCCGGCTTCATCGGCCAGATCATGCGAGCGACCCCCGACGGGCCTCGATCGCTCGACGTCACCGACGACGAGGCCCTCTCCTACGGAGAGGTCAAAGCACTGGCGACGGGCGATCCCGACTTCCTGGAGGCAGCGAAGCTCGAGGACGAGCTGGCGCGCGTCGACCGGCTCTCACGGGCCCACGCCCGTGACGTCACCGCAGCCAGCCGGCGCGTCACGTCCTACGACCGCGAGGCACGGGTGCTCGATCACGAGATCGCCACCCTGGGGCCGATCGTCGATCGGACGGCAGCGCTGGATCCAGAGCGGCCGTGGGCGCTGACGATCGACGGCGAGGTGCACACCAACCGGGCCGACGCTGCGCGGGCGGCCGAGGACAAGATCGGGTACCGCCACACCCCGTTGATCGTCGGCCGGTTCGCTGAGGAGAACATCGAGCTGCGCTTCGACCCCGAGGGCGCACGGGCGGGCCGGTGGACGCTCGTCGACGGCGATACCGGCGCCGTGCTGCCTGGCCGGCTCGCGGTGGGAGTCGAGGACCGCTTCGACATCAACGGCTCCGTCGGGGCGCTGCAGAAGGTCGGCAACCGGGTCCACTCGCTGGGCGACACGCACGCATCGCTGATCCAGCGCCGCGAGACCGTAGGTGAGCGGCTGGAGACGTCGAAGACGGCGGCCGCTGCCGTGTTCCCGCACCGGGACCGCCTGCAGACCGCCCGGAAGGCGGTGGAGGCCGTCCGCACCCGGCTGGCCGAGAAGTACGGCGACAACGACTCGACCGCCGCAGCACCCGCTGCGGTGGCCCCGACGTCGCCGGCAAGCGGGCAGCGGGGCACTCGGACCAGGCGGGCGTGGCCGCGACCGGGCGAGGCACCGGGTGGCCCGTCGCCCTCGGCGGGCCCACGCGTCTGATCCGGGGCTCGGGTGCCGGCGAAAGATCGGGGGATCTGAGCCGGCACCGCCCCGTACTCATCGGAGGCGACCACCGATGAGCAGGACACGGCAGTACACGATCCACTGCGACGGGCCAGCGGCCGGCGCGTGGTGCTCGGCGGGGGCCGACGGCTACGAGGCGACCGTGACCTTCACCGAGTACCGCAACGAGGCCGAGGCCGTCGCCCGCCACCAGGGGTGGCAGCTCGGCCGGCGCGATCTGTGCCCGGTGTGCCGTCACGCGCGGTGAGCAGGCTCGCCCGGCTACGGGGCGAGCCGACCCAGGCGCCCGGTCAGTCCTCCGGGTCGGTCTCGAACAGCGGCTCGATGTTGGTGGGGTGCAGCACCGGGCGAAGCTGCTCGAGGACCTGCTGCAGGTGCTCGATGGTCGCCACGGCTTGGCCATCGTCCATCGAGAGGATCTCGCTGGTGACCTCGTGGGCGAGGGCCTCGGTGCGGTTGGTGACGGACTCTGCGGTGATGGTGGCCATGTCGGGCTCCCTCGCTCGGTTGGGAGGCCGGGTGCCTCCTGCTGTGGTGCTCCAAAACGGCCAGGACCGAAGGTCCGGCCGGGGCGGCGGGGCCAACGGATCTCCGGAACTTGTCGGGCGCGCTCGGCGCAGCCGGCGCCGTAGGCGAGCGCTCGGGAAGTTCTGCGAAGCGAGCGCAGCGGAGCTGGCAGCACCCGAAGGGCGGGGGCGGTTGGCGGCCGCTGGTCCGGTGGCCGATGGTGCAAGGCCCGTCAGGGCCGTCCACGGAGCAGGAGACGCACGGGCGACCCGTGCGGGGGCGGTGGCGGCTGACGCGTCGCTACGGCCGCACCAGGCGGGTCTGAGCGCTCCTGTGGGGTCAGCCGGGACCGTTCTCGGGGTGGCGTGCCCGATCGGCCAGGGTCGGGCC
>Ga0209023_10004042_pt1 | contig 16999 bp, 14 predicted proteins | sample LakOneMetagenome_FD_187468 | JGI IMG/M metagenome (GOLD analysis project Ga0209023, IMG submission 187468) | Freshwater and sediment microbial communities from Lake Erie, Canada (SPAdes) (version 2) | ecosystem: Environmental > Aquatic > Freshwater > Lentic | place: Lake Erie, Canada... | reverse complement strand
GATCTCGATTACCAGGGCGGCATGAAAGGAGCGCCGCAATACGATGTGGCTTCTTTATTATGGCAGGCCCGGGCAAATTTAACCGATGAATGGAAGCAGGGTTTGCTGGAACACTACATGGATGAGTTTGAAAAGATCGTGGGGGAAAATATCGACCGGGAGACTTTCCGCAGCCAATACAATGGCTATGTCCTCATTCGCCTGCTGCAGGTATTGGGCGCTTATGGTTTTCGAGGCTTGTTTGAACGCAAGGCGCAATTCCTTACCAGCATACCACTGGCGCTGAGTAATTTAAAATGGTTCTTTAATAACCAGACCATGGGTATAGCAGTACCCGAGTTTAAAAAAGTGCTGGAAATATGTGTGAGCAATGAAGTGATCGATGAATTCACACCCGTGCAGGCAACGGCAGAAACACCCCTGGTGATTACCATCAACAGTTTTTCATACAAAAAAGGAATACCGCCAGACGCTACAGAGAACGGCGGAGGTTATGTTTTTGACATGCGGGGCATTTTAAACCCCGGCCGGATCGATGTATACAAAACACAAAGCGGACTAGATAAATCTGTAAAGGATTTTTTAGAACAACAAACCGATATGCTCACCTTTTTAAACGGTGTTTTCAGCGTGGTGGACATTTCGGTAACGGATTATATAAAAAGAGGTTTCGGCAGCCTGATGATAAACTTTGGTTGCACTGGCGGTCAGCATCGCAGCGTGTATGCGGCAGAAGCATTGGCAAGGCACCTGCGAAATAAATTCAAAGTGAAGGTGAATCTGAATCATACGAATCAGCAAAATTGGGTACAGCCTCAAACCCCTGAAGGGACTTAACCCTAAATTCAAAACAGGAATAAGAATAGTAAGATGAGGAGATATGAAAAGTGGTAATACCGACATGCACTATGGAGCACCTAAGTTGATTTTTCAACGGGCAGAAGAGTTGAGAAAATTCCCAACGCACGAAGAACAGATCATCTGGAATTATCTTTCAGGAAATCGACTCGGCGTTAAATTCAGGAGACAACACCCGGTATATTTATATGTAGCAGATTTTTATTGTCATTCATTAAAACTGGTAATAGAGATTGATGGCGGGATACATCAAAAACCCGATGTGAAAATTAATGATGCCAAACGGCAGGTTGAAATTGAATCTTTTGGAATAAAAGTAATTAGATTTACAAACGAACAGGTTATAAATACTCCAGAAATTATTTTGCAGTCAGTCTCAAATACAATAAAAGAACTTAAAAGTTTGAGTTCCGGCTCCCCTTTAGGGGCAGGGGGGCTAAAAGCGATGATCTTCGCCGCCGGACTTGGCACCCGGTTCAAACCCTGGACAGATAGGCACCCAAAGGCGCTTGCATTGGTCAATGGTAAATCTTTGCTGCAAAGAAATATTGAATACCTGCAGCAATATGGCATTACCAATGTGGTCGTGAATGTTCATCACTTCGCAGACCAGATCATCAACGCTGTAAAATCAAATGATGGCTGGGGAAGTACTATTATTATAAGTGATGAGACCAATGAAGTACTGGAAACGGGGGGTGGCTTATTAAAAGCAAGGCCATTACTGGAAGGGAACGATCCATTTATAACACTCAATGTAGATATCCTTACTGATCTTGATATAAACAAACTCCTTGCATTTCATAAACAACACAAGCCGCTGATCTCATTCGGGGTTACCAACCGACAAACATCCCGGTATTTTTTATTTGATGACCAGGATCGCCTTTGCGGCTGGCGCAATACAAAGACCGGGGAAGAAAAAGGCCCTCACCTGGCCTCCCCCAAAGGGGGAGGAACAAAACCACTTATTCAGAAAGCATACAGTTGCGTGGTGGTATTTCAACCGGAAGTATTCGGTTTGATAAAACAAAGCGGCAAATTCTCTTTAACCGAAACTTATCTCGACCTGGCAAAAGATAACCTCATTCTTGGTTATGATCACAGCGGCGACAAACTGGTTGATGTGGGTAAGCTGGAAAGTGTGGCCGTAGCTGAAAAATATTTTACCTGATTATAGAAGATGCCGGGAAATTTCGTTTAGCATTTTGCGGTTGGCGGGGACGCCAACCTCGGCAGAGAAAGCATACAGTTGCGTGGTGGTATTTCAACCGGAAGTATTCGGTTTGATAAAACAAAGCGGCAAATTCTCTTTAACAGAAACTTATCTCGACCTGGCAAAAGATAACCTCATTCTTGGTTATGATCACAGCGGCGACAAACTGGTTGATGTGGGTAAGCCGGAAAGTGTGGCCGTAGCTGAAAAATATTTTACCTGATTATAGAAGATGCCGGGAAATTTCGTTTAGCATTTTGCGGTTGGCGAAGACGACAACCGCAAAATGCCGCCGTGGCCAGTGTCCTCACCGGCCACTTTTTGCAATCATAAGAAAGGTTATGGATTATTTTTAGACAGTTTCTTAATTATCAACCGGCGTTCCAAACTCCTTATTTTCTTTGGGTTTGCTTAAGCCAAAATTATACCGGAGCGTAATGCCCAATCTCCTTGTATCATTTACTCTTGATCCTGTTGCACTCACATTGCCCTGGTTCAGGCGGAATGAAACCTGGTTTGTCCGTAATACATCATTAATTGAGATGATGATGTTGGCTTTCTTCTTTAAGATACTTTTATTGGCAGATAAGAATAACCCGCCGAAATTATCCAGTTCATAAAAATTCTGTATTGCTTTTGTGCGAAGGAAGCCCTGCATATTCAGTGTAAGTGTTTTGGTGGCTTTCAGTTCCTGGTACATAAAGAATAACCAGCTGCCCCGCTTATAGTTAAGCGGCTGGTTCTGGTAAAAACCGTCGTATTCAATATGATTGTACTGAGCACCGATGTAAAAGAAATACTTACCACCGGGAGGCACGCCGCCTAGTATCCTTGCATAATATTCTTTGCTCTTGCCTAAATTATCATACGTGCGGTAGGCGATCTTTGTAACAAGGTCCTGGTAAGTAACATTGCTGAAAATATCCTTTGTCTGGTTGATGCCGAATGCCAGCACGGGGAAATCATCAAAAGTTACATTCAGTTCATAGTTGGTGGTAAACTGCGGTTGCAGGCGTGGATTGCCTACATCAAAAAGGTACTGGTCTACATATTTTGGATACGGATTCAGTATCTCGTAATAAGGCCGCTTAATGCTCCGCCGGTAAATGGCATTCCCGACCAGCTGCGTTTTAAATAATCTGAAAAGATTATGCCGCAGGTACACATAAGGAAACAGGTCGGTACGCTTGATGGATAAGTTCGTGTCTTTAGGAATTGTTTGCCTGCCGGTTATGTTAGTTGTTTCCAAACGAAGCCCCGGTTTTAGCGTGAACCCGAAAAATGTTTTTGCTACCTGCAGGTAGGCTGCACTGATCGTTTCTTTGTAGTTAAATGTATTGGTCTGGTATGGGTCAACCTGTCTTCCGCCATTGCCCTTTTCGTAATAATATTCAGCGCTGTTAGTACTGTTGCTCAGGGTTATTTTAAAGCCACTTTCTATGTTTACGATCTTTGGTAGTTTAAGTACAAGATCTGTTTGCGCCACAAATATGTTCTTGTTGTTTTTGTTTGTTCCGTCACCCACCACAGTGGGGTTTGCAGGCAGGTAATTGTAATTGGTATAAAGCTGGGTGTTATTGTTGCGGTAATAATTATAATCCAGTTCCACCGTCCATTCGCTGCCGGATGAATCTATTTTGTATTTGGATTCAATGTTGTTTCCAATGAAGAGGGAATTGTTCCTGCTGTAAATGTCTGATTCATTTTTACCCAATACGGACTGTGAAGGTTCTTTAAAAATATTACTGGTATTGATGGCATTGCTTTTATTATTATTGTTGCTGAACCGGAGATCATAGGCGATGTTGAATTTTTTGGTGAACGCAACATCCACCCCGCCGCTGATGTAATTATTTAAAGAAGGATAAGTTGTGTATGCTTTCTGCGACAGCAAGGTATCAGGTTTAAATAACCTGTCAGTATTAAGTTCTTCATAATTCTTCCGCTTGGTGAACTGGTAACTGAAGTAGCTGTTCATTTTGCCGGCGCTCTTATTAATATTAAGCCCCGCCGTTTGGGTGGCATATACTCCCTGGAAATAACCGGCATTAACGCTGCCACTGCTGCCAAGTTTTACGCCTTTCTTTAAAACAATATTTACAATACCGCCACTGCTGGCAGCATCGTATTTTGCAGAGGGATTACGGAGGATCTCTATCTTACTTACGCTGGCTGCCGGCAAACTCTTTAATAAAGAAGCAAGATCCTCTGTACTTAGTTTCATTTCCCGGCCATTAATAAAAACCGTTGCCGGCGTCATGCTGTTTAAATACACGTTGCCATCCTGGTCTACAATGGTGCCGGGTGTTTTCTCAAGCACTTCATACGCATTGGTGCTGCTGTTTGCCAGAACCGTAGCATCAACAATGGACTTATCATCTTCCTGTTTTATCAACGGCTTCTTGGATACCACGGTTACATTTTGCAGGTCGGTGGTCTTTCTTTTTACCGTGAGGGAAACAGTTACGGGTTTGTCGGTAACAGCGATCATTTTTTCTGCCGTTTCAAAATTAACCGAGGAGGCCCGTATAATGTATTTTGAAAACCGGTTCACCAAAAACCGGTTGCCGCCGGGTTTATATACCTGCGAAGCAACGAGGGAAGTATCGGGCAGCAAATAAAGCTGAAGGGTGATATTAGTGAGTGAATCTTTCTTGAGAGAAGACAGATTTACAGAAATGCTTATCGTGTTTTGTGCTGTTGAAATTTTTGCAAACAGCAATAAGAAAAAGAGGGTACTCGCTTTCAGGCTCAATTTATTTTCAGACTTGGTTTGGTGCGGTATTTATTTTTTCTCAAAGAGGTCTTTCTTTTCCACTACTTTCACTTTCTTGCCGGCCTTGAGTGTTTTACTCACCACATCGTAAGGACCGGTAACTATTTCATCACCTTCCTTCAGCCCTTCGGTTATTTCAATGTAGTTGATGTCCTGTATACTGGTCTTCACTTTTTGCTTGCTTACTTTTCCTTCCTTATCCATTAAAAAAACCACCACTTCCAGGTCGTCGTCTGTATTGGCTGCCGTTTTTACATTTGAAGCATCCTCTGTTATTTTCTTGTCTGTTTTCAGGCTGTCATTCTTATCCCGGGTAGTTACTGCAGTGATTGGAATACTCAGCACCTGCGTATGGGTTTGGGTCTGTATATCGGCATTGGCGCTCATGCCCGGGCGGAAAGGGAATGCGCCTTTCCCAATGAGGTCTTTGTAACTCTCCGGTAATAAACGGATATAAACTTTATACTGGGTAACATCTGATGAAGTGCTTGTAAGTGCATTCTGTGAAGCGGCACCGTTGTTGCTGCTGGCGATCTGGGTAACGATGCCTTTAAATTTTCGGTCGGTGTAAGCATCCACTTCAATGATGGCGCTGTCGCCCAGTTTTACTTTGGGTACATCATTTTCTCCCACATCAACCCTCACTTCGATCTTTCCCATATCTGCTATACGCAGCATTTCTGTTCCGCTCATTAAATTACTTCCTACAACCCGTTCGCCCTGCTTTACATTAAGCAGGCTCACTACACCATCCATCGTGGCTATCACAGCGGTTCTGCTCAGGTCTTTGTTTGCTTTTTCCAGGTTTGATCTTGCGCTTTGCACACTTGCCTGCCCGCCACGAATGCCCTGCTTGGCTGCATTGTAGTTTGCCGTGCTGCTTTTTAAATTCGACTCTGCCATTTCAAATTCACTTTTGCTGATCACTTTATCCTCAAACAATTTCTTCTGCCGGTCGTATGTCTTTTGCGCCTGTTCCATCTGTGCCTTCAATGCATCAATGGCTGCCTGCGAATTGGCTACCTGTGCCTGTGTTTGCTCCACGCCGCTTGCTGCCTGGTTGCGTTGAATATTATAGATGTCGGCATAAATGCGGGCAAGCACCTGGCCTTTCTTTACCGAGTCACCTTCGTGTACATTCAATTCGGTGATCTCGCCACTGATATCGGGGCTTATCTTAACTTCTACCTCTGGATATATTTTTCCACTGGCATTCACTACTTCTGTGATGCTGCGTTTCTGCACTTTTTCGGCAGTAACCTTCAGGCCTTCATCTTTTCCAAAAACACCGGCCTTGGAAAGCACCACCATCAGCACCAGCAGTATTCCCACACTTATCAATATCCATTTAAGCGACTTACTCATATTAATTCAGTTTACAGTTTGTAGTTTTTTTGTTTGTGGTTACGGGCATTTGATCTTTATTCAGTTTCGAAGGCAGTTTATCCTGAGCAAAGCCGAAGGACACTCTTGTACCCCATATCAGTATTCGCCGTTTTCATTCATCATTTATAATTCTTAATTATAGCTTTATTCCCTGTCCTTTATAAAATTCCAGCACTTTCATTTTAAAAACATAGTCATACTGGTTCAGTGCATTTTCAAGTCTTGTCCTGAATACATTGTTCTGGTTGGTGATCAGTTCAAAGGTTGACATCATACCAACATCATAACGTTTTTGCGCAAAACTGTACGTGCGCTCAGCCGTTTCCATCGATTTCTTTCCGGCATTGAATTTTTCCAGCGCTACCATTGCTGCATTATAAGCCTGGTAAATATTCTGTTTCAGGCTTTGATTATCCAGGTCTTTCTGCAGTTGCAGGTTTCTGATATTGAGCCTGCTTCTTTCGTAAGTAGCTCTCGCACTGTAACCGTTAAATATAGGAACACTCAGGCTTAATCCTATCGATTGCCTGAAGTTTTGGTTTAACTGGCTGCCAAACGCATCGGATCTTGAATAGCCATTTTTAGAACCTTGTGTATAGGTAGGAGTCAAAACATCGTATAAAGTACCTCCTACATCGGTTTTAAATCCTGTGGGTATATATGTACTGAAGATCTTGTCGTAGATCGGCGTTTTTGATGCTATGTACGAACTGTTAAGGCTCCCAAAAACAGAAAGGGTAGGATACAAACCTCCTTTAGCTGCCGCTGAATTTTTTTGCGCCGCTTTCAGTTTAAAATCGTTTACTTTTTGCTGCGGCATGTTGGCAATGGCCAATGCATAAACCGTTTCAGGTTGCAGGTCAGCAATTTTTTCTACCGGGATCTTTTCTACCGGTGGCGTATCAATTTCAAAAGGAGCGGCTGCATCCAGGGCCATATAAGCCTTTATGGTTAAAATGCTCTGCTGCACATTTCCTTTTGCACTTATTAACGTAGAACTGTCTCTTGCTACCTGTGCTTCCAGTTCAGCGGCATTGAGCTCGGGTAATGAACCGGCATCAACCAGCTTGCGGGTATTGCTTAACTGTGCCTGTGATTGCTGTAACTGTACGGTTGCAATTTTCTCCTGTTCCATTGCCAATAATATCTGCAGGTAAGCATTGGCTACTGTTAGGGCAATATCATTCTTTAATTTATCGGTATTGGCTTTAGCAGCCTGTAACTCCCATTCATTGGCAGCAATGGTATTGCGTTTGCTGAACCAGTTAAAAATTTCAGCGCTGCTTTGCAACTGCATGTTTGCCGACAGATAACTTTGTGTGATCAGGCTGTAAGTAGTGGGGTCCTGGTTACGGCCATTATTGTAACCCGAATTGCCGCTGAAATTAAAACTGGGTAATTGCCCCAGTTTACTCTGCTTTAACTGCAGTTCAGCTATTTTGCTTTGCAGGTCGGTTTGCTTGATAGAGATGTTATTAGCCATTGCATACTCTACGCATTTAAGCAGGCCCCATTTTTCCTGTGCTTTTGCTGAAGTGGTGATAACCAGAATAAAAACGAGGGAATAAAATTTGTAACGCATACCCAAAAATAAACCATCTGCGCTTAATCTGCTTAAAACTATTTTACAGGCGGTAACCCTTATCAGGCCATCTTTTCAAAAGCCTGCTCCAGGTCTTTGATGAGGTAGGTTGGTTCTTCCAGCCCAACATACAGCCTGAGCATGCGGTGTTCGGGATTGGCAGCATCAAACTCATGCGGTTGAATGGAAGAACATTTAGGTATGATCAGGCTTTCATGGCCGCCCCAGCTTACTGCCATAAATATGTGTTGAAGGTCTTCGCAGAATTTTTCGATCTGCTGTATATTGGCTGCTTTGATGATAAAGGTCAATAATCCGCAACCGCCACTCATTTGTTTTTTAGCCAGCTCATACTGCGGGAAAGTCCCGTCAAGCGGAAAAAGCACCGACTCAACCCGGGGATGTTTTTTCAAAAAATCGATCACTTTTGCTGTGGAGGCTGTTATCCGGTCGAGCCGGGCAGGCAATGTTCTTAATCCTCTGATCAACAGCCACGCATTAAAGGGTTGTATGCCGCTGCCCACCGTCATGAACTCGCTGTTGAAAATACGTTCCATCATTTCTTTGCTGCCGGATAACACGCCACCCAAGGTATCGCTGTGGCCACTGATGTATTTGGTAGCGGTTTGAATCGACAGATCGATCCCCATTTCAATGGGCCGTTGATAGATCGGTGTACAATAACTGTTGTCGATGATCGTAACGATGTTCTCCGACCTTGCCAGTTCGGCTACTGCTTTCAGATCCTGTAAAGCATAATCCCAGCTATTCGGACTTTCCAGGTAAATAACCGTTGTGTTTGGCAGAATGGCCCGCTCAAAATTTTCAATTGCTGTTCCGTCTATATAGGTAGTGGTAATGCCAAACCTTGGCAGGATAACGTCAAACATCCGTTGTGCCCAGGTATAGGGCTTGTTCACCGATACAATATGATCGCCGCTTTTTATATTGGCAAATACCGCCGCAAAGATGGCAGCGGCGCCGCTGTTGAATACCAGGCAGTCTTCGGCGCCATCAAGCGCCGCCAGTTTCCTGCGCAGAATTTCTGTGGTTGGGTTTTTCCCGCGGCTGTAAAGGAAAACCGAATATTCATCCGCAAAGGCCTTACGCATTTCATCCACCGTATTGAAAACAAAATTGCTTGTCTGCATAATGGGCGGAGAAACAGCATTGAAATAATTTTCACGCTCTTCGGCAAATTCATTCAGTATGTAAGAGAGATCCATTTGAATTTAATTTTCTGTTGGGATAATGTTGCTTTTCTTCCTGTTGAATAAAAAGTAAATTAAAACAAAGGCTGCCAGTACGGCTACACCGGTTAGTGCAGCCCTGGGATCTGCAACGCTTATGCTGATGGCCACGAACAGGTAGGCCAGGATGAAGACCAGCGGCATCAATGGAAAGAATCTCATCTTATAAATGCCCGTTCCATCCAGGTGCTTCGTTTTTTTGCGGAACCAGAAGATGGTGGCGCAGCTTAAGATCATTCCAAAACTGTCGAGGAAGATGGTGAAGGTCAGTATCTTTTCAAACTCCTGTGCAAAATAAAGGATCACGATGCAGATGGCAGAAAAAACAGAGAGTGAAAATGTAAGTACATTGGATCTTTCATTTTTTTGGGCAAAAATTTTGGGCAGGCTTCCATCTTCTCCCATGGCATACATTACACGTGGGTTGCTCAGCAAAGAACCGTTCACATAAGCAAGCACGCCTAAAAAAAGGAAGGCCGAAAATACAGAAGCGCCACCGCTTCCAAAGATCCTGTCAATTACCAGGTAAGCAATTTCCCGTTCGCCCTTCATCTGGTTAAAGCCAACCACTTTAAAATAACTGAGGTTAACCAGCATGTATAAACCTATTATGATGAGAATACCGATGAAAATTCCCCGGGGAATATTTTTAGAAGGATTTTGAACATCGTTGCCGAGGTTAATCGTTTGCTGGTAACCGCCATAGGTAAAAGAAACGGCAATGAGGCTTATGCCAAGGCTCTTCACCCAGTCGATCCAGGTAAAAGAACTACCGGTATCTGCAACCGCTTTTGCTGCATCGTTCACGGCATATTTACCCGGGAAAAATAATGCCGATATTAAAACAACCACCATGGTGATCTTTATCATCATTAAAATATTCTGGGCAGTTGAGCTTGTCTTCAATCCTTTCAGGTTAATGATATAAAAAACAATAATGGCAGCAGAACTTACCAGTGCCTTATCAATATCTGTCCAGTTACCCGGGAATAATTTCAATAAATAACCGCTTCCGATCAAGGCAACACCGCTGATGCTGGCTGCATTGCTCACCAATATGATACAGTTAATGGCAAAAGCAATGCTGGGGTGGTACGCTTTGGCAAATACTTTATAATAGCCACCGGTAACGGGATAGCGGCTCCCGATCTCGGCATAGGTAAGTGCGCCACACAAAGCCACCAAACCACCGATGGCCCAGGCGCTGAAATAAACAGAAGGAGCGATCGCATCTTTAGCGCTGGTAGCCGCTGTTCTGAAAATTCCCATACCGATCACGAACCCAATCACCAGCATGGTAAGGGAAAACAGGTTTAGTTTGTTGCTTTTTGTATGCATACCGAAAAGATACATAAAGGCAGTAATAAATGGATTTTTTTGTAAAAAAAAAGACAGCTCTGTGATTTAAGTCATAAGATAAAAACGGAAAGCTCTTATCTTTGCACGCATGTTTAAGCGGATCACCGCCATATTATTACTCCTGGCCTTCTCGGCGCAAACCTTCAGCAGCCCCTTTGTTATGCTGGACTATTATGTGAATACGGCGGCGTATGCAAAGAACTGTGTCAATAAGGCAAGGCCAAAAATGCATTGTAACGGCAAGTGCCAGATGATGAAAAAACTGCAGGAGGAAGAAAAGAAGGAGCAGCAGAACAATGAACGTGGTTCGGAATATAAAGTACAGCAAGTGCTTTCTTCGCAGTCATTTTATAACTTACTGATCATTCCATCAAGAACATCTTTGAAATTGATACCACACGGTAATACTTTCCTCCCGGCACAAAGGCACGGCTCCATATTCCATCCCCCGCAGATCTGATCCGGTTATTTTCCTTGCATAATCTGCGGGCACTACCTGCCCGTATACCTCTATTATTTTATCTAAAATTTTTTATGAAAAAGTTTTTCATCTTAACAACTATTGTCCTATTCTTTGTTAATGCCGCACAGGCCTGCGAGATCTGCGGTTGCAGTCACGGTAATTATTATATTGGGTTATTCCCCCAGTTCAAACATAAATTCATTGGGGTACGTTACCAATACAGCCGGTTTAATACTGTAATGGCGGATGATCCTTCGCAGTTCAGCAAGGATTATTTCCGTACGGTGGAACTCTGGGGTGGCTGGAACATCGGCAAAAAATGGCAGGTGATCGCCATACTGCCGTTCAATTTTATTCACCAGGTTTCAGACGATGGTACCACCGATAGGCAGGGCCTGGGCGATATTGCAGCCATGGTGAACTATAAAGTTTTCGATAAAACTTCTGCGTTGTCCGCTAGCGGAAAACTGCGCCAGCAGTTCTGGCTCGGGGCTGGAATTAAATTACCCACTGGCAAATTTAATATTGATGCAACCGACCCGGCCATAGTGGCATTGGCAAATACGCAAACGGGAACGGCCAGTACCGATTTTATACTGAATGGTATCTATAATGTTCAGGTGAATAATTTAGGGATCAATACAGGGATATCCTACAAGATCAACACCGCTAATAATGACAAATATTCCTTTGGAAATAAATTCTCGGCCCGTACTTTTTTCTCTTATAAAGCAAATGCAGGCAGCCTGGCTGTTATCCCAAATATCGGTTTTCAATATGAGAATACAGCTATCAATAAACTGAATAAGGAAGAAATTGCACAAACAGGTGGAAGTCTTTTCACCGGTGCGGCAGGCCTTGAGTTGAATTTTAATGCAGTCACCATCAGCGCCAATGTGCAATTACCCATCAGCCAGCATTTTGCTTCGGGACAAACCGAAATGAAAACAAGGGGGATGATACACCTGACCTTTGGTTTTTGAATCACTAAATGAACAACAACATGAAACAGTTAACAAAACCGGTACACGATAAACTGAAAACCTGGTATTATTACCAGGAACTGAAAGAAATGAGTTTTGCAGCGGTGGTTATTGCCGTTGTGTGGTTCTTTTACAATTTCGGAGAAGAAATATTTCGGTGGATGCTTACGGAAACCGGCCGGATGTATCTGGTGTTTTTTATGGCCGGGATCGTGATAAGCATTACCATAAAAATTTATTACCGGGTGATGGTGATCAAGTACCACGAAAAGAATACCCATATCGAATTATTCAAAGAACTTGAATCAAACAGATAACACGATGAAAAAAATACCTGCATTCTTTTTACTGATCATTACTGCCTGTAACCAACCAGAACACAAGCGGGAGCTGGTAATGCCGCCTACAGCGGTCAAAACAGATTCGGTAAAAACGAAACTCAAAAACCTGGCATTCGATTCCAAAACAGACCTGGTATGCGGCATGCCTGTAAAAGCAGGCGTTGAAGATACTGTACTCTATAAAGGAAAAGTATACGGCTTCTGCGCAAAAGAATGCAAGGAAGAATTTTTAAAGGATCCCAAACAATATTTAACCGCTAAATAATAACAAATGAAAACAAAGATCATGCTGCTGGCAGTGATGCTGCTGACAGGAATTACGGCAATGTATGCCCAAAACACAAAACCGGAGTGGAAAGAACTGAAAACCTTTCATTCTTTTATGTCATCCACTTTTCACCCTGCCGAAGAAGGAAATTTTACCCCGCTGAAAGAAAAAGCAGACAGCCTTTTACAGGCTGCAAAAAGCTGGCAGGCAGCGCCGATACCGGCTGATTTTAAACCCGCAGAAACAAAAGCGGCGCTGAAAAAACTGGTTGTGCAATGTACGGCAGTAAAAAAGGCCGTGGATGCAAAGGCTTCCAATGAAATGCTGATGAAGCAGATCACAGAGGCGCACAATGTTTTTCATACCATTGTGGGCGAATGCAGAAAAGCGGAAGAATAAATAAGTTTCGAATAATTTTAAGAGCCGCTCCAACGAAGCGGCTCTTTTATTTTTTCACATCAGCTGAATATCTTTTTATTCTCTAATTATAATCTCCGTTACATTTGCAGCAGATCTGGTTCCCGGCTTCAAACCGGGATTAAAAGGGAATCCCGTTCAATTCGGGAGCTATCCCCGTAGCTGTAAAGGCCTCCCTAAATCCCTCCAAAGGAGGGACTATAAGGAGTAAGATTCTTCAAACCACTGTTTCGCCTAAGGCGGGATGGGAAGGTAAAAGCCTAAGCCAGAAGACCTGCCTGGTCCATCAACAATCATTCAACGCTTTCGGGTGAAAGGCAGGAAATGTAACGGCTTAGCGGCTTTTATATCTCTTTACGCCGTGGTTGGATATCCTGAGCAAGTCGAAGGGCACCAAACACATTTTCCAGGAAGCAGTCACAAAAAAATTTTTCAACAATGAAAAAGAAAATTTTTATTGCGGCTGCTGTTTTATTCAGCAGTTCCCTGTACGCACAAAAAGACAGTACAAAAATTCTGGATGAAGTGGTTATAACAGCCACTAAAACTCCCATCAAACAATCGCAGACGGGCAAAGTAATTACTGTTATCGGCAAAGAACAGATCGAACGCAGCAGCGGCAGGTCGGTTGCCCAGGTTTTGAACGAACAGGCAGGCATTACCATCAACGGCGCATATAATGCAGCAGGCAGCGTGCAAACGGTTTTTATGAGAGGTGGGTCATCAGGAAGAACACTGGTATTGCTTGACGGCATCCCGGTCAGTGATCCATCCATGATCAACAGCGAGTTTGACCTGAACATGTTTTCGATCACGGATGTGGAACGGATTGAGATATGTAAGGGCGCTCAATCTACTTTATACGGCAGCGATGCAATAGCCGGAGTCATCAATATCATCACCGTAAAAAAAGAGGTAAGCAAACCGGTTAATGTAAAAGCAACGCTGGCATTTGGTAATAAGAGCACTGTTCGTGGAAATCTTCAACTGTATGGCAAAGCAGGCGAGCTGACTTATACAGCCCGTTATGCAAAACTTAAAACCAATGGATTCTCTTCGGCTTACGACAGTACCGGGAATGGCGATTTTGATAAAGACGGATACAACGGCGATGTGTTCAATGCAGCCGTTCAATACCAGGTGATCCCATCCCTGCAACTGAAAACATTTGTGCAATACAGCACCTACCGGGCAAATATTGATGCGGGAGTATTTGCAGACGAAAATGATTATTTCATCAGGAATAATAACCTCAACGCAGGCATTGGGGCATATTTTAAAAAAGGGATCGTAAGCATTTCCGGTAATTATCAATACGGCGAATTAAAAAGAAAATACCTGAATGACAGCCTCGACAAACCGGGGTTTACAACTTACGAGGATAACAGGTACAACGGGCGTACACAGTATGTAGAATTGTATGGCAGTATTGCCGCAGCAAAATGGCTGACGGTTCTTGTTGGTGGCGATCACCGGCGGGCCAATATGCACCAGAAATATTATTCGGAAAGTTTCTTTGGCCCTTACGACCCTCCGGCATTCGACAGTTCATTGCATCAGACATCTTTTTATGCTTCTTTGTTCTTCAGTGCACTCAATAAAAAATTGAATGTTGAACTGGGTGGAAGAACCAATAATCATTCCCGCTATGGCAGCAATGCTACTTATACATTTAATCCCTCTTACAACATCAGTAAAAACTGGCGGGTGTTTGGAAGCGTCGCTTCCGGGTTTAAAGCGCCATCCATTTACCAGGTATTTGATCAATACAGCGGAAATCCAGATCTGCAGCCAGAGAAATCTACCAACTATGAAATAGGTATTCAGCAAACACACGAAAGGATCAGCAGCCGTATAGTCTATTTTCACCGTGATATAAAGAACGGGATCGATTACGACTATGTTAATTTTAAATATTTCAATTTTGTAAAACAGAAAGTTGATGGACTTGAGCTTGAACTTTCGGCAAGCCCGGTTAAAAACCTGGATCTTTCTGCCAATTATACGCTGATAACAGGAGATGAGCAGACACAGAGCAGGAAATCAACTCACGACACTTCGTACTCCTATTTGTTGCGCCGGCCAAAGCACAGCTTCAACCTGAACATCGGCTACCTGTTCACTAAAGGGCTGTATGCAAGCATCGGCGCTAAAAGGGTAAGCGATCGGTATGATGTTGGCGGATATCAGAAAGAGGATATATTGCTTGATAGTTATTTCCTGTTAAGTGCGTATGCGGAATATAAATGCAAGAGTCATTTAAAATTCTTTGTAGATGCACAAAACATAACCAACAAAAAATTCTTCGACCTGCGGGGATATAATTCCATTCCTTTTATGCTGAATGGAGGAATTACATTTACCTGGTAAAAATATTGATAATGGGTTGGCATGAATTGCCGGTTCATTATCTTCTAAAAAAAGGTACATGCTCAAACATGAAACAAAAAATTGTCCCCGTTGCCATTCATCTTTTGAATGCAAAGCAGGCAGCATTACGCAATGCCAGTGCAGCGTCATAAATTTATCCTCAGAAGAAAGAGTTTATGTTGAGTCAAAGTTTGAAGACTGCCTTTGTATCAATTGCCTGGCATTTTTGCAAAAAGAGTATGCTGTTTTTAAAGAAGTACGTGTTTATAAATAGCTATGATCGCCACTTTATTTCTGGCTGACTATCTTTGCACAAATAAACAGAATGACACTTGACAACCTGTCGGCCAAAGAGATACTTACCATATCCTTTACGCTTTTTGCAGTAATTGATATGGTTGGTAACATTCCTGTGCTGGCATCGTTGCGGGCTAAAATGGGGGGTGAGATCAGGTCGTTGCAGGCAACACTTGCTTCGGGTAGTTTAATGATATTATTCCTGCTGGTTGGACAGCAGTTCCTGAACATACTCGGGCTGGATGTGCAATCCTTTGCCGTTGCCGGAAGCATTGTGATATTCATCATCGGGCTGGAGATGGTACTGGGCCTTGAATTTTTTAAGCAGGATGGTAATCCCAAAAGCGGAAGTGTGGTTCCCATTGCATTTCCCTTAATTGCCGGATCGGGTACGCTTACCACCATCATGAGTTTAAAGGCGAATTACAATGATATTAATATTTTCATCGGTATCCTGGTCAACTGTATTTTCATCTACCTGGTTTTACGATCGCTCAAATGGATAGAAAAAATGCTCGGCCCCAACGGAATGGTGGTCATTAGAAAATTTTTTGGCGTAATATTGCTCGCCATAGCGGTAAAAATATTCGGTAGTAACTTCTCACATCTGGGAAAATAGGAAAGATTACCTGCCGGATAAACAGTTCTGCATTCAATATTCCTTGTTCTTTGTTCAATATTCTTATGGCCTTGTAGTACAATGGATAGTATAAGAGTTTCCGAAGCTCCAGATCCAGGTTCGATTCCTGGCGAGGCCACACAACAGTTACTAAACCCTTGATAAATAAGGGTTTTTCTTTTTCAAAGGTACAGAAAAGGTACAGTTTTTCAAATTATCCCCAATAAATGGTAGTTCACGCCTAAAATTACAAAACATTATATCCCAGGAATTTTACGGTTTTTTAAGTCCGTTTGTTTTTGATTTTGAAGACTGTACTTTTAATAATTAATAATTTTATTCCTAATCATTTAATGACCGAAACTCCTTTAGATAAATTACTCACAGAAGTGGTGCATGCTGCTATCGATGATTTAGTTCCAGCAAATGAAGCTGAAATTATCAAAATTTTAAAAGAAGATTTATTTACAATTGAATACCTATTTCTGGTAGCCGACCCTTCTCAGGTATGCAAGATAAATGATTACCTAAATCCAAAATTTGAAGATATAAATAGGAAATGCCCAAACTTTTTTGCTGATGAAAGTGTATTGGTTAGGTTGACGATAATTGAGAGATTTATATTTTACAAATTCATAAAAGCGCTTGGCTATTCAAAAGAAAATAAGTTATTGCTTTTGGAAGAGATTGAACAGAGAATTACAGATCTCGCATTCTTAAACCCGATTATGGTACCGGAAAATAAAGCGAAGGAAATAGTAAGCTATATCCACTACGAAAAAAAATTATTGACAAAGTCTAGTTCACCTAAAGA
>Ga0209023_10004041_pt1 | contig 16999 bp, 13 predicted proteins | sample LakOneMetagenome_FD_187468 | JGI IMG/M metagenome (GOLD analysis project Ga0209023, IMG submission 187468) | Freshwater and sediment microbial communities from Lake Erie, Canada (SPAdes) (version 2) | ecosystem: Environmental > Aquatic > Freshwater > Lentic | place: Lake Erie, Canada... | reverse complement strand
AGCCGATGGCCCCCGCCGGCCCGGACGTCTGGACCCTCGCCACCCGCCGGTCGATGGACGCGCCTGCGCCCGGCGACTGGACCCTGGTCGTGAAGCGCGGCGCCGGCGGCGCTGTCGCAGGGGTCACCCTGGGATGCTGGCTCGCAAGGCAGATCGGCTATCGGCGAATGTGACCTGTGGCGTTGTCGGTGGCTACCGGCTAAGGCGGTGTTGACGGGACGGAACCGGGGGCATGAATGGTAGTCCCGCCCGAGAACCGGAAGTTGAAACGGAAATTCCCTTGTCTGTCGGCTTTTGATGGCCGCTGCCTCGCTCGACTTTCCGCTTCGTTCCTAACGGCTTGAGAGGGGGCGCTTCAATCTCTGACCTGTAACGGAACCGGAACTCCCGGCCGCCGGGCGTTGGCAGCGATCAGGCCAGCGCCCGCAAGACCGCGTCCAGTTCGCATTTGCCTTCCGGCACCCTCCCGCCCGTCTACATTGTAGTTGACAGCCATAGCCCTCGTAGACAGCATGCTGGGACTGGACTCGTAAGGACGAACGGCGCGGCCTTTTTGCGCGAAGTAGACAACGAGGCGGCAATGCGCAAACACCGTATCTGGCTGCACAGTATCGCTGCGATCGTCGCGCTCTGTGCGAGTAGCGTCCTGACGGGCCTGCCGGTCCGGGGCCAGAGCGCGGATGAGCAGGACATGGAAACCGCGCTCCGGCTTGCCTCGCTCTTGCGCTCGGCCCGTTCGGTGATCGCGTCGAACCAGGACCTGATCAACGATCCCAAGGGCGGCGACAAGGGTCTGACCGGCGATCATGTGCTGGAACTGGCGACCGTGGCTTACCTCAAGGCCAATGGCACGCCGCCGCTCCATGACGGCCAGGACCCGCAAGAGGCCCGCCTGATCGAGGCGCAGATGCAGGCGATCCGGGCCGTCATGGCCGACAATCAGGCCACGATCAATGCCGATGGCGTCGGGTTCAAGGGCTTTGTCCCGGCGGTGTTCGGGCGGTTGGTGAACGAGAAATTCGCAGGCCTCGTCGGCACGGAGGCGCAGGTCAAGGTGACGGCGCCGCCCGATCTGATCCGCAACCGCAAGGCTATCCCCGACGCGTGGGAGACGAGGATCATCGCCGATGACCTGATGTCGCAGGACTGGCCGAAGGGACAGGTCTACGCCGAACTGACCGACTTGGGCGGCAAGCCCGCCTATCGCGTCCTGGTGCCGGAATATTACAGCGCCGGGTGCCTCTCGTGCCACGGCGAGCCGAAGGGGGAAATCGACGTCACCGGCTACCCCAAGGAGGGCGGCCGCGAGGGTGATCTGGGCGGCGTCATCAGCATAAGCATCTTTCGCTGACATGCGACGCCCGCCGCAGCAGTCCGGCGCTGCGGAGGCTTGATGGCCCGGTATTCGATCCTTCTGCGGTTGGTGCTGCTGTCCAGTGTGCTTCTGGCCTTCCTTCTGGCGACCAATGCCTTCCTGTCCTCGCGCCTGGCGCGCAACGCGACGGCCATTTCCGATGGCGCGTCGGCGATCCAGTCGCTGACGCTCGCCAATGCGGCCAGCACCCATTTCGGAGAATTGAAATACTGGCTGTCGGACCTTTCGGTCAGCCTTCTGGTCCGGTCCGAGCGTAACGCCAAGACCGCCCGCGCCGCGCTGGATCAGGAGCTTTCGGCGCTCGAAAGCATCGCGCCGGACCGCGTGGCCGTCATCCGGACCGAGGTTGCGGGCCTGTTCGAGCAATCCATGAAGGCCGTCGACGCCTACACGAACGGCCAGCGCGTGATCGGCAATTCGCTGGTCGCCAAGGGGCAGGAACATATCCGCCGCGTCGATGACGAGCTTGGCGCGCTGGTGGACGAGCTTGAAGGCGCGGCCAAGGCGAAAAGCGATGCCGCCCAGTCAGAGGCAGAGCGGGCGGTCGACCTGTCGAAATGGATCGTCATTGCCGCCGGCATCACCGGCACCTTGCTTACGCTGTTGATCGTGGGCTCGATCACCTCGCCCCTCAGGCAGTTGCTGCGGGCGATGGAGGCGATCACTGGCGGCAACCTTGACGCCCGCCTGCCCAGGGCCGGCCAGGATGAGATCGGCGCGATGAGCCGCACGCTCGGCCTTTTCCGCGACAGCCTGGCCGAGCGCGAGCGTCTGGCCACGCTGCGCGAGGAAGCCGACCGCGAGGTTCTGCGCGCCAAGACCCAACTGACCGAGGCGATCGAGGCGATCAGCGAGGGCTTTGCCCTGTTTGACGCAGATGACCGGCTGGTCCTGTGCAACCAGCGCTACAGGGACATGTATGCCAGGATCGGCCTGACGCTGGCACCCGGCCTGACCTTCCGCGACATCACCCGGCATGTCGTGCAGGCCGATGCCGTGGTCGACGGCGACCCCGAAAGCTGGGTCGAGCGGCGGGTGGCGCGGCATCTCCACCCCGAGGGACCGTTCGAACAGAAGCGTACCGACGGCAGCTGGATGAAGATCAGCGAACGCCCGACCGAGGCGGGCGGCATCGTCGGCGTCTTCACCGACATAACCGAGGTGAAGGACCGCGAGGCCAAATTGCAGGAATTGGTCGAAAGCCTGGCGGAAGCGCGCGACGTGGCACAGCGCGCAACCGTGGCGAAAAGCCAGTTCCTTGCCAACATGAGCCACGAGATCCGCACGCCGATGAATGGTGTCATCGGCATGAGCAACCTGTTGCTGGAAACGCACCTCACACCCGAGCAGATGGATTTCGCCCGCACCATCAACGAAAGCGCCGAAAGCCTGCTGACGGTCATCAACGACATCCTCGACTATTCCAAGGTCGAGGCGGGCAAGCTGGAACTTGAACGCCTGCCCTTCCACCTGCGCGGCTGCGTGGAAAGCGCGCTGGACCTCGTGGCGATGGCGGCGGCCCGCAAGGGGCTGGACCTGGCCTACTTCATCGAACCGGACGTGCCCGACACCATCATCTCGGATGAATCGCGGCTGCGCCAGGTGCTGCTGAACCTCATCAACAACGCCGTGAAGTTCACCGAAAAGGGCGAGGTCGTTCTGACCGTCGCGACCGAGCCGACCAGCGCCGCCGAGGGGCAATGCCGGCTCATGTTTTCGGTGCGCGACACCGGCATCGGCATTCCGAAGGACCGGCACGGCGCGCTGTTCCAGTCCTTTACCCAGGCGGATGCCACGACGACCCGCCGCTTCGGGGGCACGGGCCTTGGCCTGGCCATCAGCCGCCGCCTGGTCGATCTGATGGGCGGCCGCATCTGGCTCGAAAGCGTCGAGGGACAGGGAACGACCTTCCGCTTCACGCTCGTCGCTCCGGTCGGCACCCCGATCGGCACCTCGGCCCTGCACGAGGCGCGGCCCGACCTTGAGGGCAAGCGCGTGCTGATCGTCGATGACAATGCCACGAACCGGCAGCTGCTCGCCCGCCTGACCGCAAGCTGGGCCATGCAGCCTGTCGAGGTGGAACGCCCGGCCGATGCGCTGGCACTGGCGGCCGATACAAGGTTCGACGCGGCGATCCTTGACATGCACATGCCGGGGATGGACGGGGTCGAGCTTGCGCGCGGCCTGCGTGCCACCGGGCCGGGCCAGGCGCTGCCGATGATCCTGCTCAGCTCGCTCGGCCAGCCAAGCGACCACAGCCGCGCCGAGCTGGAGGCGATCGGCTTCGCCGAGGTGCTGACCAAGCCGGTCAAGCCCTCGCCGCTTCTGAATGCGCTGGTCAGCATCTTCGCCGGGCGGCCGATCCGGATCATCGACCGCACGCCGCGCCAGAAGCCGGCCTATGACGAGACGCTGGCCGAACGCTTGCCGCTGCGCATCCTTCTGGCCGACGACAACCCCACCAACCAGAAGCTGGGCCGGATGATCCTGAAGCGGCTCGGCTATGCCTCGGACGTGGCGGGCAACGGGATCGAGGTGCTAGAGGCCGTCGCCCGCCAACCCTACGACGTGGTGCTGATGGACATCGAGATGCCCGAGATGGACGGGCTCGAGGCCACGCGCCGCATTGCCGCCGACATGCCCGAGGGAAAGCGGCCCCGGATCATCGCGGTTACGGCGAACGCCATGGAAGGCGACCGGGAAAAGTTCATGCAGGCCGGGATGAGCGGCTATGTCAGCAAGCCGATCCGCGTCACCGACCTGGTCGAGGCGCTGATGGCCTGCCGCGCGGGCCAGGGGGGAAGGGTCGGGCATGCCACAGGCTGAGGCGAATGAGGCGTTCGATCCGAAGGCGCTCGACAACCTTCTGGAGGTGATCGGCGGCGACCGGGAGGCGCTTGCCGAACTGGTGGAATGTTTTCTTCAGGAAGGCCCCGGCCTGATGGCCCGGATCGAAACCGCCGCCAGGGCGGGCGATGCCGATGGGCTGAGGCTGGCCGCGCATACGATGAAGTCGAGCGCCGCCGATTTCGGCGCGCGGTCGCTGTCGCACCTGTGCCGCGAGATGGAAGCGCTGGGGCGCGAGGGCCGGACCGACGGCGCCGCCGCCCTGTCAGAGGCGGCAGCCGCCTCGTACCAGGCGGCGGCGGCTGCGTTGCGCGGCCATATGGACGGCTAGTCATGGGTCAGGAGGCGACGAAGATGACACATCCACCGGGCCGCGTTCTTGTGGTCGACGATCACCAGCCCAACCGGCTGAAGCTGACGCTCGCGGTCAGGAACCTGGGGCACGAGGCCGAAAGCGTGGCCAGCGGCGAGGAGTGTCTTGCCGCCCTGCGCAGCCAAAGTTTCGACATGGTCCTTCTCGACATCATCATGCCCGGCATGGATGGCTTTCAGGTACTGGAGGCGATCAAGGGCGACCCGGCGCTGCGCGACATTCCCGTCCTTGTCATCTCGTCGCTGGAAGAGATGGCGGATGCCGTGCGCGCCATCGAGCTGGGCGCCGACGATTTCCTGACCAAAAGCTTCAATCCGGTCTTGCTGCGGGCACGGGTCGGCGCCGGGCTGGAACGCAAGCGGCTCAGGGATCAGGAGCTTGAATATCTGCGGCAGGTCGACCGGCTGGCCGCCGCGTCGGGCATCGTCGAGGGCAAGGACTTCGACCCCTCGCGCCTTGGCCTAGACGACATCGCCGCGCGCGGCGACCGGCTTGGCAACCTCGCGCGGGTTTTCCTTGGCATGGCCGGAGAGGTCTATCGCCGCGAACAGAACCTGCGCAAGCAGATCAGCCTCTTGAAGGGCGGCTTCCTCCTCTTGCTGCTGGGTGCCTGCTGGGGGCTGATCCCGTCCCTGTCGCGGATGATCATGCGCGACGGGCTGAACCCGCTGGGCGTGGTGTTCTGGACACTGGGGTTCAGTGCCACGATCATGCTGGTGCTGTCGCTCGTAACCGGGCGGATGCCAAAAACCGGATGGCCGACCATCCGCCGTTACCTGATCCTTGGCCTTCTGGGCGGCGTGCTGCCGCAGCTTGTCCTGTTCGGGGTGGCTGCGCACGTGCCGGCGATGATCATCGCCATAGTGCTGGCGGCCGAAAGCTTCATCGTCTTCATCATGGCGGCCATCCTGGGGCTCGAGGCCCCGAACCTCAAACGCTTCATCGGGCTGAGTTTCGGTCTGGCCTGCGTGGTGCTTATCCTGTTGCCGGGCAGTGACGGCACCGGCGCTTCGGCCTGGTTCTGGGTCGTCGCAACGTTGGCCGTGCCAGCCTTCTACGCGATCGAAAACATTCTGATCGCGTCGCTGCCCGATGACGGGGCCGATACTATTGCCACCACGACAGGCATTGTCGTCGCGGCGGCGGCCATCATGATGCCCGTCACATTCCTCTCCGGGTCGATGATCTATCCCTCAGAAGCGCTCTCGCAATATGGCGGGCCCTTCCTGCTGATCGCCAGCCTCAGCGCGTTCAGCAACGTGCTTTTGATCTTCACGATCCGCACCACCGGAGCCGTCTTCGCAAGCCAGGCCGGCTACGCGATGACCGCCGGCGGCATCCTGTGGAGCGTCATCCTTTTGAACGAACATATGTCGCTCTGGATATGGGCGGCGCTTGCCTGCCTAGTGTCGGGACTTGTCCTGGTGATGCCCAAGCAGACGGAAGAGGCACAGGCGGAAGTGGTATCGGCGGACAGCCTCGCCCCCTGGGCCGAGGAGCGCGTCTCGTGAGGTGACACCGGCGGCCTCGGCCCCACCCTACGGCTTGACCTCGAACGTCGGCCTGAACCACGCCGGGGCAAGGCTTGTGTCGATGTTGACCCGGTCGACGTTCGACTGGTCGACGACCTGGATCACGGGGCCGGCCTGGACCAGCGCCAGCGACCCCTCGAGCGCGCGCACGGCCCGGTCGACGGCGACCCGCCCCTGAAGGACCGGGGAATCCGTCGGCGCTGCCTCGACCTTGCCGCGCCTGGTGGCGCGGTAGGTGCTGTGGGTGAAGTAGTCCGCCAGGATGCTGATCCGGCCGGACAGGCCTTTGGCGCGCAAGAGGCTGACCGCCGCATCCGCAGTGTCGGCGCTGCCGATGATGTAGTCGAGGTCCGGATGTTCCTCCAGAACGTCCTAAAGCAGCAATAGCTGCGCCTCAAACCCGGTATCGCCCCATTTGACGGCGACGATGTCGGCGGAACTGTTGGCCGGCGCGGGGCGGAATGCGGCCATTCCTTCGGCGACTATCGCAAGAACTGGCAGCCGAAGGCCGCGATCCTTGTCCGCAACACCGAAGAGAGCCTGGCCTTCGTGACCTCATGACCGTTCCGGCCTTCGCCTACCTTATCCCCCCTCCTGCTGCTCTTCGGTTTCGGGCCGGTGGTCGGGCTGATCGCCAGCATCATCTACGCCACGCCGCCCATGGTCCGAAACACCATGCTGGGGCCCGAGCGTGTGCCCGATGCCATCCGCGAGGCCGGGCTGATGAGCGGCTGCACCCGGCGCCAGCAATTCTGGCATGTCGAGGTTCCGACCGCGCTGCCGCAGATCCTCATCGGCGTCAACCAGACCACGATGGCGGCGCTCTCCATGGTCATCGTCGCCGCGATTATCGGCGGCTTCGAGGATATCGGCTGGGAAGTCCTGTCGTCGATGCGCAAGGCCGAGTTCGGGCAAAGCATCCTGTCGGGTCTGGTCATTGCCCTTCCGGCGATCCTGATCGACCGCACGACGCTTCGCTTTGCCAAGGGTCGCGGCGGCGATCCCGGCAGGGCGCCCCGCTGGCGGTTTGCCGCCGTGCTGATCCTGGCCGCCCTGCTGGCGTTCCTCATCCGGCTCTGGTGGCCGGAAGGCGCGCTCCTGCCGCAGGCCGGCCTGCGCGACCATGCCACCGCGGCGAACCAATGGCTCCTTGCGCTGGTGCGCGACTATGGCTGGCTTTTCGACGGGCTGCGCAACAGCGTGCTTTACGGCCTGCTTCTGCCGCCGCGCGTCGGCATCTCGGGCGCGGCGACGCCGGCGGTCTGGGGCTTTGCCCTGACCCCGGCGCTGGCCCTTGCATACGGCCTGGCGGTCCTGGCCGCCGCGCTGCTGCTCGCACGGCGGTTCGGGTGGCAGGCCGGGGTTGTCGCCGCCCTGGCCGGCCTTCTGCTTTATTCCGGGTTTCTTGGCTTTCCCTGGCCGGCCTTCATCGCCATTGCCGCGCTGGCGGCCTTTCAGGCCGGGGGCATCCGGCTTGCCCTCTTTGCGGCGTCCGGGTTCGGACTGATGCTTGTCAGCGGGCTGTGGGTTCCCCTGGCGCAATCCCTCTATCTCTGCGTCCTTGCGGTTCTTCTCTGCCTTGTCATCGGCGGCGCGCTGGGTGTCTGGGCGGCGGCCAGCGACCGGGTGTCGGCCGTCATCAACCCGGTCAGCGATGCCCTTCAGACCATGCCGCAGTTCGTCTTCCTCATCCCCGCGCTGATGTTCTTCAAGGTGGGAGAGTTCACGGCCCTGATCGCGATCATGCTTTATGCGATCGTGCCCCCCGTCCGCTATGTCGGGCATGGGCTGCGGCATGTGCAGACCGACGTGGTCGAGGCCGTGCAGCAGATGGGCGCCACGCCCGCGCAGGCGCTCTTCTGGGCCAAGTTGCCGCTTGCCCTGCCGGTGGCGATGCTGGGCGTGAACCAGACGATCATGGCCGCACTGCCGCTGCTGCTGGACATCGCCGCACTCGTCGGCACGCGCGACCTGGGCCAGCAGGTCTATGTGGCGCCTGGCAAGGCCGTCGCCGGCATGGGGCTGATCGCCGGCCTGTCGATTGCCTTTCTGGCGATCCTGTCCGGCCGCCTGATCCAGGGCTGGGTCGGATCACGGCGTCCCGGCACGCCAGCGGGGCTCTAGTCAGCGGAGCGCGCCACTGCACGGGCCGGCTTCAGGCTTTTGGCTTGACGGCAAAATCACATGTTGAGACGGATTTCCTGCCCTTGCTGACAGACGGCGACCAATGTCATCGGTGACGCAGACACGGGGCGGTGCAACCGGCCGGCGCCGGTTCCAGAGGCGGCGTGGATGCATCGAACGCGCGACAAGGCCGGCCTTCTGCGGATCCTGGCCCTGACAGCCGTCGCATCCTGCGCTTCCTGCAAATCGAGCACCGAGCAGGCGGCCGGTAGTGCATCATTCCATGCCAGACAGACAGGCATCAATCGGTTCTCAAGAGTGCCGCAAATCCGTCAGAGGTCAACCCACCCGTAACTTCTATTCGCGGAATTGTCGCAACCCGGTCACCCGGCCGCCACCTGCGGTTCTCGGTCGTGAATGCCAGCCGGTATCCCGCCGCCAATGCCGCGCGCTGCACCGCCTCGTCGTGATCGCCATAGGGATAGGCAAGGAAATTTGTGGTCACGCCAAGCCGCGCCAGAAGCATCTTGCGCGCGCCCTCCAGCTCGTCCGCCAGCTCGCGCGGGGGCAGGGCGGTCATCGGCCGGTGGCGCTGGCCATGGCTCACCAGGTCGAACCCGGCGCGGCGCAGCCGTTCGAGCCCGGCCCAGTCCATCAGCGGCGCGGGCAGTCCGAACGGCTTGTCCCAGTCGGCCGCGCCGCCGACATGGGCGGTGGGCACGAAGACCGTCGCGCGCTGGTCAAGGTCGCGCAGGATCGGTGCGGAGTTGGTCAGAGTGTCCTGATAGCCGTCATCGAACGTCAGGGCGACCGCGCGCTCGGGCAGGGGGGCCCCGTCCCATATCGCCGCCTCGAGCGCATCGAGCCCGATCGTCACATGGCCGCTCTCGGCCAGCCATTGCAACTGTTCGGTGAACCGCGCTGGCGTCGTCGCGAAGCGTGCCATGGCGGGCGGCGCGTCGGCGGCGATCCGGTGATACATGAGGACCGGCACCCCCGGCGGCGCCCGGCCTGCCGGTTCAGGCGGCCGTCCGGCCCAGTCGACGGCGGCCGCGGCATCGGCCGGAAGCCGCCCGTCGAAGGCGATGTCCTGCGATGAGGGCTCGGTGGCCGGCGCTCCGCGGAAATCAGCGAGGATGGCCGCCATATCGCCCCGCGCCGCCTCGAAACCCGGCGCCAGGGCGCCCGGGGGTTGGTCGCTGAGGGGCTGGGTCTGCACCCCGGCCCCGATCGCCAGCCCCAGGGCAAGGAAGAAGATCTCCGTCTGGGCCCCGGCCAACGCGCGTGCCTGCGACGGCAACGCCGCCTGTCCGGACCGGACCATGCGCAGCGCCTCGTCAAGGTGTTGGGCCAGACCCGCCGGATCGAGCCTGCGGGGCGCAAACTCAAGGACCAGGTCCGGCGAGTGTCGAAACCGCGCGCCCGCCTGCGCAAGGCGCAGTGCCGCCTCGGCCGTGGCAAGGGGATGATACCGCCCGTCAAAGCCGCCAGCCCCGACCAGCGCGCCCCGCCGCATCAGCGTCACGGTCGCGGCCGGACTTGGCCAGCCGTGCACCAGCCGTTCCGCCGGACCGAGCGTCAGGGCCGCCCCTTGCCGATCCGGCGCAATCAGCCCGGCATCGCGGAACCGCCAGTCGAAGCAGACGACATCCGCAACCCCCCTGCTGCCGCGCGGCACCCAGCAGAGCCGAAATGCCGGCCGCATCCAAGAGAAGGGCCTCGTCCACCACCAGCACCCAACTGCCGGCCGCCCGTCCGAGAAGCTGGCTGAGCGCTTCGCCCGTCGATGCCCGGATCAGCTCGCAACCGGGCTGGGATGCGCCGGGCAGGGTGGGATCGACCATACCGCCCGTCTGGCTCCCCGGCGAGGGCACCAGAAGGGAAAGAAGCGGCGACCCCGATCGCGCGCCCTTCTCCATCACCTGGTCCCCGCTATGCCCGCCGATTGTGATCAGGGTCGTGCCCCGGTCAAGCGTATTCGCGTTGCAGGCAGGTGCGGCGCGCGCCGCCTCCGCATATCGGATCGGGTCCGGCTCCCGCTATCGCTGCGCCGAAAGACCCTGGCCATGGCGACGAGCGCAACCCGGCCACGTTCCCGCTCAACCCCGTAGCGCCCCACCGGGCAGGAGTGTCCGCAGCGCCGCCTCGAAGCGGTCACGCTCCAGCGTATAGGCCGCGCTATAGGCGTCGAAGCTGCTCCTGATCTCGGTATGCGGCGTCACGAACAGGTAGCCAAGCTCCATGCCCACCACGTTCGCCAGGTTCGAATAGGCGCAAAAACCGCTGTAGTGCGGCAGAAGCCAGGTCAGGCCGCGGGTGTTCTTCTGGCAGAAGAGCATGTTTGCGAAGGCCGCACCCGAAGGGCCGGCCACGACCTCGGCAGATGCGAAGACCGCCACCTGCTCGCGGAACGACAATTGTTCGGGATAGACGGCCTCGAACCCATATTTTTCCGCGACTTCAATGAGTTCCGCCTGGTTGTAGTTGCGCCGGTCATTGCCGCGCGCAAGGAAGATGCGGCGGGTCGGCGGCGTCTCGGTGATCGACAGGCGGTCCAGGATCGCGGCCCGGTAGCGGGCAAGGACCTCACCGTTCTGGCTGTAGTCCGCAGGCACCGGCCATATGCCTGCCGCGAGGTTCATGGGGCCAGAGGTCACGGCGTCGATATGGATCAATTGCCCGACCTTGACCGGTCTGGCCGGCGCCAGCGGCACGACGGGCCGGCCGGGGCTGAAGAGGGCAAGCGAGGCGCGGAAGGTCTCGTAGGTCTGGCTCGCCTTGGTGACGAGAAGCGGAAATCCGTCGAACTCGGCCGGCAGGCTTTCAGCCAGGAAGGCCGCCGGAAGTACCTCGATCAGCCAGTGGTACCAGTTCGTGACCCCGGCCCCGAAGACCATGATCCCCCGATCGGCACGGGCCGGCGAGGGGCAGAAGGCCGATCCCATCCCGTCGGCTTGCCCAAGCAGGAACCGCCCGTCGGTGATGAGCAGGTCAGACCGCCCGACATAGTGCGGGGGAACCGTGATCCGGTCGCTGGTCACGATGGCCGAACTCAGCGGATGGACCTCGGCCAACCGGAAGAGCCGCGCCATCGTCGCCGGCATCTCGCCCGCCTGCTTTTGCGGGGCGGCCCCGACCAGGCGCGGGGGTTCGGTTACATACCCGGTCGGCGGGGCAAGCGTCGCGACAGGCGTGGAGCGGTCCGCATAGGCGGCAAGCGGCATGTACCGGTTCGACGGGGCCAGAAGCCGCAGCGCCCCGACGATCAGCCGGCCTTTGGCCGACATGTCGCCGCGCGGGGCAAACCTGAGCTCGAGTTTCGCCACGATGCGGCTGTTGTTGCGCAGAAGCTTCTCGCGCTTGCGCTTGTATTTCCGGACGAGCCATTCCCCAAGCATCGTCGGTCCCCCGATCTGCTGAGTGTTCAGATTGCCGACAGAACTGCGTCGATGACGGTCCGCTGCATGTCCGGCGTGAGATGCGGTCCGATCGGCAGGCTCAGGACCTCATCCGCCAGCCGTCTGGCGATCGGCAGGCTGTCGGGCTTGAGCTTCAGGTCGGAATAGGCCGGCTGCATGTGGGGCGGCACGGGATAGTGGACCAGCGTGCCGACCGAGCTTTCCGTCAGCCGCGCCTGGAGCCAGTCGCGATCGACCGTCCGTATCACGAAAAGATGCCACACCGGCTCGATCCCCGCCGGGGTCTCGGGGCAGATCAGGCTCGTGCCGGCAAAGGCGCTGTGATAGCCCGCCGCCAACGCCTGCCGCCGCTTGGTCCATTCGTCCAGGTGGGGCAGCTTGGCGCGCAGGACCGCCGCCTGGATCGGGTCGAGGCGGCTGTTCACGCCCTTGACCTCGTTGTGATATTTCTTCTCCGACCCGTAGTTGCGCAGCATCCTCAGCCGCGCCGCCAGGTCGCTGCGGTTGGTGGTGACCGCGCCGCCGTCGCCAAGCGCGCCAAGGTTCTTGCCCGGATAGAAGCTCCAGCACACGAGGTCGCTGTGGGCGCCGATACGCTTGCCCTTGTAGCGGGCGCCATGCGCCTGGGCCGCGTCCTCGATCACGGCAAGACCGTGCGCGCGCGCCACCGCAAGCACGCCGTCTATGTCCGCCGGCTGCCCGTACAGGTGCACCGGAATGATCGCCCTGGTGCGTGCCGTCACAGCCTGCGCCAGCCTGTCCACATCGATATTGTGCGTTGCCGGATCGGGCTCGACCGGCACGGGGTGCGCACCGACGGCCGATACCGCCAGCCAGGTCGCGATATAGGTGTTCGACGGCACGATCACCTCGTCGCCCGGCCCGATGTCCAGCGCCCTGAGCGACAGGATCAGCGCATCAAGGCCGTTCGCGAGCCCCACACACTCCGCCGCCTCGCAATAGTGCGCGAATTCGGCTTCGAAGGCTTCGACTTCGGGGCCGAGGATGTAATAGCCGCTGGAAAGGACGCGCGCGACGCCCTCGTCAATGGCGTCTTTCAATTCCAGATAGGCCGCCCGCAGGTCCAGGAAGGGAACGTTCATTTCCGCACACCCGCTGCAACCGTGAAGTCGTCATAATTCCTGTAATAGTCGTCCTCGTCATAGAAATTCGACGCCAGCACCATGCAGACGGCACCCGACGAGAAATTGTCAAGCTCGCGCCAGATCATCGGGCAGACATAAAGGCCGTTATAGGACCTGTTCAGGTGGACGCGCTTGCTGTTGTAGCCGTCATTCAGGACGACATCAAAACTGCCCGACATTGCGACGATCAGTTGCGACAGGGCCTTGTGCGCATGGCCGCCACGTTCGGCACCACCCGGCACGTCATAAAGATAATAGACGCGGCTGATATCGAACGGGATTTGCCGGCCGGATTCCACGAAAGTCAGATTGCCCCGCGGGTCGGTGATTTTCGGCAGCTCGATGACCTTGCAGATGTCTATGCTCATATCCGGCTCTTGATGGGGAAGGCTGAGTGGAAAAGCCTGAAAATCGCGGCGATTTCTGGCAGGCGGAGACTATCCCGATGCCGGGGTGAGCACAAGCGCCGCCGAGGTTGCCGGGGGCAGGCCGGGCGCAACCTGGCGGGGCGCTCCGAAGTTCCGGCTTGACATCGGGCCGCGATCGGCAAAGCCCTTGCGCGAACTGACGAGGAGCCGGGAGTTGGAAAAACCCGCCTACATCCACCCGTTGGCCGACGTTCAGTCGACCGCGATCGGTGCCGGCAGCCGGGTCTGGCAATTCGCCATCGTGCTGCCGGGCGCACGCATCGGCGCCGAGGTCAACATCTGCTCGCACTGCTTCATCGAGAACGATGTGGTGGTCGGCGACCGGGTCACCGTCAAGTCGGGCGTCCAGCTCTGGGACGGCATCAGCATCGAGGACGATGCCTTCATCGGCCCGAACGTCACCTTCACGAACGACCGCTATCCCCGCAGCAAGGTCTACGACCAGCCCTTCGACCGGACCGTCGTGAAGAAGGGCGCCTCGATCGGCGGCGGCGCGGTCATCCTGCCGGGCGTGACCATCGGCGAAGGGGCGATGGTCGGCGCGGGGGCTGTCGTGACCCGATCCGTCCCGCCGAACACCACGGTGGTCGGAAATCCCGCGCGGCCGATCGCGCGCAAGGACAGGCCGGCCGGCGAACCTCAGCGGTAGCGCCAGTCCTGCATGACGCCGGAAAACACCGCCTCGACCTCTTCGATCTCGCGCTTGGTCAGGATGGTCTTGTAGCTGCCGACCTTCTGCTGGGTGGTGGGCTTCAGGTGCAGTTCGGAAAAGTACGGATCCGACGGGTCGAGCCACGCTTCGACGGCGCCGCCGTTCGCCCGCGCGGCATCGGTATCCGTCGCCTGCCCGAGAAAGGCGCGGACCTGGTCGAGCGTGCCGCCAACCAGGTCCTCATACCGGACGAACAGGGCTGTCCGACTGCCCAGCGCCCGGTATTTCCGGATACCGTCATAGTAGGAAAAGATCCGTGCGCAGGTCGCCTTGATGTCCCAGGGCTCTTTCTTGCGGGCCGAGACGTTCTTGACCGAGGCGATGACATCGCGCGGGTCGCGGACGATGCAGATCAGCCGGTGATCCGGCAGGACATCGCCAAGATCCTGAAGGTAAAGCGAAAGGTCCGGGTCCTTCAGGACCAGCACATCCCCGTCGGGGCAGTCGTTGAGGCTGCGCACAAGGTCCAGCATCTGCCGCAGGACCGGGCGGTAGACCGAGGCGAGGTTCTCTGCCGTCCCGAAATAGGCCGCGAACCGCTTCGGCTCGCCATAATGCTTGGTCCGGCTGTAAAGGGCGATCTGCTGGGTCAGGAGCGTGCATTCCGGCAGGAAGCCCGCCCAACCGGCCCGGTCGCAGATCTCGCGGTTCAGCCAGGTGGTGCCGCTGCGCGGCGGGCCCGCCACGAAGACGAGCGACAAGGGCTTGGTCGGCGGCTGCCAGAGCTGCGGCGCGTCGGCAGGGCCGGCCTGCCGCTGTTCGGGTTGCGGCCGGGTCCGGATGGTGGACGGGGTCACGAGTTTGAGGATCTGTCTTATCGGCATGGCCCATCCTGTTCTGGCGATCCCCGGGGCAGCAGACACCTCGGGCGCAGCCTTGCCGCCAAGGGCAGGAAACAGCGCTACAGCCAAGCCGCTCCGGGTTCAACACGCAATCGTTACTTGCAAAAGCCGCGCGATGGCAACCGGCCCTGGCCCGCTGCTGAGGGCTGCGGTCGCGGCCTGCATCGGCAACGAACCGCTTGTACTGCAACTTGCATACCAGACGCGGCGGAAATGCGCCAGTTGTAGCCCGGCCGAGCGCCCGGTAAGAAGGCGGCAGGTGCTTGCAGGCCGCGCCCGGCCGGGAATGCCCGAAGCGCAAGTGGCACAGGTGGGATCATTTCCGCATGACGCGGCACAGATATTCCGTCGTGATGATGACCTACAATCAGCAGGACTTTGTCGCTGACGCCATATCGGCCGTTCTCCGGCAGGAGTGCCCGCCGCTGGAAGTCCTGATTTCCGATGACAATTCGACCGACGCGACATTCGAAAGAATAGAAGGCCAGGTCGCTGGCTATTCGGGGCCGCACCGCATCATCCTGAACCGCAATCCGGTGAACCTTGGCATCACCGCGCACCTCAATTCCTGTTTCCGGCTCTGTTCGGGGGATCTGCTCATTGCGGCTTCGGGTGATGACGTTTCAATGCCGGGGCGAATGGCGAGGATCATAGAGGCGTATGAGAAGGACCGCCCGCTTCTCATCCATTCGCGCGTCGATAGTGCGGCGCTGAATGGCGGGGTAAAGGATCCCCGGTTTAACCGGATCGGCTTCCTGCGCCGGCCGGGGATCGAGCGGATTGCGACGTCGATGTCGCTCTATATCGGGGCAACGGCGGCCTGGGACCGTGAAATCGTCACCAAATACGGCGATCTGCCAGAGCGGGATTGCTATGAGGACCTGATCTTCGGCTTTCGCGCAGCACTCGAAGGCCGCGTGTCCTTCATCGACGAAGAGCTTGTCGAATATCGCGTCGGATCGGGTGTCAGCACCGCGCGGGGCAAGGCGCCGTCCTGGTCCGGCTGGTCGCGCGGTCGCCGGAAGGACCTGCGCCGCACGCTGACGGTCCTGCGCGAACGGTTGCGCAACGCCCGCACCTTCGGCCTGCCTGCCGGCCATCCCGTCAGCAGGGCGATCCGGGGGGCGCTCGCCCTGGCGCAGGCGCGGCTGAACCTGCACGAGGAACGGCCCGACCGCGGCCCCGTTCCGGGCCCGGCGCGCCCCGTGACCTATGTCCGGGCCGCCGTCGGCGAACTGCTGAGCTATCGCAACGCACGGCGAAGGGGCCTTTAGGCCTGCGCCTGCCTGCCGCTTTCCGGGCCTTGGGCCATTTTTCCGCAAGGGAAGGGCAGGGACATGGACCTCGCGGCGGCGGCCGCAAATATTCTCCCCCATAATATAAAGGGGCTGCATTCCCGGGGCGATCTGGTGATAAGCGGACCGCTGCGCCAAGTCGCCGGGACCGCCGCCCACAGGCGCGCGACCAGCCGGCAAGCCGCCACCGACCGACCACTTCCGAAAGGGTTTCCAGATGACGAAGGCCCCTCTGCCCCAGCCAGCGACGGTCGCGCGTGGCGGGTTGGCCCCCTCACCCTCGTCCTCGGTCGCGGTCCGGGGCGCGCGTGAGAACAACCTCAAGAACGTCGATGTCGACATCCCGCGCGATGCCTTCGTGGTCTTCACCGGCATCTCTGGGTCCGGCAAATCCTCGCTTGCCTTCGGCACGATCTACGCAGAGGCGCAGCGGCGCTACCTGGAATCGGTGGCACCCTACGCGCGGCGCCTGATCCATCAGGCGGGTGTCCCGGACGTCGACGCGATCGACGGATTGCCCCCGGCCGTCGCCCTGCAACAGCAGCGCGGCGCCGCAAACCCGCGCTCGTCCGTCGGCAGCCTTACCACGCTGTCGAGCCTTGTGCGGATGCTCTATTCCCGGACCGGCGACTACCCGGCCGGCCAGCCCATGCTTTATGCCGAGGACTTTTCGCCCAACACCGTCGAAGGCGCCTGCCCGACCTGCCACGGCATCGGCCGGGTCTATGACGCGACCGAGGCGACCATGGTCCCCGACCCCTCGCTGACCATCCGCGAGCGTGCCATCGCCGCGTGGCCGCCTGCCTGGCATGGCCAGAACCTGCGCGATATCCTCGTGTCCTTGGGCCTTGACGTCGACCGGCCCTGGCGCGACCTGCCGCAGAAGGACCGCGACTGGATCCTGAGA
>Ga0209023_10004040_pt1 | contig 16999 bp, 17 predicted proteins | sample LakOneMetagenome_FD_187468 | JGI IMG/M metagenome (GOLD analysis project Ga0209023, IMG submission 187468) | Freshwater and sediment microbial communities from Lake Erie, Canada (SPAdes) (version 2) | ecosystem: Environmental > Aquatic > Freshwater > Lentic | place: Lake Erie, Canada... | reverse complement strand
GACGCGCCCACAGGCGCGCCAGAACCACTATCGACCAAAAGAGCGCCGCAAGCGCCGCCAGATCGAACAAGAAGGCATACGACGGGTCCAACCCCATCCATCCGCCCACCCACTGTCCGCCGATCCACAGGATCATCGTCCCCGCGATGACAAGGGCCACCATCCGCCCCGTCCGCGCTGCGGCGCGATCTTCCTCCGTCGGCCCCTTCACATCCGCCCTCAGTTACCCGCACCCTTGAGCGCGCGCTCGATGTCGGCAACCGTTCCGCCCTTGGCGAGGATCTTGGCCTGCTTCACCCATTCGTCACGGGAAATGCGGCCGTGGAACCCTTCCATCTTGCCATCGACAAAAGCGATGTCCTTGGCCTTCCAGCTGGCCATCTGGTCAAAGTGCCAGACCCCCACACTGTTCAGCAGCTTCTCAAGCGCCGGACCGATGCCGATGATCAGCTTCAGATCGTCGCCCTTGCCGCCGCGCGGTGCCTTCAGCAACAAAGGTGTCGCCGCCGGGGTTGGCGCGTCCTTGGTCTTGCCCATCGCCGCATCAAGCCCGGCAGCGCGCGGCGTCCGTGTCGCCTTCGCCTTGGCCGGAGCGGCTTCGGCCTTGGCCTTCGCCGGAGCTTTCGCCTTTGCGGGTGCCGCAGCGACTGGCTCGGCCGCAGCCGCCTTCACCTTCCGCGCTGGCTTGGCAGCTTCGGGTGCCGCAACGGCCTTCGCCTTGGCGGCTGGCTTCTCGGCAACAGGAGCCGGAGCCGCAACCTTGGCCTTGCTGACCTTCGCAGGCGCGGCCTCGGCCACCTTTTCAGCTTTCGCTTTCGCCGGAGCTTTCGCTTTCACAGGTGCCTTCGTCGCCGCAGGCTTCATGGCCTCAATCGGCGCTGTTCCATCAACCCGACGCACCGCCGCGTCCATCAGCGCCGCAGGCGCCGCCGCCGAAGCGGCTGCAGCCACCGGAGCAGCAGGCGCAGCAACAACAGGCGCTGCAGGTGCCGCCACTGGCTCAACCCGCGCAGGTTGCGGCTTTGGCACATATTTGGCGGGCGTGAAATCGCGGTCAGACATCCGCTCGGTCATCGGCACGTCATGCCCTTTGCCCGTGCAGAAGGCCCAGCCGATGAAGCCCCCAAAGAGACCAAAGAACATCAGGCCGAAGAACAGCGCCTCCATCAGCGCGAAATGGGCAAGACCAACCAACAGAAGCGCCAGAAACACACCGCCAACCCCGGCCAGAAGCCAGCAGCGGCGTTTACATGCCGTATCGGTATCGTAGCTCATCTCTCACCCTCGCCGTTGTTAAGACCGGTTCAGCCCCGACCCTTGTCACTCAGGAAAGCCTTGGCCTGTTCCACCCAGTTTTCCCGGATCACACGGCCCTTGAAGCCTTCGAGATTTTCGTCAACCCAGGCAAGTTCGGCCTCGGTCCAATTGGCAATCTGGTCGAAATGGAAGAACCCGAGCGAATGCAACAGCGCCTCAAGCTTTGGCCCGACACCCTTGATCAGCTTCAGATCGTCCGCCCCGCTCTTGCGCGGCGCCTTCAGCCCGCGCGGCTTCTTGGCCTTGACCGGAGCGGCAGAGATCGCCGCCGCCGGTTCGGTCTTGGGAGCAGGAGCCGCCTTGGCGACCTTCTCGGCAGCAGGTTTCGTCGCAGGCTTCTCGGCCTTGGCCTTGCCAAGCCACGGCGTCAGCAGCGGCACTTCCGTTCCATCAATGCGCTTGATGCTGTCGCCGATATCAACCGCGCGCTGGACCGAACCATTGTACTGCGTCCGTCCGCTTTCGAATTCTTTCAGCGAGGTCAGCCCCGACAAGGGCTCCGACGCATAGCGCCCGTTCTGCGGACCCGGCACCGGCACCTTGCCCGCTGCCATATCGTCAAGCAGCGCCGACAGGCTCTCGGCGGTCAGATCCTCGTAATAGTCCTTGCCGATCTGCGCCATCGGCGCGTTCGTGCAGGCCCCAAGACACTCGACCTCTTCCCACGAAAACTTGCCATCCGCCGAAAGCATATGCGGCTTGGCCGAAATCTTCTGCTTGCAGACCTTGATCAGCTCTTCCGCCCCGCAGATCATGCAGGACGTCGTGCCGCAGATCTGGATATGTGCAACCGAGCCAACGGGTTGCAACTGGAACATGAAGTAGAACGTCGCCACCTCCAGCGCCCGGATATAGGCCATCCCCAGCATGTCGGCGATATGTTCTATCGCCGGGCGGCTCAGCCAGCCCTCCTGCTCCTGCGCACGCCACAGAAGCGGAATGATCGCAGACGCCTGACGGCCTTCCGGATATTTCGAAATCTGCCCCTTGGCCCAGGCGAGGTTCGCGGACGTGAAGGCAAAACTTTCCGGCTGAACCGGGTGAAGACGGCGCAGCATTAGCGATCAACCTCTCCGAAAACGATATCCATGGTGCCGATGATCGCGGCAACGTCTGCAAGCATGTGACCCTTGGCCATCCAGTCGATCGACTGAAGGTGCAAGAACCCCGGCGCGCGGATCTTGGCGCGGTAGGGTTTGTTGGTGCCGTCGGCCTTCAGATACACGCCGAATTCGCCCTTCGGCGCCTCGACGGCGGCATAGACCTCACCGGCGGGCACGTGGAAGCCCTCGGTGTAAAGCTTGAAGTGGTGGATCAGCGCTTCCATCGAGGTCTTCATGTCGCGACGCGACGGCGGCGTGATCTTGCCACGCGCCAGCACTTCGCCCTTTTCCACCCTCAGCTTGGCAATCGCCTGCTTGATGATAGAGGTCGACTCGCGCATCTCGGCCATGCGGCACAGGTAGCGGTCATAGCAATCGCCGTTCTTGCCGACCGGGATCTTGAAGTCGAACTCGTCGTAGCACTCATAGGGTTGCGACCGGCGCAAGTCCCAGGCCATGCCCGACCCCCGTACCATCACACCCGAATAGCCCCATGTCAGCGCGTCTTCCTCGGTAACGATGCCAATCAGGGCATTGCGCTGCTTGAAGATACGGTTTTCAGTCAGAAGCCCATCCAGATCGTCCAGTACGCGCGGGAACTCCACCGCCCACTGCTCGATATCGTTCAGCAGATCGTCTGTCAGGTCCTGATGAACGCCGCCGGGCCGGAAGTAGGCCGCATGGAGCCGCGCGCCACTGGCCCGCTCATAGAAGACCATCAGCTTTTCGCGCTCTTCAAAGCCCCAGAGCGGCGGCGTCAGCGCCCCCACGTCCATGGCCTGCGTCGTCACGTTCAGCAGGTGGTTCAGAACCCGGCCGATTTCCGAGTAAAGCACCCGGATCAGGCTCGCACGGCGCGGCACCTGAACGCCGGTCAGCCGCTCGATCGCCAGACACCAGGCATGTTCCTGGTTCATCGGTGCCACATAATCCAGCCGGTCGAAATAGGGCAGATTCTGCAGGTACGTCCGGCTCTCCATCAGCTTTTCGGTGCCGCGGTGCAGAAGGCCGATATGCGGATCGCACCGCTCGACGATCTCGCCATCCAATTCCAGCACCAGACGCAGAACGCCGTGTGCCGCCGGGTGTTGCGGACCGAAGTTGATGTTGAAATTGCGGATGCGCTGTTCGCCGGTCTGGGCGTCTTGCGAGCCATCGTCGTAGCTGTTGACGCGAATATCGCCGTCCATCACTTGGCCCCCTGCTTTTCGTCACCCGGAAGGATGTATTTCGCACCCTCCCACGGGCTCATGAAGTCGAACTGGCGATAGTCCTGCACCAGCTTCACCGGCTCATAGACGACACGCTTTTCAGCTTCGTCATAGCGAACCTCGGTGTAGCCGGTCGTCGGGAAATCCTTACGCAGCGGATAGCCGCGGAACCCGTAGTCCGTCAGGATGCGGCGCAGGTCCGGGTGGCCGGAAAACAGGATGCCGAACATGTCATAGACTTCACGCTCGAACCAGTTTGCCGAGGGGTGAATGTCGATCAGCGACGGAACCATGCCCGCCTCTCCCACGGCCACTTTCACGCGGATGCGCTGGTTCTGGTACATCGACAGGAAGTGGTAAACCACGTCAAAGCGCTCAGGCCGCTCCGGGTGGTCAACAGCCGTGATGTCAACCAGCGACGAGAATTTGCAGGCCGGATCGGTGCGCAGATACTCGACAAACCCCAACAGCGCGTCGAGCTTGATTGTGACGTTCAACTCGCCAAAAGCGATTTCCGTGCCGATGATGTCCGCAGCGCGCGCGCCGGTCAGGACCGTGGAAAGATCTTCAATCGACATGGTCTCTCCTCAGCGCACAAGTGTGCCGGTGCGGCGGATACGGCGTTGCAGTTGCAAGATACCGTACAAAAGCGCCTCGGCGGTGGGCGGGCAGCCCGGAACGTAGATATCGACCGGCACAATCCGGTCACAGCCACGCACCACGGAATAGCTGTAGTGATAATAGCCACCACCGTTCGCACATGACCCCATCGAGATCACATAACGCGGCTCGGGCATCTGGTCGTAGACCTTGCGCAGCGCCGGGGCCATCTTGTTGGTCAGCGTCCCGGCCACGATCATCAGGTCCGACTGGCGCGGAGAGGCGCGCGGCGCCGTCCCGAAACGCTCAAGATCATAGCGCGGCATCGAGGTATGCATCATCTCGACCGCGCAGCAGGCCAGACCGAAGGTCATCCAGTGCAGCGAGCCATTGCGCGCCCAGTTGATGATATCTTCGGTCGTGGTCAGCAGGAAGCCCTTGTCCTGCAACTCACGGTTCAGCGCCTGTGTCGCGACCTCGCGGTCAGCGCCAGCCGTATTCGCTCCGGTCATCACTGCCATTCGAGAGCGCCTTTCTTCCATTCATAGCAGAAGCCGATCGTCAGAACGGCCAGAAACACCATCATCGACCAGAACCCAACCATCGAGATGTCCTTGAACGCGACTGCCCACGGGAACAGGAAAGCGACCTCAAGGTCGAAGATGATGAAAAGGATCGAGACGAGGTAGAAGCGCACATCGAATTTCATCCGCGCATCGTCGAATGCGTTGAACCCGCATTCATAGGCAGAGACCTTTTCAGGGTCGGGGTTGCGCACCGCCAGAACGGCCGCCGCGGCAATGAGCACAAGGCCCAGACCAACCGCCAATGCAATGAAAATCAGGATGGGAAGGTATTCTCTTGGCAGGATATCCACTGTTGGCTCCCCTAATCGCGCCATAGCGCGTCTCAATGGCTTCAGGCTCGTTTACTCCCGCCTCTTGGCGCGGTCAACCGAAGCACCGCGCGAAAGAGACGGGAAATTCCCCAAACATCGCGGGCGATTGAGCGAGCGGGACAACTTGCCTGCGGAAAAGGCGGGGGCCAGTCAGATTTTCCAGCTTGGCGGTCGTTTTTCGAAGAAAGCAGCGATTCCCTCGGCAGCTTCCGGGCTTTCCCAGCGCTGCACGAGCGCGGCAATCGTATCGGCTATCGCACCATCGTTGAGCGCCGGCGAAAGACGGCGGATCAGAGCCTTTGCCTCGGCGACTGCGCCGGGCGCGACAGACAGATAAGGCAACACCTCTGCTTCGATTGCAGCATCGAGGTCAACGTCAGCCACGGCCCGCGCAAGCAGACCCAGCTCGACCGCTTCGCTGGCGGGGAAAAGCCGCGCCGACATGAATACCCGCCGCGCCCGCGCAGCACCCATCCGCGCCACCACATAAGGACCGATGGTCGCCGGAATCAGCCCAAGCCGCGTCTCGGTCAGCCCGAACTTTGCCCCCGAGGCACCGATGGCCACATCACACACCGCCATCATGCCGACGCCGCCGCCAAAGGCATTGCCCTGCACCCGCCCGATGATCGGCTTCGGGCATTCGTCCAGCGCCTTCAGCATCAGCGCCAGTTTCGTCGCCTCCGTCGCCCGTGTGGCGGCATCTGCGACCATCTGCGCCCGCATCCAGCCCAGATCACCGCCCGCGCAGAAACTTTCGCCGTCCGCCGCCAGGACGATCACCCGCACCGACGGATCTTGCCCCAGATCATGCGCTGCCTGCGTCACTTCGCTGATCATCTCTGCCGACAGCGCATTGTGTTTTTCAGTACGGGCCAGCACCAGACGCGCCACACCACGGCTGTCTTTTTCTATCCGTATCGTATTGGCCATGCCTGTCGCTCCACGACTGATATATAATGATCACAATGGTTTATCACGGAAACCTCAAGCGCCGCTGCGCATCTTCCGCGCCATCGCTGCGGCCTCAGCAACCGCAGCAACATCAAGCCCGGTCACATAGCCCAACGCCCGCAACCGCGCCTCGACCGCCTCGGTCGCCACGTTGCCCTTGGCACCCGGTGCGTAAGGGCATCCGCCCAATCCGCCAACCGACGCATCGAACACCCTCAGCCCAAGCGCCAGCGACGCCTCGATATTCTCCAGCGCTCTCCCGCCGGTGTCGTGATAGTGCCCGGCAAGCTCCGCCGCCGGAATCTCCTCCAAGACCCATTCCAGCATCCGTGCGATGGTCTCGGGCGTTCCCTTGCCAATCGTGTCGCCCAGACTGATTTCGTAGCAGCCCATCTGCCGCAAGGCCACAGCGACCCTTGCCACCGCCTCGGGCGCAATCGGCCCGTCGAACGGGCAGTCCGTCACCATCGAGACATAACCGCGTACTTTCAGATTATCCGCCTTTGCGGCCTCAACGACGGGCAAAAACCTTTCCAGACTTTCCGCAATCGAACAGTTGAGGTTCGCACGGCTGAACCCCTCCGATGCCGAGGCAAAGATCGCCACCTCATCGGCCCTTGCCGCCCGCGCCGCCTCATAGCCGCGCAGGTTCGGTGTCAGCGCCATGTAGGACACGCCCGCCGCCCGCCTGATACCCGCCAGCACCCCCGCACTGTCGGCCATTTGCGGCACCCATTTCGGGCTGACGAAGCTCGCCACCTCGATCCGCCGATAACCGGCCCGGCTCAGGCAATCCACCAGCGCGATCTTCTCGGCCAGGGGGATCAGCCGCGCTTCGTTCTGCAACCCGTCGCGCGGCCCCATCTCGACGATTTCGACGAAATCACCGCTCATGCCTCGTCCTCCAGCCGGATCAGCGCGCTCCCCGCCTCAACCTGCGCGCCCGCCTCTACCAGCACCTCCGCAACCCGCCCCGCCCGCGCCGCCGTCAGCGTATGTTCCATCTTCATCGCTTCCAGCACCGCCAGCTTCTGTCCCTCGGCCACCTCGTCGCCGGGGCGGACGAACAGAGCCTTCACCAACCCCGGCATCGGCGAAAGCGTCATACCGCTGGCAGGCCCCGTCGAGGTCCGCGCCAGCGCGTCAACCACCGCGAAATGGTGGGCGTGATCGGCAAAGACACTGACCCGACGCGCATCCCTGACCAGCCTGACCGCCAACTTCCGGCCATCGACCCACCAGCCGCCACGATGCTCCACCATCAGGCTGCGTCCCTCCAGAAACACCCGGAACCGCCCCTCGGCCAGACACTCCACCTCTGCTTCTATACCCTCAAGACCCGCATGGCGGCGCAGCGGCTGCCAAAGCGCAAAGCCAGCCGCCGCACCCGCCACATCGTCAAGCCCCAGCGCACCGACAGCCGCCAGCGCCGTCACCTCTGCCGACGGTGCCGCCGCAACCACCAACTGCGCCAGATCGCGGGCAATAAGCCCGGTATCCACATCACCCTTCGCAAACCCCTCATGCCGCGAAAGCGCCTCCAGAAACGCCACGTTGGTCACGCACCCAGTCACCTCGGTCGCCGCAAGCGCCCCTGAAAGACTGGCCAGCGCCGCCGCCCGCGTAGAGCCATGCACGACGATCTTGGCGATCATCGGATCGTACCACGGGCTGATCACATCGCCCTCGCGCACGCCCGTCTCGATCCGCGCCGCTTGTGGAAAGTGCAGATGCTCCAGCCGCCCGGTCGCGGGAAGGAACCCGGCAGGCACATCCTCGGCATAAAGCCGCGCCTCAAAGGCATGGCCGTTGATCCGCAAATCCTCCTGCCGCGCGGGCAAGGCTTCGCCCGACGCCACGCGCAACTGCCATTCCACCAGATCGACGCCGGTGATGGCCTCGGACACCGGATGCTCGACCTGAAGCCGCGTATTCATCTCCATGAACCAGAAGCGGTCCGCCTTCAGCCCCTCTGACCCGTCAACGATGAACTCGATGGTCCCTGCCCCGGCATAGCCGATGGCCTCGGCGGCCCGCACCGCCGCCTGCCCCATCGCCCGTCGCACTTCGGCCGGCATCCCCGGCGCCGGGGCTTCCTCGATCACTTTCTGGTGGCGGCGCTGCAGCGAGCAGTCGCGCTCGAAAAGATGCACCGCGCGCGTGCCGTCACCAAAGACCTGAACCTCGATATGGCGCGGCTTTTCCACATATTTCTCGATCAGCACGGCCGGGTTACCAAACGCCGTCTGCGCCTCGCCCTGCGCGCTTGCCAACGCATCGGCAAACTCGGCGTCCGCCGTGACCAGCCGCATGCCCTTGCCGCCGCCACCTGCAACCGCCTTGATCAGGACAGGATAGCCGATCCGCCCCGCCTCGGTACGCAGATGCTCCAACCCCTGTTCGGCGCCATGATAGCCCGGCACCACCGGCACCCCTGCCGCTTCCATCAGCTTCTTGGCCGCGTCCTTCAGCCCCATCGCCCGGATCGCCCGCGCCGAAGGCCCGATAAACTTTAACCCCGCCGCCTCGACCGCATCGACGAACTCCGGGTTTTCCGACAGGAATCCATACCCCGGATGGATCGCCTCCGCCCCGGTCGCCAAAGCCGCCGCGATGATGGCGTCGCCACGCAGGTAGCTGTCCTTTGGGGCCGCGCCGCCGATATGCACAGCCTCGTCCGCCATCTCGACATGGCGCGCCATGCGGTCGGCGTCCGAAAACACCGCAACCGTCGCCACCCCCATCCGCCGGGCGGTGTCGATCACCCGGCAGGCAATCTCGCCCCGGTTGGCAATCAATATCTTGCGGAACATGGTTCAACCTTTCGGCAGGAAACGTGAGAAATCATTCGGACCATCATCATGCCTCGCACCAGCCGCCGCGCTTGCCGCCGTCATAGGCGCGCGCATAGCCCTCTGCGATCATCCGGCCCGAAACCGAGCGCCCATCGGCAGCGATAGAGGCCAACGCACGACCATAGCGGTCCGTGCCGCCAAATCCGACAGTGATGGTGTCGGCGGAAAAGAGAATACGCCTCAGTTGCCACGTCGCCGCCATGCCGCTTGTCCATTCTGAAAAGCAGGCGGGGCTGAACACTTCGGGCGCGTCAAATCCCTTGAGTCGTGTCTTCATCAGTCCTCGCCCCGAACACCAAAGGCTGACCGTGTCACCGTCTATCACCTTGACCACCCGGCAACCGCTTTCCGACTTCGGCCCCAGAACCGCCGTCATCGCATCGGCACCCAACGGCAGGGCAACCAACCCGGCCAGCGCCGCGACGATCACCAGTTTCAACCAAACTCGCGGATCGGCCAGACTCCGGCGCGACAGCTTGCGCGACGGCAGCCCCATCGACCAGCGCGGCGGCTGGCGATAGTCGCGGCTGAAGCGGACGGTCGTGTTGCGGCGGGCCATCGCTTACATCCGGAACAGGCCGAACCGCGTCGGCTCGATCGGGGCGTTCAGGCAGGCCGACAGGCTCAGCGACAGCACCCGCCGGGTCTTGCGCGGGTCGATGATGCCATCGTCCCAAAGCCGGGCCGACGCATAGAGCGGATGCGACTGTTCGGCGAACATCTCGATGGTCGGGCGCTTGAACTCCGCCTCTTCCTCGGCGCTCCACGACCCTCCAGCGCGCTCGATCCCGTCGCGCCGGACGGTCGCCAGCACGCCCGCCGCCTGCTCGCCCCCCATCACCGAAATCCGGCTGTTCGGCCAGGTCCAGAGGAAGCGCGGACCAAATGCCCGGCCCGCCATCCCGTAGTTGCCCGCACCGAACGATCCGCCCACCAGACAGGTGATCTTTGGCACATTGGTCGTGGCCACTGCCGTCACCATCTTTGCACCGTGCCGCGCAATACCTTCGTTCTCGTACTTCCGCCCGACCATGAAGCCGGTGATGTTTTGCAAGAAGATCAGCGGGATATTCCGCTGGCTGCACAGTTCGACGAAATGCGCCCCCTTGATCGCCGCTTCCGAGAACAAGACGCCATTGTTGGCGATGATGCCCACCGGGCAGCCCTCGATATGGGCAAACCCCGTCACCAAAGTCTCGCCAAACCGCGCCTTGAACTCATCCAGCCGCGAGCCATCGACGATCCGGGCGATCACCTCGCGGATGTCATAGGGGGTGCGCAGATCGGCCGGCACCAGCCCGAGGATCTCGTCCGGGTCATAGGCCGGGTCTTCCGGCACCTCCCACCGCATCGAAGACGGTTTCGTCCGGTTCAGGCTCCCGACCGCGCGACGCGCCAGCGCCAAAGCATGACCGTCATCTTCGGCCAGATAGTCCGCCACGCCCGACAGCCGCGTATGCACATCACCGCCGCCCAGATCTTCCGCCGTCACCACCTCGCCCGTCGCCGCCTTCACCAGCGGCGGTCCGGCCAGAAAGATCGTGCCCTGATCTTTGACGATGATCGTCACATCCGACATCGCCGGAACATAGGCCCCACCGGCCGTGCAAGACCCCATCACAACAGCGATCTGCGGAATCCCCTTCGCCGACATCTGCGCCTGATTGAAGAAGATGCGCCCGAAATGGTCGCGGTCAGGGAACACCTCGTCCTGATTGGGCAGGTTTGCCCCGCCGCTGTCGACCAGATAGACACACGGAAGAAGGTTCTGCTCGGCCACTTCCTGAGCGCGAAGATGCTTCTTCACCGTCATCGGATAATAGGTGCCGCCCTTGACCGTGGCATCGTTGGCCACGACCATGACCTCTTGCCCCATCACCCGACCGATCCCGGTGATCAGCCCGGCCCCCGGCGCATCGCCGCCATACATGCCATGCGCCGCCGTCGCGCCCAGTTCCAGAAACGGCGAGCCCGGATCAAGCAGGTTCGCCACCCGCGCCCTCGGTGCCATCTTGCCACGCGACACATGTCGGGCAAGCGCCTTCTCCCCGCCACCCGCCGCCGCCTGAGCCGCAGCCCCGGCGACCGCGGCCAGCATTTCCTCATGCGCGGCGCGGTTTGCCCGAAAGCTTTCCGACCCGCTGGTGACCTGCGACAACAGCTTCATGCCCATACCCTCCCGACGCGACTTGCGCGTTTTGTCGCACTCACGCCGCAATGCAGCGCAATCTGATCTGGATCAAAGTCGGCAGCCCCGAGCAGGCAGATTTTCCGAGTTGTTCCAATCAAATGAGACTCAAAATGAAACGTTCTATTCTTGCCGCCACCGCCCTTGTCGCCCTCACCTGCGCCGCCCCCGCCTTCGCCCAATCCAAAGGCGACTTCACGCTGGGTCTCGGCTTCGCAACGGTCAATCCGAAGGGCGACAACGGCTCGCTCGTCGGAGGCACCCTGCCGCTCAACGTCGGCAGCAACGTGCGCCCGACGATCACCTTCGAATATTTCCTCAAGGACAATCTCGGCATCGAAGTGCTGGCTGCCACGCCGTTCAAACACAATATCAACCTGACGGGCCTCGGTGATGTCGGCTCGGTCAAGCACCTGCCCCCGGTCATTTCCGTCCAGTACCACTTCCCGACCGGCGGTCCGCTGACCCCCTTCGTCGGTGCAGGTATCAACTACACAGCCTTCTTCAGCGAAAAGGCCACGGGCGCGCTTGCGGGCAGCCAGCTGCGCCTTGACGACTCCTGGGGCCTCGCGCTGCATCTCGGCGTCGACTACAAACTCAGCGAAAAAGGCTCGCTCCGCGCCGATGTCCGCTGGGCCGATATCGACAGCGACGTAACGCTGAACGGCGCCAAGATCGGCACCGCCGAAATCGACCCGCTGGTCGTCGGCGTGTCCTACGTGATGAACTTCTGAGGCGATAACCAACGGGCGGCACTCAGCCGCCCACCCCTCGGAAGCAGCGAGCGGGGGCCGGGGTGCCCGTGTCACACCTTGGCCCCTTTTTGCATTTGCATACCGCGACCCTGTTTCAAGTCCTTTGTTCTCCGCCAAGGTGGACTGACCGCCCTTCGTCTCCATACCGTTCTTGACAGTATCACTTTTTGATACTACTTTTCCCTTGAGCATCGTTAAGGAAGCCTCAGCCCTATGGGCGTATTCGTGAAAGCCTCGGCCACTCTGTTTTTCCTGGGCCTCGGAAACGAACGTGACGCTCTCCTCAAAGCACGCCCGCACCTTGGCTGCGCTCTTCGCCAACCCTGTCCGCGCTGACATTCGTTGGGCGGATATAGAGGCTCTGTTTCGCGCGTTGGGCGCGGAAATCACGCAAGGATCCGGCTCTCGGGTCCGTCTGGAATTGAACGGTCGGCGGATGGTTTTCCATGAACCACATCCGCAGCCGACCATTGTGAAGGATGCGGTGCGCTCCGTGCGCCGTTTCCTTTTGGAGGCAGGAATAGGCCCATGAAATCCTACAAGGGCTATAGCGCCGCTGTCAGCTTCGACGAAGATGCCTTGCTGTTTCACGGCGAAGTTCTGGGTGTTCGCGATGTCATAACTTTTCAGGCCCGGACGGCCGAGGAACTTCCAAAGGCCTTTCACCAAAGCGTCGATGACTATCTGGACTGGTGCGCAAAAGATGGAGTTGACCCCGAGAAGCCTTTCTCCGGGAGCCTCTCGTTGCGCGCCACCCCGGAGTTGCACCGCAGGATGTCCGATGCCGCCGCCCGACATGCCAAATCGCTGAACCAATGGATGGTAGATGCCTTGGCAAGCAAGGCAGATGAAGAGTTCAATTTCGCCCTGAAGGTGGTCTGACCTCACACCCCTGCCCCCATCAGCTCCCGCCCGATCAGCATGCGCCGGATTTCGCTGGTACCCGCGCCGATTTCCATCAGTTTCGCATCGCGGAACAGCCGACTGACCACGCTGTCGTTCAGGAATCCCGCACCGCCCAGCGCCTGCACCGCCTGATGGGCCTGCACCATCGCCTGCTCCGAACAATACAGCACACACGCCGCCGCGTCCTGTCGGGTGACCTCGCCCCTGTCGCACGCCTTCGCCACCTCATACAGATAGGCGCGCGACGTGTTCAGCGCCGTATACATGTCGGCGATCTTGCCCTGCATCAGCTGGAAACTCCCGATCGGCTGGCCAAACTGCTTGCGTTCGCGCAGATAGGGTATGACTTCGTCCAGACAGGCGTCCATTATCCCGGTGCCGATCCCCGACAGGACCACCCGCTCGAAATCGAGGCCCGACATCAGGACGCGCACGCCCTTGCCTTCCTGGCCCAGCACATTCTCGAACGGCACTTCGCAATTTTCAAAGATCAGCTCGCCGGTGTTCGACCCGCGCATCCCGACCTTGTCGAAATGCGGGCCTTGGGTGAAACCCTTCCAGCCCTTTTCGACCAGAAACGCCGTCATGCCTTTGGATCCGGCTTCCGGGTCGGTCTTCGCATAGACCACCAAAGTGTCCGCATCCGGCCCATTGGTGATCCAGTATTTCGACCCGTTCAGCACATAGTAACCGTTCCGCTTTTCAGCGCGCAGCTTCATGCCTACCACGTCTGACCCGGCACTGGTCTCGGACATCGCCAGCGCGCCGACATGCTCGCCGGAAATCAGCTTCGGCAGATACTGCCGCTTCTGCGCATCCGTGCCGTTCAGCTTGATCTGGTTCACGCACAGATTCGAATGCGCCCCGTACGACAGCGAAACCGAAGCCGATGCCCGCGCGATCTCCTCCACGGCGACCGCATGGGCCAGATACCCCATGCCCGCCCCGCCATATTCCTCCGACACCGTGATGCCCAACAGACCAAGCTCACCCATCTCGCGCCACAGCGCCGCGGGGAAGCTGTTGGTCTTGTCCACCTCTGCCGCAAGCGGCTTGACCCGCTCTTGCGCCCAGCGATGCACCATGTCGCGCAACGCGGCAATATCCTCGCCAAGATCGAAACGCATGGATGCCGTGAACATCGGAGCCCCCTGAAATGAACGTATGTTCAATTAATGCCAGATGCACTGATTCCGGTCAATGACAAAGGCTGTTGCCACGCTATCTTGCCCCGGAACCCAGCGATACCTATCTGCGTTCTGCCTTGAAGGAGCTTTCAATGAACATTCGTGCCCTCGCTGTCTCGATCCTCGGCCTCGCGGCCACTGCGGCTTCGGCCGAAGTTGTCGGCAAGGTCGGTGTTGACTGGGTCGGCAATGACATCATCGTCGAAGCGGTCCCCGACCCCAAGGTGCAGGGCGTAACCTGTCACGTCGCCTATTTCTCGCGCTCGGTGCTCGACCGGCTCAGTCAGGGCAACTGGTTCGAAGATCCGTCCTATTCGGCCATCGACTGCACCCAGACCGGCCCGATCACCCTAGGTGACATCGACAAAAGCGCGGACGGCGAGGATATTTTCTCTGAACGCACCTCGTTGATCTTCAAGAGCCTCAAGATCACCCGCATCTTCGACGCCAAGAACAACACGCTGATCTATCTCGCCCACGCCTCTCAGGTCACGCAGGGCTCCGGCAAGATGTCGCTCTCAACCGTGCCGCTGTCTGCCCAGCCCTGATATTGGCCGCTTGCCTGACCAACCCCAACGCGGGCACGATCACCACCAACAGTGATCCGCACAGGGGGACGGTCATGCAGGCGGAAGATGGCGCATTCTATCACGACAAGATGGTCGGCATGTTGCAGACCCTCTGGGGCGAGGGCTTCCTGTCACCGGGCGGGCCGGATGAAGTGGCCCGCCTCGTCGCAGGCTCGGACTTCGCGGGCAAATCGGTGCTCGACATCGGCTGCGGCGCGGGCGGCATCGACATAGCGCTCGTCAGCAACCACGGTGCCGGATACGTCTGCGGCATTGATGTCGAGGATGGCGTGCTTTCCCACGCCCGCGCCCTCATCGCCCGCAAGGGCCTGACGGACCGGATCGGCTGCATCAAGGTCTCCCCCGGTCCGCTGCCCTTCCCGCCCGCCACCTTCGACATCGTCTTCTCCAAGGATTCCATCGTCCATATCGCCGACAAGTACAGCCTGATGGCCGAGGTCTTTCGCATCCTGAAACCCGGCGGCTGGTTCGTGGCCTCTGACTGGCTTATCGGCCACGATGGCCCGCCCTCGCCTGAAATGGCCGACTATATCCGCGCCGAGGGGCTCGACTTCGGCATGGCCTCACCTGCCCGCTACCGCGACGCGATGGAGAAGGCGGGTTTTGGCCAGATCACCGTCACCAGCCGCAACGCATGGTACCGCGAAGTGGCGCGCACCGAACTCGAACGGCTCAAAGGCCCGGTCGGGCGCGAGGCCGCACAACGGGTCGGTCAGGATTTCGTCGACGAAAACATCAGCATCTGGTCGCGCATGGTCCCGGTCATCGACAGCGGCGAACATTGCCCAACCCATCTGAAAGGCCAGAAACCCGCCTGAGCGCCCCTCAGTCCGCCATTGGCAGACTGACCGCCAGATCAACCCCGCCCTGCCTCACCGCCAGCACCTCGGCCCGGATGATCCGCGCAATCAAGGCCACGTCATCGGGCACGAAGGTCAACGGCAGCCGCATGTCGATCAGCCCGGCCAGCACCCGGTCGGTCTGCGGCAGGGACTGCGGCGGCGCGTAGCGCCAGCTGTCATGGCGCGAGGTAAAGGCCACCGGCTCCGCCGCGCCGAACCATTTCAACTCGACGCCGCGCGCCGCTGCCCGCGCCACCAACGCGGTAATCGCAGCAGCCTCCCATCCCGGCAGCAGAAACTGGAAGGACGATCCGACATAGACCTCTTCCTCCGGGCGCGGAATCAGCCGCAGGCCCTGCGTTCCCGCAAGCCCCGCCTCCATCGCCTGGTAAAGCGCGTTCCAGCGCTCCACCTGCGCCGCCAGATCGGCCAACTGCGGCCGCAAGATCGCCGCCCGCAGGTTGTCCATCCGCCCCGACACGTTCGGCGTGACCCACCTGACATCCTCAAAAGCCTCTTCCGGCGGTGCGGCCCGGTGGCGACCATACAGCATATAGCTCCCCGACAGCATGATCGCCCGCGCCATCAGCGCTGGATCATCCGACACGATCAGCCCGCCCTCGCCGGAGTTCATATGCTTGTAGGTCTGGGTGGAATAGCACCCCATCGCCCCATGCCGCCCCGATGGCACACCGCGCCAGCTTGCCCCCATCGTATGAGCGCAATCCTCGATCACCGGCAGACCCGCTGCATTGCTGATCGCCATCAGCCGGTCCATGTCGCACAGATGCCCGCGCATATGGCTCAGCATCAGCGCCTTGGCGCCGCGACCGGCCTTCGCCGCCAGATCGTCCAGGTCAATGACCAGATCCTCACTCACCTCGACAAACTCCGGCACCGCGCCCACCGCCGCTATCGCCCCCGGCACTGGCGCAAGCGTGAAGGCATTGGTCAGCACCCGGTCACCCGGCCCGACACCCAGCGCCCGAAGCGCACAGCCAAGCGCATATCCCCCCGACGCCACCGCAAGGCAGTATTTCGCCCCGGTGAAGGCCGCGAATTCCTCCTCCAACAACGCCGCCTCGGCGATCTCTCCCGGCACGGTGTTATAGCGATGCAGCCGCCCATGCCGCAGCACCTCCATCGCGGCGGCAATCCCCGCCTCTGGGATCGGCTCTTGCTGGGTGAATGGCTTGTCAAAGCGTTCCATCATGCCACCGGCAACAAACGTTCAGCCAAAGCCGGCAGGTCATCATATCGGTCCAGCAGCGCCTCCGGCGACAGCCGCGCCACACCACGCCCCTCCGGCCCGAACGTCACCAGCGCCACCGGAACCCCGGCGGCCAATCCGGTCTTGCGGTCCGTTTCGGTATCGCCAATCAGGATCGACCGCTCGACGCGCCCCCCGGCCCGCTCCACCGACAGGCGATAGGGCGCGGGATCGGGCTTGCGCACCGGCAAGGTATCGGCCCCCACCAGCGAGCCAAACAGATCGCGCACACCGAGCCGCGTCATCAGAACCTCGGCCAGCCGTTCGGGCTTGTTCGTGCAGATGCCCACCGCGAAACCGGCCCGCTTCAGCGCCTCCACCGC
>Ga0209023_10004039_pt1 | contig 17003 bp, 15 predicted proteins | sample LakOneMetagenome_FD_187468 | JGI IMG/M metagenome (GOLD analysis project Ga0209023, IMG submission 187468) | Freshwater and sediment microbial communities from Lake Erie, Canada (SPAdes) (version 2) | ecosystem: Environmental > Aquatic > Freshwater > Lentic | place: Lake Erie, Canada... | reverse complement strand
AACTGCTCGGCGATGCAGCAGCGCGCAAGCGCATGGCGCACGCGGCGCAGGCCACGCTCGAGGCGAATCGCGGCGCGCTCGACGCCGCGCTCGCGATGATCAGGGCGTGCCTGGCGGGGCGGGCGGGGCGGGCGGAGTAGCGTTGTCGGGTGTCGGCGCAACGGCCGGTGGCGGCGTCACATCGCCCACCGCCGTGTCGGGCGGCGGCGGCGCCGGTTGCACCAGCCAGCTGTTGATCTGCGCGATCGTCGCACGGTCGAGGTTTCCGGCCGCGAGACGCAGCGCGATGATGTTGTTCAGGTAGGCGTATTTGGCCTGCGCATAGTTGGTCTGCGCCTGCACCAGCTGTTGGCGCGCCGTCAGCACGTCGATGGCGGTCTTCGTGCCCACTTCATAGCCCGCCTCGGTGGCCTGCAGAGAAATCTGGTTCGATTCCACCGCCTGCTTGAGCGCGCCGACCTGCGCGATCTGGCTGATCACGCCCTGGTACGAGTCGCGCGCCAACTGCTCGGTCTGGCGCAGCGTGCGCTCGTAGCCCGACTTCGCGGCGTTCCACAGGTAATGCTGCTGGCGCACGCGCGATTGCGTCGCGCCGGCGCTGAAGATCGGCACCGTGACGCCGACCGACCAAACGATGTCCTGCGTGTTGGTGGAAAAGCCGGTGACCGGATTGATCACGTTGGGATTGTTCGAGTTGCTCAGGTCCCATGACCGCGAGGCCGATGCGTTGACCTGCGGCAGGTGCCCGCCGATCGCGGTCAGGTAGTCATCGTGCGCGATGTCGGCCGCGAGCTTGCTCGCCACGAGGCTCGCGTTCTGGCTCAGCGCGGTCGTCACCCAGGCGTCTTCGCTGGCCGGCTCGGGCGAGAGCAGCGGCATCGCATCGCCCGGCGTCGACAGCTGCGCGTATTTTTCACCGGTGACCGCGCGCAGTCCTTCTTCGGCGCTGGCCAGCGCGCGCTTGGCGGAGATCACCGCGGCGTTGCCGCTGTCGCGCGCGGCGCGTGCGATTTGCACGTCGGTGATCGCGATCAATCCGACGTCGTAGCGGCGCTCGGCCTGCTCGAGCTGGCGCGACACCGAACGCAAGGCGCTCTGCTGCGCGGCCAATGTGTCCTGCGCGCTGAGCACATTGAAATAGACCTGCGCGACGCGCGAGACGAGGTCTTCCTGCGCAGCGTGGTAGTTGGCCTCGCCCTGCGCGACAGTGCTGCTGGCGGCCTTCAGCGCAACCCAGCTGTCCCACGAGAACAGGTTGACCTGCAGGTTCAGGTTCGCCAGCGCCGGCGTCGATGAACGCTTGCTCGCGACGCCCACCCAGTTCTTGCTGGCGTTCAGGTCGAGCGGCAGCATCGCGAGGATCGCCTGCGTGCGGGTCTCGCGCGTCGCCAGGTGCACGAACTCCGCCTGCTGCATCGTGGGGTCGGCGGCGAGGGCGTGGTCATAGACGGTCTGCAGGTCTTCGGCGCCCGCCGTGCCGGCTACGCATCCCAGGCCTAGGGCAATCAACCAGTGACGATTCATTCGCGATACATCCATATTGCATGTCTTGGGCAATTCAAAGCGGTCATTCCACGTCGAGGCCGGGATCGAACTGCCGGGCCCAGGCGGCGATGCCGCCGCGCAGGTTGGCCACGCGGCTGAACCCCCGTGCCGCGAGGTACTCGGCGGCCCGCTGGCTGCGCATGCCCGCCTGGCACATCACAATGATCTCCGCGCCCGCGTCAAGTTCCTGCATTCGCGACGGAATTTCCTGCAATGGTATGCATGTGCACCCCGGCAGCGAGGCACGCGCCACCTCCCAGGGTTCGCGCACGTCGAGCAGGCAGAATTCGGATCCGGCATCCATCTTCGCCTTTAACCCCGCAGGGTCTATCTGGGTTACAGCGACCATGGTCAAAAATGGAACTGCGGCGGGGTCGGCACGTTTTCGAGCGCTTCGACGCAGGTTTCGAACAGCACGCGCTGGCTCGCTTCGCCCGCGCCGAGCCTGCGCACGAGCCGGGCCTCCATGGCCGGGCCGGTGCCGACGACGACGAACAGCCTTCCGCCGTATTTCAGCGCGCGCTCGAAGCGCTTGTCGTAGATCGGCAGCGATGCCGTCAGCACGATGACGTCGTACGCCGTTTCGCTGACCAGCGCCGCGCCGTCCGCGGTCGTCACCTCGACATTCGCCAGCCCCGCGGATTGCAGGTTGGCGCGCGCGAATGCGGCGATCTCACCGTGGATCTCCAGCGATTGCACGCGGCCGCCGAGCGCGGCCAGGCAGGCTGACAGGTAGCCCGAGCCGGTGCCGATTTCCAGCACCTGTTCGCCGCTGCGCACGCCCACCGCCTGCAGGATGCGGCCCACCAGCATCGGCGTCAGCATGTGCTTGCCGCAGGGCAGCGGCAGCGCGCCCTCGGCGCAGGCCAGCGAACGCCAGGCCGGCGCGACGAAGGTTTCCCGCGGCACGCGCTGCATGGCTTCGAGCGTGCGCGCGTCCAGCACATCCCAGGTGCGTACCTGCTGGGAAACCATCTGGTCGATTGCGGCCTGTGCACGGGTCATGGGATTCACAATGATAGCAAGCTTTACTTAATGGCCTGGCGCCGTCCCGCGCCGGAGCCCTGCGCGTCACGCGGGAAATCAGCAGCTTTGGCGCGCAATAAAGTCGTCATCATATGGTGAATTCGCCCTCCGGTGCGACCACCCGCTGGGCTATGCTGCATCGGTCTACGACGCGCCTGATATCAAAGAAAGGGATTGGGGCGATTTCATGTCGATCCTGGCGCTTTTCTGCCTGTTGTTCGCGCTGCTTGCGATTGCGTTGCTGGTGCTGTACGCCATGCAGCGGCGGCAGCGGCGCGCGCTCGAGGAGCTGTCGAGCCAGCTGCATCGCATCGCCGTCGGCGGGTCGCTCCGGGGCCGTATCGACCTCGACACCGACCAGCGCGAGGTGACGGCGCTGGTGACCGTCGTAAACCACCTGCTGACGCGCGCTGCGGCAGCCGCGGAACCGCAATCCCAGCCGGCGCCAGGCGCCGCCGTGAACGAGCTTGCCGACCACCTGCACGAGGCCGTGCTGATCCACGGCAAGAGCGGCATCCTGTACGCCAACCCGCATTTTGCGCAGCTGATCGGCGCGCAGCCTGCCGAGCTGGTGGGGCGCCGCCTCGAAGACCTCGTGCCGCCCGAGTATTCCGAGCTCGTGGCCGACAACATCCGGCATCGCCTGGCGGGGGAAACCACCGCGGCCCGCTATGAAGTCGACCTGCTGGGACTGCAGGGACAACATGCGCGGCTCGAGCTCAGCGCCTGGCCGGTCGAGCACGCCGGCGCGCGCGCGCTGCTGATCGTCGGCGTCGAAGTGCTGCCGACGCAGACCGTCGCGGCGCTGGCGGCGCCCGGCGGCATGCGCTCAAAGGCGCGCGCGGCGCTCGAGGCCCTGCCTGGCGCCGTCGTCACGGTCGATGCGAAGAGCCGCGTCGATTACCTGAACCCCGCGGCGGCGGCGTTGCTTGGCGTCGCCGGCAATGCCAGCGCGGGCAACACGCTCGAGGAGCTGGCGCGCAATGCAAGCGAGCCGGACCGCAAGCTGCTGGCGGAGCCGGTCCAGCAGGCGCTGACCGCCGGGGCTCCGCTGAACCTCGGGCGCCGGCCGCTGGTGTTCGGCCCTGAAACAGCAGAGCGCCTCGTCGAAGTGACCGCCTCGCCGATGCGCGATGAAGTCGGCGATATCAACGGCGCGGTGCTGCTGCTGCACGATGTCACCGAATCGCGCGGGCTGACGCGGCAGATTTCCTACCAGGCGGCCCACGATGCGCTGACCGGCCTCGTCAACCGGCGCGAGTTCGAGCGACGGCTGCAGGATGCCGTCGACGGCGCGCGCCGCGGCGATGCCAGCCACGTGCTCTGCTACCTGGATCTCGATCGCTTCAAGGTCATCAACGACACCAGTGGCCACCAGGCCGGCGACAGCCTGCTGCGCGACATCGCCAAGGTCGTGCGCAGCGGCGTGCGCGATTCGGATACGGTCGGGCGCCTCGGCGGCGACGAATTCGGCATGCTGCTGATGGGCTGCCCGCTCGACAAGGCGCGGCAGATCGCCGACGAAATCTGCCGCAAGGTCGGCGACCATCGCTTCGTGTGGCGCGACCGCATCTTCAATGTCGGCGCCAGCATCGGGCTCGTCGAAGTCTCGCGCGACGCGGCCAGCATCGAGCAGGTGCTCGCCGCGGCCGATTCCGCCTGCTACCAGGCGAAACGCCAGGGGAGCCACGTCACGGTCTACTCCGGACGCGATGAGCTGCTCGCGCGCGAAAGCGGCGAGATCCACTGGTTGCAGCTGCTGCAGAACGCCCTCAAGGAGCAGCGCTTCGAGCTCTATTGCCAGCCGATCGTCGCCGCCTATGGCGACGGCGATGCCGGTCCTGCGATGGAGGTGCTGGTGAGGTTGCGCAACGAGGCGGGCGAGCCGGTTTCGACCGGTGATTTCCTGCAGGCGGCCGAGCGCTACCGGCTGATGGGCCTGATCGACCGGCAGGTCGTGCAGACCACGCTCGATGCGCTCGGGCGCGGCGCGATCCCGCTGCCGCCCAATCGCTGCATCGGCATCAATATTTCCGGCCAGACGCTCGCCGATACGCAGTTCCTCGAATTCGTCGTCGAATGCTTCGACGCCACGGGCGCCAGCCCGGCGCAGGTCTGCTTCGAGATCGCCGAAAGCGCCGTGATCGCCAACCTCGAGCACGCACGGCGCTTCATCGGCGTGCTGCACGGCATGGGTTGCCGCTTCGCGCTCGATGATTTCGGCAGCGGGCTCGGCTCGTTCTCGAACCTGAAGCTGCTGGCCGTCGATTTCCTGAAGATCGATGGCTCGTTCATGCGCAACCTGGCCCGCGACTCGGTCAACCAGGCGATGGTCACGGCGATGATCAAGCTGGCGCGCACGCTGAATTTCAAGGTGATCGCGGAGCAGGTCGAGGACAACGCCTCGCTCGATGCGGCGCGCGCAATCGGCGTCGACTACCTGCAAGGCTACGCGCTGGGCCGTCCGGCGCCCCTGCCGATCGCCGCCTAGGGCGCGGGCGCAAAAATCTCGTTGCTGCGGACGAACGCGTCCAGGAACCGGCGCATCACGCGCAGCTGTGTGTGGTGCTCGGCCAGTGCGGCGAGCTTGCCGGCGACGTCGGCATCGCTGAGCGGCAGTTGCTGCCAGGCGAGGTCGCGCGCGATGCGCGGCGGCAGCAACGGCTTGTCGGAGTGGAGCCCCCGCGGCGCGGGCCACTTGTGGCCGCCGTGCACGATCCAGTAGTAGACGCGGATCTTCGGTGAGCGCTCGCGCAGCAGTTGCAGGGCCAGTTCGCCGCTCGCACTGTGGTCCGGGTGCTTGTCCTGCGGCGCAGCGACCAGCACGATCGTCGGCGCGAAGCGCGCGATCGCGTCCTGCAGGTTTCGCCGCAGCTCGGGCCCGGTGTAGGCACTGCCTGGATGCAGCGCCTCGGCGTACGGCACGGCGTCGACGCCGGTGTAGCGCGATCGCAGCGGCACCGACGACTGTGAATCCCGCAGTGCGCGCACGTCCCGATCGGCGAAACCCAGCAGCGTCTGCTGCGCGCGCGGCACGCCGAGCCGGCTGGCGGCCGCGTGTCCCTCGGCAATGCGCCGCATGCCCAGCTTTTCCAGTCCGCTGCCCTTTGGCCGCAGCGTGAGCTCGGTGACGATCGCGTCGATCTCGAAGCTGTCGCCGGCCGTGATCCACACGACGCCCACCGCGGCGTGGGCCGCGACCGCCTGCTGCAGGTAGCCACCGCAGCACAAGGTCTCGTCGTCGGGGTGCGGCGCAATGACCAGGATGCGGTCGAGCGCTCGCGGCGCAGGCATCGCCGGCAGGGGCGTCGCATCGCCCGCGCGCGCGATGCACGCGCCGCACAGTCCGAGTGCAGCCACGCCGCCCAGCATGCCGAGCGCGGCGCGCAGTGCGCGCGCCTCGGTCAACGCCGGGCCTCTCGCTCGAGCAATGCGCGCTTGCGCTCGATGCCCCAGCGATAGCCGGATAGCGCGCCGTCGCTGCGCACGACGCGATGGCAGGGCACCGCGACCGCGAGCGCATTCGCGGCGCAGGCCTGCGCGACGGCACGCGCCGATTGCGGCGCGCCTATTCGCTGCGCGATCTCCGTGTAACTGGCTGTGCTTCCCGGAGGGATGCGGCGCAACGCCTGCCAGACTTTCTGCTGGAAGGCCGTGCCGCGCACGTCGAGCGGCAGCTTGAGGCCTGTCGCCGGCGCGTCGACGCAACGCACGACCGCCGCGACGCAGCGCTCGAAGCCGGCATCGCCGCCGCGCAGCGTTGCGCGCGGGAACCGTTCGCGCAGGTCGCGCTGCAGCGCCGCCGCGTCGTCGCCCAACAGGATCGCGCAGATCCCCTTGTCGCTTTGCGCGACCAGCACGGCGCCGAGCGAACAGCGGCCGGTTGCAAAGCGGATCGTCGTGTCGGCGCCGCCGGCGCGAAACGCACGCGGCGTCATGCCGAGCATGGCGTTCGAGGCGGCGTAGAAACGCGCGCCGGAGTTGAATCCGGCATCGAGAATGGCTTGCGTGACGCTGCGCGCGCGCTTGAGTTCGCCGCGCACGCGCCGTGTGCGGTGTGCCAGCGCATACTCGCGCGGGCTCACGCCGACGACGCGCTTGAACACGCGCTGGAAGTGGAACGGGCTCATGCCCGCCTGGCGCGCAAGCGCCGCCAGCCGGGGCGGTTCGCTCGCGCGCTCGATGTAGCGGCAGATGCGCGCCATCAATTCGGCGCGCGCGTCGGCCGGCGAAGCCTGCCGCGGCCGGCAACGCTTGCAGGGCCGGAATCCGGCCGCTTCCGCGGCGGCGCAGTCGGCGTGAAAGGCCACGTTTTCTGGCCGCGCGGCCCGCGCCGAACACGATGGCCGGCAATACACGCCGGTGGTGCGCACCGAGTAGACGAAGCGGCCGTCGTGCGCGGCATCGCGCGCGCGCAGTGCGGCCCAGCGCGGATCGCGATCGGTGGTCTGCAGTGATGCCATGGGCGCCACTGTAGCCCAAGCGCCGGAGTGCAACACCCCGAACCTTGCGGTCGAATCAGCGCGCAGGCAACGGCTGCAAGCGGCCCCGCCGGCAGATCATGTAGCCGATCGCGAACACCAGGATGCACCCACCGGCGCCCTTGAGCAGGAACAGCGTCGGGTGCGCGCTGCCCTCGGGCGGAATCAGCGAGACGATGGTCGCGAAGGTCGTCGCCAGCACGCCGATCCATGCGACGAACCAGCCGGTACGCGGTCCGCCCGGGATCAGCGCGATATTGGTCTCGCTGTCGGCGCCCACGGCTTTGCGGCGCAGCACAGGGAGCGAGGCGAAGATGTAGATCCACACCGCGCAGCTCAAGGCCGCGGTCATGTCGATCAGCAGCAGGTAGGCCTCGTGGATCGTGGATCCGCAGATCGCCGCCAGCAGCACGATCGAGGTTGCGGTCGCCTGCACCAGCAGCGCAACGTGCGGCGTGCCGTAGCGCGGATGGATGGCGCCGAGCCGCCCGGGCAGGTAGTGGCCCAGCCCCATGACGAAGGGGAGCCGCGCGGTGCCGGAGATCCAGGCGCCGAGTCCGCCGGCGCTCGTCAGCGCGAGCAACGCGGCCGCAATGACGCCGAACATCGGCATGCCGATGCGCGCTCCGGTCGCTTCCATCGCCTCGGGGATGCCGCTGATGACGCCGATCTGGCCGGGCGGCAGCGCGACCAGCAGCGATGCCGTGCCGGCGACGTAGATGATCGTGATGACGGCCCCCGAGACCAGGATCGCGCGACGGATCGTGCGCGCGGAGTTGCGTATCTCATCGCCGAGGATCGGTCCGAGCTCCAGGCCGACGAAAGCCAGCATCAGGATCGCGAAGGTGTTGAGCGTCGGGAGCGATTGCAGGTTGGGCACCAGGTCGGCGGCATGCACGCGCGTCGCCGATCCGAAGCGCCACCACGCCACGGCGCCGCCGATCAGCACCTGCGCGCCCACGGCGATCGACGCCAATCCGCCGATGTTCTGCAGCCACTTGGCGCGCCGCAGTCCGAGGATGTTCAGCAGCGTGACGAGCCAAAGCAGCGTGAGGCAGAAGATGCCGTTGTACATCGGGTTCTCGTCGAGCGAGCGGAGCGACGCGCCGGCGGTGTGCAGCACGATGCCGGAGACGAACAACAGCAACGAAGGGAAGAACACCAGGTTCGAAATCCAGTAGGCCCAGCCGGCGAGGAAGCCGTGCGTGTCGCCGAAGGCGGCCTGCGTCCAGCGATACAGCCCGCCGACATGCGGGATGCGCGAAGAGAGCTCCTGCACCGTCAGTGCCGAGGGCACGAAGAACAGCAGGAAGGCGACGATCCACAGCGTCAGGCTGGAAGGTCCCAGCTGTGCTGCCGTCGACAGCCAGCGCAAGCCGACGATTGCGGCGATATTCAGCAGCACCAGGTCGAACGTGCCGAGCACGCGTTGCAGGCCCGGCGCCTGTCCCGGTCGGGAAACCGATTTCAATAGCATGCTTCAAGCCTCGCACAATGCCTTGGCCGCAACCAGTGCCGGAGTTGCTCCGCTATCGTTTGCATTCGAAAATAACGCAGAATGCGGCGCAGGCGGTCCTGCAAGGAAATCCAAATGTTTCGCGTCGGCTGCGTTGTGATGATGCTCACGTTTTCCGTGTGCGCGAATTCCGCGACGCCGCCGGCGACAGCCTCTAATGCGGACGCGGGCGTCGAAGCCGGCGCCGCAGCGCGATTCGCGACGCTCGCGCTCAAGTGTCTGCACCAGGAATATCCGAACCACGTCAGCCACACGCTCGATGGCGATGGCGACGTGCGGGCGCCGCACGAACTGACGCCGGCGTTCTACGGTTGCCTCGATTGGCACTCCGACGTGCACGGCCACTGGTTGCTGGTGCGCTTGCTGCACCTGATGCCGGATGCGCCCTTCGCGGCGGAAGCGCGCGCAGCGCTGGCGCAAAGCCTGACGCCCACCCATATCGCTGGCGAGGTGGCGTACATGCAGCGCGCAGACCGCGCTTCGTTCGAAAGACCCTACGGCCTCGCGTGGTTGCTGCAGCTGTGCGCCGAGCTGCGCCAATGGAATGATCCGCAGGCACGGCAGTGGCTCGCGGCGTTGCAGCCGCTCGAGGCCGAAGTCGCATCGCGCATGGAAAATTACCTGCCCAGGCTCCACTACCCGATTCGCATCGGCGAGCACGACCAGACGGCCTTCGCGCTGGGCCTGGCCTGGGATTGGGCGCAAGTGGCCGGCGATGCCCGGATGCGCGCGGCGCTCGCCGACGCCGGCGAGCGTTTCTATGCGAACGATCGCGCCTGTCCGCTCGCGTACGAACCCTCCGGCGAAGACTTTCTTTCGCCCTGCCTCGCCGAGGCGGATTTCATGCGGCGCGTGCTGGGCCGCGCCGCGTTCGCGAAATGGCTGTCCGCTTTCCTGCCGGGCATTCCGGTTCGAAGCGGCGCCGCGTGGTTGATGCCCGCCGTGGTCACCGACCGATCCGATCCAAAGCTCGCGCACATCGATGGCTTGAACCTGAGCCGCGCCTGGATGCTCGAAGGCATCGCGCATGCGCTGCCGCCGGGCGATGCGCGCATCGCGGCGCTGTCGGCGAGCGCGCAGCGTCATCGTGATGCCGCCTTGCCCGCGGTCACCGGCGAGCACTACGAAGGCGGCCACTGGCTTGGCACCTACGCCGTCTACCTGGCGACGCGCGCCGGGTTGCATTGATCCGCGTCACGCCCGCTGGAGCACGACATGTCGAAGAGAAGCTGGATGGCGTCACTCGCGCTCGGCCTGGCGACGGGCCACGCGCCGGCACTGGCGGCGGCGACGCCGGGACCCGGCGTGCAGCCGTACGTCGCGCCGTCCGCGCTCGAGCCTGCGCTCGAAGCCCTGTACAAGGACCTGCACCAGCATCCCGAGCTGGGCTTCCAGGAAGTGCGAACCTCGGCGCTGCTGGCGCAGAAGCTGCGCGCGCTCGGCTATGAAGTCACGACCGGCGTCGGCAAGACCGGCCTCGTCGCGTTGCTGCGCAACGGAGCTGGTCCCACGGTCATGTTGCGCACCGAACTCGACGCGCTGCCGATCGAGGAAAAAACCGGCCTGCCGTTTGCCAGTACGGCGACCGCGACCGACGCGAACGGTGCGAGCGTGCATGTGGCGCACGCCTGCGGTCACGACTTGCACATGACCGCATGGATCGGCACCGCGCAGCTGATGGCGCAGCGACGCAATCGCTGGCACGGCACCTTGATGATGGTGGGGCAGCCCGCCGAGGAACTCGGCGACGGCGCCGCGGCGATGCTCGCCGACGGCCTGTTCACGCGCTTCCCGAAGCCCGACTTCGCTCTCGGCATGCACGACGAGCCCACATTGCCGTCGGGCGTGGTCGGCTACCACGCCGGCTACTTTCGCGCCGCCGTCGATTCGGTGGAGATCGTCATCCACGGGCGTGGCGGGCACGGCGCCTATCCGCACCTGGCGGTCGATCCGATCGTCATCGCCGCGCGCACGATACTGGGACTGCAGACCGTGGTTTCGCGCGAGACCGACACGCTCTCGCCGGCGATCGTCACGGTCGGTTCGATCCATGGCGGCACCGCGCCGAACATCATCCCCGACGACGTGCGCATGCTGCTGACGGTGCGCAGCTTCGACCAGAAGGTGCGCGAGCACTTGCTCGCCTCGATCAAGCGGCAGGCCGACGCGGAGGCAGCGGCCGCCAACGCGCCGCAGCTGCCCGACGTGAAGGTCTACGACAGTGCGGACATGGTGTTCAACGATCCGCCCACGACGGCGCGCCTGGTCGCGACGCTGCAGCACGCGCTGGGCCCGGACAGCGTGCGCGAAATGCCGCCGCAGATGGGCGCCGAGGATTTTTCGCAGTATGGCCGTGCCGGCGTGACCGCCGTGCTGCTGCACATCGGCGCGGTCGATCCCAAGGACCTGGCCAGCGGCAGGAAACTGCCCTACCTGCACTCACCGCTGTGGGCGCCGCAGCTCGAGCCGACGCTCCGCTCGTTGGTTGCGGCGGAGGTCGTCATGCTCGATGAGCTGTTCAGCGCGCCGAAAAAGCGCTAGCGCAGTGCGCCAGCGCCGCGGCCTTACAGCAGCGGCACCAGCAGCAGCGCGACGATGTTGATGATCTTGATCAGCGGATTGATCGCCGGGCCCGCCGTGTCCTTGTAGGGATCGCCGACCGTGTCGCCGGTGACCGCCGCCTTGTGCGCATCGGAACCCTTGCCGCCGAAGTGGCCTTCCTCGATGTACTTCTTCGCGTTGTCCCAGGCGCCGCCGCCCGTGCACATCGAGATCGCGACGAACAATCCGGTGACGATCGTGCCGATCAGCAATCCGCCCAGCGCCTTGATGCCTTCGCCCGGGCCCATCAGCGCGTTGATGCCAAAGGCAATGACAATCGGCACCAGGATCGGCAGCAGCGAGGGCACCACCATTTCCTTGATGGCCGCCTTCGTCAGCAGGTCGACGGCGCGCGAGTAATCGGGCTTGCCCGTGCCTTCCATGATTCCCTTGATCTCGCGGAACTGGCGGCGCACTTCGGTGACCACCGAGCCGGCCGCGCGGCCGACGGCTTCCATCGCCATCGCGCCGAACAGGAAGGGCACCAGTCCACCGATGAACAAGCCGATGATCACGGCCGGATCGGACAGCGAGAATCCGACCATCGCGCGGCCCGCGCCGGCGAGGTGCGTCTCGAGGTTGTGCGTGTAGTCCGCGAACAGCACCAGCGCGGCGAGGCCCGCCGAACCGATCGCGTAACCCTTGGTCACGGCCTTGGTCGTGTTGCCCACCGCATCGAGCGGATCGGTGATGTCGCGCACCTTCTTGTCGAGCTTGGCCATCTCGGCGATGCCGCCGGCGTTGTCAGTGATCGGGCCGTAGGCGTCGAGCGCGACGATCATGCCGGTCAGCGAGAGCATCGCGGTCGCGGCGATCGCGATGCCATACAGGCCGGCGAGGGCGTTCGCGCCGTAGATCGCGGCGCACACCACGATGACCGGCAGCGCGGTGGATTTCATCGACACGCCGATGCCGGCGATGATGTTGGTCGCATGGCCGGTCTGCGAGGCAGCGGCGACCAGGCGAACCGGGGCGTACTCGGTGGCGGTGTAGTACTCGGTGATGACGATCAGCGCGGCCGTCAGCGCGAGTCCGATCAGCTCGCAGCCGAACATCGCGTTGAAATTCGCCGGCATGATCTTCTGCGTGATGAACCAGAACAGCACCGCCGAGATCACCGCCGAGACGATCACGCCCTTGTAGAGCGCGTTCATGATCTTGCCGCCATCGGAGGTCTTGACGAAAAACGTGCCGATGATCGAGGAAACGATCGAGGCGGCGCCGAGCGCCAGCGGGAACACGATCGCGGCCATGCCGGCGGCCTTCAGCATGAGTCCGCCGAGCACCATCGTCGCGACAATGGTCACCGCGTAGGTCTCGAACAGGTCGGCCGCCATGCCGGCGCAGTCGCCGACGTTGTCGCCGACGTTGTCGGCGATGACCGCCGGGTTGCGCGGATCATCCTCAGGGATGCCGGCTTCGACCTTGCCGACGAGGTCGGCGCCGACGTCGGCGCCCTTCGTGAAGATGCCGCCGCCGAGGCGCGCGAAGATCGAGATCAGCGAGCCGCCGAAGGCGAGGCCCACCAGCGAATGCAACGCGACGTCATCGCCGTTCGCGGTGCCAGCGAGGAAGCTGCGCGCGAAAATGTAGTAGCCGGCGACGCCGAGGAGCCCCAAGCCCACGACCAGCATGCCGGTGATCGCGCCGCCGCGGAATGCGACCTGCAGCGCCGCGTTGAGGCCGGAATGAGCGGCCTGCGCGGTGCGCACGTTCGCGCGCACGGAAATGTTCATGCCGATGTAGCCGGCGAGTCCGGAGAACAGCGCGCCGACGGCGAAGCCGCCCGCCAGCACCCAGTTGAGCGCCAGGCCCAGCACGACGAAGAGCAGCACGCCGACAATCGAGATGGTCGTGTACTGGCGATTGAGGTAGGCCTTGGCGCCGGCCTGGATCGCCGCCGCGATTTCCTGCATGCGCGCGTTGCCCGCATCGAGCCGCAGGATCGACAGCATCGACAGCACACCATAGGCGACAGCGAGTAGACCGGCGATCACAGCCAGCCACAGCCAGTTAGCGGCATCCATTGTTAAATTCTCCGGAAATCAACGAGTTATAAAGTTCTTAGGCCCACGAGGAGCGCGGGGCGCGCAATATACCACAGGGGCCGTTTTCAGCCTGAACGAGCGCGCCTTTCCAGCCAGGCATCGAGCGAAATCCTGCCGGCGCCGAATACTGTTAACACGAGCAGCATGAAGCCCCAGAGCACGTGCTGCCCGAGCGCGGCCTCGAACCCTTCCGACAGCAACACGTCGCGGTAGGAGACGACCGCCATGACGTTGACGAACAGCGTGCCGAGCGCGCCGATGCGCGTGAACAATCCGAGGTAGAGCAGCACCGGGAAGCCGAGCTCGCCGCAGGTGCCCATCACCGCCGCGACATCGGGCGGCAGCAGCGGCACATGGTATTCGTCGCGAAACAGGCCCAGCGTCGTTTCCCACGAACTGATCTTGAGCCAGCCGGACTTCGTGAACTGCCAGCCCACGTAGAAGCGCGTCGCGAGCAACAGGAGCGACTGCAGGCGCTCGAGCGCGCGCGCAAGTCCCGCATGGTAGCGGCTGAGCTTGAGAATGAAATTCATCGGCACGTCCCCCCGTCCTGCGCGCGATTGTGGACGATCAATTGCGCGCAGGCCAGACCAGTCGCGCCTTGAGCCGGGGCGCAGCGAAATCCACGAAGGCACGCAGCTTGGCCGGCAACAACGCCTGGCGCAGGTGCACGAGGCTGACCGGAACCGGCGCCGGCTCGAATTTCCGCAGCACGAGTTGCAGCGAGCCGGCCTGCACCGCGCTGGCGACCTGGTAGGAGAGCACGCGCGTCAGGCCAACGCCGGCGATCGCCGCATCGATCGCGGCCTCGGCCGTGTTGACGGCCAGTCGCGTACGCGGTGAAACCGGGCGCCGTTCGCCTGCCGATTCGAAGCTCCAGCCAACCGCGTAAGCCGGACCGGCGAAGTCAACGCAATCGTGGCCGGTGAGCTCCGCGGGATTGCGCGGCGTGCCGTGCTTCGCAAGATAGGCGGGACTCGCGCACACGACTTCGCGCACGGCGCCCACGCGCAGCGCGACCAACGCACTGTCCGGGAGTTTGCCGACGCGCACCGCGAGGTTCAGGTGTTCATCGAGCAGTGGCAGCGAGCGGTCGGCCAGCCGCAGCTCGACATTGATCTGTGGATACGACGCCAGGAACTCCGCGACCAGCGGCAGCACATGGAGCCGTCCGAGCACGATCGGCGCCGTGAGCGTGAGGTCTCCGCGCGGCTCCTGGTGCTGGCCGGCCGCGCCGCGCTCGGCCGTGGCGACGTCTTCGAGAATGCGCCTGCAGGCGGCGAGGTAGGTGGTGCCGGCTTCCGTCAGCGCGAGGTGGCGCGTGGAGCGCGTCAGCAGGCGCGCCCGCAGCAGCGTTTCGAGTTCGGCGACCTTGCGGCTGACGGTGGGCACCGGCATGCGCAGGCGGCGCGCGGCCCCCGAGAAGCTGCCGGCCGCGACCACCGCGACGAACACCGACATGGCTGCCAGCCGGTCCAGGTGACTATTCCATGAAATGAGAAAGAGTATTCAAAAGATAGCGTCTAGTTCCAGAGAATGAAAGACCTTAACTTGCACTCACCGGGGCCAATACCGGCCCCGAAACCGAACATTCTTCAGGAGTAGCGCCATGACCCGCATTGCCACCCCAACCGACGTCGCCGCAGCGCCTGCCGCAGCCCGCCCGCAGCTCGAGGCGGTCAAGCGCCAGCTTGGCGTCGTGCCGAACCTCTTTCGCCTGGTCGCCAACAGTCCGGCGGCGCTCGAGGGTTACCTCGGCATGTCCGCGGCGCTGGCCAAGGGAAGCCTGCCCGCGCCGACGCGTGAGCGCATTGCGCTGGCGGTTGCCGAATTCAACGGCTGCGACTACTGCCTGTCGGCGCACACCTACCTCGGCGAGCGCGTCGCGCGGCTCGATGGCGCCGAAATGGCGGCCAACCGCGCAGGCGGCTCGCTCGACGCGCACGCCGGCGCGGCCGTAGCCTTCGCGGTCGAGGTGTTGCGCCAGCGTGGCCACGTCAGCGACTCGGCCATCGCCGCGGTGCGCGCGGCGGGTTATGACGATGCGCAGATCGTTGAGATCGTGCAGCATGTTGCCCTGAACACTTGGACCAACTACGTCAACAGCGTGGCCCGGACTGTCATCGATTTTCCCGTCGTGCATGCGCGCCAGGCCGCCTGAATCGAGGAACCCATGAGCAGACCACCGTTGCCGCCATTCACGCCCGAGACCGCCACGCAGAAGGTGCGCATGGCGGAGGACGCCTGGAACACGCGCGATCCGGCGCGCGTGGCGCTGGCCTACACGCCCGATTCGAGCTGGCGCAATCGCGCCGAGTTCCTGCAGGGGCGCGCGGCCATCGAGGACTTCCTGCGCCGCAAGTGGGCGCGCGAACTCGACTACCGGCTCATCAAGGAGCTGTGGGCGTTTCGCGACAATCGCATCGCAGTGCGCTTTGCCTACGAATGGCACGACGACAGCGGGCAGTGGTTCCGCAGTTTCGGAAACGAGAACTGGGAGTTCGACGCGGAAGGATTGATGCAGCGGCGCATCGCGAGCATCAACGACACGCCGATCGCGGAAAGCGATCGCAAGTACCACTGGCCGGCGGGTCCGCGTCCCGCCGACCACGCGTCATTGAGCCAGTTGGGGTTCTAGGCGCACTTGCGATGGATGCGGGCGCGGGCTTCTCGAGCGATGTCGCCTTCACGCCGGTCGTCAAGGCGCTGCAGGCGCGCAAGGGTTCACGCCGCGCCTACGAGCGCATGGAGCAGGCCGGTTCGTGGGAAACCACGATCACGCCGGAGCTGGCCGAATTCGTCGCTGCGCAAACCAGCGTGTACCTGGCCACCGCGAACGCGGAGGGCCAGCCATACATCCAACATCGTGGCGGGCCGCCCGGATTCCTGCGGGTCATCGATGAACACACGCTGGCGTTCGCTGATTTCGTCGGCAACCGCCAGTACATCACGACGGGCAACCTGCAGGAGAATCCACGCGCGCACCTGTTCCTGATGGACTACGCGAACCGGCGGCGCATCAAGATCTGGGGCAGCGCGCGCGTGGTCGCCGACGATGCCGCGCTGCTCGCCTCGCTGATGCCGCCGGGCTACAAGGCGCGCGGCGAGCAGGTGATCCTGTTCACGGTGGCGGCCTGGGATGCCAATTGCCCGCAGCACATCCCGCAGCGTTTCGAGGCGGCCGAGGTGGCCGCCGCACTCGCAGAACGTGACAAGCGCATCGACGCGCTCGAGGCGGAATTGCGCACGCTCAAGGCGCATGCCCGGTAGCGTCGCGCGGCATGGCGTTGCGCGCCATGGCGTCGCGCGGGTCATTTCGAAGCTTGGCCTGGCATCGCGCACCACGGCGGCCACGTGGGTGCGGGCCGGTCGCGTGCAGGTCAATGGGCGCGTGGTGCGCGATCCCGAATTTCCGGTACGCCAGGGCGTTGATCGGGTCAGCGTCGATGGCGAAGGCGTCGCTGCTTCCGGCCGTATCGTCGTGATGCTGAACAAGCCGCGCGGACTCGTCACGACGGCTCGCGATGAAAAGGGGCGGGCGACCGTTTACCAATGCCTGGATGGCGCCGACCTGCCGTGGCTCGCGCCCGTCGGGCGTCTCGACAAGTCGAGCGAGGGCCTGCTGCTGTTCACGAACGATCCGGCCTGGGCGGCGCGCTGCAACGCGCCGGGCGTCGGTGTCGACAAGACCTACCATGTGCAGATCGATCAGCTGCCCTCGGCGCAACTGCTGCGGCAAGTGGTGGCGGGCGTCGCGGCCGATGGCGAGATGCTGGCGGCGAAATC
>Ga0209023_10004038_pt1 | contig 17004 bp, 15 predicted proteins | sample LakOneMetagenome_FD_187468 | JGI IMG/M metagenome (GOLD analysis project Ga0209023, IMG submission 187468) | Freshwater and sediment microbial communities from Lake Erie, Canada (SPAdes) (version 2) | ecosystem: Environmental > Aquatic > Freshwater > Lentic | place: Lake Erie, Canada... | reverse complement strand
TCTGGTCCGGCATCGTTCGCTCGGATCGCTGACGCTGGCGCATATCGATTGCGACGCGTTCTATGCCACCGTCGAGAAGCGCGACAATCCCGACATCGCCGATAAGCCGGTCATCATCGGAGGCGGCAAGCGCGGCGTGGTGTCTGCGGCGTGTTATATCGCACGCACCTATGGCGTGCGCTCGGCGATGCCGATGTTCAAGGCACTGGCGTTGTGTCCGTCGGCCGCCGTGGTGCGGCCCGACATGGCGAAATATGTCCGCGTCGGCCGCGAGGTTCGTCACGCCATGATGTCGCTGACGCCGCTGGTCGAGCCACTCTCCATCGACGAGGCATTTCTCGATCTCAGTGGCACGGAACTGCTGCATGGCATGATCCCCGCCAAAGTGCTTGCGCGTTTCGCAGCGCAAGTGGAGCGCGATATCGGCATCACGGTGTCTGTCGGACTGTCGGCGAATAAGTTTCTAGCCAAGATCGCCTCCGATCTCGACAAGCCGCGCGGGTTCGCGGTGCTCGATCAGGAGCAGGCTCGCGAGATGCTGGCGGATAAACCGGTCGGCTTCATCTACGGCGTCGGTCCGGCCTCGCAGGAAAAACTTTCACAGCGCGGATTTCGGGTTGTGCGGGATTTGCAGCGTGCGGATGAAAACGACCTGATGAAACAGTTCGGCCCCGAAGGACGGCGGCTGTGGCGGCTGGCGCGCGGCATCGACGACCGCAAGGTGGTGCCCGATCGCGGCGCAAAGACCATTTCCAACGAGACGACGCTGGAAACCGATGTGCGCGATTTCGCGACGCTCGAGAAAATCCTCTGGCGGTTGTGCGAGAAAGTCTCATCGCGCCTCAAGGGCGGCGATCTCTCCGGCTCGACCATCACGCTGAAACTCAAGACCGCAGATTTCCGGCAGCGGACCCGTTCGCAGTCGCTGCAGGTCCCGACGCAATTGGCCAACCGCATCTTCGCAACGTCACGCGACATGCTTGCCCGCGAGATCGACGGCACTGCCTTCCGGCTGATCGGCGCAGGTGTCAGCGCGCTGAAGCCCGGCGCAGAAGCGGACGATCAGGACTTGCTGGGTGCCCGCTCCGCTCATGCGGAACGCGCGATGGACGATGTGCGGAAGAAGTTCGGCAACGCCGCCGTGATGCGCGGGATTGCTTACGATGGACCGGCGAAAGCGGAGTGAGGACGACCTGCTTCTTCTTCCCCTCTCCCCTTGTGGGAGAGGGTGGCGAGGTTGAGCGAAGCGAAACTGAGCCGGGTGAGGGGTAAACGACGGTGACGAATTAACAACCCCTCACCCGCCCTCACTTCGTTCGGGCACCCTCTCCCACAAGGGGAGAGGGGAAACATCCGCCCGCTTTATTTACAGGGCTTCGTTTCCCTCACCTCGATCTTGCCCATCGCGCCTGCAATGACGAAATCGTTGTAATCCAGCACGAGTTGCCGCGAGACGCCGTCTTCGTAAAGCTCAAACGACATTGCATAGACCGGCGTCTGCTCCCCGGATTTCGACGGCTGCGTCGTGCGGTCGTAATAGCTCACCGTGACCGGCCACCGCGTCAGCGACTTGAAGTTGTCGTTCGCTGTGGAGGCATCCGGCTTGGCCGGGGCCTTGGTGCCGGGGATCGGCTGACCGATGACGGTCAGCGTGTTGTAAACTTTCTCGCCATCGTCGGAGCCATCATAGACGGTCAGTTCAAGCACCGACTTGCCCTGACGCGCAGCTTCGATAATCAGCTTGACCTGCTCTGTCGGGAACACCGCGTTGTCGATGGTGAAGGTCTTTGCTTTCGGCTGCTTGAGCTTGACCTTGATGGCCGTGCCGTCGCGCTCCGCGATACCATCCACGGCGCTGGCTTCCGCGTCGTTCATGCGGGTTTCAATTTTGAAACGGTAGCTCTTGCCCTGAGCGTCTTCCCAGCTCGTCGAGCGAAGATCGCTGACCGTGACCTTGTCCTCGCCGGTGTCGAGTTGCGAGACTTGACGAAAATCGGTGGTGTAGCCTTCACACGCGCTGCCCGCGAAGTTGTAAAGAATGCGCCCACGCGCGCTGTTGACGTTGGCATTCCCGCGCGATGTCTTCAGGCTGAGTTCGTAAACCGCTTGATGCGACAAGAACGAAACGCCAGGTGCGGCCTGCAAATCACCACACGCCAGAAGCGAAACCGGCACCAGCGACGATAGAGCCAGCAAACGAAGACCTGAATTCCGGCGTGTGCGACGCATGGCGTCTCCTTGTCAGAGAATCAAAAGAATAATAGCCGCAACATTGCGCCGCAACGGGGGCAGCCTTGCAAAATTGCCTGAAATAAAAGGCAAACACCGTCACGCGCGCGTGCTTGCATGTGCCAGCACGATGGGCGAAATATGGCGCGCTTGGTTAAATCGGTATCCGTTGCCGATGACATTGCGGGCAATCCATCCAAGAACAATTGGGGACAGACATGGCGGGAACGGTCGAGCAGAAGTTGAACGAATTGGGGGTGACGCTCCATGAGCCCAATCCGCCGGTGGCGAATTACGTCGGCTTCGTTCGCTCGGGAAACCTGCTGTTCGTTTCCGGTCAGGTCTGCAATTCGCCGGAAGGCAAACTGATTGCAAAAGGCAAGCTCGGCGCGGGCGTCACGCTCGAGCAAGGTGTAGCCGCTGCCAAGGGCTGCGCGATCAATCTGCTGGCGCAGGTGAAGATGGCGCTCGGCGATCTCGACAAGGTGACGCGCGTCGTGCGTCTCGGCGGCTTCGTGAACGCGACGCCGGATTTTCTCGATGGACCAAAGGTGTTGAACGGCGCATCCGACCTGATGGTCGCCGCGTTCGGCGACAAGGGCCGCCATGCGCGCACGACAGTTGGCGTGTCAGCCCTTCCCTCCGACGCGGCTGTGGAGGTCGAAGGCATCTTCGAGGTTTCATAACTTCATGGCTCGCCGTGCTCCTGATTGGCTGACCGCGAGGCCTATCGCGCATCGCGGTCTGCATGACCGCTTGCAGGGCATCATCGAGAATACGCCGTCGGCCGTCGATGCGGCGGTGTCCGCCAATTTCGCCATCGAAGTCGACCTGCAACTCACCGCCGACGGTGAAGCGATGGTGCATCATGATTTCGAACTGGGCCGCCTCACCCAAGGCGACGGCGTGTTGCGGTCACTGACCGCAGCCGAGCTCAAGCAGGTCGGATTCAAACACACGTCCGACCGCATGATGACACTCGGCGATCTCTGCGCGCGCGTTGCCGGCCGCGTGCCGATGGTGCTTGAAATGAAAAGCCGCTTCGACGGCGACCGCAAGCTGGCCCGGCGGATGGCGGAGGTTCTGGCGAACTACACCGGCCCCGTGGCAGCTATGTCGTTCGATCCCGATCAGGTGACGGCGATCCGCGAGGCGATGCCAAACCTGACGCGCGGCATTGTCGCGGAACGGCATTACACTGATGGCGAATGGGCCAGCCTGCCGCCGGCCACGATCCGAGACATGACCGGCCTGCGCCATGCCTTCCGCACGCAGCCGCATTTTGTCAGCTATCGCGTGGACGACCTGCCCGCGCCCGCTCCATGGATCGCGCGCACGGTGTTCGGCTGCGCGCTGATCACCTGGACCGTGCGGACGGCGGAACAGCGGGAACAGACCGCCCGCTACGCCGACCAGATGACGTTCGAGGGCTTCATCCCATAGGCGGATGCCATAGACTTGAAGTTATCGGCGCAAAGGCCGATCTATAATGCTGGCCGGACTTGCATTTTTGCCAAACTACGGTGCCTTTGACCGACTCCCGAGAAATCACTTTGGAAGCCGTTTCTTCGATCAGCCAGATCTCGGCTGACGACTGGAACGCATGCGCCAATTCAGCGGGCGGTTACAACCCCTTTGTCTCTCATGCATTTCTTTCGGCGCTTGAAATTTCAGGATCAGCAGTGGCGCGCACCGGTTGGGCCGCGCGTCATCTCGTGGCGCGGATCGAGGGCCGCATCGCCGGAATTGTCGCGTGCTACCTGAAGAACCATTCGCAAGGCGAATACGTCTTCGACCATAGCTGGGCCGACGCTTTCGAACGCGCGGGCGGCAGCTACTATCCGAAACTACAAGCCAGCGTACCGTTTACGCCTGCCACCGGGCCACGGTTGCTGGTGCGCGACGGGCCCGACGCAGCGCATGTGCGCGAACAACTCGCTGCCGGATTGATCGCGCTTTGCGGAGCGACCAAGGCGTCATCGGTGCATGTGACCTTCGCGCCCGAAGACGACTGGATGCTGCTCGCTCAAAACGGATTTCTGCAACGAACCGATCAGCAGTTTCACTGGCGCAACGAGGGCTACGCCACGTTCGAGAATTTTCTCGCCACGCTCGCCTCACGCTACCGCAAGACGATTCGCCGCGAGCGCCGCGACGCACTGGCCAACGGCATCACCATTCATCCCCTCACCGGACGCGACATCACGCCAGACGCATGGGACGCTTTCTTCATGTTCTACATGGAGACCGGCTCGCGCAAATGGGGGCGGCCTTATCTGACCCGCGATTTCTACGCGCAGATCGGCGATACCATGCCGGATGATGTTCTTCTTGTTATGGCGAAACGTGAAGGCCAGTGGATCGCGGGCGCGATCAATTTTATCGGATCGGACACGCTGTTCGGCCGCCACTGGGGCGCCATCGAGCAGCATCCGTTTTTGCATTTCGAGGTCTGCTACTATCAGGCCATCGATTTCGCTATTCAGCGCGGCCTGAAGCGCGTCGAGGCCGGTGCGCAGGGCGAGCACAAGATCGCGCGAGGCTACCTGCCCCAGACCACCTACTCGGCGCATTACATCGCCGATCCATCGCTACGCCGCGCGGTGCGCGATTATCTGAAGCACGAACGCGTGTATGTGCAGGACGCCGTCCGCGAACTGACCGAGGCCGGGCCGTTCCGCAAGATTGACACGGGCGACTGATCGAGATGGACTGAAGGGGCCAGCAACTTCATCAATATCTGTCATGCCCGGGCTTGTCCCGGGCATCCCGATCATGATGCTCTGTGCTCAACTGATCGAGATCACCGGGACAAGCCCGGTGATGACAGCGGAAAGAATGCGCGTTGCCTTCAATCGCACAACGAGTTCGCGAGACATTTACGCGCCGACAGCCGGAACTGCGGCAGACCATCCGCGTCACGGTGGCGGCGCTCGCCGCCTATGTGGCGTACAAATATCTCGGACTGCAGCAGGGTTACTGGGCGATCTTCACGGTCCTGATCGTGATGCAGGGATCGATCGGCAGCACGCTCGGTGCTGCGACAGAGCGGATGATCGGCACGCTGGCGGGCGCATTGCTCGGTGGTGTCGCGCTGGCCTTTCATCCCCATACATCCGTCGAGCTCGCCGTCGCGCTCGTGATCGTCACAAGCATCTCGGTGCTTGCGGCGTCCATCCGTCCGCAGCTTCGCGTGGCGCCCGTCACGGCCGCGATCATGCTGCTGACCGAGCCAACCAACGTACCCGTCGAAATTTTCGTTATCGACCGCATCATCGAGATCGCCCTCGGCGGATTTATCGCGGTGCTGGCGACGGTGCTGATCTTCCCTGCGCGCTCGCATGCGCTCGTGGTGGGCCGTTCTGTGGCAGTGCTGGAGCGTATCCAGCGGCTGCTGCTGTCCGAAGCGGACGCGCTGGAACGCGGCGAGGCGCTGATCCCCTCCAAGGAACACCCGGCACTGCGGCAGGCGCTGACTGCGGTCGAACAGGCGATGAAGGATGCCGACCGCGAGCGCGCGTCGCATCTCGCCGATCACGCCATTCCGCCGTCCATTCCGCGCACGCTGTGGCGCATCCGGAACGATCTCGTTCAGATCGGCAGCGCGCTACGCGAAGCCCTGCCCGCCTCGATTACCGCTGGCCTCGCCCCGTCGGCCGCCGGACTGCTACGCGCCGAAGCCTCGCTGAGTGGACGTTGCGCGGCGGCGCTGCGCGATGCCACCGTGGTTCCGCGCGACGACGTGGCCGCATCGCGTCTCGCCTTCACCAACACGTTCGACAAGCTGCGACAGACCGGCATCACGCGCGCGCTCGATTTCGACGAGGCAGGCCGTGTGTTCGGCCTCGCCTTCGCGCTGGAGCGCCTGCATCGCGACCTCGCCGATCTTGCGGACCGGATCGACGAAATTGCAGCGGGACAGCCGGACCGCGAGACGGAGTCCTGAGACAACAACACCGCTTGACCGCGCCATCCTTCGCGGCGATTGTCGAGACCTTCAACTCCCGGGAACGCTCATGACCGCCTACGACAACAACAATATCTTTGCAAAAATCCTGCGCGGCGAGTTGCCTTGTCAGAAGGTGTACGAGGACGAGCACACGTTCGCATTTCTCGACATCATGCCGCGCTCGCCTGGCCATACGCTCGTGATCCCGAAAGCACCTGCCCGCAATATTCTGGACATCGATCCCGAGAGCTTCGCGCATGTGATCCGCACCGCGAAGAAAATCGCAGTCGCTGCGAAGACCGCGTTCAAGGCCGACGGCATCACTCTGCAGCAATTCAGCGAACAGGCGGGCGGTCAGGTGGTGTTTCATCTGCACGTGCACATCATGCCGCGCGTCGATGGCGTGTCGCTGCTGCCGCCTGCAACGCGCAAGGAAGATATCAAGGTGCTGGAAGATCACGCCACGCGGCTCATCGCGGCACTGGCGGACTAACCCAGCCACCATTTTCCGGCGATGATGACGATTTCGCCCGCCACAACACCGGCAAGCACGGATCGACGTGCCAACAGAAAGACTGCAAATCCGAACGCCGCCGCGCCGTAACGCACGACACCGGGGACAGTAGCAAGGACGCCCGGCGGCGAAATCAGTATTTGCGCGATGACGCCCGCGAGGATCGCAGCAGCCACCGCCCTCACCCAGATCAGGATCTCTGCGTTCTCGTCGATCTTGCCGCCGATCACCACACCGACGGCGCGCCAGATTTCGTTCGAGAGAAATCCCGCGACAAGAAGAAGCGCGATGGCGCGGCCATCGCCAAACAATTCGGTCATGCGCGCCTCCGCCATCGATGCGCGGCATAGGCCAGCGTGCCTGCGGCGAGTCCCGAAATCAGCATATCAACGCCGGTATCCAGCAGCGAGATCAGCGGATACAGCGCCAGCCCGAACGCCAGCGCCAGCTTATCCACGAGGTGACGCGCATTGCGCGCGGTCGAGAAAAGAAACACCAGCGGCGTCAGCGCAAGAATTCCGGCGGCCAGTAGCGGAGGCAGATTAGCGGCAAGCCCGAACCCAATCGTCGCGGCGATGCAACTGATGCCGATCAATCCGCACCCGAGGCCATTGACGAAGCCGATGCGCTGCTCGCGCGGCACATCGGGAAGCAGGCGCACGCTTTCGACCCATGCCGTCACTGCGATCATATGCGCAGGTAAAACGAGCTGACGCATCTTGGTGTCGGGCATGCGTAGCATCGGCAGGATGGCGACGACCATGGGCAGAAGGCGGACCGCGCTGATGGTCACCGCTATTGCGGACTCCAAGAGAGTCGCACCGGCGTGCGATGTCGCGACGAGGATGATCTGCGCAGGCGCGGCCCAAACCAGCACCGTGCTGGCGATAGTCCACCCCAACGTAAAGCCCGCATCATGGGTCAGCGCGCCGACACCGATAAAGGTGAAGAACAGCACCATGCCGAGGATGGACGACAGCACAGCCCGCATCCCGCGCAGAAAGCCGGATGATGGGCCGTTGATGGGAGGAGACTCGGATGGAGGACGCGACAAGAAAACACCGGATGAATCGTCTCAATTCATCACGCGGGATGAAGCTCCCGCCGTCAAGATGTTACGCCTGACAATTTTGCGCAGCTGCGGCACGCAAGCGCGCTGGCTCATCTGGCGCGAACGATGCAGCCGCGAGCGCGAGATCGATCTAGATCGACGGCTCTCGCACGGATGACGAGAACGATCCGAAGATGCAAAGACCCATAAACGCAAGACCGATAATTCCAAACGTCAGCACGACAGCCTCCCGGCACAGATGCCGCGAAGGTTCTCGCGGCCCGGAACCAGATCATTGGAAAACCGTTTCACAAAAATTAAAGTGAAATAGTCTCGATTGCGTTAGCAGTTTATTGAGCATAAGCGCGCTCCATGCCGATTCAAAATATGCCTGCAATCATTGCATTTCTTGTATTTTATCGGAATTTTTAGCGTTAACCCTCACGTCAGATTCTCAAAATCATAAGACTCTGATCAGCCGCGACCCTGTGCGTTTCTCAACACAATGCACGCCTGCCCCGCCTTCTTGATCTTGTCGCAGAGATCGTTGGCCGCCGCGCGCGTGTCCGCTCCGACCCGCACCTGATAGAATGTGCGTGTGCCACGGCTGCGAAAAATCGAACTCAAAAGGCTCGGATCGCGGTCGCCGATCACGCTGCTCAACCGCTTCATAGACCGGGCATAAGATGCAAGTGCACGATCGCGTGAGAACCCCGCCGCGAGCTGGACGCCCCACGGCATCGCGGCACCAAGCTTCACGCGCTGCTCCAGCCCGGCGATGAACGGATTCGGCGCGCGTTGCAGCAACGCCATCAGTTCGCGGCAGCCCGCAGGTGGCGTTGTTTGCCTGATGGTCCCGCTCTTGCCTGCCGCAGCCCACTCCTCGACCGTCATTCCGGTAATCGCGGAGACGTAGTTGCGCGTTTCCGACGGCATGTAACCGGTGCCTGCGAGCCATTCCTGCACGCGCCGCGGACCGGCGTTGTACGCTGCCGCCGCAAGCCCGAGGTTACCGAACTGCTCGCGCAACTCGCTTAAAAATTCTGCGGACTTCGGCAAGGCCTGCACCGGGTCGAACGGATCGAGCAGACGGCGCTCGCTTGCAGTGCCGGGCATGAATTGCGCCACGCCTTGCGCGCGCTGGCCGCTGCGCGTCATCGGCCCTACGGCATCGGGTTGAAAGCGGCTCTCTTGCCAGATCACCCGCGCAAAGAACTCCAGCGGCAAACCGTGCGCGGACGCGGCGGACTCGATCATTAGGCACATCGCCTCGCGGGCGTTGGCATCTTTCGCCGGCGCTGGCGGACCCTGCGCTTCGGATTTTGTTTCCGTTTGAGTTGGCGGTGTCACCGGCAGATCCGGCTCATCGGCGCGCGCGCCTTGGATGATCGCCAGAAGTCCGGCGATCATCGCAAAACGCAGCATCAAGATGTGCCGTTCCATATGTCCGCCGGTTGACCCCATGCGCGCCGCACCGAGAAAGTATTTGAATCGCTTTTTGTTAGCCAAATCATCTCATGCGCAAGTCGAACAATCGTCCGCATATCCTCATGATATTTCCGGGCCCATTTACCCTAATAAGACCTTTCCAACGCTCGTGATGGCCTCTGTTGAGCGCCACGTTTAGGGTTAGCAAATATTTAATTTATTGGACAAAGTGACATGATTTCATTCGATGAAAATATGCCGCGGCATAAGCGCGGCATCGCAGACATTGCGTTCGACGACACGCGCACAACTGACGTAACGCACGAATTCGTTCCTCCCGACGACGGCCTTCATCTCGAAATCTATGCCCCGAAGCGGCGCGGCATCGTTGCCCGCGTCCTCGGCGCGATATTCAGGCCGATATTTCTGGTTCTGACTTCGCAAGCGGTCGTCACTGCAGTGCTGGTCTGTTTTGTCGCTGTGGTCACCGCACAGCATGCATCACAAATCATCGGCGCGAAATTTTCCGCAATCAACTCCGCATTAAAACGACTGACGCCCTAAGGCATCGCTCCAAACAAAAACCCGGCGACACGATCGCCGGGTTTTCATTTTCAGTCTTGTGCCGCTCAGACCTTGGCGAGTGGTTTCGCCGGCCCCTTCGAACCGTCGCCTTTCGGCTTGCGCGGTGCCGTGCGCTTGCGCGAACCGGGTAGCTTCTCGGGCTTTGGCGTGACCGGGCCTTCAACATACTCGAAGCCGATCTTGTCCATGTCCAACTCGTCCTTCACCAGAACGACGCGAACGTGGCCGCCACCCTTGAGCTTGCCGAACAGAACCTCGTCAGCCAGTGGCTTCTTGACGTGCTCCTGAATGATGCGCGCCATTGGCCGCGCGCCCATCTGCTCGTCATAGCCATGTTCGATCAACCAGGCCTTCGCAGGCTCGGACAGTTCGATCGTCACGTCGCGGTCCGCGAGCTGCGCCTCAAGCTGAAGCACGAACTTCTCGACCACCATGCCGATGACATCGGTGTTGAGATGCGCGAACGACACAATGGCGTCGAGACGGTTGCGGAATTCCGGCGCGAACTGCCGGTTGATCGCCTCGTGATCGTCGCCTTCCCGCTTGCTGCGTGTGAAGCCGAACGCGGCTCTTGCCATGTCAGCGGCACCCGCATTGGTCGTCATGATGAGAATGACGTTGCGGAAATTGACCGCCTTGCCGTTATGATCGGTCAGCTTGCCGTGATCCATGATCTGCAGAAGCACGTTGTAGAGATCGGGATGTGCCTTCTCGATTTCGTCGAGCAGCACCACGCAATGCGGATGCTGGTCCACACCATCGGTGAGCAAACCGCCCTGATCGAAACCGACATAGCCCGGAGGCGCACCGATCAGGCGCGACACGGTATGCCGCTCCATATATTCCGACATATCGAAGCGGATCAGTTCGACGCCGAGGGAAGCCGCAAGCTGCTTGGCGACTTCGGTTTTGCCGACGCCGGTCGGACCCGAGAACAGATAGGAGCCAATCGGCTTCTCCGGTTCGCGAAGGCCCGCACGCGCGAGCTTGATCGATGCAGCTAGTGCTTCGATCGCCTTATCCTGACCGAACACCGTGCGCTTCAAGGTCGTCTCAAGATGCTTGAGCACCTCGGCGTCGTCCTTCGACACCGACTTCGGCGGGATGCGCGCCATCGTCGCGATGGTCGTTTCGATTTCCTTGATGCCGATGGTCTTCTTGCGCTTGTTCTCCGGCACGAGCATCTGTGCCGCGCCCGACTCATCGATCACATCGATAGCCTTGTCCGGCAGCTTGCGGTCGTGGATGTAACGCGCCGACAAATTCACCGCCGCCTCGATGGCGTCGTTGGTGTATTTCAGCTTGTGATAGTCCTCGAAATACGGCTTGAGGCCCTTCAGGATGCCGATTGCATCCTCGACCGACGGTTCGTTTACGTCGATCTTCTGGAACCGGCGCACCAGCGCGCGATCCTTTTCGAAGTGCTGGCGATATTCCTTATAAGTCGTCGAGCCCATGCAGCGGATGCCGCCCGAAGCCAGCGCAGGCTTCAGCAGGTTCGACGCGTCCATCGCGCCGCCTGACGTTGCGCCCGCACCGATCACGGTATGAATTTCATCAATGAACAGGATCGCATTCGGATGCGCTTCCAGTTCCTTGATGACCTGCTTCAGCCGCTCTTCGAAGTCGCCGCGATAACGCGTGCCCGCGAGCAGCGTGCCCATGTCCAATGAGAACACAGTCGCAGCAGCAAGCACCTCCGGCACATCGCTATCGACGATGCGCTTGGCGAGACCTTCCGCAATCGCTGTCTTGCCGACACCGGCTTCGCCGACGAACAGCGGATTGTTCTTCTGGCGGCGGCACAGCACCTGAATAGCGCGGCTAATCTCGGCATCGCGGCCGATGACGGGATCGATCTTGCCGTCGCGCGCTTTCTTGTTCAGGTTGATGCAATAGGTGTCGAGCGCCTCGCCCTTCTTCTTCGTATCCTCGTTGCCCTTGGTGTCGGCTTCTTCGTCGACACCGCGCACGGGACGCGCTTCGGACACGCCGGGACGCTTCGCGATGCCGTGGCTGATGTAGTTCACCGCGTCATAGCGGGTCATATCCTGCTCCTGCAGGAAATACGCTGCATGGCTCTCGCGCTCCGCGAAGATCGCGATCAGCACGTTCGCGCCGGTGACTTCTTCGCGGCCCGATGACTGCACGTGAATCACCGCGCGCTGTACGACACGCTGGAATCCGGCCGTCGGCTTGGCGTCGTCCGCGCCTTCCGCCACCAGATTTTCAAATTCGGTTTCGAGATAATTGACCAGGCTGGTGCGCAGCTTGTCGAGATCCACGCTACACGCGCGCATCACGGCGGCGGCGTCGGAGTCGTCGATCAGCGCGAGCAGAAGATGTTCGAGCGTCGCGTATTGATGGTGCCGCTCATTTGCGATCGCCAGCGCGCGGTGCAGGGATTGTTCGAGGCTCTGAGAGAAAGTCGGCATTCGCGTCCTTTATGGCCCCCGCCATTTTGTTCGATCGTTTTGTCGGCGGACCGGCTGATCATTCCCGGTTTGGTAAGTTCCCGCTAGCTGTCTTTTTCCTCACATCCGGATCGACTCGAAGGCTACTTCTTTTCCATCACGCATTGCAAAGGATGCTGATGTTTTCTTGCAAAGTCCATCACCTGCGTCACTTTGGTTTCAGCGATCTCATACGTAAAAACGCCACACTCCCCGATGCCGTGATGATGGACATGCAACATGATCGTGGTGGCGGCTTCAACGTCCTTGTTGAAGAACTTCTCTAGAACGTGGACGACGAATTCCATCGGCGTGTAGTCGTCGTTCAGGATCAGCACGCGATAGAGGTTCGGCCGCTTGGTTTTCGCCTTGACCTTGGTGATGACCGAAGTGCCCGGCCCGCCTCGCCCGCTATTATTGCCGTCACTATCCTTGCTCATTCGCAGGCCCGCGCCGGACGTTGAAAGGCCTGGCTCTGCCGGCGAAACGATAAAATTCGGGTGTGAAGGCACGTTCAGCATGGCGTGAGAGTCGAATTCCCCGGAAAAAGCGTCTGTTCGGCAACGGGATACCCGTCGGAACGCCTGATCAATATGGGTCGCCGAAGGCTTGCCCGCAAGCAGTCACTTGCCCCTTCGAACAGCTTGGCGAGTCACGTCCGAGGCCGCCATTGGTAAACTTAAATCCGCGGAATTTCGGCTTCTTTCGCCTGGGGCCGTTCAGTTCGCGTTGACGATAAGCCGCGATGAGTGGCCAGAAACAGCCATTTAACGCGGTATTTTACGTAGTTTAGCGGCAACCTTTACCGCCTTTTCATCGCATCGGCTTATCCATGTGGTTACAGGCCAATTGGATGACCGCCATGCCGCTCGAAGCAATTTACAGACGTTCCACCGCGCAGACCGCGGCTGGAACAGTCCGTGGATTGTTAAAATTTGAGCGAACCGGTCAACCGGGGCTTCACGATAAATTCGCAATGGGGCCAGCCGCCGCCGCTTTACTTCCGGTGCACCCATTATTCGTTGCCGCATTTTACTACCTCTTCACGCCTGCGGCCTATTCCACGTCGCAGAACCTCATATTTTTGGTGATGTCATGAAGACTAACTCGATCCTCGGAAAGCTGGGCACATCGCTCACCGCGTTCAAATCCGCACAAGGCGGAAACGTCGCAGTCATGTTTGCCATCGCGATCTTGCCGATTATCGGCTTTGTCGGCTCGGCGATCGACTACACCCGCGCTAACAATGCCCGAACAGCCATGCAGACGGCGCTCGATTCCACCGCGCTGATGCTGTCCAAGGATGTGGTCGGTCTCTCCGCCACGGACATTAACAAGAAGGCGTCGGATTATTTCACTGCCCTCTACAAGCATCCCGAGGTTATCAACGTAAACGTCACCGCGGCCTACACGAACAGCTCCAGCGACGGATCGAAGATCGTGATGAACGCGAGCGGCACGGTGAACACCGCCTTCATGAAGGTCGTCGGCTATCCGACCATGGACTTTGGCTCCAGTTCCACCACGGTTTGGGGAACGACCAAGCTGCGCGTGGCTCTGGCGCTCGATAACACGGGCTCGATGGCCAGCGCGGGCAAGATGACGGCATTGAAGACGGCCGCGAAGAGCCTGCTCGATCAGTTGAAGGCTGCGGCAAAGACCGACGGCGACGTTTACGTCTCGATCATTCCGTTCGCCAAGGACGTGAATATCGGTGTTGCCAACGCAAACGTGGCCTGGCTGCGCTGGGATGTTGGTCAGTGCAACTACACCAGCCGTTATAGCTCGAGCTTTCTCGGATTTATGACGCAGACGGATTGCACCAGCGCCGGTGGTAACTCGTGGGTTGCGACCACCAAGGTCGGCTGGACCGGGTGCGTATCGGATCGCGATAACACCCCGTCTCCGGGATATGACGTGCTGAGCACGGCGCCCTACAGCCTTGCAGGCACGCCAAGTTCCGCCCAGCGCGCCACGCAGTTCCCTGCCGAGAACTATCCGGACTGCCCTGCGGCGATCCTGCCGTTGACCTACGATTGGACAGCACTGAAGGCCAAGGTCGACGAGATGCTGCCTAACGGTAACACCAACCAGGCCATCGGCATGGCATGGGGCTGGCTGTCGCTGCTGCAGCAGAATCCGCTGAACGCTCCGGTGGAGGACTCGACCTACAAGTATACGAAGGTTGTGATCCTGCTGTCTGACGGCGACAACACGCAGAACCGCTTCAGTACGAGTCAATCTTCGATCGACGCCCGCCAGAAACTGCTCTGCGATAACGCAAAGGCTGCCGGTATCACGATCTACACGATCCAGGTGAATACCGACGGCGGTGCGACGTCCAACGTGATGTCGTACTGTGCAAGCAGCAGCAGCAACTTCTTTGCAACCACGAGCGCGAGCGGCATCAACACAGCGTTCAGCTCGATCGGTAGCGCCCTGTCGAAACTGCGCATCACCAAGTAAGTCGCCAGTTCTCAAACGCGACAATAAAAAAGCCCGGCCGTGAGGCCGGGCTTTTTCATTGGAGGTTTAGAAGAAACTTATTAAGCGCCGGGCGTGAACTTCGAAACCAGCGACTCGTAAGGCTTGAAAGCCTGCTTGGCGAGATCGGTGTAAAGTTCGCCGATCTTCTTCGACTCAGACACGAAGGTCTCATACGAGGTCTTCGCGAATTCGGTCTGAAGCTCGACGGCCTTCTCGACCGACTTCACGCCCGACAGCTTCTCAACGTATGCCTTGGTGTCTTCGAACGACTTCTTGGCAAACTCGCCGTAGGCAGTTGCGATCGACTGGACGCCAGCCGAGAACTGATTAGCGGAAGCAACCGCTGCGTCGAACTGCTCTTTGCCGTACTGCTGAAACTCTTCAACCTTAACCATTTTCAGGATCCTTTTCCCAGACTGTTGACTGACATGCCGGGATGATCCCCGGCTCCCTAACCGGCGTCATAATTACTGCGTTGCACAATAAATGTCAAGAATCTATTGCGTCGCACAAATGTCTTAAAAACCAGCATAATTCCTGGGCACCCCGGAAACCCTTGCTTAACCCTTTGGAAACTGTCCCGACTTAATTTAAGTCCCTCGGCGTTCGCATCTTTTGCAGAGCATCGAAAAAACATCGCTTCTTCAAGGCTTTAGCTGGATATCCGCTTATCCTCCGACGGCCCCGGAATCGTTGGCTTCGCACGGACGACCCGGCTCAGAAAGATTAGCCGTGGCCGGACCAAATTTGGCCTCAGAACGAGGCGAATAAACTTGGGAATCGGACGGGGAAATAAATGGTTGGGGTCAAGTCTTCGGCGTCTACGCGCGCGCTCCGTCTCTGCCTTCTCGGCGTTGCCACACTCTCAGTGGCCGTAGCTTTCACAGTCGATACCGCCGACGCCCGGCGGCGCCACCGGCACCGCTCCCATCACGCAGTTTCCAGCTACAGCCCGGCTTTTTCGTCCATCATCGTCGATGCCAATTCCGGCGGCACGCTTCAGGCCAATAACGCCGACAGCCTGCGCCACCCGGCCTCCCTCACCAAGATCATGACGCTCTACATGCTGTTCGAGCGGCTCGAGAGCGGCAAGCTCAAGCTCGACTCGCAGATGGACGTCTCTGTTCATGCCTCGCAGCAGGCACCAACCAAACTCGGACTACGACCAGGCCAGACGCTCCGCGTCGAGGACGCCATCAAGGGCCTTGTGACCCGCTCGGCGAATGACGCGGCGGTCGTGATCGCCGAAGCGATCGCGGGCGACGAAGATGATTTCGCCAAGGCGATGACGCGCAAGGCGCGCTCGCTCGGCATGAGCAAGACCGTTTACAAGAACGCTTCCGGCCTTCCGGACGACGAGCAGGTCACCACCGCGCGCGATCAGGCCACGCTCGGCCGCGCCATTCAAGATCGCTTTCCGAAACAGTACCGCTACTTCGCGACCGAAGCGTTCAACTACAAAGGCCGCTCGATCCGCAACCACAACAAGCTGCTCGGCCGCGTCGAAGGCGTTGACGGCATCAAGACCGGCTACACCCGCGCGTCCGGATTCAATCTCGTGACGTCGATGAAGCGCGGCAATCGTTTTCTGGTCGGCGTCGTGTTGGGCGGACGCAGCGGCGGTTCGCGCGATGCCATCATGCGCAACCTGCTTGCCGAACATCTCGACGAGGCCTCGACCCGCCGCACCGTTGCAGCAATCACCGAGCGTGGCGGCGATGTTCAGGTCGCCAGCGCGGCAGCAGACGATGACGACGATAAGGTTGAAGTGAAAGCCGGCCGCCCCGCAGCGATGGTGCAGTCGCAAGGCGCGATCAAGGTTGCATCGACGGTGTCCGAACCCGTTCCGCTACCCGCCGCACGTGCCTCGGCTCCAGTCAAGATCACTCCGGGCATCCAGGCGCAGGACAAGCCTGCACCCGCTCCGCTCACCAGCGGCGTTATTTCCACGCAGTCGTTCCCCACCATTCCCGGATCGGCTGAGCCGATGACGCCGGTGAAGGTGAAAACCGTTCAAGTGCGTCTTGGCCAAGCCAAGGTGGCATCTGCTGCCCCCGCTCCCGTTGCCACCAGCGCCATTCCCGCGCCGCGCAAGCCCGATGTTGCGGAAACGTCCCGCGCGGTCGTCGCCAAAGCCGAATTGCCGCCGGTAGAAGCGCGCTCCGTTGAGCGCCGCGCCGAGCCGCGTTCCGAAACTCGTTCCGAACCTTGGCCGGTTGCCAGCGCGCAGACACGTGACTTCCCGGCTCCGCTTCCCTCTCAGCCGAACACCAGCAACGGCATCGGACAGGGCATCATCGGCGCCATT
>Ga0209023_10004037_pt1 | contig 17009 bp, 13 predicted proteins | sample LakOneMetagenome_FD_187468 | JGI IMG/M metagenome (GOLD analysis project Ga0209023, IMG submission 187468) | Freshwater and sediment microbial communities from Lake Erie, Canada (SPAdes) (version 2) | ecosystem: Environmental > Aquatic > Freshwater > Lentic | place: Lake Erie, Canada... | reverse complement strand
CTTCACCGACTCCCTGGGGCGCGGCATCGCTGATCGGGCCGCCGACACCTTCGTGGTGCACAAGCAGGCCCCTCTGCCCATCACCGCCCACGACCTCCCCGGGTTCGCCGACGGAGCCCGCGCCCCGCGCCTCACCTCCTTCGGGCGCGTCGGCGATCTCGACGTGCGCATGCGAGCCCGGCTGCGCCGCCTCACCGATGCGCCCATCCTGGCCGCCGCGGTCGGCCTCCTGGCCCTGGCCCCGGCACTTCCCCTGTCCACCACCGCGTTCGTGATCGCCTCGTCCATCGCATGGATCGTGGTCTTCGTCATCGACGAGACCATCCGCGTCACCCGCACCGGCGTCACCTCGGGCCACAAGCTCGCCGGCCTGGTGATCGTGTCTCGCCACACCGGACAGCCACCCGCCCCCGGGGCGTCGTTCGCTCGAGCGCTGGTGCTCGGGCTCACCCTCTACGTGCCCATCCTCTGGCCGTTGCTGCTCGTCTCCATGGCTCGGGTGCGGTGGGCCAGCACCGGACGGGCGCTCCACGACCTCGCGGGCGGCACCCTCGTGGTGGCCGACCCCGCGGTGGATCCCGAGCGCCAGCGGCAGATGGCCATGCAGGTCCGGCTCGGACGGGTGGTCTGAGCCCATGGCCCTGCCCATCCGCGACAGCCTCTCCACCCGTCGGTTCCCGTGGGTCACCGTCGTGCTGATCGCCATCAACGTGATCGTGTTCTTGTTCATCCAGCCCTCGGCGTTCCAGAATCCGCCGAACCAGAAGCACTACGACGCGGCCGAAGCCCAACGGGGAATCGACGGCACCGTCTACTCCCTGCGCTGGGGGGCCATCCCCTGCGAGCTCCTCTCGGGGCAACGAGCAGCCGACCACCCGTCGTCGTGCCAGAAGGATCCCGGCGAGCCCTTCCCCACCGACAAGGTCGTCTACGTGACCTTGCTCACCGCCATGTTCCTGCACGGCAGCGTGCTGCACATCGCCGGCAACATGCTCTTCCTGTGGGTCTTCGGCAACAACGTCGAGGATCGCCTCGGCCGGGCCAGGTACCTGGCGCTCTACCTCGCCGGCGGCATGGCTGCCACCATGGGCTTCGCCACCGTGCACCCCCACGCCACCGTGCCCCTCATCGGCGCGTCCGGGGCCATCGCCGCCGCCATGGGCGCCTACCTCGCCCTGTTCCCCCGGGGCCGGATCCTCACCGCGGTCGCCACCGCCGCCTTCCAGGTGGTGTACATCCCGGCGGCCATCGTGTTGATGCTCTTCTTCGTCACCCAGTTCCTGACCCCCGATGCCAACGTGGCGTGGGAAGCGCACGTGGCCGGGATGGTGGCCGGCTTCATCGCCGCCCTGGTGCTCCGACGCCTGCCGTCGGTGCGTCGACGCGAGCAGGAGGAGACCTTCGACCTCAGCGTCCGAGGTGGCGTCGCCTTCTGACGGGGTGGCGATCAGGCTCGGGGGAGGCCGAGCACCCGGTCGGCGATGATCGTGCGAAGGATCTGGGTCGTGCCGCCCATGAGCGTGTACGCCGGGGCGTACACCAGGTTGCGGGCCACCCGCTCGGCCAGCTCGTCCTCCACTCGCCCGCCGTGCGGGCCCGCCGACCCATCGGACGACCAGGCCAGGGAGGCCGGGCCGAGCACCTGGCCGCAGAACGCCGCCACCTGCTGCTCGTGCTCGGTGCAGAAGGTCTTGGTGGCGGCCGAGAACGAGCGCGGGGCCTGCCCCAGCACCTCGCGGAGCACGAGCAGTCGACCCAAGCGGTAGCCCGACTCGAGCGATGCGATCGCCTGGCGCACCCGCCCGTCGGACGCATCGGCCAGGGGCAGGCAGTCGACGTAGAGCCGACGGTTGCTGGCCAGCCGGTCGATCCCGCCACGCTCGTGCTCCATCTGGCGCATGACTTGCCGGAAGCTGCCGTTGGGTTCGCCGATGAGGTGGTCGGCCGGCACCTGGACGCCGTCGAAGCGGACCTCGCAGAAGTGCCGGTCACCGCTCTGATCCTCGATCGGGCGGACCTCGACCCCCGGCGAGCGCATGTCGACCACCAGCTCGGAGAGCCCGGCGTGAGCAGGGGCCTCGGGGTCGGTCCTGGCGATCAGGTAGCACCAGTCGGCCACCGCGGCTCCGCTGGTCCAGATCTTGGCTCCGTCGACCACGAACCCTCCCGGGGCCGCCGGTGTGGCCCGAGTGCGCAGCGAGGCCACGTCGGAACCCGCGTCTGGTTCGCTCATCCCGATGCACCAGGTGTCGGTGCCGGCCAGGATGCCGGGCAGCCAACGCTGCTGCTGCTCGGGGGTGGCGAACTGCAGGAGCGTCGGACCGATCTGGCGGTCGGCGAAGTAGGCGCTGGCCAGCGGCGCACCCTCGGAGATGAGGGCCTCGAACACCACGAACCGTTCGAGGGCCGACCGCCCCCCTCCGCCCACGTCGGTGGGCCACGTCATCCCGAGCCAGCCGAGCTCGCCCATTTCGAGGGCGAACGCCTTGTCCACGCCCACCAACCAGCCGTCCTCGCGGGTTCGGTCTCGCCGGGACGCCGCCGCCTCGCCCACGGCTCGGGCGCGGGCGGCCATGTCGGCCAGGTCGGGGGCGAGGTCGAAGTCCATCCGGGGGCCATGGTGGCACTCCTCACTAGGGTCCAACCCCATGCGTGCCATCGTCCTCACCAGCTACGGCGAGCCCGACGTCTTGACCCTGTCCGACGTCCCCGAGCCGGCGTGTGGTCCCGAGGACGTGGTGGTCGACGTGGTGGCCACCGCCCTCAACCGGGCCGACCTCCTCCAACGACGTGGCCTCTACCCCGAGCCCGGACCTCCTCGTGAGCACGAGATCCCGGGCATGGAGCTCTCCGGACGGGTGGCGTCGGTGGGCGAGCGGGTGTCTCGCTGGAGCCCCGGCGACGAGGTCATGGCCATCGTCAGCGGCGGCTCGTATGCCGAGCAGGTCGCGGTGCACGAACGCCAGCTCATGGCCGTCCCACGCGGCGTGGCGGTGGCCGATGCCGCCGCCATCCCCGAGGTGGGCATCACCGCCCACGACGCGCTCGTGGTGCAGGGCGGGCTCGCCGCCGGCGGCTGGGCCCTGGTCCACGCTGGCGCCTCCGGCGTGGGGTCGATGGCGATCCAGATCGTGGCTGCCATGGGCGCACGGGTGGTCACCACCACCTCGGCCGGCAAGGTCGCCGCCGTGAAGGCCCTCGGTGCCGACGTGGTCGTCGACTACGGCGCGGACGACTTCGTGGAAGCGGTCGACGAGGCCACGGGCGGCATCGGCGTCGACACCGTGCTCGACGTGATCGGCGGGGACTACCTGCCCCGCAACATCGCCGCCCTGGCCGTCGGCGGCCGCATCGTGCAGGTGGGCGTGATGGGCGGCGGGCGGACCAACATCGACCTGTTCTCGCTCATGCCCAAGCGAGCGAGCCTCATCGGCACGGTGCTGCGCGCTCGGCCGCTGGAGGAGAAGGTGGCGGCCAGCGTCCGCTTCGCCGCGGAGGTCCTCCCCGCCATCGAGGCGGGCAAGATCCGTCCGGTCATCGACCGGCGGTTCGCCCTGGCCGACATGGCCGATGCCCATCGCTACCTCGAGACCAACGCCAACGTCGGCAAGGTCCTGATCGACATCTGAGGCCGCCCGGCATCACAGGCGGCGGACGGTGGGCCTCGGGTCGGGGGTGGAGGGCTGCAGGCCGATGCGGACGTCGGTGATGGCCGCCGACCCGGCCACCACCAGCACCGGGTTGAGGCGGACCGAGGCGATCTCGGGCACGGCATCGGCCAGCGAGGCCAGGCGGACCAGCAGGTCGACCAGGGCGGCGTGGGCCGACGGACCGAGGTCGTCGAGCAGCGGCGCCACGGCCGACGCATCGATCAGTCGCTCGGCATCGGCATCGGTGAGCGGGAGGATCCGCATCCGCTGGTCGGCCACCCGCTCGGCCGCCGCGCCACCGAGACCGAGGGTGAGCACGTCGCCCAAGACCTGGTGGCGGTGGATGCCGACGCGGACCTCGGGTCCCTCGGGCGCCATCGTCTGGATCACCGCCGGGTGCATGGCGTCGCCGAGGAGGCTGTTCATGCGGGCATAGGCATCGCGCAGCGCATCGTCGCCGTGGACGTCGAGCGACACGCCACCGGCCTCGGACTTGGTGAGGCGCTCCAGGCCCGACGCCTTGAGCGCCACCGGGTACCCCAGCTGGTTGGCTGCCGCCACCGCGTCGTCCACGTCGTTGGCCAGGTGCTGGGCCACCGGGGCCAGGCCGACGATGGCCAGGAGGTCGGCTGCTTCCCGCGGGTCGAGCCACCGTCGGCCGCCGAGCAGCGCGGTGTCGTCGGCCAACCAGCCGGCCACCAGCGCGCGGGCCCGATCGAGGTCGTCACCCAGCAGCTCGAGCTGGGTGCCCTCGGGTTGGGCCCGCCACGTGGCGTAGCTCACCACCCGGGCCAGCGACGCCGCCGCCTCTTCGGGGAACGGGAACTGCGGGATGCGCTCGTCGCCCTCGGCCAAGGTGCTGGGCCCGTGCTGGCCGAGGAGGCAGGCGACGGTGGTCACCGCGTGGGGGTGTCGAGCCGCCTCACGGATCGCGGTGCCCACCCGCTTGTAGTGCGTGGCCACCGCCGGGGCGTAGATGACCAGCACGGCGTCGACCTCATGGGTGTCGTAGACGTGGGTGAGGGCCTCGGTGAAGCGCTCGGGCGCCGCCATGTTGGAGAGGTCCACCGGTTCCACCGGGTCCAGGCCGCCGGCCTTGAGGGCGTCGACGGCCAGCCACGCCGGGCCCCAGGAGTTGGTGATGACCGCCACCCGGTTGCCGGCCGGCAGCGGTTGGTTGGCGAGCACCCCGGCGGTGTGGAACATCTGGGTGAGGTTGTCGACGCGGATGACCCCGGTCTGCTCCAGCAGTGCGGCGCCCGTGGCATCGGGCGGCCAGCCCTCGGGCTCGTCCCAGTGATCGCCGAGGCGGCCGCCGACCTTCACCGCCACCACCGGCTTCACCCTGGACAGGGCGCGGGCGATGCGGGAGAACTTCGAGGGGTTGCCGAACGACTCCAGGTACACCATGGCGACGTCGGTGGCCGGGTCGTCCTGCCAATACCGCAGGACGTCGTTGCCGGACACGTCAGCCTTGTTGCCCACCGCCACGAACGACGAGATGCCCAGGCCGAGCTCGCGGGCACCGTCGATGATGGCGGCACCGATCACGCCCGACTGAGCCATGAGTCCGATGCGGCCGGGCAGCGGATCCACCCCGAAGAACGTGGCGTGCATGCGCACCGCGGGATCGGTGTTGATCACGCCCAGGGCGGCCGGCCCGATCAGCCGCATGCCGTGGCGTCGGGCGTAGGACACCAGGCGCTCCTCGGCCTGCTCGCCCTCGTGGTCGCGGTCCGCGAAGCCCGAGGACAGCACGATCAGGGCCTGGACCCGCTTGACCGCGCACTCCTCCACGACGCGGAGCACCTCGTCGGCCGGCACGCAGATCACGGCCAGGTCGAGCTCGCCCGGCACGTCGAGCACGGAGCGCCAGGCCCGAACGCTGGCCACGTAGGTGGCGCTGCGGTTCACCGGGTACACCGGCCCCTGGAAGCCACGGGCCACGAGATGGCTGAACACCTGGTGGCCGATGGTGCCCGGCTCCCGGGATGCGCCCACCACCGCGATGGAGCCGGGCGCAAGGATGCGCCGGACGGACCGAGACTCAGCCGTTGCGGCTCGGGCCTCGATGGCAGCCAGGGCATCGGGCGTGGGCTCGATGCCCAGCTCCACCTCGATCACACCCTCCTCGAAGTGGCTCTGGGCGGTGAACCCGGCCTGGGTGAACACCCCGAGCATCTTGCGGTTCTGGGGAAGCACCGACGCGGTGAACCCGGAGATGCCGGCCTCGCGAGCGGCCACCGCGAGGTACTCGAGCAGCACCGTGGCCATGCCCCGACCGTGGTGCTCGTCGTCCACGAAGAAGGCCACCTCGGCGTCGCTGCGAGCCCGGTGGCGGTCGTAGCGGGCCACCCCCACCAATTCGTCGCCGATGAGGGCGACGAACGCCATGCGGTCGACGTAGTCCACGTTGGTGAACCGCTCGAGGTCTCGCTCGGAGAGGCGGGGCCGAGGCGAGAAGAAGCGGAAGTAGATGCTCTCGGGGGACTGCCGGTCGTGGAACCGGACGATTCGCTCCGCGTCGTCGGGGCGGATGGGTCGCACCGACATGGTGCCGCCGTCGGAGAGCACGACGTCGGCCTCCCATCGGGCCGGGTAGTCCGGTTCGCTGGGCATGGGGCGAGGCTACCGACCGGGTAGAACGTCCGGCGTGGTCGTCCATCGCGTTCGCTCCGCTCCCCTGCCCGACGTCGACTTCGACGCCATCCGCGTCGAGCTCGAGGTGCCCGGCGACTTCCCGCCGGAGGTGACGTCGGCAGCCGTGAACGCTGCGGCCGTCGATCAGCCGGTGGTGCTGGACGCCACCCACATCGAGCTGGTCACCATCGACCCGCCCGGCTCCATGGACCTGGACCAGGCCGTGGCCATCGAGGACCTTCCCGGCGGCGGGTGGCGCGTGTTCTACGCCATCGCCGACGTGGCGGCGTGGGTGCACCCCGGCGATCCCGTCGACGTGGCGGCCCGAGCTCGCACCCAGACCTACTACGCCCCCGATCGACGGATGCCGCTCCACCCGTCCGCCTTGGGTGAGGCGGCGGCATCGCTGCTGCCCGACGGCCCCCGGCCGGCCGCGCTGTGGACCATCTCGGTCGCGCCCGACGGGACCACCACGTCGATCGACGTGCGTCGGGCCACGGTGCGCAGCCGAGCCAGGCTCACCTACGCCCAGGTGCAGGCCGACCTGGACGCCGGCACCGCGCCGGCCGTGCTCCGAGCGTTCCCGGCGCTCGGCGCCGCGCTGCTGGCCGACGCCCGTCGTCGCGACGCCATCGAGCTCGGGCTGCCCGAGCAAGAGGTGGTGAAGGACGCCGACGGCCGCTGGTCGGTGGAGTTCCGGGCCGACCTGGCCATCGAGACCTGGAACGCCCAGGTGTCGCTGCTCACCGGTCGGGCGGCGGCCACGCTGATGCTGCGGGCCGGGCTCGGCATCCTGCGCACGCTGCCCGACCCCGATCCGGCCAGCTTTCCGCGCCTCCAGCGGGCGGCCCGCAACCTCGGGATCCTGTGGCCCGACGGAGCGCACCCAGGCACGGTGCTGGCCGGGCTCGACCCGTCGCAGCCCAAGCAGGCCGCGTTCGCCGATCTGGCCGCAGAGCTGCTGCGCGGGGCGGGCTACACGGTCCTGGGGGCGGCGCCAGCGCCAGCGCCTGGGCCTGGGCCTGGGCCTGGGGCGCCCACGATCGAGACCGACCATGCCGGGGTGGGTGGGCCCTACGCCCACGTCACGGCTCCCTTGCGCCGCCTGGTGGACCGGTTCGGCACCGAGGTGTGCCTGGCGGTGGTGGCCGGGACCGAGGTGCCCTCCTGGGTCACCGAGGCGCTACCGACCTTGCCCGAGCTCATGGCCGAGGGGGATCGGCGTTCACACAAGCTCGACCGGGCCATCGTCGACGCCACCGAAGCCATGGTGTTGGCCGATCGGGTGGGCGAGGTGTTTCCCGCATCGGTGGTGGAGACCGGTGATCGGTACGGCACCGTCGTCATCGAGGACCCGGCGGTGAGAGGCCGCTGCGACACCCGTGACCTGCCACTGGGCGCCGCCATCTCGGTTCGCTGCACCGAGGCCGACGTGGCCAAGCGATCGGTCCGCTTCGAGCGCGTCGGCTGATGCCTGGGTGGGTGGAACCAGGGCTGCGGCCGAAGGTTTGTCGCATCACACGGGCGGGGGAGGCGCAATCCGACAAACCCCGGGGGACGGCGCAGAATCTACGCAGATTCTGCGCCGTCGCTCTGACGCCTGGGTGCCGCTGTGGGCGGGTCGTGGGCGTTTAGCCTCGGACGGTCCACCTGCACCAGGAGCAACCCATGATCGTCGTCGTCGGCTACCTCACCATCGACCCCGCCAAGCGTGCCGAGGCCGAGGCCGCGATCATCGCCGCCATGGCCGCCACCCGCACCGAGGACGGCAACATCGACTACCGCTTCTCCACCGATCTGCTCGATCCCAACCGGATCAACGTCGTGGAGCAGTGGGACGACCAGGCCGCGGTGGATGCCCACATGACCCACCCCAACCTGGCCGAGTTCATGACCGCGGTCGGGCCGTGCGTGTCGGGTCCGCTGGGGTTCGTGGCCCACGAGGTGGCCTCGTCCACCACCATCATGTGATCCCCATCTCCTTCCCTCTCCCCCACACCCCGTCGTGATCAACGTCGTCCTCCTCCTGTTCGGGAGCATCGCCGGCTTCGCCGGTGCTCGACGGCTCCGTCGGCCAGAGAACGCCGCCCAGGCAGCGTCGGTGGCGCGCTCGGTGAGCGGCACCCTCGGCCGCCGCAAGGGCCTCAACGCGCCCGAGCTGCAGCGGGCCTGCTTCTCGGAGATGGTGCGCCACGTGCAGGTCACCCGCCAGGGCCGCACCCATGCCCCTGCCCGGTACCGGATCGATCTGCACCCCGACGACCTGGCCGTGGTCGACGAGAGTCGACGCTGGTTCACCGATGGCCTGGTCGACGCCCTGCGCCAGGCCTCCCGGGACAACGGGTGGGCGCTCGACGGCACCGTGGTGATCGACTTCCAGGCCGACCCGAGCCGACACCCCGGTGTGCCGGTCGCCTTCGCCGTGCCGCCCGAGGAGCCCAACTCGTCGGCTCCGGTCGCCGCCCCGCCCGCACCCAAGCCGGCCCGCGCCGCACCCCGCGCCCTCGCCTTGGTCCGAGCCGACACCGACGAGCGGATCCCCCTGGGCGATGCCCCGCTCACCATCGGGCGCTCCCGCAACCAGGACATCACCATCGACGACTCCCGCGTGAGCCGCAGCCACGCTCGGATCGAGCGGCACCAAGACGGCTGGACGGTGGTCGACGAGGGATCGGGTAACGGCACCCGGCTCGACGGCGCCGCCCTGAAGCCCAGCCAGCCCCGCCGCCTGCGTGATGGCTCGGTCATCGGCATCGGGCCGGTCGATCTTCGGGTGGTCACCATCACGTCCACCCCCGCCGCCCAACCGGGCACCCGGGCGCTCGACGACAGCGACCGCACCCGGATCTCCGGACAGGTCCTCCCTGCGGACCGGCGGCCCGAGTCGTGACCGCGCTGATCTTCCTGGTCGTCGGCCTGGCCATCGGCATCGTCGCCGAGCGGCTCGTCCCCCGGAGGGCGCCCGGACCGGCCGGCGCTTCCGCCGGCGTTCCCGGTGTGCCGGCCCAGCCCGGAGTCCGCAAGGCGCCTCGGCGCCGTCGGTCACGTGGCCGGATCGTCGCCTGGGTCGCGGTGGGCACCGTCGCCCTCGTCCTGCTCGTCACCATCGGTGGGTACCTGTGGGCGTCGAGCGTCTTCAACAAGATCGAGAAGGTCGACGTCGCCGCCCAGCTGTCCCACGGCAGCGGTACCAACTACCTGTTGGTGGGCTCGGACAACGGACGCACCGCAGCCGACCAGCGCGTGGGGGTCGAGGGGGCACGCTCGGACACGATCATGGTGCTGCGGGTGCAGGACGGGAAGGCCAAGATGCTCTCCCTCAACCGTGACCTGTGGGTGACCAACCCGGCCACCGGCCAGGAGGGTCGGCTCAACGCCACCTACAACCAGGGCCCGGCCAACCTGATCGCCGCGGTCACCAAGAACTTCGGGATCCCGATCGACCGCTACATCGAGATCGACTTCGTGTCGTTCGGCAGCCTGGTCGACTCCTTCGGCGGCATCGATGTCACCTTCGCCAACCCGGCGCTCGACCGGGCATCGGGTCTGGTGGTCCCCAACGCCGGGCTGGTCCACCTCGATGGCGCCCAGGCCCTGGCCTACGTGCGCTCGCGCCACTACACCGAGGTGATCAACGGCAAGGAGGTGCCCGAAGGCGGCCTGCCCGACGTCAACCGCACCGCCCGTCAGCAGGTCTTCCTGCGCCAGATCATGTCCAAGGCCGGAGCGAAGCGGAACCCGGTCACCCTCATGTCGGCGGCTTCCAAGATGACCGACGGCCTCCGCGTCGACAACGAGATGACGGTTCTCGACGCCGGTCGCTTCGCCTGGAGCATGGGGCGCCTCAACCCCGAGCGGGTGGTGCTTCCCGTGGTGCCCCGCACCACGAGCGGCGGCGCCGCCGTGCTCGACAAGGGCCCCGGCGCCGACGAGGTCCTGGCCCAATTCCGCTGACCACCCCGTCGCGTCGGCTCCTCGGGCGCTCGCACTACGGTCCTCGGCCATGACCGCTGAGGACTTCGGGACCCGGATCGCGGCGGCGTACGCCACCGACGGCGCCGCCATCGACATCGGCCGAGCGGTGCTGGGCGGCACCACGCACCCCGAGGCGGTGATCCAGGTGCCCACCGCGATGCTCAACCGCCACGGGCTCATCGCCGGGGCCACCGGCACGGGCAAGACGGTCACGCTGCAGCTGCTCGCCGAGCAGCTCTCGGCTCAGGGCGTGGCGGTGTTCACCGCCGATGTGAAGGGTGACCTGAGCGGGCTGGTGAAGCCCTCGGTGCCGGGCGACAAGGTCAACCAGCGCGTGACCGAGCTTGGACTCACGTACACCCCCACCGGCGCGCCGGTGCAGTTCTGGGCGCTGGGCGGCCAAGGCCCCGGCGTGCCGGTCCGGGCCACCGTGGGCTCGTTCGGCCCGCAGCTGCTGGCCAAGGTCCTGGGGGCCAACGAGACCCAGTCGTCGTCGCTGGCGCTGGTCTTCTACTACGCCGACCAGCAGGGGCTTCCGCTCCTCGACCTGGTGGATCTGGTCGACCTGCTCAAGTACCTGATCAGCGACGAGGGCAAGCCCGAGCTCAAGGGGATCGGCGGGCTGTCGAGCCAGACCGCCGGCGTGCTGCTTCGCAAGATGGTGGAGCTGCAGCAGCAGGACGCCGAGCTGTTCTTCGGCGAGCCCGAGGTCACGATCCCGGACCTCATCCGGCTGGCCCCCGACGGTCGAGGCATCATCAACTGCCTCGAGCTCTCGGCGGTGCAGGACCGGCCCAAGCTCTTCTCCACCTTCTTGATGTGGCTGCTCGCCGATCTGTACGAGCACCTCCCCGAGGTGGGCGACCTCGACAAGCCGAAGCTGGTGTTCTTCTTCGACGAGGCCCACCTCCTGTTCGACGGTGCCTCCAAGGAGTTCACCGACCAGGTGGCCCAGACCGTGCGGCTCATCCGCTCCAAGGGCGTCGGCGTGTTCTTCATCACCCAGCTGCCCGACGACGTGCCCGACCCGGTCCTGGCCCAGCTCGGCAACCGGGTGCAGCACGGGCTCCGGGCCTTCACCCCGCGCGACGCCAAGGCCCTCAAGGCCGCGGTCTCCACCTACCCGAAGACCGACGACTACGACCTGGAGGAGGTGCTCACCCAGCTCGGCATCGGCGAGGCGGTGGTCACCACGCTGACGGCCAAGGGCACGCCGACGCCGGTGGCCTGGACCAAGGTGCGGCCGCCACAGTCGCAGATCGGTGCCGTCGACCCGACTGAGGTGCTCTCGTTGGCCCAGGCCAGCGACCTGTGGCCCACCTACGCGGTGGAGGTAGACCGGGCCTCGGCCCGCGAGATGCTGGCGGCCAAGATGGGCGTGACGCTGCCCGGCGCGCCAGTTGCACCAGCGCCCCCCGCCCCGCCGCCGGTCGTGCGGCCCGACCTGCCGCCACCGCCTGCACCGCCGGCCCCCACGCCGTCTCCCGGCGACCTGGTCCGAGGATCGGGCATCGACGACGACAGCTTCGATCCGCCCACCGAGCACCCGCACGCCACCGAGGGACCCAAGGGCCCACCCGGCCAGGCCGAGCGCATCGATCCCCCCAGGTCCAAGGGCGGTGGCTCGGCGAAGAAGGACGATGGCGTGGTCACGGACTTCCTCAAGAGCCGCGAGGGCCGGGCCACGGTGAACAACGTCGTCCGCGGCGTGTTCGACCTCCTCAAGAAGAAGCGCTGACCCAGCGCCAACATCTCGGAACGGTCCACGACGACCTGCCGTGGACCACGCCGAGGAGCGGCCACGGTACGGTCCCCGCCGTGAGCAGCACCGGGGACGCAACCACATCCACCAACGGCGCGGCCGGGCCGTACGAGGGCTTCGGCGGCAAGGTCGGCAACACCTTCGCCGGCTCGGAGAGCTGGTGGCCGACGCGGCCTGACCCGGGCCCCGACGCGCCCAACATCGTGGTGGTCCTGGCCGACGACCTGGGCTTCGCCGACCTGGGTTGCTACGGCTCGGAGATCCCCACCCCCAACCTCGACCGTCTGGCCGGCCGGGGTGTGCAGTTCACCAACTTCCACGTGACCCCGATGTGCTCGCCCACCCGTTCGGCCCTGCTCACCGGGGTCAACCCGCACCGCGCCGGCGCGGGCCACGTCGCCAACTCCGACCCCGGGTTCCCCGGCTACGCGGCCGAGATGGCCGACGACGTGGCCACCATGGCCGAGGTGTTCCGCGACGCCGGCTACCACACCATGGCCATCGGCAAGTGGCACCTGACCAAGGACGCCGACCTGTCCGACGCCGGCCCGCGGCACTCGTGGCCCTGCCAGCGGGGGTTCGACCGCTACTACGGCGTGCTCGATGCCTTCACCAACCTGCACCACCCGCACCGGCTGGTGGAGGACAACCACACGGTGGAGACCGATCAGTACCCCGACGGCTACTACGTCACCGACGACCTGACCGACCGGGCCATCGGGTTCATCCGCCAGGCCAAGGCCTCTCGCCCCAGCCAGCCGTTCCTCTGCTACTTCGCCCACATCGCCGTGCACGCTCCGCTCCAGTGCAAGGAATCCGATCTGGCCAAGCACCGGGGCAACTACGACGCCGGGTGGGACGCCCTGCGCCAATCTCGCCACGACCGCCAGGTGGAGCTGGGCCTGCTGCCGCCCGGCACCGTGCTCGCCCCGCGCAACAGCGAGGACGGCGACGAGGTCGCTCCGTGGGAGAGCCTGGGCGCCGACGACCAGGCGCTGTTCGCCCGGTACATGGAGGTCTACGCCGCCATGGTGGACAGCGTCGACCAGTCCGTGGGTCGCCTCTACGCCGCCCTCGAGGAGCTGGGTGAGGCCGACAACACCATCTTCCTCTTCCTGTCCGACAACGGCGCCTCCAGGGAGGGCGAGGCCCAGGGCACCACGAGCTACTTCCGCACCCTCGTGTCGAAGAACGTGACCGACCTGGAGGACCATGCGTTCGACCTCAGCCGCATCGACCTCGTCGGCGGCCCTCGCTCCCTGGCCCACTACCCGCGCGGATGGGCGATGGCGTCGAACACGCCGTTCCGCCTCTACAAGATCAACACCCACGCCGGCGGCCACTCGGTGCCGTGCATCCTCAACTGGCCGGCGGGCCAGAGCCGGCTCGGCCTCAGGGACCAGTGGTCCCACGTCACCGACATCCTGCCGACGCTGTGCGAGCTCACCGGCGTGATCCGCCCCGACGAACGCGCCGGCATCGCCCTCCAACCCGTGAACGGCACCAGCCTGGTACCGGTGCTGGCCGACCCCGCCGCGTCGCACGCTCGAGGACCCCAGTACCTCGAGATGTCGGGCCACCGCGGCTACTACGACGGCGACTGGGAGGTGGTCACCCGCCACCAGCCGCTCACCGAGTTCGGGGACCACGAGTGGGAGCTGTACCACCTGGCCGAGGACCGCACCGAGACCCGCAACGTGGCCGCCGAGCACCCCGACAAGGTGGCCGAGCTGGCCGCAGGCTGGGAGGCCATGGCCCGTGAGAACCAGGTGTACCCGCTCGACGAGGGGTCTCGGCTGCGCTTCGTGATCCGGCCTCCCTACGAGGAGCCACTGCAGGAACCGGTGCGGATCGTGGCCGGAACCTACGGCCTGGAGCGGTACCGGTCGCAGCAGCTGATCCAGTGGCGAGCGTTCGATGTCGACGTCGACCTCACCTATCGCACCGGCGACGTCGGCGTGCTGGTGGCCCACGGCGACCAGGGTGGCGGCTACGCCCTGTACGTCGACGCCGGCGACCAGCTGGTGTTCGTGCACAACGGGTACGGCGAGATGACCGAGCTGGCCTGCGGCCCCGTTCCCGATGGCACCACCCACATCCGCCTGGCCATCACCGCGCCGGGGAGCTGGCGCTGGCAGGTCGCGGTATCCGTGGGCGACGAGGTCCGCGCCTCGTTGCACGACGTCGTGATGCTCGGCGCCATGGCCCCGTTCGAGGGCATCAGCGTCGGTACCGACCGGCGCTCCCCCGTCTCCTGGGACGTCTACGAGGCGCACGGCGGCTACCCGTTCACCGGCGACCTCCGCGCCGTCACCTACACCCCCGGCGAGCCCGCCCCCGACGCCGGCACCCGCTTCATCGACCTCCTCCGCCAGATCGGCCTCCGCTTCGAGTGAGCGTCCAACCGTCGCGGGGCGCCGGCATCGCTCCAGCTAGCTTCAGAGCCCATGGCTGACCGTCTCCGCATCGGCGTGCTGCAGTGCGGCTACGTGGCTCCCACGGTGGCGGAGGTCTGCGGGGACTACCCGCAGGTCTTCCAGGACCTGCTCGCCCCGCACGACATCGACCTGGTCATCCACGACGTCCAGCAGGCCCCCGTCCCCACCGACCTGGATGCCTGCGACGGCTGGCTGGTCACCGGATCGGCCAACTCGGCCTATGAGCCGTTGGCGTGGATCCCGCCGGTGGAGGATGCCCTGCGCACCATGATCGACCGCGAGGTGCCCCTCGTGGCGGTGTGCTTCGGCCACCAGCTGCTGGCCCAGGCCATGGGCGGCCGGGTGGAGCGCTCGCCCGACGGCTGGGGCGCCGGCGTCCACCACTACGAGATCATCGGTGACACCCAGCCGTGGATGGTCCCGCCCGCCGACGGACCCGTCGCCCTGATCGCCAGCCACCAGGACCAGGTGGTCGAGGCACCCGATGGCGCGGTGGTGTGGAGCCGCACCGAGCACTGCCCCATCGCCGGGTTCACCCTCGGCCCCAGAGCGATGACCATCCAACCCCACCCCGAGTTCTCCGCTGCCCTGTCGCGCGGCCTGCTGAACCTGCGCCGCGAGATGATCGGCCCCGAGACGGCCGACGCGGCCCTGGCCTCGCTGGCCGAACCGATCGAGGCCGACCGGGACCAGTTCGCCTCGTGGATGGCCAGCTTCTGGCGGGGTTGATCCGGTCGTGGAGGTCGACGATCGTCGCACTCCCGAATCGGAGCTGAGCCCGGCGTTCGCCTCGGGTCGAGACGCCACCATCCACGCCTTCGGTCCCGACCGGGTGCTGCGCCGCACCCCCGACCCTCGGGACCACACCGCCGAGGCCGACGTGATGGAGCTGGTCCGTGCGGCCGGGTTCCCCGTGCCCCAGGTGTTCCGGCGCGGCCCGGGCGAGATGGTCATGGCCCGGATCGAGGGTCCCACCATGTTGGAGGACATCGAAGCCCATCCGTGGCGCATCGACCGCCACGCCCGCACCTTGGCCGACCTGCACGCCCGGCTCCACGCCATCGAGGCCCCCGAGTGGCTCCGGCCCCTGCGGGTCCCCGGGTCGGCGGTCCTCCACCTCGACTTCCACCCCGGCAACGTGATCCTGTCGCCCTCGGGCCCGATGATCATCGACTGGTCCAACGCTGCCCGTGGCGACCCCGCAGCCGACGTGGCCCTCACCTGGATCTTGATGGCGGCCTTCGAGCGCGATGACGGGCCGGTAACCGGCTCCCTTCCCAAGCGGATCCTCACCCACGTCGAACGCCGGGCCGAGCCGTGGATCCGCCGTCGCCTGGTTCGCACCTTCGTTCGGGCCTCGGGGCTCGAGGCCGAGACCCGGCGGGTGCTGGGAGCCACCGCCGACCACCGTCTGGCCGATCGCTCGGTCCGCGAGGGCGAGCGAGAGGCGATCTTGGCCCTGGTGTCCCGCGAGGGTTCCTGATCGGGCATCCTGAGGGCCCGCCCGTCGACACCGAGGAGCATCGCCATGGCCGATGACATGAACGACTTCAACGCCCAGATCATCAACGAGTTCCGAGCCAACGATGGAGCCGTAGGCGGCAACTTCGAGGGCGCACCGCTGTTGCTCCTCCACAGCACCGGGGCCAAGTCGGGCGAGGAGCGGGTCCACCCGATCGTCTACCAAGCCGTGGGCGACGACTACGCCGTGTTCGCGTCCAAGGCCGGCGCGCCCACCCACCCCGCCTGGTTCCACAACCTGGTGGCCAACCCGTCGGCCTCCATCGAGGTCGGTGCCGACACCGTCCCGGTGACCGCCACCGTGCTCGAGGGCGACGCCCGTTCGGAGATCTGGGAGCGCCAGAAGGAACTCATGCCTGGCTTCGCTGACTACGAGAAGGCCACCGACCGCCTCATCCCCGTGGTCCTGCTGACGCCAGCCTGAACGGGGCCTCTCGGCCCGCAGGACAACCTCGTGCACGGTCGCCCGTGAGGGTGAATAATCGGACACATGGGCATCCTCAACAAGCTGACGGGCGGGACCGACAAGAAGCTCCTCCAGACCGGGATCCCCGGTCGAGGGGTGATCCTGGCGGTCCAGGCCTCGGGAACCACGGTGCAGATGGGCGGCGGTCTCGTCGAGCGCAAGTGCACCTTCACCCTCGAGGTGACGCTGGACAACCAGCCGCCGTACCAGGCCCAGTGCAGCCAACGGGTCGGCGAGATCTACATCCCGCAGTTCGTGCCGGGCCAGACCGTGGTGGCCGTGCGCGTCGACCAGGAGAACCCGGCCAATGTGGCCATCGACTTCAACAGCGCGCCGCCCAGCGTCACCATCGCCCGCAACCCCAACCAGAAGTCGGCGGCCGAGATCTTGGTGACCGGCACCCCGGCCAAGGGGGTCATCGTGCAGAGCCAGCCGCTGGGCATGAAGAACCCCGAGGGCATCGACATGTACGCCTTCCAGCTCACCGTGATGCCTCCCGGTGGGGCGCCGTACCAGATCCAGGTCGGCAACCCCACGACCCCGGCAGCGCTGCCGCT
>Ga0209023_10004036_pt1 | contig 17011 bp, 15 predicted proteins | sample LakOneMetagenome_FD_187468 | JGI IMG/M metagenome (GOLD analysis project Ga0209023, IMG submission 187468) | Freshwater and sediment microbial communities from Lake Erie, Canada (SPAdes) (version 2) | ecosystem: Environmental > Aquatic > Freshwater > Lentic | place: Lake Erie, Canada... | reverse complement strand
CTCGTACACGGCGGGCATCCGGGTCGATCCGCCCACGAGGACGACGTGGGCGATGTCGCCTACCTTGACGCCGGCCTCACGGATGACGTCCTGGAAGGGCTTCTTGGTGCGGTCCAGCAGGTCCTCGGTCATCTTCTCGAACTGGGCGCGGGTGAGCGTCTCGTCGAGGTTGGCCGGGCCGTTTTCGGTCAGCGACAGATACGGGAGCTGGATGCTCGTCGACATGCTCGAGGACAGTTCCTTCTTGGCCTGCTCGGCCGCTTCCTTCAGGCGCTGCTTGGCGATCTTGTCGCCGGAGACGTCGACGCCCGTGGTCTCCTTGAACTTCTTGATCAGGTGATCGACGATGCGCTGGTCCCAGTCGTCGCCGCCGAGACGGTTGTCGCCCGAGGTCGAGCGAACCTGAATGGTGGAGAAGTCGTCGTCCTTGCCCACTTCGAGCAGGGATACGTCGAACGTTCCGCCTCCGAGGTCGAAGACCAGAATGAGTTCGTCTTCCTTACCGCGGTCGAGGCCGTACGCCAGCGCTGCAGCGGTGGGCTCGTTGATGATGCGGAGCACGTTGAGTCCGGCGATCTCACCGGCCTCCTTGGTGGCCTGACGCTCGGCGTCGTTGAAGTAGGCCGGAACGGTGACGACAGCGTCGCTCACCTTCTCACCCAGGTACTGCTCGGCGTCGCGCTTGAGCTTGGCGAGGATACGCGAGGAGATCTCCTGCGGCGTGTACTTCTTGTCGTCGATGGCGACGGTCCAGCCGGTGCCCATGTGGCGCTTCACGGAGGAGATGGTGCGGTCGACGTTGGTGACGTTCTGGCGCTTGGCGGTTTCGCCGACGAGGACTTCGCCGTCCTTGGTGAATGCGACCACCGAGGGCGTGGTGCGCAAGCCTTCGGCGTTGGCGATGACGGTGGGTTCTCCACCCTCAAGTACGGACACCACAGAGTTAGTGGTTCCGAGGTCGATGCCTACTGCACGTGCCATGTGGGGTGTTCTCCTTATGCGTTGTAGATCAAGTTCAAAGACTTGAGTCTCATTGGCTCAAGTATTCACCCCATCCGAACGACTGTCAATTCCCCAGACTCAAAGTTGAGCCACTTGCACTCAACTCTCAGGTTTTCATGCGCACACGAGCTGGATCCGCCTTCGGCGGTTTAGCCTGATCCCATGACCGAGATTGTTATCCAAGCTGACAGAGATGTTCCGCTCAAACCTGCCCGCGGGCACGTCGTGGCCTGGGCGTTCTGGGACTGGGGGTCGTCCGCCTTCGATACGGTCGCCACAACCTTCGTCTTCACCGTGTACATCACGGGTTCCGCTTTCGGCGACAAGGATGTGATCTCCGCACAGCTCGGCTGGGCCCTCGCGATCTCCGGCCTGCTGATCGCCGTGCTCGCGCCGATCACCGGGCAACGCTCAGACACCTCCGGCCGACGCAAGTTCTGGCTCGGCGTGAACACTTTCGTCGTGGTCGCCATCACCGCCTGCATGGTCTTCGTGCAGGCGGCCCCGGACTACCTCCTGTTGGGCCTGTTCCTCGTAGCGGCGGGCAACGTGTTCTTCGAGTTCGCCAGCGTCAACTACAACGCCATGCTCACCCAGGTGTCGACCCGGAGTTCGATCGGCAAAGTCAGCGGCTTCGGCTGGGGAATGGGCTATCTCGGCGGCATTGTGCTGCTCCTGATCGTGTATTTCGGGTTCATCCACCCTGAGGTGGGACTCTTCGGCGTCACGAACGAGAACGGCCTGGCCGTGCGCGTCTCCATGCTCATCTCGGCTGTCTGGTTCGGCCTGTTCGCTCTGCCGGTACTGCTCAGGGCGCCTGAGTACCGGGCACCCGCGGCTGCTCGCCGGGCGCGCGTGGGGTTCTTCCGCAGCTACGCCGTACTCGGCCATGACATCATGCGACTCTGGAAGACCAGTCGCCCCACGGTGTTCTTTCTCGTGGCGAGCGCCGTCTTTCGCGACGGCTTGGCGGGAATCTTCACCTTCGGAGGCGTGCTCGCGGCATCCGTTTTCGGTTTCTCAGCCGGCGAGGTGATCATCTTTGCGATCGCCGCCAACGTGGTGGCGGGCGTGGCCACCATCAGTGTCGGCGCCCTCGACGACCGACTCGGCGCCAAGCCGGTGATCGTGACGGCTCTCGTGGGACTGCTCGTGAGCGGGCTCATGGTGTTCTTCCTGCACGACGGCGGGCAGATCGTGTTCTGGACCGCCGGCCTCGCGCTCTGCCTGTTCGTCGGCCCGGCTCAGTCGGCCAGTCGAACGTTCCTGGCCCGGCTCATTCCTCCGGGACGCGAGGGCGAGGTTTTCGGCCTGTACGCGACCACCGGCCGCGCGGTGAGCTTTCTCGCCCCCCTGTCATTCGCGCTGATGGTCACCACCTTCGGCGAGACCTACTGGGGAATCCTGGGCATCATGCTCGTGTTGCTCCTCGGGCTGCTGCTGCTCCTGCCGGTGAAAGCACGGCAGGAGCAGATCGGCTGAGCTGTTGCCTCTGGCCAGGCCTGCGCGCCTGAAACCTGCAGCTGCGGCCGGTCAGTGGATACGGGTGGCTTCGTTGTGCTCGATCAGCAGCCAGGTTGAACCCTCATCGGAGGATACCCAGGCCTCCCATTTGTAGGAATTCGCGGTGATCGACGTGAAGTTCCAGCGAATGGGCTTGCCATCGGTCCTCGTTCCGTCCTGGCGGATCCCATAGCGGTAGGGAGTCGCCACGAGGTGGCAGTACTCCCCCGCAACGGGCGCGAAATAGCTCACCCGCCAGACGCCGGCGAACGGGTCGTACACGCGAATGGCCGTAGCCACTGCCTCGTATCCACCGGGGTGCGACTCTCGAGCGACAAGCTCAACGTCCTGAACGGCACGCCCGTCGAGGATGAGTTGCATCAGCCAAACGAATTCCCGCTTGGACCACTCGCCGGTCTCCTCGTCGAGTCGCGTGCCCTTCACGGCCCAGGACCCCACGAGTCGACCGAAGCGCTTCATCCGTTCCGGATACTCGGGCGTCGCTTCGGTTGCGACGAGGGCTTGGTCGAATCGGGGCGCGGGGGTGGTCGTCATGAAGCGATTTTACCGGCTGATTGTTGCGTCCGCACGAATCGGATCACCGCGGCCCCTGGGAACCCCCGGCCGCGCCCTCGTCCCTGGGGTCACAGCGTAATGGAAGGGTGTCTATTCAGCGGGGACGCCGGCGACGTCGGTGAGGTGGAAGTTCTGAAAGGAACGCGACGCGGTGGGGCCGCGCTGGCCCTGGTAGCGCGACCCGTACTGGCTCGAGCCGTACGGCCGCTCCGAAGGCGAGCTCAGCTGGAAGAAGCAGAGCTGCCCGATCTTCATGCCCGGCCAGAGTTTGATGGGCAGGGTCGCCACATTACTCAGCTCGAGGGTGACGTGGCCGGTGAACCCCGGATCGATGAACCCGGCCGTGGAGTGCGTGAGCAGGCCGAGCCTCCCGAGCGAACTCTTGCCCTCCAACCGGGCGGCGATGTCGTCCGGCAGCGTGACCTTCTCATAGGTGGCGCCCAGCACGAACTCGCCGGGGTGCAGGATGAACGGCTCGTGTGGCTTGGTTTCGATCAAACGGGTGAGCTCGGGCTGATCCTCCGCCGGATCGATGTACGCATACTTATGGTTGTCGAACAGGCGAAAGAAGCCGTCCAGCCGCACGTCGATACTGGACGGTTGGATCATGGCGGGGTCAAACGGGTCCAGTCCGATCCGGTCAGTGTCGAGTTGGACCTTAATATCGCGATCTGAGAGCAGCACGGTGACAGCCTATCCGTGAGAGCTTGCTAGGCTGACACTGTTCCGGTTGTTGACGACTCACGGTCGGGCGTGCGGATGTAGTTCAATGGTAGAACTTCAGCTTCCCAAGCTGATAGCGCGGGTTCGATTCCCGTCATCCGCTCCACTGAACAGGCCCCGACTCTTCTTTCTATGCGGTGACTCGGTATCGGGTGAGCATCCCGGCACTGATGTGGTCGTTGACATGGCAGTGGAACAGCCAGGTTCCGACATCGTCAGGAACCATATCCGCTACTGCCATGCTCGCGGGCAACAGGTTCACGACGTCGGTGCGCATTCCCATGCTCACAACCGTATTGCCGTGCCAGTGCGGGGTGTGCAGATCAACCTCGGTGCCCATGCCCATCAGGTACCATCGCACGCGCTCCCCCTTCCGCATCGTCATCGTCTCCAAGGGCTGGTTGCCGAAGACGTATCCGTTGATGGAGTGCATGAGGTTGCTTTCCTGGAATTCCTCGTCATCCGGTTGAACGGTCGCCGGATTTGTGGCGTAGGCCTGAATATTGCGTTCGAGGTACGGGCTCGCGTTCTCGTCACTGACCTTGAACTGAAGGAAGAACTCGCGATCGACGTCCTTCGGCGTACCGTTGGGGCGAGCTTCACTGGCCTTGGTGATGACCATCGGTCCGACCAAACCGGCGTAATCGTCACCGACCTCATTCGTGTGCGAGTGGTACATCCACATCACCGAGCTGCCGTCCATGGGCCCGGGTCCGGCGCGCTCCGGGACGCTGTACGTATACGTATACATCGCGCCCGGCGCGACGGCATCGTCGGCCTTGTCGGCTGCGGAGGTACCGTCGTCATAGGGGGCGCCCTCACTGCGCTTCGGGTAGAAGACGCCGTGGACATGCACGCTGACGGGCCGGTCCAGGTTGTTCTTGAAGACCACTTTGACCGTATCGCCCACAACAGCGCGGATGACCGGGCCCAGCATGCCCAGGTGCGCATCGGCAGCGCTGCGGGGTTTCACCGCGCTGAATGATCGGCTCGTGTACTCACGATAGAGGGACTTGATGTAGCGGCTGCCGATTCGATCCGGCCCGCTACGAACGAAGACGTCGGCATCCGCGTCGAAAGCATCGCCGCTGATGCGGTTCGCCCCGGATGGAGCGTAGTCCCACTCGATTTCATCGGCCGCTATGTAGTACGTGCGCGCCTGAGGCACATAGGTGTTCGCGGCCTCGACCTTCTCCGTGAACGCTCCGCCGAGACCGGCGGACGCCGCGACGAACATGGCCAGCGCCACGGCGGTGATGACGGCGCCGAAGAGAAGCTTCCACCGACGCCCCGATGCTCGCGTGCTCGTCGGTGGCTGCTGAGAGAGCGTGTCGTCGTCCATCTGGGATCCCTCCGGTGGTGCATCCAGCGATTTCTCAACCGTTCGTGTGCTCCAGGACCGACGCCGTAGCCCTGCTCCGGCTCCGGTGCGAGACCGCGTTCCCGGGTCAGTGTGGCACGGTGCCCAGATCAGCGATAGAGCACAGCGAAGAGCGCAATCGCGACGTCGAATAGCAGGGCCTTCGGGCTCAGAGCGAATCCAGCGGCACCGTCGAATCCGCCAGCCGGAGCAGGTCCACCGGATTTCCGCGACGGATGATGCCCTGCACGGCCTCGTTGACATCCCAGACGTTGACGTTCATTCCGGCGACAACCCGTGCGTCCCTGACCCAGAAGGCAATGAATTCGCGACCGGCCCGGTCACCCCGGTACACGACGTCGGCTCCCCGGGCCAACGGCGCGAATCCCGAGTACTCCATGCCCATGTCGAACTGGTCGGTGTAGAAGTAGGGGATGTCGTCGTAACTCGTCGGCTGTCCCAGCAACGACCGCGCCGCCGCCTTCCCGCCGTTCAGCGCGTTCGCCCAGTGCTCACTGCGCAGGCGGAGCTTCGCCACGGGGTGATAGGCGTTGGCAACATCACCTGCGGCGCAAATCGCCGGATCACTCGTGCGCAGCGATGCATCCACCAGGATGCCGTTGTCGGTGAGCAGCCCGGCGGCGTGGGCCAATTCGATGTTCGGTGTCGCCCCGACTCCGACCAGCACCAGGTCGGCGGCGAGAACTTCGCCGCCCTCGAGCCGCACGCCGGTCGCGCGGCCCGCTGCTCCCACGATGGAGTCGACGACCACCGACATCCGAAGCACGACGCCGTTCTGGCTGTGCAGCACAGCGAAGACCTGACCCAGCTCGTCTCCGAGTGCGTTCGCCAACGGAATGGGGTCCCGTTCCAGAATCGTGACGTCGTTTCCCAACGTGCGTGCCGTCGCCGCCACCTCCATGCCGATCCAACCTGATCCGATCAGCACGACTCGTTTGCCACCAGCCGACAACTGGGACCTCAGGAGGTCGGAGTCGTCGAGGGTGCGAAGGTAATGCACTCCATCAAACTCCGCTCCCGGGATCGAGAGGCGGCGGGGAGAAGAGCCTGTGGCGAGCAACAGGCCGCGATACCCGAAGGATTCGTCATGGTCGGTGTGCACGAGGTGCGCGCGGGGCTCGATGCGCGTCACCGTCGTTTCGAGCGACAGCTCGATACCGTTTTGCGCGTACCAGTCCTCGGGGTCAACGAACACCGTGTCCCGGTCTGCGGATCCGCTCAAGTACTCCTTCGAGAGAGGGGGGCGGAGGTACGGCCGGTGCGCCTCGGCACCGATCAGGCGCACCGGCCCAGCGAAGCCCTCCTCACGCAGCGTGCGGGCGGCGGACGCACCGGCCAGTCCGGCACCGATGATGACGAACCCCTCGAAATTCGGCATGAGTCCCCTTCTGCGTGGGCAGCTGCTGACTTGTGTCGGTCCCGATTGTAGAAGCACCGCCCCGACTCCACAACGGGTCCACCGAAGCTCGCCGATGACCTGCATCACGCTCGCACGCGCAGACAGCAATGGGCCTGCACCCGGTTGCCTCCACCACTCCTCACCTCCGCTCAACCGTGGACCGGGGGAATGCCACGGCTTCCCCGAGCGTTGTCTGCTCAGGTACATCATTGGAAGGAACATGCCCATGAGCAAGACCTGGTTCATCACTGGCGCATCCAAAGGCTTCGGCCGCGAGTGGACGGAAGCCGCGCTGGAGCGCGGGGACAGCGTTGCCGGCACTGCCCGCAAGCTGGATACCCTCGACGCTCTGGTCGAGAAATATCCCGACACCTTCCTGCCGATCCAGCTCGACGTCACGGACAAGGACGCAGACTTCGTGGCCGTCCAGAAGGCAGCGGCCCACTTCGGCCGGCTCGATGTTGTCATCAACAACGCCGGCTATGGTCACTTCGGCATGATTGAAGAGCTGACCGAAGACGAGGTGCGAGCACAACTCGAGACGAACCTGTTCGGCGCCTTGTGGATCACTCAGGCGGCGTTGCCCATCATGCGTCAGCAGGGTTCGGGTCACATCATTCAGGTTTCCAGCATCGGCGGCGTCAGCGCCTTCCCCAGCGTCGGCGTTTACCACGCGTCGAAGTGGGCACTCGAAGGCTTCTCGCAGTCACTCGCCCAGGAAGTCGCCGGCTTCGGCATCAACGTCACCCTGGTCGAGCCCGGCGGATTCTCCACCGATTGGTCGGGCCCCTCCGCCTCGCACAGCGAGCAGATGGCCGAGTATGCCGCTGTTCGAACTGCCGCGGCAAGTCGTCCCTCGGCGAACAACCCCGGTGACCCTACGGCTACCCGAGGCGCGATCCTCAAGGTCGTCGATGCTGAGAAGCCGCCCCTGCGCATCTTCTTCGGCAGTGCACCCCTGGCGATCGCGACAAAGGACTACGAATCACGTTTGGCGACATGGAACGAGTGGCAGCCCGTTTCGATCGAGGCCCACGGCAACTGAGCCCTCGGGCCTCCGCCCGGTGAATAATGAACGGCGCCCTCGCTCTGAGGGCGCCGTTGCGCGTTCTCGTTCTCGACCGCGGAAGTTCTCGCCCAGTCTCGGCACGGTTCGCCCGACACCAGGGATATATCCCTGTACCGTGGTAGGAAATGACCGAAGGACGTAACCGGTGGCCAATTCAACACCGCTGACCATGGACCCTATCGCTGAAGCCCGTCGCCAGTGGGCCGAGCACGGTTGGGGCGATGCCGCCGACGGTATGGCTGCAGTCACATCCATCATGCGGGTCCAGCAGCTCATGCTGGCCCGGGTCGAGGGCGCCCTGAAGTCCCATCGGCTGTCTTTCGCCCGGTACGAGATGCTCACGCTCTTGAGCTTCACCAAGGGTGGAGCGCTTCCGATGACCAGTGCCAGCATCCGACTCCAGGTACACCCGACCAGCGTCACCAACACCGTGAACCGGCTCGAACGCGACGGGCTGGTCAGACGTGAGGCACATCCAACAGACGGCCGTGCCACCCTCGTCGTTTTGGAAGATGCCGGACGCGATTTGGTCGCAGCTGCATCAGCGAGCCTCAATGACGAGGTCTTCACCCAGCCCGGCCTCGTGCACGATGACATGACACAACTCATCCACATCCTGGCGCGCTTTCGGCGCAACTCCGGTGACTTCATCGACCCTCCGGTGCAGCCCACCCCGCTCTGATCACTCGTCCGATCACGCCGCGAACGTGGTGAACGGATGAGCTGCCGTCGGCGCCTCCAGCCCGGCCCGGTGGCGTACCTGCCAGGGTTATTGCGCGCCCGCCTCGAGCTCCCCCGGGCAGAGAACCGTTTATCGGAAACACTTATAACTAAGTCCTAGTAAATGCTTGATGTTCCTAGTATCTTCAGGAACAGACGTATTCGCTCATCAGACTCGTCTTTCCATCATCAGCCCAATACCAGGGAGTGAAACAGTGAAGATCGTCGTCCTCGTGAAGCAGGTGCCGGATACATATGGTGAGCGGGTTCTGGACCCCACGACGGGATTCGTCGACCGTGGCGCCAGCGATGCCGTCGTTGATGAGATCAACGAGCGCGCCCTCGAGCTGGCACTGAGCTACCGGGACGCTCACAAGGGCACTGAAGTCGTGGTCTTGTCCATGGGATCGACGGCCGTGACGGTGGGCCTGCGCAAGGGACTGGCGATGGGAGCCGACTCCGCCGTTCACGTTGTGGACGCGGCCCTGGCCGGCGCCGACGCCGGGTGGACCTCCACCGTACTCGCGGCAGCTCTCAGCACAACCGGTTTCGACTTGGTCATCGCCGGCAACGAGTCCACAGACGGTGGCGGCGGTGTCATACCGGCCATGATCGCCGAACGACTGGGCCTGCCGCACATCACCTACCTCGAGTCCGTAGAGATCTCGGACACCGAGGTGGCCGGGGAGCGTGGCACCGGGAACGGCAAGCTCCGCGTTCATGCCGCCTTGCCCGCGGTCATCTCGGTCACCGAAGGCCTGCCCGAGGCCCGCTTCCCCAATTTCAAGGGGATCATGTCCGCCAAGAAGAAGCCGTTCGCGGTCACGTCGCTGGCCGACCTGGGCATCGACCCGGCCATCACCTTTGCCGGCGTCGGACGCTCAGTCGTGCTGCAAACCACCCAGCGTCCCGCCCGCACCTCCGGAACGAAGATCGTGGATGCCGGTAACGCCGGTGTCGAACTCGCGGACTTCCTCGCTGCTGCCCACCTGATCTAAGAAAGGAATCGCCAATGTCGAACATTCTCGCGCTCATCGAAGTTTCCAGCACCGGCGCCCTGGGAGATTCGACTCCCTCGCTGATCGCCGCCGCCGCCAAGATCGGTTCTCCGGTCGCCGTCGTGGTCACACGGCCGGGAGCGGGCAGCGCCCTCAGTGATCAGCTCGGACGCCTCGGCGCCGCTCAGGTGTACCTTGCCGAAAACGAGCAGACCGGAAACCTTCTGGTCACCCCCCAGGTGGACGCGTTGGCTGTGGCCGCTGCGACCTTTGAACCCGGCGCGATCCTCACGGTGAATTCGGTCGAAGGGCGTGACGTCGCCGCTCGTCTGGCGGCGCGCATCGGCGCGGGCCTGGTGATCGATGCCGTCGACCTGCGTGCTGAGGGCGCGAAGATCGTTGCGACCCACTCGGTGTTCGGCGGTGCCTACTCCGTGGAATCCACGGTGGAAGACGGTCCGACGGTGGTCACCGTTCGCCAGGGCGCGATGGAGCTACAGGCCGATGCGGTCGTCCCCGTCGTCACGACGGTGTCATCGGTCAGTGACGCAGGTCACTCAGCCGTGATCGACGAGGTCATCGACGCCGTCGTCGTTTCCGCCCGACCCGGACTGCGCGGTGCGACCAAGGTCGTCTCCGGAGGTCGAGGACTGGGGTCCCAGGAGAAGTTCACGCTGGTGGAGGAACTCGCAGATGCCCTCGGCGCGGCCGTCGGAGCGTCGCGCGCCGCGGTCGACGCCGGCTTCATTGCGCAAACATCCCAGGTCGGCCAGACCGGGATCACCGTGTCGCCGCAACTCTACGTGGCGCTGGGAATCTCCGGGGCAATCCAGCACCGCGCCGGGATGCAGACCGCGAAGATGATCGTTGCCATCAACAAAGACGCGAACGCACCCATCTTCGATATCGCCGACTTCGGCATCGTCGGGGACGTTTTCACTGTTGTCCCGCAGCTCATCGCAGCGATCGAGTCGCGCAGCAAGAACTAGCCCGCTGGAAACCGGTTCGGCTGTCGGGTGCAACAGGCCTGCCCGGCAGCCGAAGCTAAACCATCAGTAGTCGTTCAGCAGCACCAGACAGAGAGTAAGAAGAAGATGCGCACGCGTAAGTGGTTCAAGCTGGTCTGGATCGTTCCCGCCGCGCTGGTGCTGCTGGCGGCTGTGGTCCTGGCCGCGCAGGGGCTTCGCACGCTTCCGGGGGTGCGGTCATTCCTGGCTGAGTATCCGGGTGAGTCTGCGGTGACCGCGGGAACCCCCGTCGGCTTTCCGGCCTGGCTGGCTTGGCAGCACTTCCTGAACTCGTTCTTCATCCTGCTGATCATCCGCACCGGATGGCAGATCCGTTCCGGAGCCCGTCCCGCGGCGCACTGGACAAGGAAGAACACCGGCTTGCTCCGCACCAAGAACCCGCCGTCCAGGATCAGCTTGACCGTGTGGTTCCACCTCAGTCTTGACGCGCTGTGGTTTCTCAACGGAATCACCTTCTACATTCTGATTTTCACGACCGGTCAATGGCTGCGTCTGGTCCCGCAGAGCTGGGACGTGTTCCCCAATGCGCTTTCCACCAGCCTGCAGTACGCCTCCCTCAACTGGCCCACCGAAAACGGGTGGACCAATTACAACAGCCTCCAGCTCCTCGCGTACTTCGCCACGGTCTTCATCGCCGCCCCACTGGCCATCATCACGGGCCTGCGGATGTCGGGGGCATGGCCGAAGAACGCCGTCAGGCTCAACAAGGCCTACCCGGTCGAACTAGCCCGGGCCATCCATTTTCCCGTCATGCTTTATTTCGTGTTCTTCATCATCGTGCACGTGACCCTGGTGTTCAGTACCGGCATCCTGCGCAACCTGAACCACATGTACGGCGGAAGCGACAGTACCAGCTGGGTCGGATTCTGGATTTTCGCCGCCTCACTGGTCGTGATGGCCGCGGCGTGGCTTGCAGCGCGGCCGCTTTTCCTGCGCTCCATTGCAGCCCTGACCGGATCTGTGACCCGCTGAACCGCCCGGCGAACCGTCTCCTGGCGGTCCCGGTGACTTTACTTGTACTACCTAGTAAATAGTTTTACTTCCTAGTATGTTGAAGATGAGGCAGTCACCATGGCGGTGACGAGAAAGCAGGTAACTCGATGGTTCAGGAATTGACGCTGGTTCGGGAATTGACTCACTTCGTCGGCGGAAAACACATCCTCGGCACCTCAGGTCGCTTCAGTGATGTCTTCGATCCCAGCACCGGCGCGGTGCAGGCGCGGGTTCCGCTGGCCTCCACAGCCGAAGTCGAAGCCGTCATCGCCAATGCCGAGATCGCACAGGTCGAATGGGCGTCCTGGAACCCCCAACGGCGCTCCCGTGTGCTGTTGCGCTTCCTCGCCCTGGTTGAGCGCGACATGGATTCCCTTGCCAGATTGTTGTCCTCAGAACACGGAAAAACGGTCGATGACGCCAAGGGCGATATCCAGCGCGGCGTCGAGGTCATCGAATTTGCCGTCGGAGCTCCCCATCTGCTCAAGGGCGACTACACGACCGCAGCCGGAACCGGGATCGACGTGTACTCGATGCGTCAGCCGCTCGGTGTCGTTGCCGGGATCACCCCCTTCAACTTCCCTGCCATGATTCCGCTCTGGAAGGCCGGCCCCGCCCTCGCCGCCGGCAACGCCTTCATCCTGAAGCCGTCCGAGCGAGACCCCTCCGTCCCGCTGGCGTTGGGCGAGCTCTTCATCGAAGCCGGACTGCCGGCCGGCGTCTTCAACGTGGTCAACGGCGACAAGGAAGCCGTCGACGCGCTGTTGAACGACGATCGAATCAAGGCGATCGGCTTCGTGGGATCCACTCCGATCGCCCAGTACATCTATGAGACGGCGGCCGCACAGGGCAAGCGGGCGCAGTGCTTCGGCGGCGCGAAGAACCACATGATCATCATGCCCGACGCCGATCTCGACCAGGTCGTCGATGCCCTCATCGGCGCCGGATACGGCTCCGCGGGCGAACGTTGCATGGCCATATCGGTGGCGGTACCGGTGGGAAAGGCCACAGCGGATGCGCTCGTGGCCAAGCTGGTCGAGCGGGTCACGGAACTCACCGTCGGTCCGGCCCTCGATCCGAGCTCTGACTATGGGCCCCTCGTTTCCGAGGCCGCCGTGCAGAAGGTATCCGAGTACATCCAGATCGGCATCGATGAAGGTGCCGAGTTGCTCGTCGACGGACGCGGTTACACCGTCGACGGTTTTGAAAACGGGTTCTACCTCGGACCGACACTCTTCGACCACGTGACCCCCTCGATGAGGATCTACCTGGAAGAAATCTTCGGCCCCGTCCTCATCGTCACTCGCGCCGAGGACTACGAAGCGGCCCTGCGTCTTCCCTCGGAGCACATGTACGGTAACGGCGTATCGATCTTCACCCGCGATGGCGACACGGCACGCGATTTCACGGCACGGGTGAACACCGGCATGGTCGGGGTGAACGTGCCGATTCCGGTTCCCATCGCCTATCACAGCTTCGGCGGCTGGAAGAAGTCGGGATTCGGCGACCTCAACCAGTTCGGTACCGATTCATTCAAGTTCTACACGAAGACCAAGACCGTGACGTCGCGCTGGCCGTCCGGCACCCGCGAAGGCGCAAGCTTCGTCATGCCCCAGATGCGCTGACCATGTACGAACTCACTGACGAACAAGAAGCACTGGTCGAGGCCGTGCGCGATTTCGCCGGCGCAGCGCTGGCGCCGCACGCGATCGAATGGGATCAGCAGAAGCATTTTCCAGTCGACGTGCTGCGGGATGCCGGCGAGCTCGGTCTCGGCGGCATCTATGCTCAGGAAGATGTCGGAGGGGCCGGGCTGAGCCGGAGTGACGCCGTCCTGATTTTCGAGGAATTGGCCAAGGGCGATACGACAATCGCCGCCTATATCTCGATCCATAACATGGTGGTCTGGATGATCGACTCTTTCGGGGACGACGAACAGCGCCATCGCTGGGTGCCGGCCCTCGCATCGATGGAGCAGCTGGGAAGCTACTGCCTCACCGAGCCGGAAGCCGGATCAGACGCCGCAGCCATCACGACGTCCGCCGTACGAGACGGAGATGAATACGTCATCAACGGGGTGAAGCAATTCATTTCGGGGGCCGGCGCCTCAAGCATCTACGTTGTAATGGCTCGTACCGGCGGGCCGGGGCCCAAAGGCATCAGCGCCATCGTCGTGCCATCCGATGTCCCCGGGCTTTCGTTCGGGCCGAACGAGAAGAAAATGGGCTGGAACGCCCAGCCCACCCGCCAGGTGGTGTTTGAGAATGTCCGCGTTCCGGTCGGCAACCTGCTCGGCAAGGAAGGGACCGGCTTCACCATCGCCATGAGCGGTCTCAACGGCGGCCGGATCAACATGGGCGCCTGTTCCCTCGGCGGCGCGCAGTGGGCCCTCGAACAAGCCGTACGCTACCTCAAGGAACGCAAGGCATTCGGCAAACTGCTGGTGGAACAACAATCCCTGCTGTTCACCCTGGCTGACATGGAGACCGAACTGCAGGCGGCCAGGGGCCTGATTCGGCGCGCGGCCTGGGCCTTGGACACGAACGCCCCGAACAAGGTCTCGCTCTGCGCTATGGCCAAACGCTTCGCCACGGATGCCAGTTTCACGGCCGCCAACGCCGCACTGCAGCTGCATGGCGGCTACGGATACCTCGCCGACTACGGCATCGAGAAAGTCGTTCGAGACCTCCGCGTGCACCAGATTCTGGAGGGGACGAACGAAATCATGCGCCTCATCGTCGGCCGCACCCTCGTGGACGATGCGGTATGACCCGGCTCGATGCGGTGGAGCCCGAGGTGCTCTTCACCCGGGACGGACAGCTGGGGCAGATCACCCTGAACCGACCGGGATCGATCAACGCGCTGACCCACGGCATGGTGAACGCCATCCAGGCAATGCTCGACGAGTGGGCCGACGACCCCGTAATCCGCACCGTTCTGCTCACCGGCAGCGGTGAGCGAGGCCTGTGCGCGGGCGGTGACATCCTCTCCCTCTACCGTGATGCCACCAGCGGTGACGGAACGGCCGCAGAAGCGTTCTTTCGAGACGAATATCGGCTCAATGCCGGCATCGCCAACTATCCCAAGCCCTTCGTGGCGATCATGGACGGCCTCGTCCTCGGCGGTGGAATCGGCCTCTCGGCTCACGGCTCACATCGAGTCGTCACCGAACGCTCCTCGCTGGGCATGCCCGAAACCGGAATCGGCTTCGTGCCGGACGTCGGCGGCACGTGGCTGCTCTCCCATGCGCCCGGCGAGCTGGGGACCTTCCTGGCGCTCACCGCCGGCTTTGTCCGAGCGGAAGACGCGATCGCGCTGGGGATGGCTGACTGCTTCATCGGCTCTGACCGGATCCCCGCACTGACAGCCGCGTTGGCGACGACGGATGCCGACCGGGCGATCGCGTCGCTCCGGCAGGATCCGCCCTCCTCGGCGCTGCTCGCGCAGCAGACGTGGATAGACCGGGCATACATCGGCGACAGCGTGGCTGCCATCATCGACCGATTACGCGCGTCGTCCGATGACGCCGCGCAGGGCGCCGCGCAGTCGATGAGTGCCAAGTCTCCGACAGCTCTGGCCGTCACCTTGGCCTCGCTACGCCGGGCCGGTCGCTTGCCAAGCCTGGAAGCCGCCCTCGAACAGGAATATCGAGTCTCCATTCGCGCCCAACGCTCCCCCGACTTCGCCGAGGGCGTGCGCGCGCAAATCATCGACAAGGACCGTCAACCGCGCTGGATACCGGCAACGCTGAACGAAGTCGACCCGGCCCACGTCGATTCTTACTTTGCGCCGCTCGATCCGAGCGACGCGCAATTCACGCTTTCCGGTCGAGTACCCGGCACGTCAGCTCGCTGAGACCGCCAACCGAGCGCCAATGACGGCGTCGATGATAAGGATGAAGATGAACACCTCTATTGCTTTCCTGGGCCTGGGCCACATGGGTGGCCCCATGGCCCTCAATCTCCTCAAGGCCGGCTACACCGTGACAGGTTTCGACCTCAGCCCGGCCGCCATCGACGCAGCTCGCAACAGCGGCTTGACGGTGTCCGAGACAGCGGCCGAGGCCGTGGCCGCTGCTGACGTGGTCATCACCATGTTCCCCACCGGCCGTCACGTCATCGAGGCCTATTCGGGCAGCGCAGAAAACCCCGGTTTGCTGTCCATCGCGAAGCCCGGCACGCTGTTCATCGACTCGTCGACCATCGCCGTCGACGACGCCAAACGCGCTCACGAGCTCGCCGTCGCCGCCGGTCACCTGAACGTGGATGCTCCGGTGTCCGGCGGCGTGGTCGGGGCGTCCGCCGGGACGCTGGCGTTCATGGTTGGGGCGCTGCCTGAAGATTTCACGCTGGCTGAGCCGATTCTGGCCACCATGGGTGCGCGCATCGTGCACTGCGGGGCACCCAGCGCCGGCCAGGCCGCCAAGATCTGCAACAACATGATCCTCGGCATTTCGATGATCGCCGTCAGTGAGGCGTTCGTGCTCGGTGAAAAACTGGGCCTGACCCACCAGGCCCTCTTCGATGTCGCGTCGACGGCATCCGGTCAGTGCTGGGCGCTGACCACCAACTGTCCCGTTCCCGGTCCGGTCCCCACGAGTCCGGCCAATCGTGACTACCAGCCGGGCTTCGCCGGCGCCCTGATGGCCAAAGACCTCGGCCTGGCCCTGGATGCGCTTGACTCCACCGGTGTCTCCGCGGAACTCGGACCGCTGGCCGCCACGATCTATCGCCGCTTCGCCGACGAAGACGGCGCCGGCATGGACTTCTCCGGCATCATCAACACGATTCGGGACAACTCAACGAAGGCGGTCACCGAATGAGCTCGTTCAGCACGATCCTTGTGGAACGCCGTGGTCGAGTCGCCCTGATCACCCTCAACCGCCCAGAGGCCCTCAACGCCCTCAACTCGGTGATGATGGGCGAGGTCGTCGACACCGCGCGAGACCTTGACCGCGATCCGGGCATCGGTGCGATCATCATCACCGGTTCGGCCCGCGCTTTCGCCGCCGGGGCCGACATCAAGGAGATGGCAGGGCAGAGCTATCAGGACATGTATTCCGCTGACTGGTTCGCAAAATGGAACGAGCTTTCCCGAGTACGCACACCCGTGATCGCTGCCGTTGCCGGCTATGCGCTCGGGGGAGGCTGCGAGCTGGCCCTGTTGTGCGATTTCATCCTTGCGGCTGACACGGCCAAATTCGGCCAACCGGAAATCAACCTCGGGGTCATCCCGGGGATCGGCGGCTCGCAGCGTCTGACGCGCGCCGTCGGAAAGGCGAAAGCCATGGAGATGGTCCTCACCGGTCGCACGATGGATGCGCAGGAAGCCGAACGGTGCGGCCTCGTCGCCCGGGTCATCCCGGCCGAGCAGTTGCTCGATGAAGCATTCGCCACCGCGAGCACCATCGCCGACAAGTCACTGCCCGTGTCCATGCTCGCCAAGGAATGCGTCAACGCGGCCTTCGAAATGACCCTGGCCGAGGGCGTGCATTTCGAACGCCGACTGTTCCACTCCGTCTTTGCCACCCAGGATCAAAAAGAGGGGATGGCCGCCTTCGTTGAAAAGCGCACGGCCCGGTTCACGCACCGATAATCGCCAGCCGCTCGACAGCGGGCA
>Ga0209023_10004035_pt1 | contig 17011 bp, 13 predicted proteins | sample LakOneMetagenome_FD_187468 | JGI IMG/M metagenome (GOLD analysis project Ga0209023, IMG submission 187468) | Freshwater and sediment microbial communities from Lake Erie, Canada (SPAdes) (version 2) | ecosystem: Environmental > Aquatic > Freshwater > Lentic | place: Lake Erie, Canada... | reverse complement strand
CCATCGCAAGAGTGAATTGGACCCGAAAGATATTTTGGAGTTGGCAGAAATGCTGACGCTCGGAGGGCGGGATTGGGTGATAGTCATGCCCGGGGTAATTTGCACGTTGCCCATTGGTTTCACCGGACCTTGTGCTGCGCGACAAGGCGGACGCAACCCCGCAAACTGTCAATCTGGTTGTAGTCATCAACTTCTACTGGATTACCACAAGACTGAATGTGATGAGATGGTCAGCTACATCGTCGACCAGCTGCAGGCGGCGACTGATCAGGAATCCGTGACTGTTCCGATGTGGGAGGGACAACTCCGCAATTGGCTGTACCGCTGGCGGCAGGTCTACGACAAATGGGCCAGCCATCAGCTAGTGAAGTTACATGGGGACCCAAAAATGCAGAGGGAGGAAATTCCTTCATGAAAACTAAATCCAAGAATCAAAACGCACTTCTCGATCATTCCAAGTCGCGCACGAAGGAAGTGGTAAAGAAAATCCGGGAAGCCATGGCGGCAATTGAGTTGGATATCGAGCAAAACGAGGGCATCTATCCGTTCAACGGCGGCCGGCTGACGCAAGCAGAGGTCTGTCGCCGTGCTGGCGTGCACAAGATAACTCTTCAGGGCGCAGCTCACCGATCAACTACTCGAGAAATGATCGAGATGTGGCTACGAAAAATAAAAGAAATGATGGTGACCGGCAAGCGCGCCGTACGTAAGGCAGTGACTGTCCGCGCAGACGATTGGCACGCTCGTTACCTCAAAGCGGCACAGATGACAAATCTCTATCACATCCAATTCGTTTCGCTGAATGACTTGGTCGCGAAGCGCGGGGCACGCATATCTGAGCTTGAGGGGCTGTTAGTGCAACTTCAGTCCGAAGTGTCTAAGGGAAAGATTGTACGTATGCCGAATAGGAGGAAGTGAGGGTCATGCCTCGGCCGAGCACCGTGGTGGCTACCTGGGAACCAAGACTTGTGAGCTGGCTCAACGAGCGTCAGGCGGCCTATGAGTCACAACCTGAAGAACTTCGATCGCCGACTTTGCCGGTTACCAATGACGGAACGGTCAATATTGCGGAGGTGGCAAAGGAGTTGAAATGTCCGCGGGCGTATCTGTATGACTACGAACCCTTGAGCTTGCTTATCGACTTGTTTGCTGAGGGGCAAAAGCTCCTGCCGAGTGGTGCGCGAACTCTTGCCGCTGGCGATAGTGCAGTTAAAGAACGAATGGCAATGCTCGCTAAGGCAGCAAAGATGGACGGGCAGGCTGCCGTAGAAGCGAAGGCAGCGATGCAAGACGCTCTCAAACTAAATTCCGAGTTACAGGCAGAAGTCCAACGGCTTCGTTTGGAAAACGTGTCGCTCAAGGAACAGATTGCTCTCATGCATCAAGGTGTGAGTGTTCGCCTGCGATGATCAATGTGGTAGCAGTCAAACGGATACTGGCGGAGTCCGCGACGGGGGTTATTTTTTCCGGACGCAAAGCTTCAGGGGACTATGTCAGAGTTCGAGTATCCGAACCTTTTACCGTAAGTGTTGGTGACATCTATTCGGTACAAGGATCCGAAGCAAACTATGTCGATAGCGCCGGTCGGTTATGGCGACAAATCGAAGCAACTGAAATCCAGCGCGAAAGTAGTAGTGGCCGACTTCTTGTGCCATGGCTCGAGCGACTTCCTCATCTGGGTCCGGTGCGAGCTCGACGTCTCCTCGATGTATTCGGAGATGAACTGCTCGACGTCCTTTCGGATCCCAGTAGCATTGAGAACGTTGCAGCGGCCATCGACCCGCAGCGGCCAGCATTCGCACGACGAATTGCAGCAGGAGTCATTCTGGCAACATCTTCACGTCAGTCAGAAGAATCCGTTCTCGTGGCCGAGGCAAGGTTTCTGCGAAGACTGGAAGATCATGGTGTAACGGACCGTCGTGCTGCGAAACAGTTGTGGCGATTACTAGGATCAACAGCATCCCAGGACAGGCTGCTACAGAATCCCTATCTGGCAGCATCGATGTTGAACTGGAAACAGGCAGATCATCTCGGGCTCGCGCTTCTAGCCGGTCGCGCCGACGTTGATGATCCGACAATTCATTTAGATCGCATGTTGGGAGCGATCGATAACGTCTGGCGTACTGTGCTGGCTACTGGCGATACCGCCTTGTGCAAGAAAGAAATGCGACGCCAGCTTCAGAAGCGAGGGGTCGACCCTGACAAAGCAATAGCGGCCGGGGTGGGGAAGGCCCTTACAGCAGAAGTGGGTGGTTTGTACCGGGCGCCGGGAGCGGCATGGATTGAGGACGATCTTGTACAAAGGTTGCAGAAAATCGCCAAGCATCCTGCATTGACCGACGAGATGACTTCTCACGAGATTGGTCAGGTTGTTTTGGAGGCTGAGTCCGCAGTTGGCTTTCTGCTTACAGGGGAGCAGCGCGAAGCGGTCACCCAGCTGTTAGGTCAGCCGTTTGGCGTTTTGCAGGGTGGTGCCGGTGTGGGCAAGACTGCAGTGGCTAAAGTGATTTGCGAAGCGTGGGAGAATCTCGGGGGAACAAGCGTGTTAACCGCGCTCAGCGGCAAGGCCGCACTTCAGCTTTCACGAGGCGCATCTTCATCTCGCCGGCCACGAATTGCTTATACGGCGGCGCGTCTACTGAGAATTCTCTCTGCACGTGCGAAATTGGAGCTCGATGGAATTGACCCTCCGATCGACTGGCCTTGGATCGATTCCCGAACGCTTTTACTTGTTGACGAAGCTTCCATGATTGATACCCCGACATTTCGGCACCTGGCGGAGAATCTTGTGCCTGGTTCTCATCTGTTATGCGTGGGTGATCACGGGCAGCTGCCAAGTGTCGGCCTCGGCAAGGTATTTCACGACCTGGTGGACGATGGCAAATTCGTCGTAAGACTTAACACTGTGCTCAGGCAAGCGGAGACATCGCAGATTCCAAGCGTCGCTGCCGCGATTCGTAGCGGACGCGTTCCCGAGCTTCCAAAGTACGCGGGACAAGATGCTGGCGTTTTCATCCTTCGAACATCAGAGAGGGGAAAGTTTGAAGGCTGGAAAACGGTTTACGACGAGTTGTGCGCGAGGTTTGAACAGACGAACGTGATTGCATTGGCGGCGCTGAACGCGAGCGTCGAATGGCTCAATTCGGAGGCGGCAAGCGGGCGCCATCGCGGAATGGAGCAGCAACAATTGTTGCGACTCGGGCCCTTTGCGACTGTTGGGATTGGCGATCCCGTTGTTTGTCGACAGAACCGATATTCCGATTCGCTGTTTAACGGCATGCTTGGCGTCGTCACCGCAACCGACTCTGACGGGAAGATAAGCATCCATTGGGATGGAGAGCCTGAACCAAGGAAACTCAGTATTGAAGCGGCGGGCGATATTGGTCTCGGTTTTGCAATCACCTGCCACAAGAGTCAGGGCTCCTCTGCTCGTGCGGTCGTTGTCCTACTCGAAAATAGCCGCCTTGTGACACGCGAGTGGATCTATACGGCAATAACTCGAGCACGTGATCTGGTGGTGCTGGTGGGTGACCCAAATGTTTTAGACGCGGCTATCGATCGCAGGGCGCAGCGAACGACAGGATTCAGGTTTGAACACTAATTTCTGCTGCTATTGGCGGGTCAGCAGCCTGCGTGATCAGCCGTCGCATTCAGCCTTTCCTCGAGCGAATAATGCATTCGGCGTCCGATCACAGGAATTAGTTCAGCGGTAGTCCGTAGAACCGTTCGACGCCCCGTTGGCTAAGGTACGATGGGGTCTCCTTGGCTGGATCGAAGGTCGTTATGTCCAGGCCAAAGTCGTTCTGTACACACAGGTGTTGAATCTCAGTGATGGAGGCGCGGACTGCGCGCTCAGCATGCTCTGGCGATACACCCAGAACAACTAGCAGAGTGCTTTCAGCAGGCATCTGTTCTGGCGCGACCTTCAGCAGATAGGCCGCCTGCACAAAAGGCAACTTCGCGTAGAGATCCGTCAGGCGCGACATAAGCCAGATTGGCGGATCGGGTTGGTCGCTTACCAAGAACGAAAAGTCGCTTTCTAGATGGAGTTTCTCGATACGGGCGACTGAGCCGGTTCGCAGCAATGCATCAATCTCCTCTGGGTACAGCACACAGCCACCATCGTTAGGATTCAACATGAAAGTAGCGCCAGGAGTCCCTGCGAGCAGGTCGCGCCCGGTGAGCTTCACTGTCCGCACCACGCCCCGCCCGGCGAACCTCGCCTTGGCTTCTGAGGTGAAAATGGGCACCGCTAAGAAGCCTTCTGGGTGCCTGAATTGGACTAAGCGAAGCCGTGAGTGATCGTCGTTCAGCGGCACATGGGCATAGATCCAGGCTTCCAACAGGCAACGGAAGAAAGCATGCTCTTCATCCCGGTTTGTGCGTGCGCGCTCTAGGCGGCGCTCGAGTTCCGCTGTACTGATTTTGGCCATAAGGATGATGTCGCTCTCCGGTCCTGATCTTCTGCAGCCTGCTGATTTGCTGCTGGCCGTTTCAATCAGTCAGATTGCTGGGCCCTTGTCGCCAGAGCGGGCAGATTTCAGCTTCTCCGCAAGCGCCTGTGCCTTATTGATTTCATCGGCGTTTGGCGAAGCAACCTTGGAAGTCTCCGCTCGATACTGTTCGTTGTAAGTGTCGATGAATAGCGCCATGTGGAACCTGTACTTCATGGCCTCAGACGGAATAGGTATGTCCAGTTTTCTGCTGATGACCGCAGCGTACGACGCCTGTGCAGGGGTAGGTTCCTTCAAGTCCCAGTCCATGCATTCCATAATCAGGCGTTCTAGCTGCTTCTCAAGTTTACGAATAAACGTTTGGCGAATTGCCTTGTCCCTGATTCGCTCCCATTGAATACAAATGGCCTCCTCCATCGCCGGGGCTATGTAAAGCTCGAGAGTGAGATCCACACCGGGGTTGACGAGATAGAGAGCCATGTCTTGGCGACGGGAAGGGAAACAAACGAGGGTGCAGGCTATCTTAGCCTATTCCACATAAATTTCATGTAATCGGTAGCCATGCCATAGCTTTCCTGATCGCTTCCTTTCGGTGCGATCATGGCTACTAAGACCATCTATTCAACAACTTACCGGCGGCTTGTTTCCCGACTGCGGGAAATTCGGGAAGCCGCTGGCATTTCACAGTCTGCCCTCGCTGAGACACTGGGATGGCCGCAGCAACGGCTCTCTGCGGTCGAAGCTGGTGCCCGCCGGTTGGACATCATGGAGTTCGTGCATCTCACGGGCGCCCTCGACTTGTCCCCTGAGGTGGCCATCCAACTGGTAGCCGGAAAGGCGGGCGCTTTGCCAAAGTCGCGCAAGCCCAGAAAGTAGGGCTGATCTCATCTGCGTCGGAATGGGTGCGACCGCCTAATCCCTGCGTGCTAGTTGGATCTTTGACTGCGTGTCAGTTCACCCGAAGCAACTGATCCCAGCGTGTTGTGTACGACGGCGATAGCGCCTTGAGGATCGGACGCCACTGCGCGTCGTTGCTCCCGACCCGTTTCTCCCCTGGTCGTGCGCCACCGACGCGCCATCCCGTGGTGCCGATACCCACGGTGCCTCGCCCGTATTTCGCGTTGATTTTGTCCAACACATCCATCGCCCGCTCCCGGCGTTCGTCCGGGCCGAAGAACAGGTCTGCATGGCGGTGATCTGTGCGCACGAGGTCCGTCAGGCCGACGCCACCGCGCTTGTACAAGTGGCCCTTGCGCATCATCGCGTTGGCCAGGAACCGCACTGCCCGCAGCACTTCGCCGGTATCGCGCGTGGGGAAGGGGAAAGGAACTGCACGCGAGACGTGGAACCCATCGCCCTTGTGCGGGTTGCCATCGAGCCATACCCAGAGCGCGCTCGCCGTCAGGTCACGACCACGCATCTTCTCGCAAGCGACGGTGGCGAACGTGGCCAAGGCATCGAAGGGGTCGGCGACATCGCGCCCAAACATGCGAGACACGACGATTTGCTTGCGGTCGGGCTCTTCCAGTTCCAGATCCCCGCACGGAATGCCGCGCAGTTCGGTTTGCGTTCGGGACAGCACCACGCCATAACGGGCGCGAATGCCATCGGCGGGTGCAGCGGCCAAGTCGGCGGCGGTGAACACACCTTCCTTGGCCAACCGCTCGGTATAGCGGCGACCCACACCCCACACATCTTCCACCGGCAACAGGTGGATGTTCTCGGGCGTGGCATGGAACACCGCAAGTCGGCCCGCGTTTACAGCCCGCTTCGACTGGTTTTTGGCCAACTTATTGCCGGCCTTCGCCAACGTGCGTGTGGCGCCAAGCCCGACGCAGCAGGGAATGCCCACCCATTGCAAGATCCGTTCGCGGGCTTCCAGGCAAGTAGTGAACGGATCGGGCAGGCCTTCGACATCAACGAAGTTCTCATCGATGGAGTAGACCTCCACGCGCGGGAACAGGTCTTGAAGGATGGCTACGATCCTGGCCGACATGTCGCCGTACAACGCGAAGTTGGCCGAACGCACTTGCACCTGCTTTCGGATGTCGTCGGGTACCTGGAAGATCGGTGTGCCGATCTTGAGCCCCAGTGCCTTCGCCTCGGGGGACAAGGCGATGCAACAGCCATCGCCATTCCCCAATACCACCGTGGGGACGCCGCGCAGTGATGGATCCCACATGCGCTCGCAGGACACGTAGAACGTGTTGCCGTCGATCAGACCAAAGCGGGGCGGTGGCGCGGGATCAGACATGGAAATGGATGCTGCTTCTGACAACCCCCCAGACATCGAGTTCGACATCCTCAGGCACGACGATGGAGGAAAAGCCGGCGCTGGCGCCCAGTACGATCCTGTCCCCGCGCATGTAGAGCTTCTTGACGGTGAACCCGCCCTCCCACAACACGACCACGGTATGGCCGGGGCGGGCGTAGAGGGAGCGATCGACGATCAGAAGATCGCCGTCATGGATGCCGAAATCGACCATCGACCCGCCGCAGTCGGCCTGCACCAAGAACGTGGCCGGGGGGTTGGCGATGAGCTTTTCGTTGAGGTCGAGCCGGTCGTCCTCGCGGAAGAAATCCTCCGCGGGCGACGGGAAGCCGCACGCGCCTCGCATGGCGAGCATGGGCAGGGTGCGCGCCGTGAAGACCCCGATGGGGCCGATCAGGGTGGGAGGGTCGGGAATATGACGAGCGAGCATGGCGGGCGATCCTGGGAGACCCGCGACTCACACCATGAGACGCGGGGAGAAGAGGCTACGCCCGGCCCGGAGGCCTCGCTATTAGTATTTGACTGAACCGGGGCGTGGAACATCCATCCAAGTTGCCGGAGACTGATGTTCCACGGAGCCGCCGTGGGACAATCGAAGTTCACCAATCTGACCCGTGTTCGGGTCGCGTCTTGAGCCCGGAAATCGCCCTTGCATGAATGCCGTTGAGATTGAACAGGCACTGTCCGACCTAGCTGCGCAGGAGTTCGAGGGCGCGGAGTTCCCGTTCCAGTTCCTGACCGCCTTCGGCAACAAGGCCACGACCATCCAGCGCTTGCGCCGGGGCGACAGCAATACCTCCGACTTTCCGGGCGGCGTGCTGCAGCGCAACCACATCCACATCGCGGTGGCCGAACCGGGCAAGGTTAGCCAGACGCTCACGGCATTGAAGGCCAGCCCGAAGACCGGCCAGGCCAAGGCCAAGTTCATCCTGGCCACCGATGGCACGACCTTGGAGGCGGAAGAACTGGCCACGGGCGATGCCATCGCTTGCGACTACCCCCAGTTCCCCGACCACTTCGGCTTCTTCCTGCCGCTGGCCGGCATCTCCACCATCAAGGAGATCAAGGACAACCCCATCGATGTTCGGGCGACGGGACGCCTGAACAAGTTGTACGTCGAGTTGCTACGCGAGAACCCCGCGTGGGCGAAGGTCGAACGCCGCCCGGACATGAACCATTTTATGGCCCGACTGGTGTTCTGCTACTTCGCCGAGGACACCGATATCTTCCCCGGCGCCAGCCTGTTCACAACCACCGTGGATCGGATGAGCGAGCGGGACGGCTCCAATGTCCACGAGGTGCTGGAAACCATCTTCCGTGCCATGAACACCAAGACGGAAGATCGCACTGCAGCCAAGTTGCCACGCTGGGCGATCGAGTTCCCTTACGTCAACGGCGGGTTGTTCTCCGGCAGCACCGAAGTGCCGAAGTTCACGCGCACGGCGCGCGGATACCTCTACCAGGCCGGGCAACTGGACTGGAAGACCATCAATCCCGACATCTTCGGATCGATGATCCAGGCGGTGGCCGACGACGAAGAGCGCGGCGCCTTGGGCATGCACTACACCAGCGTGCCGAATATCTTGAAGGTGCTGAACCCGCTATTCCTAGATGACTTGCGATCGCATCTGGAAGCAGCAGGCGACAACAAGATCAAGCTGCTGAATCTGCGCAAGCGGATGGCGCATATCCGAGTGTTCGATCCGGCGTGCGGCTCAGGTAACTTCCTCGTCATCGCCTACAAGCAGATGCGAGAGATCGAGGCCCAGATCAATCGCCTGCGGGGCGAGGCCAACCTTGTATCTGAAATCCCGATCAACAACTTCCGCGGGATCGAGCTGCGCGACTTCCCCGCCGAGATTGCACGCTTGGCGCTGATTATTGCGGAGTTCCAGTGCGACGTGATGTATCGCGGGCAACGAGAAGCACTGAATGACGTGTTGCCGTTGGATAGTCAGAACTGGATCACGTGCGGGAACGCTCTGCGCCTGGATTGGCTAGCGATCTGTCCGCCTACTGGCACAGGTGTGAAGCTGGTAGGCGACGATCTGTTCAATACGCCGCTCGAACAGTCCGAAATTGACTTCGAGAACGAGGGTGGTGAGACCTACATCTGCGGTAACCCGCCGTATCTGGGCTCTACGTGGCAAACGAAAGAACAGAAGTCAGATATGGGTGCCGTGTTCGACAGGCACGCAAAGAACTGGAAGCTGCTTGATTACGTGGCGGGCTGGTTCATGAAAGCCGCAGAATATGGGAAGCACACGCAGTCATCTGCAGCATTCGTAGCCACAAATTCCGTTTGCCAAGGTCAACAGGTTCCTATCCTTTGGCCGGCAATCTATGCGACGAAAAGCCAAATAGATTTTGCCTACACATCATTCAAGTGGGCAAACCTCGCGAGTCATAACGCCGGTGTAACCGTTGTAATCGTGGGCATCACACGAGAGCCAAATCGTGTAAAGCGCCTATATTCGCCTGGTGAAAATGACGCTTCAATATTGAAGGAAGTTGAGAATATCAACGCATATTTGGTCTCGGGCCCGACCATCATTGTTGAGCCGGAGTCACAAAATCTGCATGCCTTTCCCGAGATGATACGTGGCAATACTGGCTACGATGGTGGTCATCTATATTTGACTAGCGATCAGTTGCGCGATTTGGAGCTGACAAAAGCACAGCGTGAGCGCTTTATAAGGCAAGTATTTGGGTCAGATGAATTCATCAATGGCTCAGTCCGTTTCTGCATCTGGATAGAGGACGAGCACCTCGAGGAAGCTAAGGCAATAAAAGGAATTGCAAGGCGTCTTGAAGCAGTTCGGGCGACGAGACTAAAAAGCCCTGACCCCGGTGCTCGAAAGCTGGCGGCAAGACCGCATCAGTTCCGCGAAATGAACAAGTCGCAAGATTGGCTCATGGTTGTACCAAGGGTCAGTTCTGAGGCTAGGCCTTATCTGCCGGTGGGTGTTTTGCCGTCACCCAAAGTCATCAGCGATCGGAACTTTGCCCTCTACGACGCCCCACTCTGGAATCTCGCCCTCATTGCTTCGCGTCTCCACTGGGTCTGGATAGGTACGGTCTGCGTACGAATGCGAACCGACTTTTCGTACTCCAACACACTGGGCTGGAACACCTTCCCAGTGCCGACGCTTACCGATCAAAACAAGGCCGATTTGACAGCTTGCGCTCAGGAAATCCTGCTCGCCCGAGAGGCTCATTTCCCGGCCACCATCGCAGATCTCTACAACCCCGAAACCATGCCGGACGATCTGCGGCGTGCACACGAAAAGAACGATGAAGTGCTGGAACGCATCTACATCGGCAGGAAGTTCAAGAACGACACCGAGCGGCTGGAAAAGCTGTTCGACCTTTATACCAAGATGACGGCCGGCCAGGCCAAGCCGAAAAAGGGGATGGCGAAATGACATCGGAAGGCACGAAGGCAGTCCCCTCAGTTTCGATCGCGACGGCGCGCACGGGAGCGTCGAGCAAGATCAACGCCCTGGGCATGCGCCCCATGCAGGAACGCGCCTATGCCAAGCGGGGTGAGCAATACCTGCTGATCAAGTCGCCACCTGCCTCCGGCAAGTCGCGCGCCCTGATGTTCATTGCGCTGGACAAGCTGCAGAACCAGGGTATGAAGCAGGCCATCATCGTGGTGCCAGAGAAGTCCATCGGCGGCAGCTTCACTGACGAAGAACTGACCAAGTTCGGCTTCTGGGCGGACTGGAAGGTCGAGCCGCAGTGGAACCTATGCAATGCCCCGGGCGACGACGAGATCAAGGCCGACAAGAGCAAGGTGCGGGCGGTTGGCCGCTTCCTGGAAAGCCAGGACAAGGTGCTGGTCTGCACGCATGCCACCTTCCGGTTTGCCGTCGAGGAATATGGCATCGCCGCCTTCGATGACCGGTTGATTGCAGTGGATGAGTTCCACCATGTCAGCAGCAACCCGGACAACGTGCTGGGCAGCCAACTGACGCAACTGATCGGTGCCGGCAAGGCCCACTTGGTGGCAATGACCGGCTCCTACTTCCGCGGCGATACCGTGGCCGTGCTGGCGCCGCAGGATGAGAACCGTTTCGAGACGGTGACCTACACCTACTACGAGCAGTTGAACGGCTACACCTACTTGAAGTCGCTGGAAATCGGCTACTTCTTCTACACGGGCCGCTACCTGGATGCGATCGCCAAGGTGCTGGACCCGGCGTTGAAGACCATCGTCCACATCCCCAACGTCAACTCACGCGAAAGTCTGCAAGACAAGTACAAGGAAGTCGAGGAAGTCATGGAGGCGCTGGGCACCTGGAAGGGTATCGATCCGACGACAGGCTTCCATTTGGTTGAGCGCGCAGACGGATCGGTGTTGAAGGTGGCCGACCTGGTGGACGACAGCGACGCGACCAAGCGAGCCAAGGTGCTGAACTCGTTGAAAGACCCTGCGCAGAAGAACAACCGCGACCATGTGGACATCATCATTGCGTTGGGCATGGCCAAGGAAGGGTTCGACTGGATTTGGTGCGAACACGCCTTGACTATTGGCTATCGCAGCAGCCTGACCGAGATCGTCCAGATCATTGGCCGAGCCACCCGCGATGCCCCCGGCAAGGAGCGTTCTCGGTTCACCAATCTTATCGCCGAGCCGGCAGCAGGTGAGGCAGAAGTCGTGGCTGCCGTGAACGACACGCTGAAAGCGATCGCCGCCAGCCTGTTGATGGAGCAGGTGTTGGCGCCGCGTTTCGAGTTCACGCCCAAGCATCAGGGGCCAAAGGAAGGATTCGAGTACGAAGGCGGGTATGTTGAGGGCGGCAAGAATGTCGGGGTGAACGTCGCCACCGGCCAGGTGCATGTCGAGATCGGTGGGCTGGCCATGCCGGAGACGCAAGAGGCCAAACGGATCTGCAAGGAGGACTTGAACGAAGTCATCACCGCCTTCGTACAGGACAAGACGGCGCTGGAGCAGGGCCTGTTCAACGATCAAACTTTGCCTGAGGAGCTGACTCAGGTACAGATGGGAAAAATTGTGCGCGACCGATATCCGGACCTGAGCGAGTCAGATCAGGAAGCCATCCGCCAGCATGCGATCGCCGCGATCAACCTCACCCAGCAGGCCAAGCAGATCCTGGCGGTCGCCGAGGAAAAGGGCGAGTACGTCAACACCGCGCTGATCGATGGCGTGAAGAAGTTCATCAATGTGCGCGACCTGGACATCGACCTGATCGACCGGATCAATCCATTCGAGGCGGCATATTCGGTTCTGGCCAAGGCGATGGACGAAAAGGTGCTGCGCCAAGTGCAAGCCAGCATCTCGGCCAAGCGCGTGAACATTCCGAAGGAAGAAGCGTTCGAGCTAGCCAAGCGGGCGTTGGAATTCAAGACCGAAAAGGGGCGGCTACCCGACATCAATTCACCCGATGCCTGGGAAAAGCGCATGGCCGAGGGTGTTGCAGCTTTGCAGAAGTATCGGGCCGACGAGAAGGCCAAGGCTGATGCCAATGGCTGACAATGATGTGGATGAGCTGCTGGATGCGCTGGGTGTTGAAGCCACGCCCACCAAGACCAGCACGCATACGGCGCTGCAAGAGCGGCTGATTGCCGGGTTCGAGGACATCCTGCGCTTCGTGGAGGCCAATGGTCGTGCACCACAGCATGGCGAGGATCGCGACATCTTCGAGCGAATCTACGCTGTCCGCCTGGATCGCCTTCGCGGTATTCCGGAGGCGCGCGTTCTATTGGCACCCATGGACACTGCTGGACTGCTGGACGGACAGGTGTCTGCGACAGTCAACCCGGACGAACTGGATGAGGATGCCTTGTTGGCCGAGTTGGGTGTCGAAGCATCAGATGAGGGCGATATCACGCAGTTGCGTCATGTGGCGTCTTACGCCGACCGGCAGGCAGCGGAAGAGATTGCGAATCGTACCCGCTGCCAGGACTTCGACAAGTTCCAGCCGTTGTTCGAAGATGTCGAAATCGGATTGAAGACAGGCAAGTGGATCACCAAGCCATTCGCCAAGGATGCCAGCATCGAACTTGGCGACTTCTTCATCATCGGTGGTCAGATGGTCTACGTCGCCGAAATCAATGATGGTGGCAAGACCAAGGATGGGCGCGACAATCCGCGCTTGCGAGTCATTTTTGACAACCAGACCGAGAGCGATCTGCTGCTACGTTCCTTGTCGCGGTCGTTGTACCCCGATGGCGATACGCCCGTTGGGCGTCGGATCATCAAGGTGGACGCGGGTCCGCTTTTCGGCAGCACAATGGAGCCCGACGACATCGAAAGCGGCACCATTTATGTGCTGCAGAGCCAGTCGGATCACCCATTCGTGGCCCAGCACCGCGAGCTGATCCACAAGATCGGCGTTACGGGTGGGAAGGTGGAAACCCGTATTGCGGCAGCGAAGGACGATGCTACCTATTTGCTGGCAGGCGTCGATATCGTGGCCACCTACAAGTTGGCCCACATCAATCGCACGAAGTTGGAGAACCTGTTCCATAAAATTTTCGCGCCAGCGCAACTCGATCTGACCATTGAAGATCGGTTCGGCAAGCCCGTGAAGCCACGCGAGTGGTTCCTCGTGCCGCTGCAGGTCATTGATGAAGCAGTGAACCGTATTCGGGACGGCTCCATCACGAAGTACGTTTACGATCCGAAATCGGCGAGGCTGGTGCCAGCCAAGGGATAACGCTATGTGTTACAGCGCTGAATGCTGGGCTCTTTACGATGGATACGTGCGCGAGTTCGGCGCTGACATCGACATCAAGGCGTTCTGGGAGCTGTACCTAGGGCGCGATGAGAAATACCGCATCCGCCACAAGCTGTCCGATGGCACGAAGATCCCGAAGGGGATGGATCTCAACTACCTTCGACCGGCGAGCGAACTGGAACGCAAGATCCAAAACCTAATCGGCGAATGGAACGGGCGCAAGCTGGCCGAGAGCGAAGCCGAACTGGCGGCGCAGGAAGCGCGTCTCGCCGCAGCCGAAGCCAAGCTGGCGGTCAAGGAAACAAAGACCGCGCTCAACGAGCAGCGGATCGCCGGAAACAAGATCAAACAGATGACGCGGTGGATCGCAGATGCCAAGCGCACCAAGCATGATCCCGCCAAGGACGACCGCATTTTCCCGGACTGGTACGCCCCGGTCCTGATCGTCGAAAACGGCAAGAAGATCGTGCGGCCCATGCGCTACCACTGCCGGCCTGCGGGCATGGACCCGTCCAGTGATCGCATGAAGGACGGCAAGATTTCCGGCAAGTACAACGCCCGCCGCGACAACCTCACGCGGTTCTGGCGCAACCAGTTCGGCTACACCCACGGTCTCATGCTGGCCGAGACGTTCTACGAGAACGTGGACGACGGAAAGGGTGGCAGCAAGGAAATCCAGTTCCGGCCGCGGACGGGCGAGACCATGTACATCGCGTGCCTGTATTCGCACTGGACCGACCCCAATGGGGAGGAGCCGGATCTGTGGTCATTCGCGGCGATAACGGATGAGCCTGAACCGGAAGTGGCCGCCCAGGGTCATGATCGTACGATCATCAATATCAAGCCGGAACATGCCATGACGTGGCTGACGCCGGAGGGCAGAAGCGACGAAGAATTGTTCTCGATCTTCGATGACAAACGCCATCCGTATTACGAATTGGTCATGGCCGCGTAGTAACGAACTAGGCACGTATAGCGACGCCGAGGGGGAAACATGGAGTTAAAACAGCACGGTTACGTAGCCGGAAGCAACTCAGAGTGGATGGACGGCCTTCCGGGAGAAGATGAACTCGCTGCACTAACTAAGCGTGCGCGAAGGCATATTGAGCCTTGGCTATCGGCTGTATTCCAGGCCGAACACTTGAATCTGCTTTTGGGTGCTGGATTTTCGGCCGCCATCTCTGCGGAGGCGAAGGCGAATAGTGCTGGCATGGGCTATGAAGATCTGGGCACCAAGTACGACGAGAAAATAAAAGCCCATGCTGCCAAGGCAGCCGAGGAGATGGGTCGTGGAAGTCCCAACATAGAGGACCAAGTGCGCTCAGCTTTGGTTTTGATCGAAGCCTTGACGTTGATGGCCAGTGACGAGAATTCCACCACGCTCAAAACGGCACTCGATGAACGATTGACCTCATTTCTGCAAGCAGTCTTGGCCATGGAGCGGGGAATTTCAGGGGCGGACGATGAGGAATGGAAAGCAGCAGTGTCTGTGTTGCAGTCATTCATTCTGAGCTTTGCAAGTCGCTCCTCGTCTCGTGAGCGCCTGCACATCTTCACGACAAACTACGACCGCCTGATTGAGTACGGCTGTGATCTGGCGGGATTGCGCACGATTGATCGCTTCGTTGGGGCGTTGGAGCCTGTCTTTCGCTCTTCACGCCTAGATGTGGACTATCACTACAACCCGCCCGGCATTCGTGGCGAACCGCGGTTTATGGAAGGCGTTGTCAGGGTAAGCAAGCTTCACGGCTCGCTGGACTGGCACTTGGACGACCGAACCCGTCGTATCGTCCGCCGTGGTATTGCGTTCGGTGTGGGGGAAGACCATCCAGCTATTCCTGCCAGCCCGGTAGATACGGTAATGATCTACCCGAACGCTTCCAAGGATGTGGAGACATCTGCTTACCCATATGCCGAGCTATTCCGGGACTTCGCAGCATCGCTTTGCAGGCCTAATGCGGCCCTAGTCGTGTACGGGTATGGCTTCGGCGATAGCCATATCAATCGTGTTCTTGCCGATATGCTTTCACTGCCATCCACCCACGTGGTGATCATGGCCTATTCAATTGACGATCGTCTGAGTGGCTTCCTCGCCCAGGTGGCGCGTCCTGCCCAGATCACTTTGCTGGTCGGCTCCCACTTCTCCAACATCCGCCAACTTGTTGAGCATTACCTGCCGAAGCCTGCGATCGACCAAGTCAGCTCTCGCGTAGCCGAGCTATTGAAGAACAGGGCGCCTGTCCGAACTAATGAAGCGAAAGCAGCAGCTCCAGCCGTAGTTGATGAAGGCGAAGAATAATGACTTCGCCTATCGAACATATTGCAGGGCTTGTCATCGGCACGGTTGAATCGGTTGCCCCCAACGAGGTCCGTGTTCTTTTGGAGTCATCCGCGCCCCAAACGACTTCATTCAATACAGGGACGCCTGTTTCATTCCCTCGCCTGAATGGCTATGTCCTCATTCCTAATGAGGCGGGTGCAACCGTAGGCTTTATTGCTTGGATGGGGACCGAGCGCGCAGCGTTCATAGGCGGTCGAGGTCACTCCGAATTGGGATTGGTTGATCTGCCATTCCCGCATCGTCGTATGGTCATCAATCCTATCGGCACGCTGGTCAACAGGCGGGGCGCTGAATCGGGGAGGACTGCATTGACGTTGGAGCGCGGTGTGGTCGCGTTTCCGTCGGTGGGGGATCAAGTGCTCATTCCTACTCCCGAGCAAGTCGCGGCGATTGTAGGAGCGCAAGATGAGTCACGCCGGGTGCAGATTGGGACATCGCCTATGGGGGCCGACACACCCATTATGGTGGATCCTGACAAGCTGTTTGGCCGGCATCTTGCGGTCTTGGGGAACACGGGTAGTGGCAAGTCATGCTCGGTTGCTGGCCTTATACGATGGTCCCTTGAAGCGGCGAATAAGGCACGCATAAACGCAGGAAATGATGGGCGGCCCAACGCAAGATTTATCGTCTTGGATCCGAATGGCGAGTACAAGAAGGCCTTCCAAGATATGGAAGGTGTTCGTGTATTTAGACCTGGCGATGGAGACAGCCCACTGCAGATCCCTGCCTGGCTGTGGAACAGCCACGAGTGGGCGGCAGTTTCGCATGCGCAACCAGGAACGCAGCGCCCTCTGTTGAACCAGGCATTGCGTAATATGCGGGCGGGAAGAGAGGCGCGCGAGGCTGGCGAAGTTAAAGTGGCGCGTCAGCTCAATCTCTACCGCAGCAAGATCAACATTTTTCTAACTGACGGGTCAGGGCTTTCTTACTCAGGCTTTCCCGGCAAGCAGGATGCCGGCGCCATGTTGACGGCCATGGCAGACACTATGCAAGAGCTGGTTGCGAACGTTGTGGCGGCTGGGGATGCGCAGGATGCGATAGCCGAGATTGGCGCTGCGGCCCAAGATCTCGTAGATAGGCACAGCAGTCACAATGCCAAGAACCCGAACAGTCCGTATTTCAGAGATTTTTCGATTGCAGATTTTCAGCCATTCGTCGAGATGTTTGAAATCGCGGGCGGGCATTTTCCTGCTCCCGAACATGAGAATGAAGGAAGTGAAGATGCGCCTGTTCGATT
>Ga0209023_10004034_pt1 | contig 17011 bp, 8 predicted proteins | sample LakOneMetagenome_FD_187468 | JGI IMG/M metagenome (GOLD analysis project Ga0209023, IMG submission 187468) | Freshwater and sediment microbial communities from Lake Erie, Canada (SPAdes) (version 2) | ecosystem: Environmental > Aquatic > Freshwater > Lentic | place: Lake Erie, Canada | collected... | reverse complement strand
CGGCCCAGCCGCGAGCAACTGATCCTGCTGCTGCTGCCGTCGCGCGAGATGACTCGAGACAATGAGAACGTCTCGCCCGGCGAACGGGTTGTCGCCGGTCCGCAGTCTGTCCTCGTCACCTGGAAGCGCGCCCCACCAAGCGCCGTTGTCATATCGGTCGACCCATAGACCGAACTTCTCGAACAGCTCGTCCTGCCACTGCCGACAGACACTGGCCGGTGCGAGGATCAATGCTCGCTTGACATCGCCGGAAAGCAACAGTCGCCGGAGCGCCACGCCCGCCGAGATCGTCTTGCCCAAGCCCACCTCGTCCGCCACCAACCAGGACCGCGGGTACTCCCCCGCAAGCCTCTCGGCCACCTGCCGTTGGTGCGGGAACAGCGTGACGCCGCTCGTGGCCTCGGCGAGCCCGTCACCCGACGCAAGCGTCGGCGCCGCCAATAGGAAGCGGGCCACGCGCGCTGGATCGCCGTAGTCCGGAGGCTCCTCCGGATCCCGAGAGGGTGGGGCGCTGGTGGGCGCGAAGGTGAGGAGACGGTCGCGGAGCACGGCTGGGAGCTCCAGCACCTTCCAGCCTGCGACACGATCGGTCCAACGGTTCTCGAAGCGTTCGACCCAGAAGTCGTAGTGCCGAGGGTCCCTGTCCCAAGAGGTGTAGACGGAGAACGACTCGAAGTTCTGTCCCCACCCGCGGGACGTTTCGTTCACGGACCCCTGGAAGGCGATCCCCTCCCCTTCCCTGTCGCGGAGCACGCCGATCTTCTCGTGGAAGTACGGAGACAACCCTCCCCCGGGCACCGGCTGCCCATCGGAATCGAGTGGCAACACGACCTTGACCATGAGCCTGCCGACAGATGCCAACCAGGCCAGGACCTCGAGCCGATGCTGCTCGATCTCATCCGCGGGAACCAGGTCGTTGGCCAATCTCTCAGCCAGCGAGTCGGGCACCAGGAGGCCGCCGCTCATGGCCGAGCAGTCCTCCTCGGTCAGATCCGTGCCCACCACCAAGCGCATCTGCCCGCCGCTCGCGATGAAGTGCGACAGACCCCGCGCAGCAACGGCGAGCGCCGAACTCCGGAAGTACCCGACCGATCGGTTGTACCGGTGCGCCCGCTGCAGCGCCGGCACCAAGAACTGGTTCAGGAAGTCATCACCCGAGTCGTAGCCAGGCTGTGGCTCGAGCTCCCGTAGACCACCCACGCGACGCGTCAGCCCTGATCGAAGAGGGTGGCTTGGGCGACAACAAGCTCTGGCTCCACTGGGGCCGGAATCATGTCGGCGAAGAGACTTGCGCGGATGCTCTCGAGGATGCGTGCCTCCGGTCGAACAAACTCATCACCCGACTTCGTCCGGGGGATCGCACGAACCGCGGCCTCGATCAGGGCCACGAACCTCGGATCCGCGTTCAAGCCGGAGTGTTCGAGCCAGCGCTTCGCCGACCCAACCCCGTCCTCGTCATACGTCAACATGAACGCATGAAGGGCATCAACGAGTGTCGGCCACGAGGTCGCACTGATGTCCAAGGCTCCGGCCGTGCGTCGTTGTGCTGGCGTAAGCAGCGTCACGTCACCGCTCTGCGCTTTGATGAGCTTGAATCCCTTTGCGACGTCCTCGAGGTCTAGGTCCATTGCTATGCAGAGTTTCAGTGCCTCCCCAGTCGGGAACTGGGCCGCCTGAAAGTCGTTCCACGCAAGAATCCACCAGTCGGTCGCTCGATCGAACTCGACATCTCGGCCTCCGAGCAACTCCCGCTTCTTTAGGTGTGCCACGCGCTCACGCGCCAGATCGAGCGCTAGGTCTGGACGAATCACGATGGGCCTGCCTTCATCGTCCACGCTGCCCGTGTAGACGGGCCAGTGGCGAGAGAGCACGGAGAGTGCAGGGCCGTAGGTAGCAAGGGTGAGGTCTACTCCCTTGATCCCTTCGGCCGAGAACCGCTTGGCAGCTTCCTCAGCTGCACGCTCAACAGCCGGCTTCACGTCTCCCCAGAATCCAGACTCGGTGGACTCGCGCTTACGGCAGCCAAGCATGATCGTCGACGATGCCGAGTTCTTCTTTGCTTGATGCACCGAATTCTCGGACTCCGTGTGGACGGGCCAAGAGGACGAGATCTCAAATCCCGCCTCCAACAGGGCGGTGCCCAGGGTGTCCCACGCGTCCACTCGCTTGTGCGTGAACATGACCGTTAGAACTCCGTCAGCCTTCAACACACGATGTGCTTCGACGAAGGCCTCGGTGAGCAAACGTTCGTACCTTCGGTTTGCGAGCTCGCCAGCCGTCGGAGTGCGGGAATCCGAGGTCTTGGACGTCAAGTCTCGATAGAGCGCGACGTTCGCGACAGCCTCATCCTCTTTATCGGTCAGGATCCTCGTCGTGAGCTCAGGCCAAGATCGTCGTAGCGTTCGCTTCTCCCACACATAGAAGTAGTCGGAGCATTCCGCATACATGACGTTGTCGTAGTACGGGGGGTCAGTCACGACGACGTCAACCGAGTCGCTCGGAACTTCGAGGCGGGTCGCCGAACCAAGGATGATCGACGCTGTAGCAGCGCGTCCAGACTCGATCAACGATTCTGACTGCTTCGCCAGATTGGCGATACCGCGATAGGCATCCACTACCTGACTAACGGCCCACGGAAACAAGGCGGACGCTCCATCGAACTCGGCAAAGGTCCATTGGAAAGCGTAATTGTGCTTGGTGAACTTGTTCCGAACTTTGAGCCGCGTCGAGTCCCAGCCGACCTGTCGACTGTTGTAGTCAACGGCCTTGTCTAAGGCCAAAGCTAAGTAGAGCGCTAGCGCTCGTACTTCTTCCGTCGACAACTCCTCACCAGTCTCGTCGAGTATGTCTGCCATCGTGCTCACGCCGGTCACCAGAGTGAGTAGCTGTCGGTCGGAGAAGAAGTCGCGCCAAGTCGTGATTCCGTAGAGCCGGTGACCTCTGTCGTAGTTCGAGACCTGATCGATCTCCTCAGCTGGAACTAGATCATCAACTTCCCACCGGCCGATTGAGTGGGCCACGTGAAGCTTGGCCCGTTCGACGGCGGCCAGATCTTCGGGTAGTGGCCCGCGGAACTGACGCCCTCGCTCTCCCGGCCTCGTGACAGCGAGACCAATGAGCATCGATCCCATCCTGCCGTTCTGTGCGTCCCGCTGAAGATCCTCGCCGCTCATCGTGACGCTTGGGTCCCACACGCTGGTCGCGGTGCCCCTGCCGTACGTCGACCTATCACCTAGTGCCTTGGCCTCAGCACCCTCGACGACCGAGAATGTAATCAGTCCTGTCGAATGATCGGGCTCGACCCTAATCGCCACATTTCGGCCCGCCTTTCCAGTCGCGAGCCAGCAATTGGGAAGCAGCGGTGTCATGAATCCAGTGCTCGGACACGGTACAGAATGTGCCCAGACATACGCTATGATCGCGTCCTCGTGGTCGGCCTTCGGAAAGAAGTCAGAGAGCAAGTTCTCGACCCTGTCACACCAGTGCCGTCCCCAGCGGTCAATGACGTCTGCGAAGCTCGGGCCAAGGCGACCTGGGAGCGAGACCGTGCCATTCAAGACGGCTACAGCAACCGGGTTCAATTCGTTTGCCGTCGTCGACAATCCATAGCGAGCCGCCTCGAACGGGATGGACCCGCCGCCAGAGAATGGATCGAGCATCGTCGGCGGCGCATCGACATTCGCTCGGAGCGAGGCCAACCTGTGCAGGCGTTCAACGGTCTTGTCATCCGGTGAAACTGTGAACGCTCGGTCGTATCCATAGCCATTGCCTTGGAGCTTGACCCCCAGCGCATTCGCCGCCTTGATGGCCGCGCGTCCCGCGACGGGATCACCCTTGATCCCGAGTGCGAACAGGAACCAAGCGTGATACTCGGCCTCACCACCCGGGAACTCCTCCTCCAATGAGCGTCGAATTGAGCCAGCGAGAGGATCTGCTGCTGCTTCTGTGTCGCTGGGCCAAGCGGGCAGCAGGGAGGCAACCACTGCTGCTCGGCTGGCAGTCAGCGGCCGTCGGGCCCACCACACGTGCAGGAAGTTGATGGGCGGGAGCGCGCTCGAAGCCCCGCGTTCGCGCAAGCTCTCAGCGCCGATTGCCGCTGCCGGAAACCACTGCTCGATCAGACTGCGTGTCATCAGCGCGCCCCCTCCAAGAGCAGGACCCGCAACGCGGCGAGACCCCCGCGGCGCTTGGACTTCGCGTGCCAATAGCTGGCTTCCTCACGCCCCATCGACGCGACGCCCTCCGCAACAAGCGCCACTCGGTCGTGCCTGCGAAGCGGCTTCGTGGCTGCCAAGAGCAGCTCGATGTGCTCCCCGGTCCGCCGATCGAGCTCGATCGGCCGGCTCCCCGACCACTGACGTCCCGTCACGCCCGCGGGCGAGGCGATGTTCCGCAGCGGCTCGACCACCTGGGAGAGCCGGCTCCCGGCCACTCGCAGTTCGCGAGAAAGGCCATCGGCCTGTAAAGCGCGGAGGGTCACCAAGGTGACGATGCCGTCGCTGTCACGAGTGAGCTCCAGTTCATACGTGTCCCGACGACTCACTCTGTGACTTCCGTCTGTAGGTGGAGCTCGCATCGAGCGGGACCGGTATCGGACGCTCGCTGGGTCAGCTCGGCGAACTCGTCACCGGCCATGTCGAGCGGCGGATCGAACGTTGCGGCGACCGTCGCCTCCAGAGTCGCCGGATGTGAACGGAGTACCTGGTCGACGGCCGCCTTCAGGGGAGCCCACTCGGCGGCTGCTGCGTCGAAACGGATCGCCAACGTGTCGCTGGGGCTGTCGAAGGCGAGAGAGATGTGCACCTTGTATCGGACCGTGACACCTCTCGTACCGACCGGAACCAGGCTGTGGAGGCGCGCGAGCTGTTGCTGCGAGCCCTCGCCGACCTCGCTGATCGACGCCCTGAGGATCTGAAGTCGCTCACGCTTGGAGTCCACCGCCGCCTGTGCCGCAGTGCTGAGCGCTGCAGTCGCTGAACCGGTCGCCGAGAACGTGGAGTCGGCTGGGCCTTCCTCCGGTGACTTGCCGTCGGGACAGAGGCCCTCGTGCACGGCGCCGCAGATGGGGCACGGCGGGACTTCCCGCTCCGGCGCCGATCCGGTCGGGAACAGAAGGGTGTCGTCACCGATCCTGATGTCGACCGGCGGCCGGTCGACCGTCGCCCAGCCTTCACTGGCTCGCGTCGTGTCGTGGTACTCCCAGATCCCGTTCCGGACTCCATGCCTTATGAGGTTGACCAGCTGCATGCGATCGAGCACCAGCTTGAGGTCACTCCTCTGCGCGAAGGCGCGCACGAGTCCAGCGGTGGTCAACGGATTCGCCGCGTCATCGAGCGCAGCCCCGAGCCGTGCCTTCACCATCTGCGGGTCCAGCGGAGGATCGCCGGCCGAGAGCGTCTTCTCCATTGCGGCCAGTCGGTCGAGAATCGCATCGGTTTGGTTCTTTCGAAGCGAGGCCTGGGTGATGCTCCCCAACTCGACCGCTTCCAAGCCTCCCCGCACAGGCACGAAGAGCACGTTGACGTGGTTGCAGACCGCCACTCGCGCCACCAGGTCGGACTCTCCTGCCCGCTGCTGCAGTTCGGATCGCTTTCCCTCGCTGAGGCGTCCGAGGGCTTCGCTGTCGTGACTCAGCGCAGAAAGCGCCAAGTGTCGACGCACGGCGTCGAGCATCGCGTCATGCGTACCGATGCTCGGCGCGAGGAAGATGATGCGATTCCGGTACTGGCGCAAGCCGCCGGTCGGTGTCTTCTCCCACAACTCTTGCACGCGATCCGGAGGGTTCGCTGCCGGGTCGACCCCGCGTTCGTCACCGAAGTCGTCCCAGTGGAGGAGAACGAGCGTGGCCTCGTCCTCGCGATCAGGGACCCGCGCATCCTCCCAGGACCGCCGGACCTTGAGTGCGGCATCCCGATAGATCTCGCCGAGGATCTTGGTGGCCTCTTGACGCACCTTCCCGACGGGAATTCGGTTCTGTGCGTCCTGGAGGATCTTGACGAGGGACGCCTCCACGGAGAACCGGTAACCACGCTCGTCGACGTGCAGGTACCAACACGACTGCTCGAGTGCGTCGAGGGCGCGCGCGATGAGATTGTGGTCGTCCCCGGGTGCGAGAACCGCTCCAAGCAGTGACGGGGTCGGCAGACCGGGGACCTCGTTCGTCAGGCTGTAGAGGTATGTGGTTGTCGCAAGCCGCCTGGCGAACGGTGTGCCCAGACGCTCGTCGACCTCTTCGGCGTGCGAGGACTCGCCGCCCGGCTCGGAGGCGATGTCGGCACGGATGACGGGCTCGAACCCCCCGAGCTGGAGTCGGCTGGACAGGTCCTCCACCGTGTGACGGTCGACCAGATCCAGATGATGGGGATGCACGAGGAGGGTCCCACCCGGTTGGTGCTCCCAGAGATGTCGGACCGAGCCGGCAAGCAGCCTCAGCGCACCTCTTGTGCGCTGGAAGTTCGGAATGGTGGACAGTCGCTTGTCGAGCGCGCGGATGAGGTGTGGATGCCAGGGGTACGAGTTGGCGACGGTTTCCGCCCACGTTCCCCCGTACAGCTCCTCGGGAAGGTCCGCGCCGTGAGCGAAGGCATCGCCGGCAGCATCGCCGTATGCGCGTCCGACCTCTTCTGCGATTCCCGCTGGGACCTCACTGAAGAGGCGGCGGCTGAGGATGAACGGCAGGTCGGCCTCTCCTGACGGACGGATGACGTGCTCTCGCCGGGCGATCAGTTCACCCGCCTCCGAGAGTGCGTCGAGAACAGTCTGCGTGTAGTCGCCGAACGCATCCGTGACCTCGGTCGTCGTCAGCACCAGACTGGCCTTGTCGCTGGCGTCCACTGCCTCCATCAGCGCCATCAGGAACGAGACCGTCTGGCGCGCGAGGTTCGAATCGCCCACGGTCTTGCCTGCGGCCGTGGCCAGGTACCTGGCGATCTCATCGATCAGGATCAGCGTGGGCATGTCGCCCAGCAGCTTCTTGATGGCACTTGCTCCCGGAGCGGTCAGGTCGTCGTTCGCGAGAAGAGCGAGTCCTTCCTCGCCCGCGATCTGGACCGCCAGGTACTCCCACAGCGTCCGCGCCTCAATGCCGCCCACCTCGGGGAACGAGGTGGCACCTGCCGAAGTACCCACAAACGCGGCAAGGTGCGGTACCGCAGCGTCGGGGAGGTACTCGGGGTTCATGAACTCGAGCGCACGCATCGGAGGGAGGAATCCCTTGGCCGCGTGCCACAGCGCAATGAGGTTGTGGGTCTTGCCTCCGCCGAGGTTCGTCTCGAGCCGGATGATCGGTGATGCGTCCGGCCTCCCGCCGCTGACCCGGCCGAGGGCTTCGTTCAGGAGATCCTTCAGCCCCTGGGAGGGAAAGGTTGCGGCGTAGAACAGCTCGGGCTCGCCGTACGCCGGAGGTGCCGTGCCACCCACAACCTCGTCAAGGCTCGCGGCGAACACGGCATCGCTGAGCGTGCCTTCGAGCACGTCCTCGCGCGGTACCAGGGCGGTGAAGATGTCATTCGGCAAGCTGGGGATCCCTTGTGCTGCATCGGAGTGCGCAAACCCTACGTTGCCCGACTGCTTGCGGCTGGCGGACGATCAAGGATCTGCCACCTCCGTGGCCTCGGCCCCCTCCAGGACCTCGACGCGGCCCGCGGACACCAGTTCCCAGTCGACCACTGGGCTCCGCAGCTTCTCGACCTCACGGAGTCGTCGCTCGCGCTCATCTGCCAACTCGTCCACCAGCCGTTGGTCGCGGTCGAGGTTCGCCTCCCACACCGGGATGATCCTTCGCTGCTCGGGGTTGTCCGATTGTCGGAGGCGCTCCAGGGTCATACGCGTCGATTCGAGCTTCTCGCTCGCTGCCCGGGCGCGGTAGCCGAAGTATTCCTCGAGCTTCTCCCGCTCCTGGTCGGCACGCGCGTCCGCCTCCAGGACTGCCTGCGCCTCGATCTCCGTCGCTCGCATCGTCACGAATGACTCCGCAATCTCGCCGGCGCTCTCCGCCTCGTCGAACGGGATGTCCTCGGCGTCGATTCCTGCCTCCCTGTCGAATCGACACGCACGACGTACCAGCGCTTCACCCACGTCGGGGTCGGGCACACCGTTGTCGTCCACGAACACCGGAATGAGAGCTTGGCTCTCCCGGAAGCCCGGGATCGTCAGCTGGTAGACGAAGAGCCAACCCGAACAGGGGCACAGATCGTCGCCAGCGAGGATCCGCCGACTTCCCGTACATCCCTCGTACCCCTCGTCGATGACGCGCTCCACGACTGCGTCCACAATCGGATGCCCGAACGCGAAGTACTCGACGTGCTCGTTGTCCTTCCGCTCATCGGCACGGAACACAGCCCTTCGCTTGCGCCCGTCGATGAAGAACTCGGGGTAGTCCCCCGTGAACGGGTCGTGGAAGGTGAGCTGGCGCTCACCATCCTCGGACTTGCCGATGTAGGTCCGGACGTCGGCGAGGAGTCGGGTGATGAAGGTCTCTTGCTCCTGCGCGCTGATCGGTGACATCGAGCCGACGATCTGCTCGGCAATCTCCCTTCTGAAGCTCTTCGTGTCCATGATCAGGTCGCGGAGCTTCTCCTCGGCTTCGCGCGCAGCGGAGACTCGCCGCTCGATCTGCTGCTCGAGACGTGTCAGCGCCTCATCGCGATCAACCTCTGCCATACGCAGGATCTTGCGGAGATCCTTCTCGGTGTCGCCGAGGATCGGATCGAGACCGCCGACCGTCTGCTCGAACACGTTGATCCGCCTCTCGAGCACGTTGAGGATCCGCTCCTCAATCGTCCCCTTCACCCAGAGGTTGAAGATCTGGACGGTGTGGTCCTGTCCGATGCGATCGACACGGCCGATGCGCTGCTCGACACGCATCGGGTTCCATGGCAGGTCGTAGTTGACGAGGATGTGGCAGAACTGGAAGTTGCGCCCTTCGCCGCCAGCCTCGGTCGAGATGAGTATCTGCGGACCCCCGCCCTCCCGGAATCGGTCGGCCGCGGCATCCTTCGCGATCGGATCGAGTTGGCCGTGGAAGAGGTGCACGTTCCACCCCTGAGCCGCCAATCGCTCGGCGAGGTAGTTCTGTGTCTCACGGAACTCAGTGAAGATCAGGACCTTCTCGTCCGGCTTGTCCCGGAACAGGTCCGCCAGGTTGCCGATGAGGGTTTCACCCTTGCTGTCCACCTTCAGGCTGTCGAGCATCTCGACGAGAGATTGCAGCTCGGCGATCTCCTCGGCCTCGGGTGTTGTGTCGGCCGACCCGACGAGAGACGAGGCCTCCTCGTCCATGTCGAGCCGTTCCTCCAAGGCCTCGGCCGTCGTCTTCGCCGGTGACATGCCCGACTGTTTGATCAAGCGGTTGCGCCGTCCGTCGAGGGACTGACGCAGCGCTCGGATACTGCTCGCCATCATCTTCTGGAAGATGACCATCACGAATCCGGCGGCGTTGTCGCTGGTCATCGTCGCCCGGTTGAATCCGGTGAGGACGTAGTCCTCGACGGCCTCCAGCGCCGCGCGTTCCGGGTCGGTGAGCTGGACCTCCCACCGGAAGGCCCGACGGGGCATGAACCCGCCGACGACCGCCTTCCGGTTCCTGATGAGGACCTCGCTCAGGAGGTGCCTTGCGGAGAGATCCGCACACAGGCTCTCGATCTCATCCGCGCTCCCGCCAAGTCGTTTGCCTGCCAGATCGACATCGATGCCGAGCCAGCCGGCGACCTGGTCGATCGTCTCGTCTGGCTCCTCGCCCGGAACCGGGAACCCGTGCTGGCGGAGGTTCTCTACCAAGCGGTTCAGTCCGGGAACCTCCGCTCGGTTCCGCTCGAAATGCTCCTCGGTTGGGAACAACGCGGGATCGAGCATCTCGATGAGGCTGAAGAGCTCGTGCGATTCGAGCTGCATCGGGGTGGCCGTGAGAAAGAGGACGGCCCGGTTGGCGAAGTGGTCAGGCGCGGCGAGTCGTTGCACGAGCCGGTACAGCTGGGTCGTCTGGACCTTGTTGCCATAGCGACGCAGTCGCGCGTGATGCGCCTCATCGACGATGAGCATGTCCCAGTCGACTTCGGTGACGAGCTTCGCCCACTTCTGGCCGGTGATCCAGGAGCTCGAGACGAGAACCGAGTCATAGTGCGCGAAGGGGTTCCCGGTGTTTCCTTGGTCCTTCAGGAACGCGACCGTCGACGAGTTCAGGATGGCAAAGACCTCGTTGAACTTCGTCTTCAGCTCGAACTGCCACTGCCGGATCAGGTTGGGCGGAACGATGATGAGGGTTCGCCTTGCCTGCTTCCGCGCCCGGAGCTCCTTGAGCACCATGCCCGCCTCGATCGTCTTCCCAAGCCCGACTTCATCGCAGAGCAGGAACCGATGGGGATAGGTGGTCGCCGCTCGGTGGACGACGCCCACTTGGTGCGGCTTGATATCGACGCGGGCATCGCCGAGCGACACAAGATCGTTGTGCAGATGCTCGTGCCGGTAGAGGCGGGTGACGAGGGCCAGCTGGTACTGCTTGGCCGTTCCGAGTTGACCGGTCGCCAGCCGACCTGCGAGATCCAGCGCGTCGTCGGGCCGAAGGTCGGCCTCCGGGACGATCTTCTTCGCGATGAGGAAGTCGACCCTCCAGCGAGGCGGTCCCTCGCCATCAACGGCCTCGATGAGGAATCCAGGCTGGTCGGTACTCCGACGCCTCACCCGCTGCGTGAGGTTGGCTCGCTCCAAGGCGGCGCCACGCGCGACGAACTGCGTCGGTCGGTCGGCGGGGTCATCCCAACGAACCGTGATGCGTCCGCTCTCGACCTTCATTACGACGCCGAAGCCGGGCATCTCCTTCCACCGGACCACCGCCCCTGGCACCAGTTCTCCGCCACTCACGGGACCGACCTTTCGTACGCTCCGCATCCACCGACCATCGACACCACGGTACGTGGGGGCTGTGACACTCAGCCCGCCCGATCGAATGCGGCTTCGGCGCGCAGGACCGTCGGCGACGGATCCCCGACGCAGGTGACCGAGAGCAGGTCCCGCGCGCGGGTCATCGCGACAAAAAGCTGACCGAGCTCGACCGCCGTACGTTCCTCGAACTCCTCCGCCCCCTCGCCCGTACGACGAGGTCGCGGAAATGCGCTGGCATCGAGGCCCGGCAGAAAGACCGCCTTGAACTCAAGGCCCTTGGCGCGGATGTACGTCCCGACCTTCACGTCATCGCTGGTGACTCCCTCGTAGTCGACGAGGGACCGACTCCGAATGCCGGCGGCCTCCAACATCTTTACGATCGAAGATGCGGCGTCGTTGCTGGGAGTGAACACAGCGATGTCCCCCAAGCCGACCGGTTGTTCCGAGGCGAGATCGCGGATCACCGTTGCCAGGTGGTCCGCCTCCGCCTGTGCTGACGGGAACGCCTGCAGCGTCGGCATCGGCCCGTGCCGAGTGGCATCCGGCGTCGCCTCGCCGCGTCGGAACTCCTCGTCGAGATCAATGACCCGCTGGGCTCCGGCCACCGCCAAGGCGGCACTGATGATCTCGGCCGTGTTCCTGTAGTTGACCTTGAGGACAGTGGTACGGCCGCGCACTTCGACCCCGGCCTGCCTGAGGGTGAACCCGCCGGGATAGACGCGCTGGGCACCGTCACCGACGATGAACAGCCCGTCCGGGCGATCCGCTCCAGTTGGCCCGTTGACGAGGCGACGGAGAAGTTGCAGTCCGGCCAGTGTCAGGTCCTGTGCTTCGTCGACGATGACCGACCGGTAGCCCTGGACCGGTCGTGACCCCGCCACGGCCAAAGCTCGCAGGATGACATCGGCGTGATCGAGGGTTCCGCGCTCGGCCATTGCCTGGTCCCAGGCCTCGCCGAGCATCCACACCTGCCGTCGCATTGCCTCGGTGAAGCCGACCGAACGGCCGGTCCGCGTAACCGTGAGGTACGCGTCGAGCGATTCGACGTTGCGGCCCTTGATGACCTTCTGGATCTCGGTCCTCAGGTACGGCCTGCTCAGACCGGCACGGTCAAGTGGGCTTCCCTCCAGCAGCACCACGTCGGCAGCCTCGTCAAAGGCTTCGTCCACGGCGGCTTGGTCGACGGCCACCCCCTCTCCCACGGAATCACACACCCGTCGAGCGACCTGATCGATGTGAAGGAAGTCGACAACACCGGGAACCGAGTCGGGGAGCCGCTTGTAGAGCTGCTCGAAGACCGGGGGCAGCGTCGTGATGAAAGTGGTGAACAGGACCTTCTCGCCCTCCCCTGCCGCCGCGTACCGCTGAGCGAGGGCTGCCGCTCGGTGCAGCGCGACAACCGTCTTGCCTGTACCGGCGGCGCCACGGATCCTGGCCGGCCCATCGAAGTGGCGGTTGACGATCGACCGCTGGTCCGGATGCAGGAAGATCATCCAGTCCTCGATCGGGGCGGCAGCGATCCGTTCGAGCTCCTCAGGCGAGAAGAGAGGTGAGATTCCGGTAAGCGCTCCGTAGTCGGAGATCGCGCTGCGGATCCTCTGCTCGGCATCGGTGGCAGCTGTGGCACCGGACGCGCGATCGCGCCATTGCTCCGGAGTCATCTCCAGGATGGCCACAGCGGTATCGACACGGTCGTCTGCCCACCCCAGCGTCAGCAGGTCGTACTCATCCATGAGTTCCCGGAGCGACTCGATCTCCTCGGGGCTGAACCCGATCTCCGCCAGTTCAGGCGTACCCCAATGGTCGAACACACCCGGGCGGGAACCATCGAGAACAGGGTCTCCGGTCGGTGTTGGCCGTCGCCTGTGGTCGTCCGCCACCTCCGGATCAGCGAACACCATCACCCGGCGATTCGGATTCATGACGAACCTGCCGCGCGCTGCCTTGTCGTAGATGTCGCGGCGCATGCCGGCCTCGAGCCAAAGGTACGTCTCGCCTCGACGGACCATGAGGATCCTGACGTCGCGGCCGGCCCGTACACTCCACAGCTCGCTGAGATCACCCTTCAAGGGCTTCAGCCGGAGGTTCGGGTGGGTCGGGTTCTCCCGGAACAGGTTCAATGACTCGATGACCCGGTGGCTCTTCCCGGCATCGAGGTCGCTGACGGAAGCCCAGAACCGCTCATCGAAGCTGACCTCGTGTGACTTCACGTCGGGCACCGCCGGAACCCCCTCATTGCAGTCGCGCCTCGCGTCGAGCCTAACCGTGGGCCTCGACCTCGGCCGGAGAAGTCAGGAGGAGGAGTAGGTCATCCACACGGACCCGCGGATCCCGGTCGACCTTCACGGCGGGGAGTTGGCCGGTCCCAATCCAGTGTCGAATGGTCGCCGGCGGCACGCACAACAGGGTTGCCACCTGGTTGATGGTGAGAAGCCGTCGTCGTGCGGCTCTGGAGCGGTCGGGTCGCATGGCGGTGCCTCCAGGCGTCGTGCCCACGCCTCTGCGTGAACTCTCACTTGACACACCCACCGCCGAGTCGTCGTCGGTCACCTGATTTCCGCGATTCCGGCGAAGGTCGGTGACCTCGACTCGTTGCGGGGTGGGGTTATGAGGCATGGGCCAGAACCGATCGCACTCGCTCCGCTCGCTTCCACAGCCGGTGCTTGAGGATGTCCGAGCGCGGGTATCCGAGCTGCGGCGCGAGGGTGCCGGCGCGGAAGTCATCCCAGATGTAGTTGGCGAGCTCGCCGGACTCGATCGCCTGGTTGACGAGCCCGTAGACGTGTTCGAGGTGGAGACGGGGAACGACGATCTCCTCCGGAGACCGAACGGGGTCGAGGCGCTCGATGCCCCACTCGAGATCGACGGCGTGCTCGACCCACTGACTGTCGGCCGCCAGCCGGCGCTTGGTGCGCCGGTAGGCGCGCTTGCTGATCCGATCGACGAGCCGATCGAGGTGGAGGAGGTCCTCGGACTCGAGGATCACGCACGCGAGGTCGGTGATCAGCTCGTCACGGAACCGGACGGAGGTCGTGCCGCCGACCTGCGAGATGGCGAGCCTCACGGTCCCTTCGAGCAGCACGAGTGCGGCCTTGTCATCGCGACGAGCGAGCGGGAGGAGGGCGCGGACGAGGCCGTCGCTCATCTCGACGTTGGTCCAGTCGCGGATCGCGTCGACGAGGTCCGCGAGGTTGTGGTGCTCGGCGAGCGCTGGCGCGCTGTCGACCCAGTCCGGAGGGATGGGCCGAGAGCCAATCGCCTCGAACGTTCGGCGCAGGGTGTCGGTCAGTTCGGTCATCGGGAGGCTCCCATCGGTTTGGCTGATGGGCGGATCGTCCGAAGTCGAGTGACCCGACCTGCGACCCGACTTGTGACCTGGACGACCTTTCGGAGCGCTTCTCGGCCGCGAGTCGCTCCCCGCCAACGACCTGCGCCCCGCCGGAGTGACCTACCGCGGAACAGGCGAGTGCTCGGGGTTCGGGCATGAGACCGGACAAGCAGCCTCGGAACGGACCACCATCCACCGGGTTCGAGACGATCCTGATCGTGGTCGCTGCCGGGTTCGTTGGACTCGGTGCAATCGTGTTCGGGGGAGCCTGGCTCGCCAGCCGGCCGAGTGGCCGGGTGTCCGGCGACATGTCGGACTGGTGGTCGGCAGCAGGAGAGCTCGTCCAAGATCCGGGGGATCCAGCGGCGGCCTGGGGTCACCGGGCGAGCGGTCTGCCCGGTCCGGTCTGGTACTGGACCGCGACGGTGCTCGTGGCCGCCGTCGCCGTGGCGGCCATCGTCGGAGTCGTATGGATGTGGCGGCGCTCCGCGTCCCCTCGCAGGGAGCGGTTCGGCGTCGACACCGATGCGCACCTCGCACGGCCGGGCGAGGTCAAGACGCTCGTGGTGCCGTCGTCAGTTCCGCCGACCGGCCGGTTCCTCCTGGGGCAGATGGCACCACGAGGCCCGCTGCTCGCCACCGAGGACCGGGAGCGACACCCGATGGGTGGCAAGGCCGCGCGCCGACAGGGCTCGCGAGGGTCCGTGGCGCTGATCGGACCTACCCAGGCCGGCAAGACCGTCACGCTGTCATCGGGGGTCATCGGCTGGGATGGTCCCGTCGTGGCGCTCTCGGTGAAGCGTGACCTCTACGACGTCACCGCTGGGGCCCGGTCAAGGGTCGGCGACCTGGCGGTGTTCGATCCTGGCGCGTCGACTGGGCTCGCGAGCGCTCGATGGACTCCGCTTCGGGGAGTGACCACGGCGTCCGGTGCGCTTCGGGCGGGCCGGGCGCTCGCGGCGGCCATCCCTCGCTCCGGTGTGACCGGAGGCGACTACTGGGCGCAGCAGGGCGAGACCTTCGTGTCCGCGTACATGGCCCTCGCCGGGCTGTCGGAACTGCTCCCCGAGTGCCACCACCTCACCGACGACGAACCCATCACGATCCAACGGCTCACCGCCTGGGCCTTCCGAGGGGCGGGCATCACCGACCCGGCGATCAACCAGCTCGTCCGCGCCGGCCTCCAGTCACCGGTGCTGGAGACCCACAAGCTGGCCGAGGCGGCGGCGCTGAAGCTGCTGGCGCTCCACCAGGAGGACTCGCGGATCCGTGCCTCGATCTACGCCACGGCACGGCTGGCGTTCGAGGCGTGGGCGGAGCCGTCGGTCGAGCACTCGGCGTCGCGCAAGGCGCGGGCCACGTACAGCTCGGACGAGCTTTGGAAGCACAAGCCCCGCTTCCTCGACCTGGACTGGCTCATGGGCGCCGACGACGACGGCCGCGCCAACACCCTCTACCTGATCGCTCCCGACACCGAGTTCAAACGGCTCGCACCCGTGCTCGGCGGCCTCCTCGGCGATCTGCGCGAGCAGATCCACGCCTGGGACATCGAGGGCCGCCGGATTGCGAAGCCGTTGCTGTTCGTGATCGACGAGGCCGCCCAGCTCGAGCTCCAATGGCTTCCCGAAGAGGTATCGACGATCGCCGGCCTCGGCGGGATGTTCGTGACCTGCTGGCAGTCCAAGGCCCAGATCGACCACCGCTACGGCACCCTCGCCGACGCGGTCCTGGGCGGTCACAGGTCGAAAGTCGTCTTCACCGGGTGCGACGACCCAGCGACGCTCAACTGGCTTGGCAAGGTCGCCGGCACCGAGCATGTTGCCCGCCGCTCCTGGTCCGCCGATACCGGCGGCGGCAGGCGCACCATCTCGGAGAACGTGCAACGGGAGGACCTCGTCGGGCCGCACGTCGTCCGCCAGATGTTCCCCGGCGAGGCGGTCCTTCTCCACGGCACCCTCCCACCGGTCCACCTGCGCTCAGTCCGATGGTGGACCGACAAGACCCTGCGGGACCGGGTCGATGTGGATGAGGGCGGCCGCCCCCGCCCACTGGAGGTCACGACCTGTCCGCTCAGCGAGGACCCGGTCGAGCCGGGAACCGAGGCCAGCCTTGACCGCTCGGCGCTGGAGGAATCGGCCGCCCACATCCCCCGCTCGCAGCCGGCACCGGTGCCATCGCAGGCTCCCCCGGCTGCCGGCAGCGGGAAGCCGGCCGGGAAGGCACCAAAGTCTCGAACCGTGTCGGCTCGGGCCTCCGCGCTTCAGCTCGACCTCCTCGACCCGCCTGTGGACAACAGCGATGCCGAGCGAAGTGACCCGAACCCGACGGCGGGCCGGTGCGCGACCTGCCAGGCCTGGGTCGACGTCGGGAAGGGGCATCTGCTCGCCTACACGCCGTCGAACGTGTTGCAGTGCGACCGCTGCCATGGAGCGGACACCGGCCACGACGCCTGACGTGAAAACCAGCCCTGACCTGCGACGGGTCACAAGTCAGGTCACTCGCCACCACCGCTATCGCCGAGGATTCCCCCCGTAGGTCACAAGTCGGGTCGCAGGTCAGGTCACTCGATTCCCGACGGTGCGGGCCATGTTGCTCAACCCGCACCACATCCAGCTCGCGTCGGGTCGGGACGTCAACCGCTACCTCGATGACTGGGCCGAGGGTCACCTCATCAGCGCCGACCGATGGCAGGGCCTCCTCGACCTCTCCCGAGACTGGGTCGACTACTCCGCCCGCAACCAGATCCTGCTCGCCGCCCACGGCGCAGTCGGGGCCGTCGCCGGCATCGAGACGTGGCGGCTCGTG
>Ga0209023_10004033_pt1 | contig 17018 bp, 19 predicted proteins | sample LakOneMetagenome_FD_187468 | JGI IMG/M metagenome (GOLD analysis project Ga0209023, IMG submission 187468) | Freshwater and sediment microbial communities from Lake Erie, Canada (SPAdes) (version 2) | ecosystem: Environmental > Aquatic > Freshwater > Lentic | place: Lake Erie, Canada... | reverse complement strand
GGGGTGTGCCTGCTGGGCCGGATCACGCCACCGCCGCGGCCCGACGTGGGCCCCGAACAGATGCAGGCCTGGTTCGCCCAGCATGCGACGACCATGCACATCGGCTTCGTGTTGCTGTTGGCCATCACCGGTGGCGCGGCGATCTCCAACGGCCTGGTCGGCTACCACATGCTGCGGATGTCGTCGGGTTCGGTTCTGGCCTACGGCTATATCGGTGGGATGGCTGTCGGCGCGGTGCCCGGTTTCCAGTTGGTGATCCTGTGCTACTCGCTCGGGGCGTTCCGGGCAGACCGTGACCCGGAGCTGGTGCGGTTCTTCTACGACCTGGGATTGCTGTCCTACAACGGCTCGCTGGGCTGTTTCACCGCCGCCTACTTCAGCCTGGCCATCGCGATCTTCTACGACAAGAACAACATCTTCCCGAAATGGTTTGCCTACGTGTGCATCTGGCAGATCGTCACCGAGGTGATCGCCAGTCAGATGTGGCTGTTCGACTCCGGCGCGTTCGCTTGGAACGGGATCATCACGTTCTACATCGCCGTGGTGGTGTTCTGCCTCTGGTTGGGGGCGTTGATCGCCTTCCTTCAGGTGATCGGCGCCCGTGAGCCCGTCGACTCTCCACCGATCGTCTAGAAGCGGGGGTGCATTGATGACCGACCAAGCCACGACCACCGTCCACCGAACCGAAACCCGGCCCCGGACAACACATCTTCCCGGTGACGGGCACATGTGGTTCATGGTGCTGGGCGACCTGTTCATCTTCGGCGGCTACTTCCTGGCCTACATGGTGTTCCGCGCGAAGGCACCCGCGGAGTTCCTGGCCGATCAGCAGCACCTCAACATCACCCTCGGTGTGGTCAACACCGTCGTGCTGATCACCAGCTCGTGGCTGATCGTGCAGAGCGTGCACGCCACCCGGGCCGGCAACACCTCCGGTGCGATCGGCCTCATCGGCGCCGGCATGGGCTGCGGTGCGCTGTTCGCGGTGATCAAGGTCTACGAGTGGAGCGCCGAGATCCAGGCGGGCTACACCAATTCCAGCGCCTTCTTCAGCTTCTACTACGTGCTGACCGGGGTGCACCTGTTCCATGTGGCGCTGGGGCTGCTCATTCTCGGCGTGGTGATCCGCGACCTGCGCAATCCGCGCCGGGCCCGGATCAGCATGGTCGAGCAGGGCGCGACCTATTGGCACATGGTCGATCTGCTCTGGGTCGTGATCTTCGCGCTGCTGTATGTGATGAGGTGAATTCGTTGACCAGCCAATCGATGTTCGCGCACCGGCCCGATCGCCTGACCACGCTGACCTGGCTGGGGCTGGTGGTCATCACCGTGTTGTCGTGGTGGTTGTCGCCGGCCGGCCGACACGCCGAACCGAGTGTCCCCATCACTGTCCTGGTGATCGCGCTCTCGGCCGTCAAGGTTCGGCTGATCATCTCCAACTTCATGGAGGTGCGCACCGCACCGGTGTGGCTGCGCCGGGCCACCGATGCCTGGCAGGCGCTGCTGTGGGCGTCGGTGCTGGCGATCTATCTCTGGTGAGCCCGGCCGCGCGGCAGGGTCAGTGACAGATCGTTGTAGGTGGCGATGCCCGGCTCCGCGGCGACCACGGCCGGGATGGCATTGATCGGCGGCATCGCAGTCATGATGTGACCGAGCTCGAAGAAATCGTCGATGCAGGTGGCGTTTTCGATCATGTCCTGCGGCGGGGTGAAGCCCACCTGCATGTTGACCGTCGGGCGCCCGTCGATGGTGATCTTCCAGCCGTCGCCGCCCAGCTGCCAGTCCGGCTCCAGCGTCTGGCCCTTGCGCCACCGCACGTTGATGTCGATCACGGTTTTGCCGCCGACGATTCCCTGCCAGCTGGCGAACACTCCGGCGACGTGGCCGGCCGGGATCGTCCACGACGCCATCGGCAGATCCGCTGTGGTCTGGGCGTATTCGGCCACGCAGGTGATCTCGTCGAGCTCCACCCCGATGGCGTCGGCCACCAGCCGAACGGCTTCGGCGAAGACCGCCGTCCCGTTGGCGGCCATCTGCGCCAGGCCGGGGTCGTCGATCGCGGTGCCGAATCCCACCGGGCGTTCGGTGTCGGGGGAGTCATACAGGGTGGTGTCGGCGGTCTCGGTGATGGTGACCTTGTCGACCCGGTCGCAGCCCGTGGCAGCCACGATCGCCAGCAACTCGGCGAAGCCCGGGCTGACCCCGGACCCGAACAGCGTGGAACCGCCTTCGTGACAGGCCTTTTCCAGCCGGTCCCGGTCGGCACCGAGATTGTGCCCGGTGATGAACGACGCCGACGTCACCACGTTCACGCCCGCCGACAGGATCGCCACCAGCTCGTCGACGTTGATCCACATCGGGTTGTAGACCACGCAGTCCGGCTTGAGTGCCAGCAGCGCCGCGACGTCATCGGTCGCGGCGACGTGCAGTGGGTCGATCCCGACGAGTTCGCCGGCGTCGCGGCCGACCTTGTCCGGCGACCACGAGAAGAGCCCGACCAGTTCGTAGTCGGGATTGGCGGCGATCGCCCGGACCGCACTCTTGCCGACGTTGCCGGTCGTCCACTGGACGACCCGATACGGAGTTCTCGTGTTGCGCGCCATGTCGTTTCAGCCCCCGGCTACATCTGGGTCCAGACGATCTTCGTCTGGAGGTAGGCCTCGATGCCGGCCTTGCCGGACTCATAGCCCCAGCCGGACTGCTTGTATCCGCCGAAGGGCATGGAGTGGTCGAACTGCATCTGGCAGTTCAGCCCGACCGTTCCGGCCTTGAGCCGCTTGGCAAGCCGGTGAGCTCGGCCGAGGTTTGTCGTCCACGCGGTGGCCGCCAGGCCGTAGGTGCTGTTGTTGGCCAACGCGATCGCCTCGTCGTCGTCGTCGAACGGCAGGATGGTGACGACCGGGCCGAAGATCTCCTCCTGGAACAGCCGGCTGGTGTCGGGGTCCACATTGGTGACTACCGTCGGGTGCACGAAGTAGCCCTTGCGGTCCAGCCGGTGTCCACCGGTGACCAGCTCGTTGCCGTCAGCCTTGCCCTGCTCGAGGTAGCCCAGCACCCGGGTCAGCTGCTTCTGGCTGATCAGCGGACCGACCATGACGCCTTCTTCCTTGGGGCCGCCGAGCTGCATCATGTTGGCCATGTTGGCGATGCCCTCCACGACGCGCTCGTAGACACCGCGCTGGGCGAAGATCCGCGAACCGCACACGCAGGCCTGTCCGGAGTGCACGAAGGTGCCGAACGCCGCCATGGTGATGGCCATGTCCACGTCGGCGTCGTCGTAGATCAGCACCGGTGACTTGCCGCCGAGCTCCAGGGTCACCTTGTTGAGATTGCTTGCCGCAGAGGCGCGTACGATCTCCCGGCCGACCTCGGTCGATCCGGTGAACGCAACCTTGTCCACGTCGGGGTGCGCGGTGATCGCCGCTCCGGCGGTGTGGCCGTAGCCGAGCACCATGTTGACCACGCCGTCGGGAACACCGGCTTCGCTCAGGATGCGGTCGAGGACCAGCGCCGAAAGCGGGGTCTCCTCGGCCGGCTTGACCACGCTGCTACAACCCGCGGCCAGCGAGGGAGCCAGCTTGGCGCAGAAGTTGAAGACCGGCCCGTTCCACGGAAAAATCAGTCCCACAACGTCGTAGGGCTCGCGCAGCGTGTAGACGTGCTGATGGGACTCGATCCCGGTCAGGCCACCGGTGTTCACGTCACGGGCGATGCCGTCGATCTTGGTGCACCAGCCGGCGTAGTAGCGGAACCACTCCGAGCCCACCTTGGTGATGATCGCGGCCTGCGAAGCCGGGATTCCGGCGTTGACGGACTCCAGTTCGGCCAGCACCTCGGCGTTCTCGTCGATCAGATCGGCGATCTTCCACAGCACCCGGGCCCGGTCGTAGTCGGCCATGCCCGACCACACGCCGGACTCGGCGGTGGCCTTGGCGCGGGCGACGGCGTCGTTGACGGCCTCGGGGCCGCAGTCGGTGAACTCGCTGATCTGTTCTTCGGTGGCCGGGTCGATGATCGGAATCACCTCACCGGTACCGGGGACCTTCCGGATGTCGTCCAAGACCGCCTGCACCGACATGGATAATCCCCTTCTCATCTACCGATAATTGGATTCGCAGACGAGAGTATGCGCTTCGTCACCCCTTGTCCAGGGTTGTTCGGGCGCGCGAAGACCGCGCGGTCGCCGAGTCGATCGGGGCGCGGGTGGGGAGAGGATCAGTCGCGGCCGAAGCCGTGGGCGCAGAAGTCCCAGACCTCGTCCGCGGTCAGCGGGTTGACCGCCGGATCGATTGAGGCGGGGCTGGATTGGGCGTTGAACAGCACCGTCTGCATGATCATCGCGGCGACCCGCCGCGGTTTGGCGCCGGGGCGCAGCTGCCCGGCCTCGGCCGCCTGTTCGGTCAGCTCGGACAGCAGCGACAACAGCGGGGCGTGGGCGACCCTGACCTCGGCGGGGTGGGTCAGCAGCAGGCTGGGGGCGAAGTCCGAGAACAGCGGACGCTTGGCCGCCGGGTCCGGGCGCGACGACTCGAACAGCAACTCCACGGCGACCTTGAGGCGTTCGATCGGGTCGGGGTGATTGGCCGTGGCGGCGCGGATCTGGTCGGCCGCGCGGCTCAGAGCGTCTTCGAACAGGGCCAGCAGCAGCTCATGCTTGCCGTCGAACTGCAGATAGAAGCTGCGCAGCGACTGGCGTGAGCGGTCCACGACCTCCTGGACGGTGAAGTCGGTGCTGCCCTTCTCGATGATGATCGACTGTGCGGCATCCAGAAAACGCTGGACGCGTTGCGCCGCGCGGATTTTCGCGGTCTTGATGGAGCGTTCGACCGCGCGCTGTTTCCAGGCGGGCTCTTCGCTGGGGCTGCTCACCAGCCCTCCGTAAGGGTGTGTGGCAACCGGGGCATGACGCAACTGTACTGGACGGTAACTCTGCTACCGTGCGCCGCACCGGCGCTACCCCCACATTTGAGAGATTGCAACTTCTCCATCCGAGAATGATATTCTCATGGTCGCGTCTATGGAAGTGGACTCGCAAAATTCCCGAGCCGAGGAGTGTCGGTGCAACTCACCTTCGATACCGATGTCGAGAACTTCCGCGCGGAGTTCGCCGCGTTCCTCGATGAGAACCTGCCCGCGGAGGCCGACACGATCGAACGTTCCCGATCGTGCTCCCACGTGCCGGAATGGGCGCGTCGCTGGCAGCGGCTGTTGTTCGACAACGGCTGGCTGCTGCCGGGAAATCCGCCGGAGTTCGGCGGCCGCAACGCCACGATCCTGCAGCAGTACGTGCACTCCGAGGAACTGTCGCGGCGGCGGATCTATCCCAGCTTCAACCCGCAGGGCGTCGGCATCATCGCGGCGTCATTGCTGTCGTTCGGCACCGACGAGCAGAAGCGGCGCTGGGCGGTGCCCATCCTGCGGGCCGAGATCAGCGCATCGCTGGGCATGAGTGAGCCGGGCGCCGGCTCGGACCTCGCCGGGTTGCAGACCCGCGCGGTACTGACCGACGACCACTTCGTGGTCAACGGCCAGAAGGTGTGGACCTCCGGAGCGCATGATGCCGACGTGCTGCTGACGTTCGTGCGCACCGACCCGGATGCCCCCAAGCACAAGGGAATCAGTGTGTTGCTGATCCCAACGGACGCGCCCGGCGTGGTGCGGCGCCCATTCGCCTCGGCGTGCGCGCATGACGACATCGACTTCAACGAGGTGTTCTTCACCGACGTGAAAGTGCCCGCGGAGAACCTGGTCGGGCCGCTCCACGGCGGCTGGGGGGTGGCCAACGGCTCGCTCGGGCACGAACGCACCCTGCTGTGGATGAGCTTCGCCGACCGGCTGCGTGACCTGATCCACGACTTCCGTCCGGTCGGGCCGCTGGACCGCGACCACTTCGCCACCATGTTGATGGACAACCAGGCGCTGCGCCTGCTCGGCTCGGTGGCGCTGGCCCAGGCAGCGCGCGGCCAGCAGGACGTCCCGGCGCTGTCGGTGCTCAAGCTGCTCGGCTCCGAGGCGGTTCAGACCGGCGCCGAGCACGCTCTGGACGCGGCCGGTTCCGGTGCGCTGGCTCACCCGGCGGTCTCGGGGACTTACACGCCGATGAACGAAGACCACGCGACCAGCAGTTGGTTCGACCGCTACCTGCGCAGCTTCTCCGGGACCATCGCCGGAGGAACCTCGGAGATTCAGCGCAACATCATCGCTCAGCGGGTGCTGGGCCTGCCGCGCTAGACCTACAGCTGCACCAACCGCGGCGCCGAACCGCGGGCCCGCAGCCCCCGACCGACCTGACGGGTCAGCTCCCGGGTGCTGCCGAGCAGGCCGTCGAGCACCAGGGCGCGCTTGACGTGGTGGTGCAGTTCGTGTTCGGCCGTGAAGCCGATCCCGCCGAGTACCTGCTGGCAGTGCTTGGCCGCGGTCAGCGCGGCTTGGCCGGCCGCCGCCTTGGCCAGCATCGCGATCAGGTCCGGGCTGTCGGCGCCGGGCACCGACAGGGTGGCCTCGGCCCCCTCGATGGCGACCAGGGTCTCGGCCAGCCGGTGCCGAACGGCCTGGAACGAGGCGATCGGTTTGCCGAACTGCACCCGGTCCAGTGCGTGTTGGCGGGCCAGGTCCAGCATCGCGCGCGCCGAGCCGACCAGCCACCACCCCACCGCGCGCCGGGCCTCACCCAGGCGCATCTGCTCCCCGCCGGGGATCTCGAGCAGCGGAAGCCCGCCGAGGATCGGATTGCCCTCGCGTTCGGTGCGTTCCCAGATCACCCAGTTGCCACCGGCATAGGGCATCGGGGGAGTGCCGCCGGGTAGGGCGTCGATGGTCTCCAGGATCACGTCGTTGAGCACCGAGGCGTGCGCCCCGGTCTCCCCGAGCAGCCGGAACACCAGCGGAATGGCCAGATCCGGATCCTCGGAAAGCATCTCCGCCCAACCGAGTTCGCCCAGCGCCTGATCCAGTGCCGGGCCGGAAGCCGAGGCCATAGTCTTGCGCAGGGCGTCTTCCAGCAGTGCGACCGATGCGGCATCGGTTCCGGTGGTCCCAAGGGTCATCGTCACTCCTTACCCAGATCCAGCAGCCGGCGCGCGATGATGTTGCGCTGGATCTCCGAGGTGCCGCCGTAGATGGTGGCCGCCCGCGAATACAGATACTCGGTGCGCCAGCGTGAATCGTCGAGTTCGATGACCCCGGGCAGCAGGTCGCGCGCGGTGTCGTAGAGCTGCTGCTCGGTGCCGGCCAGCAGCACCTTGTCGATCGAGGTTTCCGGGCCCAGCCGGGTTCCGCCGGCCAGCCGGTGCTGGGTGGCCGCCGACCGGCAGCGCAGCGTATGCAGTGCCAGATAGGTTGCGCCCATGGCGGAGTCGTCGGTGTCACCGCGCGCGGCCAGCTGGGCGATCAAGTCGTCGAAGCGGGAGTACAGGTATGCGATCCGCTGCCAGAAGCAGGTGGACCGCTCGAACGGCAACAGGTCCATCGCCAGCCGCCAGCCGTCGCCGGGTTTGCCGAGCATGCGATCACCGGGGACCACCACGTCGTCGAAGTACACCTCGCAGAACTCGTCGACGCCGTGCATGGTGTGCAGTGGCCGCACGGTGATGCCGGGAGAGTCCACGTCGACGAAGAACGCGGTGATGCCGTCATGCCCCGGGGCCGTGCGGGTGAGCAGGATGCAGCGTCGGGAGTACTGGGCGAAGCTCGTCCAGACCTTCTGCCCGTTGATGATCCAGTTGTCGCCGTCCGGGGTGGCGCGAGTGCTCAGTGACGCCAGGTCGCTACCGGACCCGGGCTCGGAGAACCCCTGGCACCAGTGCTCGCGGCCCGACAGCAGCAGTGGCACCATCTCGGCGGCCAACTCGGGCGGCGCGTAGTCGATCATGGTGGGCGCCAGCACTTCCAGCATCGAGTACGGGCCCGGCTCGGCCAGGCCGCGGCCCACGACCTCTTCACCGACGATCGCCCGCAGGATCGGCGGACCACCCAGCCCGCCAACCTCCTCGGGCCAGCCGTAGCGCATCCAGCCGGCTTCATACAGCGCGGCCTGCACCCGGGCGAACTGGTCGATGTGGCCCTTCAGTGAGTGATCGGGGCCGGGGCTCAAGTCGTTCGCGGCGAGCCAGGCGCGCAGATCTGCTTGGAATTGAGCGATATTCACTGGGAGGAGGGCCGTCCCACCGCGTGCGGGCGCCCCGAGTCGTGGTCGCCACTGCGCCGGATGAACGTCATCGCGCGGGTCTTCAACCGCCAGCCGTCGGCGGTGCGGACATAGGTGTCGTTGTAGTAGCCGATCCGCATGTCATGGCTGGCGTGATCGATGAAGCACAGCGGCTGGGTGCCGGTGGCGGCATCTCCGTCCAATTCGATCACCGGAGTGCCGGTCATGAACAGCCCCTTGGGTGCGGCCTCGACCAGCACCGGAAACCGGTCCAGCGAATAGGTTTCGCCGAATGCACTGTAGGTGCCGTCGGGGGTGAACACCCCGACCAGTCCGTCGATGTCGCCTTGGGTGATGGTCACCGCATAGCGGGCCAGCAACTGCTGGATCTCGACGAGCTCGTCAGTTCTTGTTGACATAGACTTTGCCGCCTTTCATGACGAACGAAACGTTGCGGGTAACGGTGATGTCGGACAACGGGTCTCCGGGCACGCCGATGATGTCGGCGAGCAGGCCCTCGGCCAGTCGGCCACGATCGGCTGCGTTGATCAGCTCGGCGGCGGTCACCGTCGCGGCCCGCAACACGGCCTCCGCAGGCATGCCCCATTCGACAAGGGTGACCAGTTCATCGGCGTTGCGGCCGTGCGGGATCGCCGGAGCGTCGGTGCCGACGGCGATCTTGACCCCGGCCTCATAGGCCGCCTTCAGTGAGGTGCGGGCTTTCGGGAACATCTCGGCGGCCTTGGCCTGCAACTCCGCCGGGGCTTTGGACACGTCCATGGCCTCGGCTAGCCGCCGGGTGGTCACCAGGAAGCGGTCGTGCTCCACGAGCATCGCGATGGCCTCGTCGTCCATCAGGAATCCGTGTTCGATGCAGTCGATTCCGCAGTCCACCGCGTGTTTGACCGCCTCGGCACCGTGGGTGTGCGCGGCCACGCGCAGGCCGCGCCGGTGCGCCTCGTCGACGATCACCCGCAGCTCTTCATCCGAATAGTGTTGTGCGCCGGCCTCGCCGGTCAACGACATCACACCGCCCGAGCAGCACACCTTGATCAGCTGGGCGCCGTGCTTGATCTGGTAGCGGACCGCCTTGCGGATCTCGTCGACGCCGTTGGCGATGCCCTCCTCGACGGTTAGCTCCAGCACGCCCGGCATGAAGCCGGCGAACATGGTCGGATCGAGGTGGCCGCCCGTCGGGGTGATCGCGTGACCGGCCGGCACCACTCGGGGCCCCTCGATCCAGCCGGCGTCGATCGCCTTGCCCAGTGCGACGTCGAGCAGATACCCGCCCGTCTTGACGAACAACCCCAGGTTGCGCACCGTGGTGAAGCCGGCGTGCAGCGTGCGGCGGGCATTGCCCACCGCACGCAGCATCCGGGTCGGTGGATCGTCTTGCACCTGTGACAGGCCGGGGTTTTCGCCCCGCCCGCCCATCAGCAGGTTGACCTCCATGTCCATCAACCCCGGCAGCAGGATCAGATCGCCGAGATCGAGCACTTCGCCGTCGGCCTCGGACGCCGGACCGCCGATACCGACGATCTTCTCGCCCTCGACCCGGATGACACCGGGCCGGATGATCTCACCAGAGTCGACGTCGAGCAGGCCGGCTGCCTTGAGCGTCAACACTGTCAGACGACCGGTTCCTTGATGATGTCGATCCAGGCGGCGCCGCTGTCGGGCACCCGGGGCTGCTTCCACGCTTCGATCGGAAAGGACACCATCACCAGAGACTGCATCAGATGCATCAGTGTGCGGGCGTCTTCGGGCAGATCGTCCAGGTCGAACTTGTCCATGTAGGTGATCGCGTCCTGCAGCCGCGGAAACGCGGCGTCGTAGAACGTCTGCATCTCGGCCATGGTCGAGGCCAACCGCTTGGCGTAACGCTCCGGTTCGGTCGCCAGGTCCCAGTCGATGTGGGGCTCCAGGTCGGCGAAGTCAGCGGGTAGCGCCATTGGCGTGCTCCTTCTCGGTCTTGAGGTAGTCGTTGACGTAGTCGTTGGCGGTCTTGTGCAGGTGGCGCAGCAGGATCTCCTGGTCGCACAACAGGAATTGGTCGACGACGTTCGTGCCGATCATGGTCTGGGTGGCTTCCAGGGTGTTGGCGTCCTGCAGCGCGTACTCCTTGAAGGTCACTGCGGCCAGCTCCTGGGCGAGGCGTTCGCGCGCATTGCGTGGCGGCACGAAGTACAGCACCGCCTCGAAGATGTGCTTGTCCACCGCGGTCGGCCAGTACTGATAGGTCAGGTACCAGCCCGGCTCCCAGAGCAGGACCATGAAGTTGGGGAAGAACACGAACGAGTCGATGCCCCACTTCGGTGCCCGCGACGGGTTCACCCCCGGCGGAAGGGAATCCAGACCCTCGATGTCGGGCTTGTCCCACGGGCCGAACAGTCCACTGCGCAGCGTGCGGTCCATCGGCTTGACCATGTTGAGGTCGGCCGGCGGCGACTGCCCGCCCCAGGTGGAGATCACCGAGTGCGGACCGGACAGCTCGTAGTGCAGCGCCTCGAAGCCGTGCGCCTGGATCTTGGCGGCCTCCTCCTTGGTGTACTGCCCCTGATGCAGGATCGGCGCGTGGTAGAACTCGGTGAAAGCGTCCATGAACAGCTTCCAGTTGCTGCCGATTTCGGACCGGTAGGAGTAGACCTCGGTCATCTCGTGGAAGGGGTAGCCCTCGATGCCCTTGGCCAGCGGGCCGAGGTACTCGTTGAGCGGCCCGGCGTCGTCGTCGAAGTTGACGAAGATGAAGCCCTCCCACACCTCGCAGCGCACGCCGACCAGTCCGTACTGGCTCTTGTCGACGTCGAAGAACTCGCCTTCCTGCTGGATGAAGGTGAGGTCGCCCTCGAGGCTGTAGCGCCAGGCGTGGTACTTGCAGGTGAACTGACGGCAGCTGCCCTCGGTCTCCTCGTTGGGGAAGTCGTTCCACACCAGCTTGTTTCCGCGGTGCCGGCAGATGTTGTGGAACGCCCGGACCACACCGTCCTTGCCCTTGACGATGATGATCGAGGTGCCCTTGCACACCGACGGGAGCTCCCGGGTGAAGTAGCTGCCGGCCTTGGGAAGCCGCTCGACGCGCCCGACGTTGAGCCAGGTGCGCTTGAAGATCGCCTTCTGCTCAAGCGCGTAGTGCTCGGGGTCGGTCGAGCTCTTGTAGTCGACCGGATCGGTGCCGAGGTCGGGATAGGACTGCGTCCAGCTCCCGGCTGCGGGCTTAGGGAAATGTGCCACGGAATTACCTCTCTGCTTCGGGTTTTTCGTCGAGTTCAACGCCAAAAGTGTTGAAGGCCATGGCCAGCATGCTGTAGCAGCCGACCGTGAACACGAGCTCCATCAACTGTTGCTCGTCAAGGTGTTTGGTGAGGACCGCCTCGGTGGCCGGCGAGAGCCGGGAGGTCTCCTCGAGTTCGTCGGCCGCGGTCACCACTGCCTGGTGCAGCTCGTCACGTCCCGCGCCGTGCTGCAGATCTTCGATGTCGGAATCGGTGAGGCCGGCTGCCTTGCCGATCGTGATGTGGTGAACCCACTCGTACTCACAGTTCCGGCGGTAGGCGGTTCGCAGGATCGCGAGCTCGCGCAGATGTCCGGGGAGCGTTCCGCGGTACAGCAGTTCGACGTTGAACTTGAGAAACACCCGGGCCAGCTTCGGGTGGTGGGCCAGCATGGTCATTGCGCTGCCGGCGCCGCGGGGGTTGCGCCGGTCCGCGGTCAGCACCTGGGCGAGGGCGCGCTGAACCTCCTCGTCGTCCCACTGGGACTCCGTCAGCGGCGTCAGGCGCATGGACCACTCCTCATTGCGAGAATCACGTTCTCATATTTGACCAACAGATTTCCATGTTTTGCTCGATTGGTCAACAGTCGGATGTTTCTGCAGTTAGAACCGGTTACCCGGGGACGGTGGCGGGTGTCGGCGACGGCACGTCGGGCGACCCGCGGCGATGAGCACGTCAGAATGTTGATTCTCGGAAAGCGGGAAGATAGTTTTCATGGCAGGAGCCACCTGTCAGATGTCGTTGGGCCGGCCCCGCAGCGCCGGCCCGGATCGGAGAAGCCCGTGAACAAGGACGACATGATTCTGGTCAGCGTCGATGACCACATCGTCGAACCACCCGACATGTTCGCCAATCATCTGCCGCGCAAGTACCTCGACGACGCGCCGCGGTTGGTGCACAACCCGGACGGGTCGGACAGTTGGCAGTTCCGTGACGTGGTGATCCCCAACGTGGCGCTCAACGCCGTGGCCGGGCGGCCCAAGGAGGAGTACGGCCTGGAACCGCAGGGCCTCGATGAGATCCGGCCGGGCTGCTACAACGTCGATGAGCGCGTCAAGGACATGAACGCCGGCGGAATCCTGGGCTCGGTCTGCTTCCCGTCCTTCCCCGGTTTCGCCGGACGGCTGTTCGCCACCGACGACGCGGACTTCTCGGTCGCGCTGGTGCAGGCCTACAACGACTGGCACATCGACGAATGGTGCGGCGCCTACCCCGGCCGTTTCATCCCGATGGCACTGCCGGTGATCTGGGATGCGCAGCGGTGCGCCGACGAGGTGCGGCGGGTGGCCAAGAAGGGCGTGCATGCGCTGACGTTCACCGAGAACCCGGCCGCGATGGGGTACCCGAGCTTCCACAACGAGTACTGGAACCCGTTGTGGGAGGCACTGTGCGACAACGACATGGTGCTCAACGTGCACATCGGGTCGTCGGGCAAGCTGGCTATCACCGCGCCCGACGCGCCGATGGACGTGATGATCACCCTGCAGCCGATGAACATCGTGCAGGCCGCCGCGGACCTGCTCTGGTCTCGTCCGGTCAAGCAGTACCCGGACCTGAAGATCGCGTTGTCCGAGGGCGGCACCGGCTGGATCCCCTACTTCCTCGAGCGCGTCGACCGCACCTATGACATGCACTCGACGTGGACCGGTCAGGACTTCGGCGGCAAGGTCCCCTCCGAGGTGTTCCGGGACCACTTCCTGACCTGCTTCATCTCCGATCCGGTCGGAGTGACCCTGCGCCACGACATAGGCATCGACAACATCGCCTGGGAGGCCGACTATCCGCACAGCGACTCGATGTGGCCGAACGCGCCCGAGGAGCTGTGGGAGGTCCTGACCGCGAACAACGTCTCCGACTCCGATATCAACAAGATGACCCACGAGAACGCGATGCGCTGGTACTCCTTCGACCCGTTCGCCCATGTTCCCCGCGAGCAGGCGACGGTCGGGGCGCTGCGGGCCGCCGCGCAGGGTCACGACGTCGAGATTCGCGCGCTGAGCCACCACAAGGAGGGGGAGCGCCAGGCGAACGCCCTGACCGAGGCGGCGCGGGCGAACAGCTGAGCGCTGCGCCGTTGACGAGTTCGCCGGGCGTATGGAAGTCTGTCACCGGCGGAGAATTGTATTCTCATCTTTGAGAGCACTGCATGCATGCCAGAGAGTGAGGCGGGTCGTGACGGATCCGGATGCGATCGACTTCTTTACCGACCAGACTGTGGTCGACGACCCGTACCCCTACCTGCGCTCGCTGTTCGAGCGGTCGCCGATCACCCGCGAACCGCACCACAACGTGATGATGGTGACCGGCTGGGATGAGGCCTGCGCGGTGGCCGGCGACGCCGAGAAGTTCTCCTCGTGCATCGCGGTGACGGGTCCGTTCCCCGGCTTCCCGGTGCCACTCGACGGCGACCTGAGCGGCCAGACCGTGGCGGGTCTGATCGACAAGCACCGCGACGAGCTGCCGTTCTCCGACCAGCTGCCCACCCTGGACCCGCCCACCCACACCAACCACCGCGCGTTGCTGATGCGACTGATCACGCCCAAGCGTCTCAAAGAGAACGAAGACGCCATGTGGGAGCTCGCCGATCAGGTGCTCGACGACTACCTGGCGCCGGGCTCCGGTGAGTTCATCGGCGGATTCGCCTCGCCCTTCACGCTTTTGGTGATCGCCGACCTGCTCGGTGTGCCCGCCGAAGACCGCAACGACTTCGTCGACAACATGCACCACAACGTCGGCGGCGGGATCGGCAGCACCGACGCCAAAGCGCTGGCGCACAGCCCGCTGGAGTTCCTCTACGCCAAGTTCGCCGACTACATCACCGACCGCCGCGCCACGCCGCGCGGTGACGTGCTCAGCGGCATGGCCGAGGCGACCTTCCCGGACGGCTCGATTCCCGAGCCGATGGACGTGGCCCGGGTGGCCACCAACGTCTATTCGGCCGGGCAGGAGACCACCGTGCGGCTCTTGGGCTCCGCGCTCAAGATCATCGGGGAGCGGGCCGACATCCAGCAGCGCCTGCGCGCAGATCGCAGCCTGATCCCGAACTTCATCGAAGAGGTGCTGCGTTTCGAGAGCCCGGTCAAGGGAGACTTCCGGCTCGCCCGGTATGACACCGAAATCGGCGGTGTTGCAATCCCGGCCGGCACGACGCTGATGGTGCTCAGTGCGGGCGCCAACCGCGACCCGCGCCGGTTCACCGACCCGGACACCTTCGACCCCGCGCGGACCAATGCGCGCCAGCACATCACCTTCGGCCGTGGCATCCACAGCTGCCCCGGATCACCGTTGGCGCGGGCCGAGACCCGGATCGCGATCGAGCGCCTGCTCGATCGCACCTCGGAGATCACCGTCTCGCAGTCGCAGCACGGTCCGCCCGGCGCCCGCCGGTACCGCTATATCCCGACCTACATCCTGCGCGGCCTGATCGATCTGCATCTGGAGTTCACGCCGGCGGCGAAGCGATGAAGGCCTGGGTCGACCCGGATCGCTGTGCCGGGCACGGGATCTGCACCACGATCTGCCCCGAGGTGTTCTCGATCACCGCCGAGGGGTACTCCGAGGTCACCGTCGACGAGGTGCCGGCGCAGTTCGAGAGCGCCGTCCGCGACGCCATCAAGCAGTGCCCGGAACACGCCATCGACGATGTCACCGACCAGACAGACTGAGGAGCACCGATGACCAACGCGCCCAAGGGATATGTGATCCTGACCGAGGCGATCAACGACCCGGCCGGCATGGTCGCCTACGGCAAGGCCGCCGGGCCCACGATGGCATCCGGGGGCGCGACGATCCTGGCCGTCGAGACCAAGCCCGAGTTGCTCGAAGGCGACTGGCACGGAAGTCAAACCGTGGTACTGGAATTCGAGTCGGTGGAAGCCGCTCGGGCGTGGTATTTCTCCGAGGGCTACCAGAACGCCGCGAAACTGCGGCAGTCCGCAGCGGACTGCAACGCGGTCATCCTGTCCGGGTTCCCGGGACGCTAGTCGGTCTCCACGATCGAGAGCGCCTGGCGCGGGCACCGCCGGACCGCTTCGAGAACATCGCTTTCGGTCTCCGGCGTGATGTCCGGCTTGAGGATGTGCAGGGTGTCCTCGTCGTCGAGATCGAACACCTCGGCGTTGATGCCCATGCAGATCGCGTTGGCCTCACACAGTCCGTAGTCGACCACTACCTGTCGTTTGGGCATCGCCACTCCTATCGCAGCACCCGGACCGGCACGTTGTGCCAGCCCGAGACGTTCTGCATGTGAACCCGTTGCAGGCCAGACCAATCCACCTCGTAGCGGGGCATGAAGTCCAACAGTCGCTCCAAGGCGACGACACTTTCCATCCGGGCCAGCGCTGCCCCCAGGCAGCTGTGGATCCCATACCCCAGGCCGAGATGCTGCGCCTGCGTCTGGTCCCGGTCTATGTCGAAGACGTCGGCGTCGGTGAACGCCTCCGGGTCCCGGTTGGCGGCGGCGCCGATCAGGAACACCGGCTTGCCCGCGGGGATGGTGCCGCCCGCGACATGCGCCTCTTTGAGCGTGTAGCGGACGTTGTACTGCACCGGGCCCTCGTAGCGCAGCAGTTCCTCGACGGCCGCGGGAACCTTGCTGCGGTCGTCCAGCAGTTTCTGCCACTGGTCGGGATAACGGGCGAAGAGCACCGCGGCGTTGCCGACCAGCTTGGTGACGGTTTCCGCTCCGGCGGCCCCGAGCAGCGAGGCGAATCCGGTGATCTCGATATCGTCGAGGCGGCGCATCTGGCCGTCTTCGCCGGGAATCTCCGCGGCGATCAGCCTGCTGATCATGTCGTCCCGCGGGTCGGCGCGGCGTTCCTGGATCAGTCCGTAGTAGTAGGTCGCGGTCTCGATGGTGGCCTGCATGCCGGCCTCGCTGGTCTCGACCTGTCCCGGCTCGCGGTGCAGTGAGGTGTCGATCCAGAGCCGCACCTGTTGGCGGTATTCCTCGGGCACCCCGGCCATCCGGGTGATGACCTCCACCGGGAACGGTCCGGAGAAGTCCTGCACCACGTCGAAACCGTCGGGGTCGACGGCGCCCAGGAATCGCTCGACCTGTTCGACGACGGTCTCGCGCTGGGCCTGCATTGCGCGCGGGGTGAAAGCCTTGTTGAGCAGGCTGCGCATGTGCCGGTGATCGGGAGGGTCCATGAAGATGATCATCTTCTGCGGCGCCTCACCCGAGCGCACCATCGCGAGGTCGCAGCCGCGCGCCGACGAGTAGGTCTCGAAGTCCTTGAACGCCGCCGACACGTCCTCATGGCGGGTCAGGGCGTAGAAATCTTCTTCGGCGTTGTAGTACAGCGGCGCTTCCTCGCGCATTCGCCGATAGATGTCGAACGGATTGTCGTAATACTCTTCGGAGAACGGGTCGAAGATGAGCTCCGCCTTGGTCATCGAACCTCCTCGGGGCGCCGGAATCCGACGCCGGGACGATGGACTATAGCCGCTACTGTAAGACAAACGGCAGCTCCCCGGAAGGGGGTCACCGGGGATGATCCATCAGTGTCAGCGCCGCATCGGCGGCGTCGAGCACCGCGCCCGGATCTGCGGCTGCCCGCTGTGCCAGGTCGGCCACCAGGCGGACGTCCTTCTGCAAC